>Ga0070737_10002497_pt1 | contig 22007 bp, 15 predicted proteins | sample Coa_R1_10_FD_66438 | JGI IMG/M metagenome (GOLD analysis project Ga0070737, IMG submission 66438) | Surface soil microbial communities from Centralia Pennsylvania, which are recovering from an underground coalmine fire - Coalmine... | ecosystem: Environmental > Terrestrial > Soil > Unclassified...
TGGCCGGGGCACTCATCTACATCTGGGCTATAGTCGCGACGCCGTTCCACCTTTTCAACGTGGTTAGCTCTTACATGTTGCTCGCCATATTCGCGTCTTTGTACATTCTTCAACACCACCGAGCAGGATCAAGCAGAAGATCAATACTTGCTTCCTGGAAGGGGTTGCCTAAATTCTCCTACCTTGCCCTCGGGGGATTCGTCTTCGGGCTCCTCCTCAGGGTGGTGCCCCTGGCGAACTATGTGCTCGGCTCCATCGAGGACTCGGCCCTGCATACCATCTTCGTCTACGCTGTGATCCGAAACGCGGGGATTCCACTGAGCGCGATTCCGGGCTCCGTGCTCCAGGTCCCGCAGGGAGTCCACGTCGTGATGGCATACTTCTCGATGGTGACCGGGGTCCCGCCGGAACTGGTCGTGTTCTACGAGTTGGCGTACTTCAACGCCACGATCATACTCGCCGCGTACACCTTCTGCTCGCTGCTCGTCTCAAGGGAGTATGCATTCATAGTCACGGCCCTCGTTGTGGGAATCTCAGCTTATCCAATCGTAGTGACGTGGGGCGCGCAGTGGATCCCCTGGGGGCTCACCATCTTCTTCGCACTCTTTGCGCTCGCGGTCCCGAGGTTCATCGACACCGCCGACGGCACGACGGGAAACTTGCGCGCGCTGGTCGCCCCCGGAATCCTGCTGGGCTACCTGGGAGGGACTTACCCTCCGCTGTTCGCTGTATCTATCTTGGTTCTGTTTCTCATGATCTTGATGCGGCGCAGGGGAATCACCAGGAGGGTGTCCTATCTCGTTGCTCTGATCGTTGTGTCATTACCACTAATCGCGCTTTGGGTGTACAGGCTTTACGCGTTCACGAATTACACCTCTCCATACATCCTCCAACAGCAAAACGTCTCGCTGTACGTGACGTCGTACGACGCCTCGCTCAGGTGGCTCCCGTACAAGGAGATGCTCTCCCTAACCGGGATCCCTGGCACTGTTTACCGCTGGAGCGCGTGGGAGCTCGTCACCGGATGGCCGGGGGCGAATACGTTCTTCACCGACCTGATCATAATCGGCGTAGCTGTAATCATCCTCGTTTCAATTTCAAAAAGTAGCGCACTCTTGCCGTCGAACCTCCGAAGATACCTGCTCGGGACGTTTCTCGCGATTCTGATCTGGGGGCTCGACAGCCCGCTCGGAGCGGTCTACTCCAATTCGGGAATACTCGGAATCATGGCCTCGGAGCTCGACAAGTTGTTCGTGATCGCCGGGACGATTCTCATCCCATTCATCGCTGCGGTGCCGATCTATCTTCTGCTGGTCCTCGCCGAGAGGGGCGCCACCCCGAGCTGGGCGACGAGGAAGAATGTCGCGCGTGGGATTGTCGTCGTGCTCGTCCTTGCAAACGTCGTGATAATCCCGCCAGCAATCGCTTGGCTTTCGACCAACTACGGAGTGTACGCCAACAGCACGAACGGCGATTACGAGCTCCTCCAGTGGATGAAGACCGGGATCCCCAGCAACGCAAGCGTCCTCGTCAACCGGTACGACGCCGGTCAATACGTGCCCTCGATTGCTGGCAAGCCCACGATCGGGATCGCCTCTACGATCTACTTCCCCGACATCACGTACGAGATGGTCTGGCAGATGTTGGCCGACAACGTGCTAAACTCCACGACGATCTCATTGCTCGGGATGCTGAATGCGAGCTACGTCTACGTAGGCAACTATCCGCACAGCGGGGCCTGGAACGCGCAGCTGTTCCTCAACCACAGATTCTACTTTGAGATGGTCAAGCACTTTGGCAGTTCGTATCTGTTCAAAGTGATAGTACCCGATACGCGGAACCTGACGACGTTTGGCGTCGTCAACAACCAGGGTCTGATCGGCGTCTCGGACAACCGCACTATGATCGACCTTCAGGACATGGTGATGTACAACACGATCACGGGGAGCTCGAAGTACTTCGAAATAGGGCTGGCGCAACCCAACGGGTCGTTCGCTCAGGTATTCAGCCACTCGAACCCCCCGCAGAATGTGAGCCTCATTTCCGAGAATTCGACGCTCGTTCAAATCGCGCTAAGCGGACCGAACGGAACCGCGATAGTCTCGGCTGCGCCGGTCCTGAACCAGTACACAAACTTGACAATTGAGTACGGTGGGGGCTTGAACACAATGCTTGAATTTGGGATCCAGCCTGTGACGAACGTGATCCAGGCGCAGCTCAAGGTCGGATCGATGAGCAACACGACCTGGAGCATCGGTCTCGCGCCGAGGGACGCCTCGTACTTCGCCACGAGCCCCATCGGCTCGGAGCTCGCAGTTACCGATCAGACCATGGGCCTCATTGCACCGGGCGGCGGCGAGTTGAGTTTCTCTCTCACAACTCTTCCAGCCCCGCCGCCTAACTCGACCGGAGGGCTCCTCCAGAATCTGGGATGAAATCACAGCTATGGAGTTAGCCCTTTTTTCCCCTTCCTTTCCTGTCCTTTCTTTCGATCTTTCGGTCACAGCCTTCGCATCAGGAACGAAATCGATCCGGGTAGCGCGTCCTTGTTTCTCGAGAGGTCGATCCTGACCATAAAGTGCGCAATCACCCATTCGATCAGGGCGTTCGTCCCCACGGGCAGGACCCTGTGAATCCACCTCTCGGAATCCCCAGCGAGGGTCGCGCCGAGCGCCTGCTCCGCGACGCAGGTGCTCGGGACGCAGCGCCTCATGGCATCTGACACGGAGTAGCTTCTTTCGAAGAATCCATTGTTGCGGTCCACTCCTAGCGCCCTAAATAGCGTCCTGATCACGGGCCGAAGTCTCGTAGCTGCAATCACGGGTATCCCTCCGAAATCATCCTCCGTTTCGAGGGTCGACTCGCACCTTGATCCCGGAACGGTCACGATCATGTACCCTCCGCACCTGAGTGATTTCGCGATTTCTTGGCAGGCCTCGCTGTCGCCCGCGCCCCTGATGTGCTCCAAAGATGAGATCGCGGTCGCCATGTCGAATGACCCCTGCTTGAACGGCAGGAACCTCGTGTCGGCGACGAGCGCCTCAAATCTGCTTCCCGTCGCATTTCTTTGCTTCTTCTGCCAGCACATGGCATCCCTGTCGAGGTCCATGGCTATCACTTCGTAACCTAATGAAGAGAGTATCCCGGGCAAAAGAGAATGACCCGAGCCCACGTCGAGCACCCTCGAACCGATCAATGGAAGGTTTGACAGTACGTAGGAGAATTCAAAATACTCGTAGCGACTGATCCCGGTCCAGAGGACCAACGACTTGATCCCCCACGCGCTGTAGTTCGAGGAGAGGATGAACCCAAAGTGGGGTTTGAAGTTTGGACTCAAGAGTCCCTCACACATGTGCGATTCTGTTCAGCGCGATGATAGTGCGTGTTGGTGCCGCGGGAGAAAAAACCACAGTCACTGCTGTCATCCAGCGAGAAATATATCCATTGCAGAGCGTTTCTCGTAATTGGCTAGAAGCTGTACACGCGGATCTCCTTCGGTTTTGGGGTACGGTCAAATCAGGATCGCATTCCGGCCCGGACCACACCGCCCGCATCCACTGCGCGACTTTTATTGAATCAAGGTTTCACTAATCACTCTCTGTTAGATATTTCAATGCAAAAGATCTTGGCCTCTTAAATATGGACTTCAAGATCTCGTAATGTGCACCCGGAATGAGTAGGAAAGCGGAGGCTCGGTCGCTATCTGGTTTATCGCGCGCAGCAGGGGAGTTTGAGTAGCTTTTCTCTTTGAGATCTGCGCTAATAACCGGCATCACCGGACAGGACGGAGCCTACCTCGCAGAACTGCTGCTGAAAAAGAACTACAACGTGTTCGGGACGTATAGGCGAATATCCACCCCGAGCTTCTGGAGGCTCCAGCACCTTGGGGTCCAGAACAGGGTGAAGCTGATACCGGCCGACCTCACGGACACCGGTTCGATAATCAACGCGATACTTCAATCGGACCCGGACGAAGTATACCACCTCGCCGCCCAGAGTTTCGTCGAAGCATCCTTCGATCAACCCTCTTCGACCGGCGATATTACCGGGGTGAGCGTGACCAGGATGCTAGACGCCCTTCGCCTGCTGAAGAAGGACGTCAGGTTCTACCAGGCCTCATCCAGCGAGATGTACGGCGACGGAACTGACGAATCCCAAAACGAGGAGACTCCGTTCCACCCCGCGAGCCCATACGCCGCCGCGAAGGTGTACGGGTACTGGTTGACCAGAATCTATCGCGAATCGTTCAAGATGTTCGCGTGCAACGGCATCCTGTTCAACCACGAATCTCCGCTTCGGGGCCTGGAGTTCGTCACGCGGAAGGTTAGCAACGGGGTGGCGATGATCAAGATGGGGCTTGCAAAGTCGATCCGCCTTGGCAACCTCAAAGCAAGGAGGGACTGGGGGTACGCGCCGGAGTACGTGGAGAGCATGTGGATGATCCTCCAAAACGAGGAGCCTGAGGATTTCGTGATCGCGACCGGGAAGCAGCACTCCGTGGAGGAGCTCGTGGATCTTGCTTTCTCTTCAGTCGGGCTCAACTGGAGGGACTACGTCGTCGTGGACAAGAGCCTGCTCCGACCGCTCGACGTCCCCGCCCTAAGAGGAGACCCGAGCAAGGCGGGTGAGGTGCTCGGGTGGAGGCCCCGCATCTCCTTCCCCGACCTCGTAAAGTTGATGGTCGAGGCCGACCTGAAGAGGTGGAGGGATTGCCTTGACGGAAAAGCGATCCCCTGGGACATCCCCAGTTCGCTCAACATCGAGAACAAGAACGAGTACTACATAGGAAGCGTCGCCCATGGCAGAAAACGTCCGGAGTAGCAGCGGCAGCAGCGCCCAAAGGCCGAGGTTCCGCTACCCGCTGGCCCGCCCGAGGCTCGGAGAACGGGAAAGAACTTACCTCCTCGAGGCGTTTGACAGCGGTTGGATCAGCTCCGCCGGCGAGTTCATTCTACGATTCCAAAGAGAGTTTTCAAGTTACGTCGGGACGAGGCACGGAGTGGCCACCTCGAACGGGACGACGGCGATTCACCTCGCGCTCGCCGCGTCCGGGGTGGGAGCTGGAGATGAAGTGATAGTGCCCGACCTCACCTTTGTATCTCCCGCGAACATGGTCCTCCAAACCGGGGCAAAACCGGTGCTCGCTGACTCGAACAAGGACTACTGGGGAATCGACGCGGACGCAATCAAGGTGAAGTTGACGGATAGAACCAAGGCGGTGATCGTCGTTCACCTCTACGGACATCCGGTCGATCTCGACCCGATCGTGGAGCTTTGCAACTCTCGAAACTTGGTCTTGATTGAGGATTGCGCGGAGGCTCACGGGGCGATGTACAAGGGGAGGCGCGTCGGTAGTTTTGGACAGATAAGTTGCTTTTCCTTCTACGGAAACAAGCTCCTGACGACGGGCGAGGGAGGGATGTGCCTCACGAACGACCCCATGCTCGAGGAGAGGATGAAGTTGCTCCGAGATCACGGGGCGGATCGAAAGCAACACTTCTGGCACCCCGCGGTCGGATTCAACTACAGGATGACAAATCTGCAGGCCGCGATCGGCTGCGCCCAACTCGAGAGTCTGGACGAGAGGATCGAGAAATATCGGATGATCGGAAGGGCGTATGCTTCAAGGTTGGTCGAGACGTTTGGGTCCTCGGTGACTCCTCACCCGGAGATGCGCTGGGCTCTTTGCGTATTTTGGATGTACACGCTGTTGATTGACTCGCTCGATCCGATCAAGCGCGAGCGCCTGCGGTCACACCTTGCGGAGGAGGGAATAGAAACACGCCCGATCTTTTATCCCATCTCAAAGCTCCCGCCCTATCGGGGCGAGCCTCGGGTGAGCGACAATCCCAACGCTGCGTCAATCTCAAGCAGAGGGATAAGCCTTCCAACTTATGAGGGTCTCGAGCGTCCAGACATTGATGTGATAGTTGATACGCTGCACGAGCTGGTCGCGAGCAGATTGTAGCCGAAAGGAAAGAAATGTGGGATGTGATCTCCCCCCACGCGCGCGTGGATGTGTATCTTTGATTTGATGACGACCGCGAAGGGAGCTTTCCGCTCTCAGCTCATTTTTGAGACCCTTTCGTATATCTCCTGAATGTGCGACAAGCCGTTCTTTATGTCGAATGCAACTTCTGCCCTAAGGCGCGCGAGCTCACCCATCGTCCGGGCGGCTCGTTTATCCTCGAGGAAGATTTTGATCGTCCGAGCGAGCGCTTCGATGTCTCCGAACTCTACGAGGAACCCGTCCATCCCCTCCCGGACGACCGAGGCGACCGATCCGATGTTCGCCCCGATGACGGGCCTCCCGAGGAACCAGGACTCCACAAAGACAAGAGGATAGGTCTCGGCGCGCGAGGGGAGCACAATCACGTCCGAGCAACAAATCATCGCGAGCTTTGTCTTCTCATCGACCGCTCCGAGGTCTATGAGCGCGTTGCACCGGAGGAGGTACTGGTAATCCACCAGGTGAGTCCCCCTTTCGCCGTATCCGGAGAGCATGAGTTTCATCCGGTATCCCCGTCTCAGGAGCTCCGCCACGGCGGAGAGGACGTGCGAGTATCCCTTGTCGTAGTCCCTCCTTCCGATGTACGCGATGACGAAATCCTCCCCCTCGCGCAGTTCATACTCCTTGCGAAGATCCTCGACGCTTTTCTGATCAAGCGATGGGGGCTCGACCCCCTCGTACACGACGAACGTCTTTGATGGATCCACGCCTCGTTTGATCAGTGCCTGCCGCTCGAAAGGGGTCGAACAGATCACCGCGCTGCTGCCCCTCAGGACGCGATAAAGCGAGGGGCGCTCGTAAGAGTAGAGACCCACGTGAAACATTGGAAAAGTGATTATCGGGCGTCGGGCTATCCTCGCAGCAAGATACGAGAGCGATGTCATCCCGCTTATTATGTTGAAGAGCACCTGGATATCGCTGTCCGAAACTCGGTTGATCAACTCCGGAAAGAAGAATGGGACCGAACTTGACAGCGCGCGAAAGCAAAGAGCGAAGGGCCAGGTCCTTTCGCGATCTGCCTCGGTCGAGACTCTGAGCAAGGAAGAAACGCTTCCGGAGGCGCCGCTACTCCTCTTGTTCCCGTATATGTTGTTCAAGATTGGAAGCGTTTCAAACCTTGTGATCTCCACGCCGTTGTGATTCTCCTTGTTCAGGTACGAGTACCTGACCGGATTCAGACCAACGACGTTCGTCGTGTAAACGCTCACCTTGGAGCCTCTGCCCGCAAGGCCCTCCGAGACGTTCTGGCAGTAGGCTTCCGCTCCCCCGATCAGGGGCCAGTAGTATTGGCTAGCGTGGCAGACCCTCATGCACGCTCAGCAATCACCTCCGAGGGAGGAGGAAGAAGTAGTAGAGGAGGAATGAGGCAAAACAACAACAAGAAGAAGAAAAAGAGGGAGAAGAACGGGACGAGTCAAGGATATGGAGTACTCTACTCTACTGCTATTCGAGCGAAAGTTCAATGACTTATACGAGAAGGATTAATCGTCTTGCTTTTCGATAAGGTACGATAAGATATAGTTACTTTTCCTCTTCACGCATTGTTTGTGCGCAAACCGTCGTAAATCCTGTCCAACAAAGCGACCGACCTCGTCCAGGAATAATTCCGCGATACGAACTCTCTTGCTTCGTTGGACATTTCGGCCCTTCGATTGCGGTCTCCGAGCAGGTCGATCAGTCTATCCGGGAACTCCTTGAGCTCGCATACGACCATCGCTCGCCTCCCCACGTCCCTCAAGCCCTCCGCGCCGATCCTGGTCGAGACGACGGGCTTGCCGCAAGCAAGATAGTTCAGGACCTTGAGCCTGGTCCCGCTCCCCACAGTCAGTGGAGCTATGCAAACATCGGACGCGTTGATATACGGCCTGTCATCGTCGCCGGAAGGTATGTACACGAATCTATCGCTGTGGGCCGATGAGCGCTCCCTCCCTGAGGGGACGTCCCTCGACACGACGAGGAACCTCGTGTTCGGATGGACCTTTAGTATCGGCCCAGCAAGATCGCTTTCGATGTAATCGATCGCCAGTTTGTTTGGTTGGTAACTCGATCTGCCCACGAACGCCACCACGTTTTCATCCTCCGAGATTCCGAGAAGTTTCCTCGTTCGAATCCCGAGCGCGTGATCCGGCTTGTAACGGTTGACGTCTGCCCCGTTGGGGACAACCTTGATCTTGTTCACGCTAAGCGAGTGCGTCCGCGCAAGTTGCTGCCTATCAAATTCGCTCGTGACTAGGATCATGTCCGCGAGGTTGCAGCACACCTTTTCCAGAAATGAGACGTACCTCACCCAGGCGGAAGCAAGCGGACTCTCGTAATACTGAGCCAGCCGCGAGGCTAGGAGAACCTCGACGTTGTGGTCGTCAAGCAGGCACACCTTGTTCGATACCCTGCGCAGCAGCAGAGGGAACAATGCTGACCATATCTGCTCGACCTGAACAATGTCCGCAGACTTTAGAGCAGTGCTGTTCCTCAGAGCGACTGTGGGAAGATTGCACGCGATAATGTCCGCGGCGGATTCTCCCGTCACGCCCGCTATGATTCGGCCAAAGGCGCGGAATAGCCTCTCCGCCGGCTTTTTCTGCAGTATCGTCTTGAACGGGAGAGAAGAAGAAGGAGAAGACGGATCACCTGGTCCGCCCGAGGACTGCCAAGACGTGAAACAAACTTCGTGGCCCCGGTCGACCAGCCCCGAGGCGATATTCCGGATCCTCAGGGTACCCCCGTCGATGTCGCTGAGGGGCTTGTGGTTTACTAGAGCAATCGTGGACAACTTTGATTTTACCTTCCCAAATTGAGTATCCCGCGCCGCCCCTCCCGAGTGCTTGGCGCGCCAGCGCGCCGAGGCCACGGAGAAAAGAATGGCGGGGAAAACAGACCAGAATCAGCTTAGATTACCAATCGATTTTTCACAAAAAAGTTAGGCCGATTCCGTAGTTAAACGATGGGAAGACAAGATATGTTATCTGTTGTCTAGAGGCATTCTGCCTAACGAAAAACGTTGTTAGCTACTAATCCTCTATAGAGATGGTTTCTCCCTTTGACCCGCGATAAAATCCAAATACGGCCGCTTGGAAGATTGCCCTAACAAGAGCCTTCAGACCGATTCTATATTATCGGTCGTGAGGGTCACAAACTCCCCTCCAATGAGTCGATGCAACGGTTTCTACATGTACTTGGCCCCGGCACAAAGCAAAAGCCAAAGAAAGACTGGAACAGATGTGATCAGCGGAACTAGAGTTATCTTAGCGTTCGGTTCAGTATGAATGTACTTGCGAAAACTTTGGACTATCTCTATTTGTAAGGAAAAGTGCATCTCGAGTCTTCGAACTTAAGTGCTAACAGTGAAGATAGGGCTCGCTGCTTTCGTCTCATTGCTCATCATCGCAAGCACGGTCAACATCTTGAACCTGACCCAGAGCCGGCCCGGCGACATAAACACTCAGACTACAGATTCCGCCAGCACGTCGAGCACGGTGTTCACAACGAACGGCGGCAGATACGGTCTATCAACGTCGACGACCCTCGACTCCCAAACCACATCGAGCTCCGTGCTGACCACTTTGACAACTTCTTCTTCGTCTTCATCTTCAGGTACAGTGAATGAGTCCCGGGCGGCCTGGGATGCGCAGTGGCTCAGCATCGCGAGCACCGCGTGGCAATTCTTCAGTCCGGGTGCCGGCGTCAGCCCCACGACTGGACTGGTGTATGCTTCGTCGGGGTGGCACAGGTTCACGGACTGGGATCTCGCCGGCTACATCCAGGCGATACTCGCCGCTGAGAAGCTGGGGATAATCAGCAGGAACGGGACGTGGGGCGCCGAGTACAGGTTGAACCTGGTGCTCGAGTTTCTCAATTCAAGGGCGTTGTCCAGCACCAACATACCGTATCAGTTCTATGACTCCGACACCGGCGGGATCCCTCCGGACGTCGGACCGCAGAACGGAGACGGCGCCGATGAGGGGAGGCTACTCATAGCCCTGTTTCACGTGAGGGAGATGCACCCGGAGCTCGCGTCGAGCATAGAGTCAGCCATCGGTCGGGTCAACTACACGCGCCTGATCTCGCAGACCGTCTTCGCGGGCGACGAGTATTCGCGCTACTTTGCCAGGGGATTCCAGCTGTGGAACTATAGCGTTTCTTCTCTACCGCCCGCGCCAAAATCTGTTCCGAAAGGTTACTTCGTAGTCCCGGAACCCGTCGTCATGTCGATACTTGAAAACGTCAGCAACAATTACATGAGGGAGCTCGGGGCGAGCGTCTACTCGGCGCATTACTCGATGTACAACAGGACTGGACTGCTCGTCGCGCTCGGCGAGGGGCAGTATCTTCCATTTGACGGACAGCCGACGCCCTACGTGTACGAATCGATCGAGATTCCGAACGGCTCAAGTTATAAGATCGTGACGTGGGCAGGCGCCACGTTCAGCAACGCCTATCCCGAGACTTTCACGAAGATCGCGCTTGCCTTCTACGCCATCTACAGGACGGGGTACGCGCAATTGCTCGCGAACAACGTGACGAGCACCCTCGCGACGCCTTCCGGGTTCGAGGACGGCTTTATCTCAAACTCGGGTCAGGTCATGCCATACATCTCTGATAACACGAACAACCTTGTGATGGAGGCCGCCGAATACGCGGTCGCTACTTACTAGAACATACGTAGCACACACGCATACTCACTCATTTTTCCGTTCTCTGCCAGGCGATGCGTCTTCTCGTGAGTATCTTCAACAACGCGATTGACGAGATGACCGATTCGATCCCCCAGTAGGCGTAGATCGCCGGGATCAGTTTCCACGCGTTCTTCTCACCGTCTATTCTGATCACCGCGAGCGAGGCGACCGAGGAGAATATGGTATAGGCACCCAGAGTGAAGGGGGCGAACGAGGCTACCTGCGCCACGTTTATCCCCGCGGCTATCGAGCCCACACCCATCGCGAGTATCGATAGACCGATGACGCCGAGGAGCGGGGTCGCTAGCAGAATCTCGCCGTCGATTGCCTGCGGGCAGAGCCTTCGGAGGAGGTCTCCGTGTCGGATGAACGATTGCAAGAAACCGCCGTACCACCGGAGCCTCTGGGAGTAGAAGCTCCTGAGTTTGGAGACGGTCATCTCCCTGCAGTTGACCTCAGGGTGATACTCGAATCTGTGCCCCTTGAGCCAGATCGAGAGCGCGAGTTCGATGTCCTCGGCGAGCGCGTTCTTGTCCCATCCCCCCACCTCTTCAAGGACGGAGCGCCGTACAAAACTGAGGTTGCCTATGCATGGGACAAAGAGGCCGAGTCGGGCGCGCCCTCGAATGAGGTACCTGTTCCACACCTCCTGCTCGTACGTCGTGAGTTTCGTGAGCAGTCCGTGCCTCTTGTTCTTGACCGATGGCTCGCCCTGGATCGCTTTCACATCGGGCTCGAACATGCGGGCGACGTTCCGAAGCAGATTCTCATCTATCGAGGAATCGGCGTCAATCACCCCGATGATCTCTCCCCTCGCAATCGCGAGACCCCTATTTAGGGCACAGGGCTTGCCCGTCGAGGCCTCGCTGGACACGAGCTTTATCTTGCGAGGATACCGGGCGGCCCAGAGCTTTGCGATGTCCCGCGTGGAGTCGCTGCTTCCATCCTCCGAGACTATGATTTCGTACCTGTCCTCCGGATAGTCTTGTCTTGACAGCTCTTCAATCACGCTGTGGATGTATTTCTCTTCATTTTTTGCGGCGATGAGGAGACTGATGAATGGGAGTTCGCGCGAATTCCGCGGTTTGCTCCTGAACGTCAGCCCCGCGAAGAAGAGGACTCCTCCGTAAGCAGCAAGGATCGTGGCGATCGATACCAGAAGAAAATAAAATAGGAAGAAGGAATCGATCAGCATCGATCAAGGAATCAGCAAAAAATACGTCAAGGCAGTTAGTTAAACGATGGGTTCTAAAACTATCTGATTGATCGTCTAGATTTTTTGAAGCTAAACTCGGTAAGAAAGCGTAAAGTCGCAATCCTGGCTTCTAGAGGAGGATTATAGATTACTCGAGCTGATTCATGCACGCGAGACTCCGTTTTTTCCCATTGTAATCTTCTTTGGTCATTCCACCGAAAAAAAGGGGGAGAAGAAATCAAGTTCCGCTGTGCTGTCCATTCCCTAACCCCCAATCAAAAAATTTGAAAATCCTCTGAAACCAATTTCTTTGCCCTCTCGCTTCTTTTTGGAGCAGGTCCCCAGTACGGTGCAAGGCTTTCCCAAAGCCCGATTGATCCTTTCAGTAGTTCGGCGAGATTCCATGAGAGCACGTTTCACCTTCATCGCATACAAAAAATCCTCCCGCGCGCCCCATGAATGGGGAAAAAGGAGACTCTGGATGAGGCTGTGAAGAGCCATTGTAGCGTAGCGAGTTTGGCGTGCGGGAGAAGGTTCATCTACTCCGCGCTAACCTAACATCGAAAGCGTCCCGGGCTCGCGTCCGCTTTACACCCAATCTTACTCATGATTTCAAACGGGCAGGATGAGCAGCACGCGAACCATGTCAGGTCTCAATTCCAACACCTTTTGATTTCTGGTATGGGCGGAATGAAACGGGTGAAGTGAGCTTCCGTGCGCTCTCCCTCTCTCCCGCCTTCTTCATCCCGACGGCTTTGTGTTGTTGTTTTCAAACTCGGAGTTTCTTTGCTGCAGGTCATCCTTCTTCAGAAAGAAGATCCCGTACAGCACCGCGCTAAAGCCCTGCAGCAACGCCCCGATTACGAGTGGTGACTCGAGGTAGCCAGCGTCCATCAATTCTCCTGAAATTGACGGACTCACGGCCCCGGTCACTCGCCTCGCGGCTCCGGTCACCCCGGATGCCGTCGCGCGCTCCTCCGAGGGGAACAACCCCATCGTGAAGGACTGGCGCACCGGCACAATCATGTTGGACAAAACGACGCGCCCGACGTACAGCCCGATCGCGGGGAGGTAGGTCGGCGCGAGGACAATCGCCGCGAGTAGCCCAGCGGCCGCAATCCTTGTGGCAATGATCGACCTCACAGACCCGATCTGCCGTGCGAGGGCCGGTGCTCCGAGTATCGTGAGAGCAGAGAGGAAGTAGCTCAGCGCAAAGACGGGACCTATGACGTCAGCCCCGAGGTGGTAGCGAAGGTTCAGCCAGATCACGAACAGCGAGCTCCCCATGAACCCCATACCGAAGGAGTTGACCATTGCGGCGAGCGATAACTTGCCGACGATGCTCGTGGATTCCCTGCTCCTCATGAGAGAGCGGGAGGATTTTTTTCTTGGTGGTGGCTCGCCTTGTGCGTCAACGCCGGGGCGACGGGTCTCGGGTACTCCGAGCAGTATGAAGCAGGAAACAACTCCGAGCAGCACCGTGATGGCAAAGAGAAGTTTGTCCCCGCCCAAATACTGCAGATGAATGAAGCTCGGTGCGGCGCTCAGCGCAGCCCCCGCAGCCGCGAGCATGGATGCGGCGAAAGCGTTGATGGAAAAGACGCTCACTCGCCTCTCGCTTGGGACCAGGTCTGCGAGTATCGCCTGCTCCGCCGGCGCGAACGGGCCCGCCTGGCTCCCGCCCGCCGAGCCTCCGCGTCCAATGCCCGCAATCGCGCTGATCAGAAATAGCAGCGGAATCCACGTTGTGACGAGGTACAGCGATCCCCACAGCGCTATCAGAACAGAAAACGCAATGAGGAATGGCTTCCTCCCGTACTTGTCCGCGAGCTTTCCAACCGGTACCAACAGCACCGCTCCGGTGACGAAGGACGCGGTGAACAACAACCCGAGCCCCACGACTGAAAGACCGATTGACAGAAGATAGAGCGGGGCGATGATGTTCAGGTAGCCCTGGCTGAAACTGCGCAATCCTCTCACCGCTACCAGGCGTAGCACGTGGGGAGGGAGCAGGGGCAAAATGCGCCGTTGGGAGCCCTTGGGATTTTTTCGGATCACGTTGCCACCTTCTTGGTTCTTCTTTCACAAATCTCTAGAGCGCTACTATTCCCTCCTGCCTCTCCCTTCTTCTTCTCCTTCTCCCTTTTTTCTCCGGGGAGAGGAGGGCAGGATTTCTCCAGAAAGAATTACGGCGTTGCGAATCAGAAGGAAGTGAGTTTTGAAGAATAGTTATCTGTTACGACCTACCAATCTCCATTTTATCTCTGCGCCGGAGAGATTAATTTCATCGTGCCCGCGACACCTTGGAAGCAAATTGTAAAGTCTGAACCGGAGAGAGGGAGTACATCGTCCAAGCAACCTACCTCCCGCTCAAGAGTCTTTGGTCGATCATAACTTTTGTGCGTCTGACCCGGCTGATCCAATCGCAACTGGACAACGATTCGCCGGGCCTCGTGGGATACAGCCTCAACGCGAGGGTACTCACACGCAAGTTCTGGACGCTCTCCGCCTGGGAGAGCAGGAAGGCGCTCGTGGATTTCGTCATGAAAGATCCGCACAGGAAGGCGATGCTCGATCTCAGGAATCGGATGGGCGGGACAAAGTTCGTTACCTGGTCGTCAAAGGGTTCGTCTCTTCCACCGAGCTGGGAGGAAGCATTCTCGCGATTGAACACTCCATCAATATGATTGAGCGCCGCCATTACTTCTTAGGGCATTCCTTTCTCCTCCCCACTTCCGCAAAGCGATAAACCGCGTTTGTGAGTGCAGGTGGAGTGGGACAGGGGGGAAAGTCAATTGCAAAACGATTTGCCGTCGAATTCAGTAATCCATTTCCATCAGATTTTTTAATATGCCTGCTCGGCGGAATCAATCATGCCAACTTATGTTCTCCTCTCTACGCTGACACCGGAAGGCAGGAAGACGGTCAAGGAGCGACCCAGCAGGATAAGCGAGGTCAACAAGGAGATAGAACGCTACGGCGCAAGGGTGGTGTCGCAGTTCGTGGTGCTCGGAGCATTTGATTTCGTGACCATACTTGACGCTCCAGACAACGAAACGGTCGCGCGGGTTTCTGCGGAGCTCGGTTCGCGTGGAACGGTGCAGATCATGAGCCTGCCCGCGATGCCCGTCGAGGGGTTCATCAAGGGATTCAAGGGATGAACCCCAGGGGTAATAACATCCGTTCAGCGTACAGAAAGGCAGGTGCGAGTCAAGGAAAAGTTGCTTAGCACAAACCGATCAGATCTGCATTTCACTGTGAGCGATGATGAGCGCAGAGCTCTTGAGACGGTCCAGAGGATTGAACAAAAGGTCACTCAGAGGCGCTCAAAGAAGTAAGTGAGCGACAGAGAGAGCGGATCTCACTCGTTGCTACTACTCCTCCACTTTGAGAGGTTCACAAAGTAGGGATAACTCCTAAAATCCCATTCATCCCCGTCGTCCCCCAGCATAACGTGCCCGTCCTTCACAAATTTTCGCTTCGAGTAAATCACAGATTTCAATCCCTCCTTCATCATCCCCTTGTTGTCCATCGAGGGCTCGCACCCGATCACCGTCGCGGCGGAGATTCCGATCTGGGCCAGAGCGGACTTTACGTCCGATCGTTCAACGTAATTTCGGGCGATCGGAGCAAATCCCCTCGTCAGGACAGTGAGCTTTGCGTTGGTGTATCCGTGAGCCCTGAAGAACCTCTTGCACCACGATGAGAAGACCCTGTTCATTGAGTACCTCGCCGACATTTCTTTGAAATCCTGCGCGGATAGCAACCTGGCGTACAGGTTCAGGTAGTTCTCCCAGGCCCGAGTGCTCCGCTCTTCCCTCGCCTTTTCCCGCCTGTTCTCGTATTCGGCTTCGAACCTTTCCCTGTCCGCGACACGCGGCAGCACCCACTCCTTGTATGATATCTCGGGAACAACGAGCGTGTCTTCAAAATCCGAGAATAGTTCATAGGAGAAGGAGGAAGAAGAAGATCTCGTTGCCGAGCGGGCTGACCTTGCGTTTTGCATAACCAGTCCTCCCGATTGACTGGAAGAAAAATGTGATGTTGATGTGATTGGTGCTTGCGGTAAAAAGGACATCCCGTTCTGATGACGAGAGCAATGTAGGTGAGTGGAATGGAGTCTCACTGCCTTCTCCTTCTCCTTCCTTCTTCTTGGCGGAAAAGGGAACTCCCCCTCGAATACATGCCATCGCCTGAGGTTTGGTTTCAAGTCGAGCATATTTCAGAAACTGGAAGGAAGGGGGAAAAAGAAAAATTCTGAAACAAAACAGAAAAATGTGAGAGGAGGCCGACAGAGGCTCTCCATGGTAAGAGGCCTCACTTTTTCTTTCTCATGAAAAATTGTGGCGTCTCCCGTCTGGATTATTTCCAAGCTGCGGGCTCGTGCTATGGCCTCTATGTCGCCCATCGAGAGGAACTCTCCAAAAAAGTGCTTTTCTCGAAAAGGCGTGTACTATCGCCAAGAGAGGAGCAGAAGACAAATTTGAGCAACGAACGCGAGGAAGAACGAAGGGAGTATGTAGAAAGGGATCCGGCAGCTTTCGTCGCGCCTGTAAGTCGTGATTACGTCGTGAGGAGGGATGAGCCAGCGACGGTCGAGCGCGTCCCCGTAGCATCCGTCCCGGCAAACGAGCGCAGGGAGGCGGTCGTGAAGAGCAGAAGCACAAACGTGGGTGCAGTCGTGGCGATAGTCGTCGGAATCATAGTCTTGCTGTCTGGAATATACCTTGTGTTCACGCAGATCCGATACCTGCCGGCGCCGTACTCTTGGATTGCAATCCTGATCGTGGGATTGATCTTGATTGGTGTTGGGGCGAGCCTGGTTAGGTCAAGGACATCGGTCTAGCTGATACACATCCGCGGAAGATGACAATCCGCTCTCTCTTCTTTTTTCCTTCTACTCCACCCCATAGTCTTGCCGTTTGCTTGAGCTTCCTGCGGACAATTTGATCATCACTTCTGCTTCTAACTCAGCAGATCATAAATCTCGTCAACGTAGGAGTGGAACTTTTCAGAGGAAGCTCTCCTCGGCCTTGGGATCTCGATCTTGATTTCCTTCTTGATCTTCATCGGGCTCTTCGACAGGACGAGAATCCGGTCGGCGAGCGCCACAGCTTCCTCGACGCTGTGCGTGACCATGATCGCAACGCGTATCGGGGACTTTGGGCTGATCACCAAGGTGTAGATTTCCGAGCGGAGCTTGCGCGCAGACACAGCGTCAAGAGAGCTGAACGGCTCGTCCAAAAGTATAACCTCGGGCTCGAGAGCGATCGCCCTTGCGATCCCGACCCGCTGCTTCATTCCGCCCGATAGTTCGCCCGGGTAAGATCCTGCAAAGTCCTTGAGGCCCACCTTTTCAATCGCCTTCATAGCTCTGGTTCGCGATTCCTCTTCGCTCAACCTTTTCCTGCTCAGGAGACCGAGTTCGACATTTTCAAGGACGGTCTTCCACGGGAGCAGGGCAAAGTTCTGGAACACCATGAAGGAGTACTCGCTGGGGCCGGCGAGCGGCTTGCCCTTGATCCTCACCTCCCCGGCGCTCGGAGCTTCGAGGCCCGAGATCACCCTCAGCAGGGTTGACTTGCCCGCCCCGGAGGGCGCCATCAGGATCAGGAACTCGTCGTAGGAAACGCTAAAGTTGAGATCCTCGGCCACCTTGAGTTTTCTGTCCGAGAGCGTGTACTCTATGCCGAGGTTCCTCACCTCGACCGGGGGGACAGCGTCGGTGCGCGAAAGCGCTTCGAGGCGCGCCTTGCTGCTCTCCTGCTCTTCAGGTTGCAGTTGCATGTTCCCCTCTCACGCTCTCATCTTGTTCCCTCAAGGATGGTCCGGCTCGTGGCCATCCTGTACAGCCGCCTCCAGACGGTGACGTTGAACCCAAAAACGAACGCGACCATCACAGTCACGGACAACCCGAGGAGCAAGAGGTCGCCGCTCGCGGCCGCTTGATCCAAGAGTTTGCCTATCCCGAGCGGGACCTGGGTCAGGGCCACGGTCGACCCGTTCGAAACTGTCACGGCAAAGTACTCCGCGATTATGAGTGTGTTCCACCCGCCACCGATCGCCGTGATTGACCCTGTGATGAATGAGGGGAGGATCGCGGGGAGGAGCACGTCGCGCCAGTACCTCCACCCCTTCAGGTCGAGCAGCCGCGCAACGCTGAAGATCTGCTTTGGGATCGACCTAACCCCCTCGATGATGTTGAAGATGAGGTACCATATCATCCCGAGGAAGATCACAAAGAACGCGTTCGCCTCGCCTCCTCCCCCATCTGGAAGGCTCATCACCGCTATCGCTATGGGTGGCAGCAGCGCCGGCGCGGGTATCGCCGCCGTGATCTGGAGGGCCGGGGTGAGTATCGCGAATAACCTATCATTTGATGCGATCGCTATCCCCAGTGGAACGCTTACGAGAGCCGTCACGACGTACACGCCCCAGATCCTCGCGAGCGAGTAGAGGAACGAGGGTATGACCTTGAGCATGTCGGAGTAGAAGAGCGCGTAGCCCCTGGCAAACCCGCCAGAGGATGACAGCGCAAGCGAGGAGAGGATTGCGATTGCGATGAGTGCGAAGAGTGTGTATTCGATCGTTCGCATCGCTCTGCCTTTCTGAGATTCCCTTTGGGAGTTTGCGAGCCCACGCATTCCCGGGCTTTGATCCTGAGACGTCGTCCACCGAGCCAAGAGTAGAAGGTGAGCCATCGAATTTGAGATTCCCCGCTCGAAGAGTTTGCCGAGCGACATCGACCTGACCCTCGCCACGAGCAGAAAATCTATCCAGTGATAGAACCTGTGGACGGGATTGCGCCTGTTTCTTTTAGGCGCGTCGTACCCGAGCTTGAACTTCTCTGTCCACTGGGAGAATTCGTTGAGGAAGAGGAAGTAGGTGATCAAGACCATCAGTATTAGGACGGCCATCGAGGCCGCGTACTGATCCCACTCCTGGGCGGCGCCGTACTTTGCGATGTCGACCCCGATTCCGTATGTGACCTGGTAACTCGCCTTGCCGAGTGAAAAGATCTCGCTCGCGACGAGGTAGAACAGAGCGACCGACCAGGACACCATCGTGTTGTATGCGACCTTGGGCCAGGAAGCGGGGATGTACAGCTTTGTGATGCGCTGGAAGAGACCCATCCGCTCGAGCTTTGCAAGCTGCATAAAGTCCTTGGGGATGGATTTTATCGCCTCGTACACAGCGAACGTGATGTTCCAGGTCATGCTCGTGAAGATGAGGAACGTCACGGCGAGGTAGATCCCTGTTTGCTGGGGGAGGAACGCGATGAAGACAACTAGGATGATCGGGAAGAACCCGAGGATCGGCACGGACTGCAGGATGTCCAAAAGCGGGAGCACTATCTTCTCACCCGTACTGCTCCGGGCCGCCGTGATCCCCACCGCCCAGCTGAAGATCAAAGAAACCAGAAGAGCGAGGAAGAGCCTGCTCCAAGAAACCGCGGCGTCCAGCCACAACTTTCCGATGAACTCGAGGGAGAGCAAGGTGGTAGGGCTTCAGCACCCCTCAAGGCGGGAACCTGGTATCGCGCAGGGGATGCATTTCAATTGCTGTGACTATCACTCGCTTTCCGCTGCTTTCCCTCTTCTTTTTTTGCACACAAAGCTGACAGGAGGGCGGACGTGACTGACCTCAGGAATCACAATTGGTTGCTCAATGCTATATGTAATGCCTAAATCCTCCTCTAGAGGAAATGATTTTTATTTGAACTTCCTCCCAGTTATCCAACCCTATGGGCTAATGTCCGCCCTGAACTCGCACAAATTTCCCCCTTTTGCGCGCGCGGGGATCCATCGATGTATAGCTAGCTCGAGCGGTTGACCGTGAGTGAGTTAACTGTAGGTCTTACATGCGTCTAAGAAGATCATGGGATGTTACTTTTTTCCACCGACACCCTCTTCCACTCATACCAGCTCGTCACGGGCGGGTCGATGTTCTCTTGCCACAAAAGCGCGTTCAATTCTCCCCTGTGCTGGAGCTCCTCCTCAATCAGGTGCCAGAGCATTTCGCCAGTGTTCCTCGTCACGACCCTCGCGTTTTTCCCGTTCCCGATTGTGTACTGGAACGACCTATCGAGATCTTCAGCTTTCAACTTTTGCATGAAACGATCTACGTAGGCGTCCACCTCCTCTTCGATCTTCGTTATCTCGGCGAGCGATAGTCCGAACAGTTCCGGAAGATCCTTGCCGGTCTCGTGTTTGTACACCCATCGCTTGCAGGCCTCGCCCGTTTCGCAGGCGCGCAGCCAGCACCTGTACACGTCCAGGACATGCGTCATTATGTCCAGTATTGTTGGAAACGAGGCGCCCCTGTCTCTTGCCAAGGTCTCCTTTGGGAGAGTGCTTACGAAGTTGAGATATTTTCTCCTGACGAAGGTGTTGTACGAGAAAAAGTCTCGGAGAGAAGCAAGCTCGCCGGATCGTTTGGAAGAGGAAGAAGTAGATGATGTTGATGTTGTGGTTGTTTCTTCTTCTTGGCTCAAGGTATCAGGGGCTCATAAACCGCGCACAGGGATTTATGCGAAGCTGAAGGCCGCGGGGAGTAGCGTCTAAAGAGAATCAGGAAAGCGAGGGGAAAGCGACGCAGTGGAGGGCTTTTGAGCTTCACGCCAAGAGTCTCCCATCAATCAGTCTCCTCCTTTTCAAATTTGATCCGCAATCCTTTCTCCTCGGAGGCGATTATGATTTGTGCCCAGAATGCCTCCGGGTACAGAAGGCCGACCCGCCGGGGTAGCATTTCACGGAGCGGATTTGTTTGCTGACGTTGACTTCACCAGACGGAAGAATTCATCAGCGTGTGGCGGGGAGGACCCGCCACGCAACACCTGGATGAAACGCTCCGGCGATCTGAGATTTCTAAGGGATGTTTACAGTGGAATCGCCAGAGACGTGGAACGTGTGACCGTTGTAGGTTACCGTTGCGGTACCCGGGCTGACCGTCTGGATTTGCACCGAGTAGGTTTGCCCCGAGATCGTGTTACCAGAAATGTGTGAGACAACGTTCGGGCCGCTCCCGTCGGATATCACCGCTACGCCAAGAGGATTGCCGGAAAGAGTGTTCCTCGATGCGACGTATGTCCCGTCGTATTGAACAATGCCCGCGAACGTGCTGCTCTGTATCGTGTTTGATCTGACTGTCAGGGGGCCGGAGTCCAGATATGATCCCACCCCGAGATCGTTCCCGGTCAAAGTATTGCCGCTGACCTGCGTACTCGACGCCGATTGGTAGGTCAGTATTCCGGTACCCTGCGCTTGGGTGATCAGGTTTGATCCGCAGGCGCCCGAGAGCGTGCACACGTTTCCGCTGACTCTGTTCGCGGTAACCTTGCCGAGGGCTCCGAATGCAATCTGTATTCCGTTCGGCGCGATGTAGGGAGCATAGGGCGAGTAAAAAGAGACCGCGTTCCCGGTAACTGTACACGTGGTACCCGCGTCATTGCAGGTTATCCCGTTCTTCTGGTAATTTGTGACTGTGTTCCTCGAAATCAGCACAGTTGAACTCGCCCCGCTGTCCGTTCTCACAAATACTCCGAGACCGTCCTGACATCCGGCGAGGCTCGGAGACAGGTACAATCCATTGACGGTGCTACTCCTCACTGTTCCACTGGCATCCTGGAAATATATTCCGATGTAATCGGCCGAACAACCGTTGAAGGATGAGGTCGCCATCGTTCCGTCCACATCGATCCCCCTTATGACGACGCCCGTGATGGGGGAAGTAGAAGTGCCTTCAACCAACACTATTGCTGCAACGGGAGTGGATCTATCAGGATCCTGCGAGTTTGTGATCACCGATGTAGGTTGGATGAGGGGTTGGGTAGCGGACACGCCGATCAACTGGATGTTGGAGGATGTGATCACGACCTGCTCGGGATATGGATTCCCCGAAGAACTCACGCAGACTATGGGTCCGGTGACTCCCAGTTCGGCGTTGTCTATCGCCTGCTGGATCGCAGTATTTGTCGCGTTCTCGTGCTGAACCGTAACGCTGCAACCTGCAGCTGCGGCCCCGACCGGGGCGGCTAAGAGTGGAGATGCGACAAGGATTGCGACGATGGTAAGAAGGATCACCTTGCTTGAGACGGCGTTGTTCACTTTCCCAAAACCCCGTCGGGGGG
>Ga0070737_10002499_pt1 | contig 21992 bp, 20 predicted proteins | sample Coa_R1_10_FD_66438 | JGI IMG/M metagenome (GOLD analysis project Ga0070737, IMG submission 66438) | Surface soil microbial communities from Centralia Pennsylvania, which are recovering from an underground coalmine fire - Coalmine... | ecosystem: Environmental > Terrestrial > Soil > Unclassified...
GTCGTTCATCGTCTCCAGCTCCTCGTTGGAGGACTGGAGCTCCTCGTTGGTCGTTTCGAGCTCCTCGTTGGTGGACTGGAGCTCCTCGTTGGTCGTTTCGAGCTCCTCGTTGGTGGACTGAAGCTCCTCGTTGGTCGTCTCGAGCTCCTCGACCGTCGACTGCAGCTCGTCGTAGGCCTGCTCCAGTTCGCGCTTGGAGCGGGACACCTCCCCCCGGAGCGCGGCGATGTCGGTGACGTCCTGGTAGATGACGCTCACGCCGAGCAGCACGTCGTCGCTGAGCAATGGCGCGAGCCGGACGTCGAGGATGCGCTCGGCGTCCCCATCCCCGTCCAGGCGCACCTCGGGCACCTCCACCACCTGCCGGTCGCGCTCCAGCGCGTCGAGGTGACGGTTGAGCTCCAGCGGCATGTAGGAGAGCTTCAGCTCCTTCAGGGAGCGGCCGAAGTCGGCGACGTCGAGCGAGAGCAGCCGGCGAGCCCCGGAGTTGGCCATCACCAGAGAGCGGTTGCGGTCAAGCACGATCTGGGCGTGCGGCGAGGAGTCGAGCGCGGCCTCGCGCAGCGCCTCGGAGATGCTGTGCGAGGCGCCGTTGCTGGGGTCGGCGGCGAGCACGCGCACCCGCTCGCGCTCCGTCGGCCGGATCACCTTGCGGAACAGCCGCCACCTCAGGTCGACCGGGGTGAACAGATCGCCGTGGGTGATGAGCATCTCGGACTTGCCGAGGAGCATCACCCCGTCGTCGTGCATCGCGAAGTGAAAGCGGCGCAGGATCTGCGCCTGCGTCTCCGCGGTGAAGTACATGAGCGTGTTGCGGCACGAGAGCAGGTCGATTCGGGAGATCGGCGCGTCCTGGATGAGGTCGTTGCGCCCGAAGATCACGCAGCGCCGCAGGTCCTTGCGGAACACGTAGCGCTGATCGGTGCGCTCGAAGAACCGCTCGAGCGCCTCGGGCGGGATGTTCTCGATCTGCCGGGGCAGGTAGGCGCCGTGGCGCGCCTGATCAAGCGCCTCCTCGTCGACGTCGGTGGCGTAGATCTTGACCCGCTCCCGAAACGCCTCGTCGCCGAGCACGCGGGTGAGGATCATCGCCAGCGTGTAGGCCTCCTCGCCCGAGGCGCAGCCCGGGCACCAGACCCGGATCGGGGCGGAGGGGTGGCGGATCGTCTCCAACTGGGGCAGGACGTGCTCGGCGAGATGCTCCCAGGTGCGCGGGTCGCGGAAGAAGCTCGTGACGTTGATGAGGAGCGTGTTGAACAGGTGGACGAACTCGCCGGGGTTCAGCTCGAGGTAGTCGATGTACTCCTCGTGGGCATCGGCGCCGACCTCGGACATGCGCTTGGCGATCCGCCGCTCGATGCTCGAGCGCTTGTAGCCGGTGAAGTCGAACCCGCGAGACTCCTTGATGAAGCCGAGCAGGTCGTCGAGTGTCGAGGACCGCGCCGCCATCAGGACGCCGGTTGTTCGTGCTCGCCGGACAGCTCGTCGCCGACGGGCCGCAGCGTCCCACCGATCGCCTCGCCGAGCGTTTCGCGGACGAGCTTGGCCTGCTCGCGCGCCTGACCGGCGCGGCTGCGGAACGCCCGCGTGGCGTAGTCGAGGCCGCGGGAGTCGGACTGCTCCGCCATTCGCTCCAGCAGCAGCGACCGGTCCTCCAGCGCGCGCACCGCCGCCCAGATCGCGCCCTCGACTCCCTGGGCCTGCGCGTCGGCCAGGCTCTCGGGCGAGTAGCGATGACCGACCTTGCACCGCCACTGGATCAGGCCCGCCTCCCGCTGCTCGCTGAGCACCCCGCCGCATTCCGGACAGGTCGAGGTCACCGGCTCCCCGGACAGCCCGCTCGTCGCCAGGCGCTCCGGCCTCGGCGCGTCTGCGTCCCAATCCCCCCTCACCATCCGCACGATCGTATTGGCGATCTGATCGGAGGTCACCACCGCGTCGACGGCGACGTGAGCGATCGCGTTGGCGGGCATCCCGCCGTAGAGCGCCTCGTCGGGGTTCTGCACGAGCGCGAGCCCCCCGCGGGACTTGATCAGCGCGAGGCCCGCGGTTCCGTCGTCGCGCGTTCCCGACAGCACGACCCCGATCACCCCACCGCCGAGCGCCTCGGCTGCCGTGCGGAACAGGGTGTCGATCGCCGGCCGGTGGCCGTTTTCGCGGGGGCCGGCGCTGAGCGCGACATGCCCGTCCTCGACCACGACGTGCCGGTCGGGTGGCGCGACGAGGATCTCGCCGGGATGAAGCCGCTCGTGGTCGGCGACCGCGCGGCAGGGGAGCCTGCCCGCGCGCCCGAGGATCGCGGCCAGCGCGCTCGGTGCCCCCGGTGCGATGTGGAGCACGACGCACAGCGCCGCCGGCAGGTCCTCCGGGAGGTCGGCGACGACTCGGCGCAGCGTCTCCACCCCGCCGGCCGACGCGCCCATCACGACGAGCGTGCGACGGACGCTTCCCTGACCTGGGCCTTGGCGGGCCGCCATCGCCGGATCGACTTCCCCGTGCCGGAGTGCCAGGGTCTCCCCGGCCTACCGGTCCTCGGGTTCGCGGGCGTGGCGTCGCTGCACCTCGGCCGCCTGCCGGTGCAACCGCTCCGCCCGTCCGTGCAGCTCCGCCTCCGCTCGGTGGCGCGCGGCGCGGCCGGGTCGGGTCTCGGCCTCGGCGTTGCGTGAGGCCTCGCGCTGCCGCTCCGCCGCGCGCTCGGCCCGCGCCTCCGCGTTCTGGCGTCGTGCCGCGGCTCCGTCGCCGGGAGTGTCGTCCCGGGTGCTCATCCGATCAAGACTACGCTCTTCGGCGGCCGCCGGCTGCCGAATTGGTTCACCGGCTCGCCGTCAGCCGCTTGCGGGCGAGGAGCCCGGCGCAGCGGTCGGCGAGCGCCATGATGACGAGCGCCGGGTTCGCGGCACCCTCGGTCGGGAAGACGCTCCCGTCGACGACGAACAGGTTCGGCACGCCCCACACCCGGTGGTCGGAGTCGACGACGCTCTCCTCCGGGGTGAATCCCATCCGTGCGCCCCCGACGAGATGCGCGTAGCGGCTGATCTTGAGGATCTCCTCGGCTCCGGAGTGCTCGAAGATCCGTTCGAGCGTCTCGGTCCCGTAGGCGATGTTGCGCTTGTCGTTCTCGCACAGCGAGTGCGAGAAGCGCGCGACCGGCATCCCGTACTCGTCTTTCTCGTCAGCGAGTGTCACCCGGTTCTCGGGCTGGGGCAGGAGCTCGCAGAGCAGGCCGAGGACCGTCCAGTGGTTGTAGTCCCGCATATAGGCGCGCAGCGTCTTGCCCCAGTGGCCCTCCGCCTGCACGTGCTCGGCCCAGCCGATCGGCAGCGGCGCGACCGTCTGGATCGAGAACCCGCGCGCGAAGCCGCGCGACTCGTCGGTCTCGTAGAACTGCTCGCTCGAGATCTCCGGGGGCGGCGCCTTATACATCCGCAGGTCCTGCGGGAAGCGGCCCGCGACCTGCGTCGCGCCCTGGACCATGACGTAGCGGCCGAGCTGGTCGTGGTCGTTGCCGAGGCCGTGCGGGTGGCGGGCGCTCGTCGAGTGCAGGAGCAGGCGCGGGGTCTCGATCGCGTAGCCGCAGACGGCGACGGCGTCGGCGGGCTGGAAGCGCTCCTCGCCGTCCTCGATATAGGTGACGCCGGTGCAGCGGCCGCTCTCGTCGACCTCGACCCGGATCGCCATCGCGTTCGCCCGGACCTCGACCCCGTGCTCGATGGCGTCGGGCAGATGGGTGATGAGCGGGCTCGCCTTCGCGTTCACCTTGCAGCCCTGCAGGCAGAACCCGCGGTAGATGCAGTGCGGGCGGTTGCCGAACGTCCCGTTCGCGATCGCGACCGGGCCGACCCGCATCTCGATCCCGCAGTCCTCGGCGCCGCGCCACGCCTGGGCGGCCGCGCCGGAGACCGGATGCGGCGCGTGCGGATACGTGTGGGGGTCGCCCCACGGCCAGTCCTGGCCGGCGACCGGCAGCTCGCGTTCGACCCGCTCGAACGCCGGTTTCAGGTCCCAGTAGGAGATCGGCCAGTCGACCGCGACGCCGTCGCGCGTGCGCACCTCGAAATCGCTCGGGTGAAACCGCGGCACGTAGCCTGCGAAGTGCGTCATCGAGCCCCCGACCCCGACGCCCGAGTTGTTCTTGCCCATCTCGACCGGGTCCTCGCCGGTGATGATCCGCTTGTCGGTCCAGTAGATCGGCGAGGCGCCCTTTTCGTCGGAGACCCAGTCGCGGTCGGGATCCCAGAAGGGCCCCTTCTCAAGGATGACGATCCGCCAGCCGGCGCGCGCGAGGCGCTGGGCGAGCGTCACGCCGCCCGCCCCGGCGCCGACGACCAGGAGGTCGACGGACTCGCTGCGGCCGTAGCGCGCCATCCGCTCGAGGTTCTGCAGGCCGCGCTTGTGCGGATCGAGCAACCAGGCCGAGTCGTTGTCGGCCGGCATCCGCGGCGCTCCCTTGACGAGGCTTCCGAACAGCTTCATGTGCGCGGCGGGGGCTCGGGTCGTCCGCTCACGGGATCGACGTCGACGGCCTCCTTGCCCTCCCAGGGCTCGCGCTCGCCGTCCTGCAGCTGCGGGCTGCCGAAGCGGCTGTACCCGCGCGGATACGCGGGTCCGCCGAAGCCGATCTCGTTCCACGCCCAGGGATGGGAGTAGAAGCATGTGAGCACGACGCGCATGACGAGGCTGAACGCGTGCTCGACGTTCAGCTCCTCCCAGGCGCCGCCCGAGAGCTCGCCCGAGGAGAAGTCCTCGATGATCGCCGTGGCTGTCTCGGTGTCGGCCGCGGCGAACGTCGCCGCGCCCGAGCGCCGCTCGGCCTCCTCGTCGAGACCGCGGGCGACGAGCCTCCACGCGTCGCGGTCGTCGGGCATGTCCGCGTACTGGTAGCCGTCGAGCTCGCCCTGGGCGTACTTCTCGTCGACGAAGTTGAACACCGGGATCCGGGGCTCCGCGTCCTGGCCGGTGAGCAGGTCGCAGAGCGCCGTCAGCGTCGCCGCCTCGCGGGGATTGAAGAAGCTGATCTCGGGGACCTCGTGGACGCGCGCGAGCACCATCCTGCGGGTGACGGGATCCCAGTGGTCGGCCTGCTCCAGCACGTCGTAGTCCGGGTAGCGGCCGTGCATCTGGGGCGTCGTCCCACGGCGCTGCCGCGGCAGGCGCGGATCGTCGGGCGCGACGCTCACCGACCGATCATCCACGTACTTGCGAAGCCGACCACTTCGGTCACCGCTCCCGTTGCACGATCGCCGCGAGCATCGCCAGCGCGCCGACGAGGATCAGCGACCCGGGCGCGAGCAGCGGCGGCCCCATGACGAAGTTGTACGTCGGCTCCTTGAACCCCCCGGGCTTGCGGCCGACGCCGCGCAGGTGGGTGTAGGTCCCGATCGAACCGTTGAGCGCATACAGCGCGCCGGTCGCCGGCAGCACCGTCCGCGCCGCCCGCGGCGAGGCCACTCCGGCCAGCCCCGCGGCGCTCATCAGCGGGCTCGTGGCGATCGGACTCCACATCCACGGATCCCCGAACGACCCCTTGTAGTGCTCGAGGTACATCTCCAGGCCGAGCGGCAGTCCGCTGAGCGCGGTCGTCGCCGCGAGCGTCTTCTGCATCCGCCCGGCGCGCAGGTTCCAGAGCCAGCGGGTGAGGCCTCGCTGGGGGGGACGGCGGCGCAGGTTCATCGTCCGACTCGCTGCCCGCTTCACGCCGCCGTCAAACAGCGCACCGTGGTCGGGCCGGACCGCTTCCACGGTGCCGGCTTCAGCGCCCGGGCCCGCCGTCGCCCGCGCGCCCGTGTGCGCGCGCGTGACTCAGCGCAGGCTGAACTGCCGGGAGGCCTCGAGCAGCCGCTCGGCGGTCCTGGCGAGGTCCTCCAGCGAGGCGGTGAGCTCCTGCGATTGGGCGCTGCTCTGTTGTGCGGAGGATGACATCTGCTGCGCCGAGGCCGAGGACTGCTCGGCGACCGCGGCGATCTCCGTCGAGGTGCCGGACATCTCGGAGACCCGGTCGGAAATCGCGGTGATCGCGTCGCCGATCTCGACGAACGCCTCGTGTGCGCTCTCCGAGCTCTCGACGCCGCGGTGCGCGAGCTCGGCCGCCTCGTGCACGAGCCCGACGACGCGCGCGATCCCCTGCTGGATCTCCTCGACGAGCTCGCCGATCGTCGAGGCCGAGCCCGCGGACTTCTCGGCGAGCTTCCGGACCTCCTCGGCGACGACCGCGAAGCCGGCGCCGTGCTCACCGGCGCGGGCGGCCTCGATCGCCGCGTTGAGCGCGAGCAGGTTCGTCTGGTCGGCGATCCCGGTGATCGTCTGCAGGATCCCGCCGATCTCCCCGGACTTGCGCGCGAGCTCCTCGATTCCGACCTGGGCCTCCTCGCCGGAGTCGCGGACGCGCCGCATCACCTCGTTCGACGTCTTGACGGCCTCGATGCCGTGGGCCCCGAGCTCCTGTCCGCGGGCGGTCGCGGCCGATACCTCGGCGGAAAGCTCGCGGCTGCGCTGCAGCATCTCCGCCTGGCGCTCGGCACCGTCGGCGACCTGGGCGCTCGCCACGGCGATGCCCGCCATCGCGTCCGTCGTCTGCATGATGTTCTCCTGCAGCTGACCGAACACGCCGTGCACGCCCTGCGAGGAGTCGATGAACAGGCCGAGCGAGTCGTGCACCGCGGCCTTCAGGCTCGGCCCGCAGTCCGACAGGTCATGTGTCGGGTCCGCGTCCCGGCTGACGCGAAGGTCGACCCCGATCGACGCGTACTGGTCGTAGTAGAAGGCGTCGGTGATCGCCTGCAGGTCGTAGTTGAAGACGATCGCGATCGCCCGCTCGGCCGCGGCGAGCAGCTCGAGGTCGAGGGGGGCCTGGTTCCGGCGACCGCCGAACCGTGCGGTCGGGATCCGAGCGAACTCGGGCGGGGTGGCGCGCAGCGCGTGTCGGACGGCGTCCATGAACGCCGGGTAGCTGCCGAGGTACCACTTGAGCGGCAGGTTGATCCGGCTGTGGAGCGCGCCGACCTCGAGCAGCGCGCCGAAGTAGGCGACGCCGAAGGGCTCCGGACCGGCCGGCTCGGCGAAGATCGCGCGCCAGTGGGCGGCCTGCGCCTTCTGCCAGCCGGCCCGGAGATCCGAGAGCCCGATCGGCTTACCCTCGACGTGGCGGCGGAAGAAGCGGGCGGTCGCGCTGAACTCGAAGTGGTGGCGCGTGAGCTCCTCGGCCACCGTGTCCGCGACCTCCTCAGCCCACGGCGCCAGCCGGGCGAGCAGCGCGAGCACGTCGTCATCGAGGCCGATGAACCGCCGGCGGAGCGCGAGGTTCTCCGGTGTCAGGTGATGGAGCTCGGCGAGTGAGGGGGCGGGGGATGGGGACATGGCGGCACGGACCCCGATGTCGGCGTTGTCGGTCCCGGTTCGTATCGACTGAGTGGTCCGCGCCCTTGAGCGGGGTGGACGGATGTCCGCGCGGGCGGGCGGCGACCCCGAGCGCAATCGCTGTCCGATCCGAACCACGATCCGCTCCAAGACGCCGCCGGGCGTCAGATCATCGTGTAGCCGCCGCTCACCGAGAGCGTCTGGCCGGTCACGTACGAGGCGCGGTCGGAGGCGAGCAGCAGCACCGGCCCGACGAGGTCCTCCGGGGTGCCGAGCCGCCGCAGCGGATAGCCGCGCGCGATCTTCGCAAGCGTCTCCTCGGAGAACTGCGCGCCCTGCTCGGCGGTCCAGATCGAGCCCTCGCCGGAGGTCTCGGGGCGGCCGGGCGTGAACCCGGGGCAGACGACGTTGAGCGTGATGTTGTGCTTGCCGACCTCCTTGGCGATCGCCTTCGACATCGCGATCACGCCCGCCTTCGTGCCCGAGTAGACGGCCTCGCGCCACTCCCCGATGCGTCCGGCGTCGGAGCCGATCGAGACGATCCGCCCGTAACCGCGTTCGACCATCGCGTCGAGCACCGCCCGCGTGCAGTTGATGAACCCCCAGAGGTCGATCGCGATCTCCCGCTCCCATTCCTCGCGGGGCTTGTCGCGGAACAGCCGGTCGACCGTCCAGCCTGCGCAGTTGACGAGCACGTCGATCACGCCGTGCTCGGCGAGCGTCGCCTCGACGGTCGCCTCGACGTTCGCCGCGTCGCTGACGTCGGTGCGTCGCACGGAGACGCTCCCGTCGGGCGCTTCGGCACGAACGCGCTCGGCCTGGGCCTCGTCGATGTCCGCGATCGTCACGTGCGCGCCCTCCTGCGCGAACGCCAGCGACAGCGTGCGGCCGATGTTCGAGGCGCCGCCGGTGATGAGAACGCTGCGGCCCGCGAGCCCTAGGTCCACGGCGCGCTCCGCCGCTCGATCGCGGACAGGATGTGGTCGCGGATGCTCTCAAGGCGCTCGAGCCGGCCGCCGCCCATGAGCGGGAAGATGAGCGTGTCGACGCCGGTGTCGAGCAGCGCCCGCACGCGCGCCCGACACTCCTCGGGCGAGCCCGCGACCGCGAGCGTGCGCACGAGCTCGTCGCTCACCGTCGCCTGATGGCCGGCGCGAGTCGAGAGATGCTCGCCGTAGTCGTAGTCGGCCTTCGCACGCGCGAGCTCCTCGGCGAATGGCTCGAGGCTCTCCGGCAACTCGACCGCGTCCGCCTGCAGGCGCGCCTGGGCGCTCGCCCACGAGCGGACGTCGCGGAGCGCCCGCTCGGGGTCCTCGCTCATCGAGAGCGTCGTGATGAAGCCGATCGTGATCTCCGAGCGGTCACGGCCGCCGCGCTCAAGGCCCTCCTCGATCCAGCGAAGCTGGCGGGCGAGCAGGTCGGGCTGCGCCGGGCCCATGACGATCGCGCCGTCGGCCAGCTCGCCGGCGAGGCGGCACATCCGCGGCTGGCTCACCGCGAGGTGGACGGGCGTGCTCGGCGCCGACTGCGCAAGCTCGTACTGCCGCTCCTCCCATGTCCCGGGGCGACCGTTCAGCGTCGCGCGGAAGAACGCGATCGCCTCGCGCACCTCGGCGACCTTCGACGGTGTGCGGCCGAGACCGTAGACGGCCGAGTCGCCCGCGCCGAGCCCGAGCGCGGCCCGGCCCCCGCTCAGCTCGGATATGGCGGCGATCGCGTTCGCGGTGACCGTCGGGTGGCGGGTGTGCAGGTTCGTGACGCCGGTCCCGAGCCTCATCCGCTCGGTGCCGAGGGCCGCGAGCGTGAGCCCCGCGTACACGTCCTTCATCGCCAGCTGCGAGTCGATCAGCCACATCTCCGAGACCCCGCCCCGCTCGAGCTCGCCGCAGAACCGCATCCAGTCGCGCAGCGACTCGCGGGGGCTGATGCCGATGCTGATCGAGATCGACACGGCGCTCAGGCTCCCGCGGCCTCGGTGATCCGGCGGATCGCCTCGGCGGTCTCGTCGGGCCGCTCGACCGGGAGCGGATGGCCGGCGCCGGGGAGGACCTCGATGCCGCTGCCTCCGATCCGCTCGGCGATGATCTCGGCGGCGCGCGGCGGGCAGTGCTGGTCCACCTCACCGGCGACGATCGTCGTCGGCGCGGCGATGCGGTGCAGCTCGCCGTCGAGCGGACGCTCGCGCAGGCCGGCCATCGCCCGGCAGGCGTTCGCGTAGCCGCGCGGGTCGTGGGTGGAGGCCCGGCGGATGTGCAGGCCGGCCGCGGTCTCCTCGGGCCGGGCGCGGTAGACGTCGGCGGTGTCGCGGTCGAGCGTGTCGCGCAGGCGCTCGTCATGCGCCTCGACGAGCGCCGCGCGCTCCAGGTACCAGTTCTGGGCGGCGCTGTTCACGCGGCTCGAGGTGGCGATCAGCGCGAGCGCCGCCACCCGCTCGGGGGCGTCGATCGCGGCCCGCATCGCGATCGTGCCGCCGAGCGAGAACCCGGCGAGCGTGCAGCGCTCAAGCGAGAGCGCGTCGCACAGCGCGAGCAGGTCGCCGCCGAGCTGGGTGAGTGTGCCCTCGGGCTCCCCGAGCGTGCTCTGGCCGTGACCCCGCAGGTCGTAGAGGATCACCCGGTGATCGAGCATCAACCGGCCGGCGACCCGTCGCCAGGCGCGGTGATCGTCGGCGAGTCCGTGGACGAGCACGACCGGCGGGCCGATGCCGACGTCGTGCCAGGCGGTCTCGATGTCGCCGGTCCGCGTTCTCATGCGCGCTCCTCCGGGTCGCGTGTCTCGAGCGAGCGGCGGAGCGCCGCCCGGTCCACCTTGCCGGTCGGGCCGAGCGGCAGCGCCTGCACCCGCTCGATCCGCTCGGGCCACTTGTGGCGCGTGAGCCCGCGCTCGCGCAGGAAGGCGGTGAGCTCCGGGAGGGCGACCGGCCCGTGCCCGTCGGCGGGCACGAGGAACGCGACCGCGCGCTCGCCGAGATCGGGGTCGGGGCAGCCGACGACGCAGGCGTCGCCGATCGCGGGATGCTCACGGAGCAGCGCCTCGACCTCGAGCGGGTTGATGTTGTTGCCGCCGCGGATGATCGTGTCCTTGATCCGGCCGGTGACGTGCAGGTAGCCGTCGGCGTCGAGGAAGCCGAGGTCGCCGAAGTGCGCCCACCCGTCAGGGCCGTGGGGGCCGGCGGCCTCGCCCCAGTAGCGCTCCTGGACGAGCGGGCCGCGCATGCAGATCTCGCCGGTCTCGCCGGGGGGGACGGGGGTGCCGTCGGCGTCGACGATCCGCAGCTCGGCGGCGTCGTGCGGGCGGCCGACCGTCGTGTGGCGCTTCTCGGCCGGATCCTCGGGGTCGGGGACGGCGAGCTGGCCGATATCCATCGCCCCGTAGAAGCTCCCGATCGGGGCGCCGGTCCGGGTCTCCCAGTCGCGCGCGACCGCGGGCGGCAGCGGCGCGCCCGCCGACACGGTGAGCCGCAGCCGCGGCAGCGACTCCGGGTCGAATGCGGGGCTGTGCAGGAGCCGCCCGATCATCGTCGGCACGCCGCCGAGGATCGTCGCCTCGCTCTCGGCGGCGATCCGCAGCGCCGTCTCGGCGTCGAAGCGGCGCGGCCCGAGCATGACGAGCGTCGCCCCCCGGCGCAGCGCGTACAGGCACATCTCGCCGGCGCCCTGGGTGATCGGCGACATCGGGAACATCCGGTCGCCGGCCTCGATGCGCAGCCGGCCGGTGAACCCCTCGAACGTGAGCTGCTTCAGGCGGGCGCTCAGCGACGCGAGCTTCGGCAGGCCCGTCGTGCCGGATGTGAGCGCGATCTGGACGATGCGGTCGGGGTCGACGGGCACGCGGGCGGGCGCCGTGGTGTCGGTGGCGCTCCCCGCGGCGAGGTCGGCGGCCTGCAGCAACGCGGGCGGCTCGCCCGGCAGCGCGGCGGCCGTGTCCGCGATCTCCCGCCCGGCCTCGGAGTCGTCGGTGACGAGCAGCCGGGCGCCCGAGCGTTCGAGCATCGCCGCGAGCTCCCGGCGGCCGATCCCGAGCGGGAGCGGGAACAGCACGGCGCCGGTCGACGGAACGGCGATCTCAAGTGCGACGTAGAGCGCGACGTTCGGCAGGGCGACGGCGACGACCTCCCCGGGCGTCACGCCGTGCCGGTCGAGTCGGGCCATGAGCGCGTGGACCCGGTCGCACAGGGCGGCGAACGAGAGCTCCGCGCCCTCCTCCCAGATCGCCGGCGCGTTCGGCCCGCGGACGGCGTGGTGCTCCAGGTAGCTGAGCGGGTCGAACCGCCGGGGCGGGGGCGCCCTGTGTGCGGTCGCCGCACCGGCCGCCGGCGCCGCACCGGCCGCCGGCACCGCGGCGGTCGGGGGCGCCGCGCCCGGCGCCACCGATTTGCGAGAAAAGTGCCCTCCTGGGGCCAACCTGTCGACGGGCGCCTCGCTCATCGCGTGTGCCGACCCTACGGCGCGCCCGGGCCAGGGCAAGACGAAATCGTGATTCGCCCATAGCCTGCGCCTATCTGCGGGCGCCGCGGCGCGTGCGGATGCCGTACCGTGCGGCGCGATGGAGCCGCTGCTGATCGACGAGCGCGACGGCGTCGTCACGCTGTCGCTCAACCGCCCCGAGCGTCGCAACGCGATCGACGCCCGCCTCGCCGCGCGGTTGCGTGCGGCGTTCGCCGCGCACGCTGACGCGCGCGGGGTCGTGCTCCGCTCGGCTCAGGCCGGGATGTTCTGCGCCGGCGCAGACCTCGGCGTGCCGGACACCGAGCGCGCCGCGGTGAGCCGCGAGCTGTACGCGCTCTACGGCGAGATGGTCGCGCTCCCCGCGCCGATCGTCGCCGCGCTCGACGGCCCGGCGGTCGGCGGCGGCGCTCAGCTCGCGATCGCCTGTGACCTGCGGGTCGCGGGCCCGGGGGCGTTCGTTCGCTTCCTCGGCCCGGGCCATGGGCTCGCCGTCGGCGCCTGGGCGCTCCCGGCGCTCGTCGGCCGCGGGCGGACGCTCGACCTGTGCCTCACCGGGCGCTCCGTCGAGCCCGAGGAGGCGCTGCGGATCGGGCTCGTCGACCGGCTCGCCGAGGACGCGAGCGCCGCCGCCACGGAGCTCGCCGCCGCGCTCGCCGCTCTCGACCCGGACGCCGTCGCGCGCGTGAAGGCGGTCGCCGCCCGCGCGCTCACCGACGGCGCCGGGGCGGCGCTCACGCTCGAGGCCGAGGGCAACGCGCGCTGGCACGGCGGCGCGCTGGGGCTGCGCCGGCCCGGATGACGCTCCGCCAGCTCGAGTACCTCGTCGCGATCGCGGAGACCGGCTCGTTCACGCTCGCCGCCGCGCGCCTCCACGTCTCCCAGCCGACGCTCTCCCAGCAGATCCGCACGCTTGAGCTGGAGGCCGGGGTGGAGCTGATCGAGCGCCTCTCCCGCGGGGTGCGGCTCACCCCGGCGGGGCGCGCGATGTACGCGGAGGCGCAGGCGACGCTCGCCTCGGCGCGCCGGGCGCTTGAGAGCGGCCGGCGGGCGGCGGCGCAGGAGCCGGAGCCGCTCACGCTGGCAACGGTGCGCTCGCTCGCCGCGGCCGTGCTCCCGGTGACGATCAAGCGCTGGCACGAGCGCCATCCCGAGACGTCGGTGCGGATGCTCGAGTTCGCCAGCCGCGTCCACGTCGCCGCCGCCGTGCGCGAGGGCCGCGCCGACCTCGGCATCGGCCCGCTCCCCGAGGAGTGGCCGGGCGCGCGGATCGAGCTCGGGTGGGAGCAGCTCGTGCTCGTCCTGCCGCCGACCGATCCGGTCGCAAGGACGACCGGCGACGTGCGGCTGGAGGCGCTCGCCGGCCGCGATTGGGTGCTCTACGAGGCCGGCCACGGCCTCGGCGACCAGGCGCTCGCCGCCTGCCGGGCGGCCGGCTTCGAGCCCCAGGCGGCCGTCCAGACTGCCTCGGTGGAGGTGGCCGCGCGGCTGGCGGCCGCGGGGATCGGCCCGGCGCTCGTCCCGATCAAGAACGTTCCCGGCGACCTGCTCCAGAACGTGCGCTGGATCGACCCGCCGGTGACCTGGCGCGTCTGGGCCTACACGGTCGCCGACGCGTTCAGCCGGCCGGCCGCGGCATTCACCCGGATCCTCGTCGAGGGCCCCTGGCAGCGCCGCTCCGACGCCGCCCCGTGAGCGAGCGGGTTCCTCGCAGAATCCGGGCTCACCGGCCGGCGCGTGGGTCCTTACTCCGCCAGCCGGGCGACCGCGGCGAGCACGGTGTCCTCGTCGCGCGCCGCGAGCTGCACGCCGACGCCGTCGACCGGTACGACGGCGCCCGCCAGCCCGGCGGCGTTCATCGGCGCGAGCAACCGGGTGAGCGGTCCGAGGACGTGCTCGTTCCTCGCCGTCCGCGGCGGCGGCGGCCCGGGGAGCGCGGGCAGCACGAGCACGGCGCCCTCCTCGACGGCGGCGTGCAGCGCGCGTCCGAGCGCCGTGAGCCGGGCGCGTGCGGCGGCGACCTCGGCGGCCGGCCGCCGTTCGTTCTCCGCGTGCCAGCCGGCGAGCTCCTCGCCGATCGCGTGATCGGGGTCGCGCGCCGGGTAGAGGCCGGCGCGGCGGTGGGCGGACAGCGACTCCGCGCCGATGACGGCCGATCGTGGCAGGCCCCAGTCCCGGAACGGCTCGACCGACACGGGGCGCGTCGGCAGCCCGAGCCGCTCGACGGCGGTCGCCGCCGCGGACAGCTCGGCCGCCTCGACCCGACCGAGCGTCGCCTCCTCGCAGACGAGCGCCGCCGAGAGCGATCGGGGCTCCGGCTCCCGCCCCGACAACGCGTGCCAGGCGAGGGCGAGGTCGCCCGGCTCGCGGACGAGCACGCCGAGCGTGTCGAAGCTCTCGCTGAGCGGCATCACCCCGTCCATCGGGAGCCGGCCGGCGCGGCCGTTCAGCCCGCAGATCCCGCAGCAGGCGGCGGGGATGCGCACGCTTCCGGCGGTGTCGGTGCCGAGCGCGAGCGGAACCGCCCCCGCCGCGACCGCCGCGGCCGAGCCGCCGCTCGAGCCGCCGGCGATCGCCTCCGGGTGCCGCGGATTGCGAATGCCCGGGGTGATGACGCCGGCCGCGAGCTCATGCGTGGCGGTCTTCCCGACCGGGATCGCGCCCCGCGCCCGCAGTCCGGCGACGACCGCGGCGTCGGCCCGCGCGGGCGGCGCGTCGTGCAGCGCGCGGGTGCCGGCGCGGGTCGGCAGCCCGGCGACGTCGGCGAGGTCCTTGACGGCGAGCGGCACGCCGTGGAGCGGGCCCGGCTGGGGCTCACGTGCCCGCCGGCGCGCCGTGTCAGGATCGACGACGACGAACGCGCCGAGATCGCGCGTGGCCTCGATCCGCCGCAGGCACGCCTCGAGGAGCTCGCTCGGCGTGATCTCCCGCGAGCGCAGCCGCGCGACGGTCTCGCGCAGCGAGAGGTCGGCGAGTCCGGCATCCATGAGAGCGGGCAGCCTACCCGTGCGCGGCAGGGCACCCGGGTGCGGCACGGCACGGCACGGCCCAACGGGCATAGACCTGATCTATGGGGCGATAGCGACCCGGTGTTGGCGCGCGCGCGAAGGCGCGGTTACCGTCGGCGGTGGCCGTGTCGCGAATCGGCGTGAGCATCGAGATCAACGGCGACGTGTTCGAGCGCGAGATCGAACCGCGCCTGCTGCTCTCGGACTTCATCCGCCACGAGGCGGGCCTCACCGGCACCCACGTCGGTTGCGAGCACGGCGTGTGCGGCGCCTGCACGGTGCAGCTCGACGGCGAGCCGATCCGCTCCTGCCTGATGCTCGCCGTCCAGGCGAACGGCCGCCGGCTGCGCACGGTCGAGGGGCTCGCCGCGCCCGACGGCCCGCTGCACCCGCTCCAGCAGGCGTTCCACGAGACCCACGCGCTCCAGTGCGGGTTCTGCACGCCCGGGTTCCTGATGGCGATCGAGCCGCTGCTGCCCGACGTCGGCGGGCTCGACGACCGGCGGCTGCGCGAGCTGCTCGCCGGCAACCTGTGCCGCTGCACCGGCTACGAGTCGATCGTGAACGCGGTCCGGCTCGCCCACGAGCGGCTGTTCGGGGCGGGCGGCCCTCGATGAAGCCGGCGCCGTTCGACTACCTCGCGCCGACGAGCGTCGAGGAGACGCTCGAGCTGCTCGCCGCCCGCGGGGAGGAGGGCAAGCTGTTGGCCGGCGGCCAGAGCCTCGTGCCGATGCTCAACTTCCGGCTCGCGCAGCCGGAGGCGCTGATCGACATCAACCACGTCGCCGAGCTGGCGTACGTCGCGCGGCGCGACGGCGCGCTTCACATCGGGGCGCTCACCCGGCACGCCGAGCTCGAGCGCTCGACGCTCGTCGCCGAGCACTGGCCACTGCTCACCGAGGCGCTGCGCTGGCTCGCCCACCCGCCGATCCGCAACCGCGGGACGGTCGGCGGCTCTGTCGCCCACGCCGACCCTGCCGCCGAGCTGCCGGTCGCGCTCACCGCGCTCGACGCGCGCTTCGTCGTGCGCTCGCGCCGGGGGCAGCGGTCCCTCGCCCCCGACGAGATGTTCGTCGGCCCGCTCCAGCCCGGGCTCGAGCCCGACGAGTTGCTCGTCGAGATTCGCGTGCCGGCGCTCGCCCGGCCGTTCGGCTGCGCCTTCGTCGAGCAGGCGCGCCGCCACGGCGATTTCGCGCTCGGCGGCGTCGCGGTCGCGCTCGGCCGCGACGGCGACCGCTGCCGCGAGGACGGAGCCCGCGTCGTCCTGCTCGGCGCCGGCCCGGGGCCCCGCCGGGCGCCGGAGGCGGAGGCGCTGCTTGCGAGCCGACCGGTCGACGAGGACGCCGCCCGCGCCGCCGGCGAGGCGGCCGCGCGCGCCGCCGACCCGCCGACCGACCCGCACGCCGACGCCGGCTACCGTCGCGCGCTCATCGCCACGCTCACGCGACGCGCCGTGCTCCGCGCCTGGGAACGGACGTGAGCGACGCCGCCACGGCCCGTCCGGGCGATGGGAACGCCCCAGGCGGTGCGGTCGCCCCGGGCGATGCGAACGCCCCGGGCGATGCGGTCGCCCCGGGCGATGCGAACGCCCCAGGCGGTGCGGGCACCTCGCGCGACGGGCGCGACCCGCTCGTCGGCCGCCCGGTCGCCCGCCGCGAGGACCGCCGGCTCCTCACCGGCGCCGCCGAATTCGTCGACGACCTGCCCGCCGCGGGCGCCCTCCACGTCGCGTTCGTCCGCAGCCCATATGCGAGCGCTCGCATCGCCTCGATCGACGCGGAGCCGGCCCGGTCACTGCCCGGAGTCGCGTGCGTCGTCGACGGCGCCGATCTGGGCCTCGGCCCGCTCCGCACGCCGGTCACGGCGCCGAGCAGCCACCCGCCGCCGCGGCCGCTGCTCGCCGACGGAGTCGTCCGCTTCGCCGGCGAGCCGGTGGCGGCGGTCGTCGCCGAGACCCCGTATCTCGCCGAGGACGGGGCCGAGCTCGTCGCGGTCGACTACGAGCCGCTGCCCGTCGTCGCGGACCCTCGGGCGGCGCTCGCCCCCGACGCGCCGCACCTCCACGCCGACCACGACAACGCGCTCTACGACGTGACGTTCGACTCGGGCGGCGTCGACGAGGCGTTCGCCGCCGCGGCGGTCGTGATCGAGCGCGAGCTTCGCCACCCGCGGCTGTCCGCCTCCCCGATCGAGGCCCGGGGCGTGCTCGCGCGGCCGGACGGCGACGGCGTCTGTGTCTGGTCCTCGACGCAGGTCCCGCACGCGCTCGCCCGGGTGCTCGCCGCGCTGCTCGACCTGCCCGAGCGCGCTGTCCGTGTGCGGTGCCCGGACATCGGCGGCGCGTTCGGCGTCAAGGCACACGTCTACCCCGAGGAGATCGTCGTCGCGGCGCTCGCCCACCGGCTCGGGCGGCCGGTGAAGTGGATCGAGGACCGCGCCGAGAACCTGCTCGCCGCCTCGCATGCGCGGGACCAGATCGTCACCGTGCGCGCCGCCGCCGATGCGGACGGGCGCCTGCTTGCGCTCGACGCCGACGTGCTCTGCGACACCGGCGCCTACGGCGTCCATCCCCACGGGCACATCCTGGAGGCGCTCGGCACGCCCGCGATGCTCCAGGGGCCCTACCGGCTGCCGCACTACCGCTACCGCGCCCGCGCCGTCGCGACCCACAAGGCGCCCGAGGGCGCCTACCGCGGGGTCGGCCTGCCGGTGTCCGCGTTCGTCCACGAGCGGCTGATGGACATCCTCGCGGCCGAGCTGTCGCTCGACCGCGCCGAGATCCGCCGGCGCAACCTGATCGCCGCCGAGGAACTGCCGCTCATGACGCACACCGGCCAGCGCTACGACTCGGGCGACTACACGGCCGCCCTCGGGCAGGCGCTCGCGGCGATCGACTACCCCTCGTTCCCCGACCGGCGGCGACGGGCGCGGGCCGAGGGACGGCTGCTCGGCCTCGGCGTCGCCTGCTACGTCGAGTACACGGGCGTCAACCGCCACGTCTACCAGGGTCGCGGCATGGTCGCGATCCCGGGCGTCGACGGCGCCCACGTCGCGCTCGGCGAGGACGGCGGGGTGTCGGTGTGGACGACGCTGCCCGCGATCGGCCAGGGCACCGAGACGACGTTCGCCCAGCTCGTCGCCGACGAGCTCGGTCTCGAGCTCGAGCGGGTACGAATCGAGCGACCGGACACCTCGGTCGGGCCGCTCACCGGCACCGGCACATTCGCCAGCCGCAGCGCGATCCTCGGTTCCGGCGCACTGCTCGAGGCGGCCGGGGTGCTGCGGGAGCGGATGCTCGAGGACGCGGCCGCGCTGCTGGAGGCGGCCGTCGCCGATCTGCGCCTGCGTCACGGCGCCGTGTACGTCGCCGGCGCGCCGCAGGCGCGGGTCTCGGCGGCGGAGCTGTTGCGCGCCGCCGGGGACCCCGACCGCTACCGGGTCTCGGCCGAGTTCGACTCCGAGGCGGTCGCCTACCCGTACGCGACCCACGCGTGCGAGGTCGAGGTCGACCCCGAGACGGGCGTCGTGTCGATCGCCCGCTACGTGATCGCCGAGGACTGCGGCCGGGTCATCAACCCGCAGATCGTCGAGGGGCAGATCGCGGGCGCGAGCGCGCAGGGGATCGGCGGTGCGCTGCTCGAAGCGCTCGTCTACTCCGAGGATGGCCAGCTCGTGAGCGGGTCGTTCATGGACTACCTGCTGCCGACCGCCGCCGAGCTCCCGCGGTTCGAGATCCACCACCTGCAGACGCCGGCGCCCGGCAACCCGATGGGCGCCAAGGGGGTGGGGGAGGGCGGAACGCTCGGCCCCCCGGGCGCGATCGCGAACGCGGTCTCGGACGCGCTGTCGGCGGAGTTCAACGAGCTGCCGCTGCTCCCGGGCCGCGTCGCGGCACGGCTCCCCGACGGCGCCGAGGCGGAGGCGGACGCCGCTCATCCCCGGCCGGCGGCGGCCGGGTCGTGAGCCTGTGCCTACCGGAGCATCCGCGGATCGACGGAGAGGTCGTACATCTGCACGTCGCCGCCCGTATCCGTGGCCTCGAACAGGAACTGGACCTGCTGCCAGCCGGCGAGGTTGCCGGGGTGGATCTGGACCGGCTGCGAGAGCGTGAACCCGGAGCCGCCACCCTTGACGACCCCCGAGAGCTGCAACTGCTTGTTCGGCTGGTTCGCCGCGTAGAACACGACGGCGCCGAGCCGCGCGCCGCGGCCCGTGGCGAGCATCGTGCGCGCGGTCGGGTCGTCCGGGGCGACGCACATCGGGGGCTGACCGCCCAGCCGCCGATCGCCAGATCGAGCACCGAGCCGGTCTGGCCGTCCGCGAGCGTGGCGGTCTCGATCGAGCCGCCGCCGAGCGACCAGCCGGCGCCGTCGAAGTTGTCATCGGACTCGCCGGGCGCGAGCGTGTACTCGTTCTCGTCGCCCAGGGCGAGGAGCGGCTGGCTGAAGCGCGGGCGCGACGCAGCTCGACGTGTCGACGACGGTGTTGAGGGCCGAGCCGACGGTCGTGTCGAGGCTCTGCACCGTCGCGGACTTCGCGAGCGCCGGCGTCGCGGCGATCGCCGAGGCGGCGAGCGCGAGGACCGTCGACCGGCCGACGATGCGGGGAATGGGGTTGCGGAACATCTCTCTGGTCCCCTTCCGTCGTGTGCGCTGTGGGTGGCGGCGATGTCGGGGATGAACGTGTAGTCGCCGTTCCTGTCGTACGGCAGGCGGATGAGGATCCATGGCGTCGGCGAGGAGCTCTGGTCCACGCCGATCATCGGCGGCACCGTCGAGGGCCCGGGGCTGCGCGGCGACGTCGTGTCCGGGGGCGGCGACTGGTCGATCACCCGCGGCGAGGCGACCGAGCTCGACGCCCGCTGCCTGCTCCGCGCCGACGACGGCGCGCTAAATGAGGTGCCGGGAACCTTTGTCCTCGTCAGGACGACAAACCTTCCCCGCAGCGCTTCGGCCGGCTGACGTGTCAACCCAACGGGTCGACGTACTGATCGTGGGCGCCGGGCTCATGGGGGCGGGAATCCCCCGGCTGCTGCGGGAGGCGCAGCCGGGCGGCGCGGATCCTGATGGTCGATGCGGGCGTCAGCATCGGGTCGGTGCGTGGCCAGCACATGCACGACGCGTCGAGCCCGAGGTCTGGGCGCTCGACAACGAGCGAACGTCGACCCTCACGGTCAAGGTGCAGCGGTTCGCGCTGCGTGCCGCGTTCGAACGATTGGACGGCTGAGCGGCGGTTGACGGTCGCCGGCTGGACGGGCCGCTATGGCAGCGACTCGCAGAACGCGCGGATTGCGTCGACCACCTCGGCGGGTGTGTCGAGGTGCGGGCTGTGGCCCCCCGGCACCACCAACGGTCGCGCCGACGCCCCGATCGCGGCGCAGATCCGCTCGACCTGCGCGAGCGTGCCGTAGGGGTCCTCGCGTCCCTGGATGACGAGCGCGGGCGCATCGATCGCCGCGGCCTCGGCGTCGAGCGTCCAGGTTCGGAACCCCGCGTCGAGCCACACGTTGCACCATCCCCAGAAGGCGGCGTCGGGGTCGTCGTGGTGGCGGGCGAGCCGGGCGCGCAGGTCGCCGCGCACGTAGCGCTCGCGGGTCTCCTTGATCGCGCGGATGCAGACATCCTCCACGAACACGTGAGCGGCGAGCGTGACGATGCCCGTCACCGGCGCCTCGCCGGCGTGGATGAGGGCGATCGAGCCGCCGTCGCTGTGGCCGACGAGCACGGGCTCGGCGACGTCGAGCTGTCGCATCAGCTCGGGGAGCACGACCCGCGCCTCTTCGTGGAAGAACGCCGGCGTGCGGGGGCGCACCGGCGACTCGGAGTGGCCGTGGCCATGCCGCGAGAACGCGATCGTGCGCCGGCCGGTGCGCCGGGCGAGCTCAGCCGGGAAATCCCGCCACAGCCCGATCGACCCAAGCCCCTCGTGCAGGAGAACGAGCGGACGGAGGGCCGGGTCGCCCGCCAGGTTGAGCACGTCGAGCCGGCGGCCTCCGATCGTGAGCGCGGTGGAACGCGCGATGCCCATCGACCAAGAGGCTACATTGAGACGACGACCGTCACGCGGCTGTCTCTGAGGCGAGCCCGTCGAGCGACGCGAAGTACTCCTGCGCGGCCGCATGCCAGAGCGCGTGGCGGCCGACGAACAGCTCGTGGGCGCGGGAGCGCGGCCAGCCGCGCGGCAGCAGCCGCTCGGGCAGGTCCGGGTCGAGGAACGGGAACCGGCGCCACTCGTGCACGAGCAGTGTCTGCGCCCGGAACACCGCCTCGGGCGTGCGCGGCTTCGCGCGCGCGAACCGCGCGATGAACTCCCGGTAGGTCGCGGCCACCGTGTCGAGGTCCCAGGCGCTCGAGATCAGCTTCTCGGGGTCGCCGATCGTCCCGAGCTCGGCCCGGAACGACTGCAGCTCGGCGGCCGGCTCGGCGTGGACGCTCGCCCGCAGCTCGTCCTCGCGCTCGGTGCGCGGGGAGAGCCACAGCCCGCCACCGAGCGAGCCGAACCCCGCCCACGCGAGCTGGGTGCGGAGCCGGTGGCGCACCTCTCGGCGCTGCTCCGGGACACGCAGCACGACGAGGAGCCAGTGCTCGTCCCACGCCCACGGCTCCCCGAAGCCGTAGATGCGCGCGGCGCCGGTGCGGAGCATCTCCGCCGCGCGCGCGGTGAGCGCGACGCGCGAGCGGCGCCCGTGGCGCTCGGTCGTCAGCCAGCCCGCGCTCGCGCTGCGCGCAAGCGCCTGGCGCGCCGCCTGGCTCTTGTATCCAAGCGTGCCGAGCGCCTGGATGAGCGTCTCCTGCCACACCGCGGAGCGCATGGGCAACACGTACTCGCCGAGGATCGTCAGCAGCACCGAGCGCGCCGCGGGCGGACCGACCGAGCGCCGGCGCAGCTGGTGGATCTCGTCGTTCACGGAGTTGAGCCTACCGGCGCCGGGAGCGGCGGCATGTGCGACGGACGCGGCGCGACGTGCGACGGGCGTGCGTTTGTCGTCAGCGGACTGTCACTGGCGCACCGTGCGCGCCCGCGGTCAGCGGACTGTCACCGACCGCGCCGCCGCGGCTGCCGCCTCGTGGTAGGCGAGGTAGCTCCGCTGGATGACGATCTGGTCGGCGAGGTGGCGCGCGTCGTGCCACACGCCCCAGATGAACGACGAGCCGCGGCGCGAGAGCCAGGGCAGCCCGAGGAAGTA
>Ga0070737_10002502_pt1 | contig 21982 bp, 18 predicted proteins | sample Coa_R1_10_FD_66438 | JGI IMG/M metagenome (GOLD analysis project Ga0070737, IMG submission 66438) | Surface soil microbial communities from Centralia Pennsylvania, which are recovering from an underground coalmine fire - Coalmine... | ecosystem: Environmental > Terrestrial > Soil > Unclassified...
GTGATATTCGTGATACTTATGCAGTGCGTCTGCAATGCGTCGCATGCAACGACCGACCGATCACGAGACGTAGACGTAGAGGATACCGGAACTATGCGAACTGTGCTTGTGACGATTGAGGGGCCACAGGGAACCGTTGACGCCGAACTGGCGGGCGACGCGCCGATTCGCACGCTGGCGCCGTTGCTCCTTGAGTTGTGCGGGGTCAGCGTGCCACAGGCGCCGCAGATACAGCTTTCGGCGGCGCGCCTGATGGAGCTTGCCAGCCTGGCGCAGGAGGGCTACGCATTTGAGGCGGCAGGCAGTGTGTGGGCGATAGAGCTACGCCCAAATGAGCCGCTACCGCTGGATCGTTCCCTCATCGCCTGCCAGGTGGTAGATGGTATGCGCCTGCGCCTGCGCGATCTGGTGGCGCGCCAGCGACAGCGTGATCTTGCGGCGCAGTTTATCCCCCAGGAGATCGCCCCAAGCGGCTCCACCGCAGGAGTGGGCGTCGTCTGGCGGCGCTAGCGCCGGGGAATACCTGCGAACAGATGTGAATAGATGTGAATAGATGTGAATAGATGCGAACATACGAGCGCGGACACGGACAGAAAATGGACAGAGAAAGGAACAACGAGCCATGCACGGCGTGACCTTCTACCGCCAGGCGCGCGTCTATCCTACGCCCCTGCCGGAGGGCGACCTTCCCATTACGCCGCCGCCCACCCTTCAGTCCTCCCAGAATAACAACATGCTCTGGCTTCAGATTTTGCTTCCCCTGGGGTCGGTCGCCGCGTCGGGCGTGATGGTGCTCATCTATCGAAATATCGTCGTCATCATCGCGATGGGCGGCGTGGCGCTGCTCTCGGTGGTCGCCAGCGCGGCCAGCGCCATCTATCAGCGGCGCTCGCAAAAGGCGCAGACCGCCGCCGCGCGCGACGCCTACCTCAACAAATATCTCAAGAGCCGCTTCACGCTGTTGCAATCGCTCACCGATCAACAAAACGCGATGAGCGCGCGAATGTATCCCACCGTGGCGGCGCTGGCCGCGCTGGCGCCCGCCAATGCGTTGCCATCGAGCGCGGTGATCGAGCGCATCTGGGAACGCCGCTTCACCGACCGCGACTTTTTGCGCGTGCGCATCGGTTCTGGCCCCGCGCCGCTTAGCCTGCATCCATTTGTTGACACGGGAAGCAATCCGCTGGCCAACTATGACGAAGAGTTGCTGGCGCGTGCGCGGGCGCTTGTCACACGCTTCGAGTATGTCGAAGATTCGCCTATCGTTGTGCCGTTGCAGCCAATTGGCGTGCTTTCGTTGCGCGGCCCGCTGCCCGCCATGCGCACGCTCGCCCGTTCGCTCGTCACGCAGATCGCCTTCAATCAGGCGCCGGAAGATGTGCGCATCTGCGCATACTTCCCAGAGGAAGCTCAGGGCGAGTGGAGTTGGCTGCGCTGGCTGCCCCAGACGCGCAGGCTTCGCCAGACCCGTGTGGAGCGCGGCAAGCCGGAGCAACTCTCGCTGCTGGCTACTTCGCTCGAAGATTTCCGCGCGTTGCTGGCAACGCAACTTGTCCCTGAGCTTGAGCGCCGACGGAAGCTGGTTACCGAGAAGGCTGACTTCAACGGCGCAAGCCAGCCGACCCCCATGAAGCCGCATCTGTTCGTGCTGATTGATGGCTTCAGCCTGAGCAGTTCACTTGGGCAGACGCCGATTATTCAGGAGCTTTTGCAGGATGGCCCCGCGCTTGGCGTGACGATGATCTGCCTGACGCCCGATGGCTCCGAGGAGCCAGCCACCACGCAGGCGCGCATCAGCCAGCCACGCAAAGGTCTGCTGGTCTATGAAGAGACCGCGCAGGGCGGACTGCGTTATGAGGCGATGACGCCCGACGAGGCCGATGTCGCCGACTGCGAGCGCATCGCTCGTATGCTCAGCCCACTGATCGTCGCCGAGAAAGGCGCACAACAAGACCTTTCGCAGGATGTGCGCCTGCTCGACCTGTTACATATTCGCTCAGTGGATGACATTCAGATCGCCCAGACGTGGCGACCGCGCGCGAAGGTCGATCTGCTGCGTGTGCCGATTGGCATGCAGGATGACGGTGAGCCGCTCTATGTAGACATCAAAGAGGCGGCGGAGGGTGGCATGGGGCCGCATGGCATGGTGATCGGCGCGACTGGCTCCGGCAAGAGCGAACTGCTGCGTACCCTCGTGACCAGCCTTGCGATCACCCATGATCCCGAAACGCTGAACTTCGTGCTGGCCGACTTCAAAGGCGGAGCCTCATTCGCCGATCTGGCGGGCCTGCCGCATGTATCGGGCATGATCACGAACCTCGAAGACGACCTCAGCCTGGTAGATCGCATGCGCGCCTCGCTGGATGGCGAGATGGCGCGTCGCCAGCGGATGTTGCGCGAGGCAGGCAACCTCGATAACATCCGCCAGTATCAGGCGAAGTGGCGCATGACGCCCACCATCGAGCCGATGCCCTACTTGCTCATCATCGTTGACGAGTTCGCCGAGTTGCTGACACAGCGCCCCGACTTCATCGAAACCTTCACCGCGATTGGCCGCGTGGGGCGTAGCCTGGGTGTCTGCATGCTGCTGGCGACACAGCGCCTGGGTGAGGGGCGCATCCAGGGATTGGAAAGTTATCTGCGCTATCGCATCTGTCTGCGCACGCTGACCGCCGCCGAAAGTATGGCCGTCATCGGCAAGAACGACGCCTATTTTCTCTCGTCATTTCCCGGCGTCGGCTACTTCAAGGTAGACGCGATCTATCAGCGATTCAAGTCAGCGATTGTCTCAGTTCCCTATGTTGCCCCTGGTCAGGAGCAAGTGGCTGAGACGCTTGTACGCACGTTTAGCCCGGTGGGCGCGCTCACCGGCTGGGAGCCTGCCGCCACGCGCTCCGACATCCAAGACACGGAGGAGGCAGCGCCAACCGGTGTGGAAGACACCGAGATGGACATCATCATTGATCGCCTTGTCGAGCAGTGCGCACAGGGGCGCGCCATTCCGCTGGGCGCCAACGTGGAGCGTGTCACGGCGCCCATGCAGGCGCTAGGCGCCGCTAGCGATAGTGACTCGACGCTGCCCAAGATTGTTCTCTCGGCGAACGGCGCCACGTCTGGCGGGCTAACAGTGACCACATCTGGCGTCAGCGAGGGCTACGCGCCGCCACATCAGGTCTGGCTGCCGCCGCTACGCAAGGCGTTTCCGCTGGGCGAGGTGATCGCCACAGCGCAGGCCGCGCTCTCGCCAGAGCCTACGCTGTTTGATGGCGCGCGCTGGCCGAAGCAGCCGACGTTTGGGACACTGCGTATTCCCATCGGACAGGTGGATAAACCGGCGGAACAGGCGCAAGACCCACTCTTCCTCGATTTCTCCGGCTCTGAGGGGCATCTGGTAATCGTCGGCGCGCCGCAGTCGGGCAAGAGTACGCTGCTGCGCACGATGCTCACCTCTTTCTTGATGACCCATTCGCCACGCGATGTGCAGATCTATGGAATCGATCTTGGCGGCGGCTTGTTGCGCGTCTTCGAGGGCGCGCCGCAGGTGGGCGCCATCTGTGGGCGCGGCGACAGCGAGAAGATGCGCCGCATGATCCGCCAGATGCGCTCAATCATCCAGGAGCGCGAACTGCTCTTCCGTGAGCAAAGCATAGATACGATGGTCGCCTATCGCGCGCGTCGGCAGCGCGGCGAACTGAACGACGCGCCATTTGGCGATGTGTTTCTGGTGGTTGACGACCTGGCGCAGTTGTTGGCGGAATCCGATCAGTTCGAGCCTGAATTGATCGAACTGGCGGCTACCGGCCTGACCTACGGCGTCCACCTGATCCTGGCGACGAACCGCTGGCCGGATGTGCGCCCGCGTGTGCGCGACAACATCGGCGGACGTATCGAACTGCGCCTGAACGATGCGCTGGAATCGGAGATCGGTAAGCAGTTGGCGAAAGCTATCGCGAAGGCGCCGCCTGGACGCGGCCTGACCAAAAGCGGCTTGCAGTTCCATACGGCGTTGCCGCTGCTGGCGCCGCTCGCCGAAGAGCATGAGGAGGCCGGGCAGGCGCAGGAAGCCATCAAGCGCGACCTCGATACGATGACGCGCGAGATGTCGTTGGCATGGCATGGCCCCGTCGCGCCGCCAATTCGCTTGTTGCCAAACGTCATACACCTGCGCGATCTCTGGGCGCAGGCCGACGCAGAGGAAGCGGCTGCGTCGTATGGCGGGAACGGGATGGGCAAGGCGACGCCCAGGCGAGGCGCGCCAATTGGCGTTGATGAGTTCCAGCTTGCGCCGTTGTATCTCGATCTGCTGGCCGCCGAGCCGCATTTCATGATCCTCGGCGATAGCGAGTGTGGCAAGACCAATCTGCTCAGGGTGATCATGCGTGGGCTTCAGCGCCGCTTTACGCCTGAACAGGCGCAGTTCGTTGTGCTGGACTACCGCCGCCAGTTACTCAACGAGTCGCGCGGGCCGCATACGTTCGCCTACGCGGTGACGGCGCAGATGGCGAACACGGCGATGAGCAAGCTGCGGATGGAGGTGGAGAAGCGCCAGTTGACGGGCGATAACCTCACGCCTGAGCAACTGGCGGCGCCGCGCAAATGGGAGGGCGCGCACTATTTCGTCCTTGCCGACGACTACGATCATATCGTGACGCCAATGGGCAATCCGCTCTCGGCGATCACCGAGTTGCTGCTGGATGGCCGCGACATTGGGCTGCATGTGATTCTGGCGCGGCGTGTCGGTGGGGTGAGCCGCTCGGTGTATGAGCCGGTGATGCAACGGCTCTCGGAGATGGGCACGCCAGGGCTGATTATGAGCGGTGACCCACAGGAGGGAATCTTGCTGGGGGCGATGCGCGCAATGGCGCTGCCGCCAGGGCGGGGCTATCTCGCCCGCCCCAAGCAGCGTGTGATCCTGACGCAGACGGCGCTGGCCGACTGACCTCTCCCACTGTCCCTTCATGAACCCCTCCCCCGAACGGGGAGGGGTAATTTATGCCGAGCGGCATCGCTTGCCGCTCGGCGGATCGGTCTGACCAATGTTCCCCCTTCCCATAGATGGGCAGGGGGTCAGGGGGTTAGGTTAGACAGTGACACACTGGCCGAGCTTATGGCCCGACACATGGTTGATTGTGCCGCCCGAGTCGCCAATCTGTGGCGCGGGAAAGTTGCCAGAGCAGTCAAGGTTGTCATAGATGTAGTTCGTAGCGACCTCGTTGGCGTCGGGATCGGCCATGAGGTTGTTCGTCAGCGTAACTGTTCCGGCTACCTTGTTGCGAAAGAGGCCCAGCCAGCAGGAGTGTACACCGGAGATGGTTACATGGCCGCTGATGGCGTTGTCTTCGAGGTCAGTGAAGACCGGCCCCTGGTAGAGCGGATTAGGATTGCAATTCGAGCCGCCACCGCCGCTCGTGATGGTGATGTCGCCATGCAGCGAGTCGCTGTGGAGGATGACGCCCAATGCCCGATCCGCCTGAATCCGGCCGGTAATACGATCCGAGGTGACGGTGTCGCAGCCAAAGGCCGGTGAACAGCCCATGATGAAGGTGGCATTGTGGCCAACGTGCACATCGCCCGTGATGATCACCTGCGCAGTGGGACTGGCGGCAAGCAAGGCGGCGTTGGCTTTGATGTTGACGGGGCCGTTCACGAAAACGCGCCCGCTGGGAATGGAGCAGACGCCAGTGACGGTGAGGGACGAATAGGTTCCGGGGGCAATGGCGCCGCCGGAGCAGGTCGTCGGCATAGAGTGTAATGGCGTCGCGCTGGCGGCGAAGACAGTCGTTGCGCTGAAAAGGGAGAAGGCGGCGACGGCGAAGCCTGCCCCCAGGCGCAGGAGGGTTTTGAGCATAGTTCTACGCTGATCTCCTTGAGTTTCGGATAACGCAAGACACACGAAAGGCACGAAGGGAAAGTGGATCGCTGGTTGCCTGGCATCAGACTAAGAGCTATTGTACACTTTCTGAGGGGAAGAAAGCGGCGTTCTCAGAGGGGATGTGGTAAAGAGCGGGTTGAGAAATATCAAGGCAGTTGGGTTTTGGATTGAGTAGCAAGAGCGCCCAAGCGAAGGAGAGCCGCCAATAACGGCAAGCGCCCGCCGAGAAATATGCTCGACGGGCGCAGAGAACTAGATGTACAAACAACAGATCGCTGAAATGGATGGCTACATCTGGAAGCCGCGCGCGACCCCAGCCTCGGTCTCGGCGTAGTTGCTGGCGGCGGTTGACATGTTCTGCGCGATCTGCATCAACACCTGATGCAGGTCTTGCGAGTCACGGTTCCAGCGCAGCATCAACTCATTGAAGTTCGCCTGAGCGGCGCCCTGCCAGAAGCCCGTGGTGGCGTCCACTTGGCCCTTGATCTGGCCGAGAGTAGCCTCGATCTGGGCTGCCGCCGACCGGATGCTGCTCGCGGTTGCCTGCAACTCTTCGGGGGTAATGCGAAATGCGCCTGCGCTTGCCATGGTGTTTCTGCCCTCCTAAGATGGGATCACATGCGGCCATGATGGCCCTACGTACACTCACTTTTCAGGGTGTTCTGTCGCCGCGATTGTGCCTGCCGTGGCGTCCTGGCAACGTTTGACAGCGTTTGACAGCGTTTGACAACATTTGCCGCTATTTGACAACGCTTGCCATCACCAGATGCGGGTCTGCTCGCATATGATACGATAGACTTATCACAAGCAGCCATACTCACGATGAGCATATGGCGTATCGCGGGTGGCTTTTCAGCGCCGCTTATAGCATACCCACAGCATGGCCGTCTTGTCAACACTCAACAGCGTCAATTTTTTGCCTATCTGCGTTTGTCTGTGGACAACGCGCTATCAACAACGGGGAGGGTTCCATGCGCCGATTTGGGCAGATCATTGGCGTCAAGCCAGAATGTGCCGCCGAGTATGACCGATTGCAGGCAGAGATGTGGCCTGAGATTCGCGCGGCCATCACCGCTTGCAATGTGCGCAACTACTCAATCTTTCGCCATGGCGAGACGCTCTTCGGCTATTTCGAATATGTCGGCGCCGACTTTGCGGCGGATATGGCCCGGCTCAACGCCGAGCCGAAGATGCGTGAGTGGTGGGCGCTCACTGGCCCTATGCAAACGCCGCTCGACGGGCGCGCCCCTGGGGAATGGTGGCTTACCATGCGGGAGATTTTTCACCAGGATTGAGTATCGGTTTCGGTTGTTGTGGGCAGGGTTGGCGCCGGTTCAACCATTGGGGGCGCTTGCCCCTGGGTGAAGGACATATGCGACTCCTCGCATTCAGGATACGCGCCTTCTGGCTTTTCTCAGTCCGTCACCCCTAATCCCTGCAACATCACGCGCAGCTTCGTTTGCGACTCCACATATTCCACCTGCGGCTCGGAGTCCGCCACGATGCCGCAGCCCGCAAAGAGCGTAGCGCGATTGCTCGCCAGCAAGGCCGAGCGCAGGGCGACCACGAACTCGCCTTCACCCTGTGGGCCAAGCCAGCCGACAGGCCCAGCATACCACCCGCGATCCAGCCCTTCGTGCGCGCGAATCGCTTCGAGCGCCGCCTGGCGCGGGAAACCACCAACCGCAGGTGTGGGATGGAGCGCCGAAACGACATCAAGCGCGCTGACCTGCGCTTTGACGAAGCCCGTGATGGGTGTGAGCAGGTGTTGCACGTTTGCCAGTGTGATCACCTGGGGCGTGTCGGCTACGTCGAGCCGCTGACAGAGCGGCCTGAGCGTCTCGACAATTGAAGTGACGACGATGGCATGCTCCTCGTGCGTTTTTGTGCTTTCCAGTAGCCCGCGCGCCAGCCGCTCGTCTTCGTCTGGTGTTGCGCCGCGCCGTGCGGTGCCTGCCAGCGCCATTGTGCGCAGTTCGCCGTTGGTTGTGACCTGCGCCAGCCGCTCAGGGGTCGCCCCCAGGAATGTGCGCTCGCCCCGCCGGATGGCAAAGACCGTCGCGGTGGAATTTCCCTGTCGGAGCCGTTGCAGTGTCGCACGCAGGTTCGCCTCGCTCTCAAAAGAATCCTCTCGCTCGGCGGCGTAGCGTTCCGCCTGTACGCCACGCGCCAGCACAACCTTTTGATAGGCCCCCTGGCGAATCTCCTCGGTCGCCTCGCCAACCAGGCGCATCCACTCCTCGCGTGGGCATAACTCGGTGAGTTTCACGCTATGGGCAGCCTGGACATTGGTAAGGAGGTTCTCGTCGTCGGCGTGCGCTGTGGCGCTCTGACTTGCCAACCGGGCTACGTTCGTTATCAGCCGTGTGGCGACATCCTCCGGCTGGTCGTCTGCGCTGACCAGCGCGTTTAGCGTCAGCTGCGCGTTCCCCTGCGCAACACTCACCAGCGCTTCCGGCAAGGACAACATCCCGCTGGGGAAGCCTTCCCAAAGGCCAGTATGCGGGGCGTGTGGATCGAAGGAGAATCCTCCAAAGCAGATTGGGCCGCTCAGTGGCGCGCTGTCAGCGCCATCAGCATTATCATTGGCCCCATGCTTCTCATTGCCTTCATCATATTCGCTGACACACACGGCGTCCGTCAGCAGACAGCGCCAGTGTTCGGTGGCGACAAGCATGCTGGCCGGGCCGTCCACGATGATGTGATAGGCCGCCCCAATTGCTGCGTTTGCCGTTTGGCGCGAGGGCTGCTCCCAGTAAAACGCCTCGGTGGTTTTGCGGGATGCGAACAACGGGAGCGGATCGCATGCGGGAATGGGACGCGCATAGCTGGCGGCGACGGCATGGTGTGTGGCGCGCGCTTTGCCGATTGCCCGGCGTATCGTTTCGAGAAGCTGTTGTTGATTGTGTAGGGGTAGCCAGTCATGGGTCGCGTCATGCTGGCTGAAATGCTGAGCGGGTGGCAGAAGGAGTGTACTCATGGCAGTGGGCGCCTCGTGGCGCGGCAGTATGCAGATGATATGGTAGCGCCGCGCAATGTAAGTGGGAAATCAACCCTTTTCTTTCATTCATACTTTAGGCCGCATGGTGCGCCAGAGGCAAGCATAACGCCGCCGGCTTACCAATCGTCTCAACCCAGAGCGCAAAATTGGCTGTTGACAGCAAGGCCGTCTGTATCGTACACTGTCTAGCGTTGGCTCTGTAGAGAGGACGCCAGCATAAACACATCCAAGCCAAGGTAGCTCAGTCGGTAGAGCACAGCACTGAAAATGCTGGTGTCGGCGGTTCGATTCCGCCCCTTGGCACCCATATCTTGGCGTCCATATGTCCATATGGACATATGTATTCGCATTGCGCCAGGACGGCGGTTCGATTCCATCCTTCGGCGCCCCACGTAAGACCATTATCGAGAGGTATATCGCCTGGGATATCAACATATGCCACGGCGTCTTTTTTTGCGTGAAGGGCAGAAAGCAGATGGCGCACAACATGCAGGTTGTCAACGTCACGATAGGCGAAACGCTGGCCTCACACGCCATGCTGGCCGACAGCTTCTTGACGCGCTTCATTGGGCTGCAAGGGCGACGCGCGCTTGCCCCTGGCGAGGGATTGATCCTCCTGCCGACCGCCTCGATCCACACTTTTTTTATGCGCTTCCCCATAGACGCTGTGTTTGTTGACGAGCACAACCGCGTGACGCGCGTCCGACGCGCGCTGCGTCCCTGGCGGATCGGCCCCGTTGCCTCAGGCGCGCTCTATTGCGTGGAGCTGCCCGCAGGCGCCGCCGCCAGCACCCGGCCCGGCCACGAGATCGCGCTCCGCCCACTGTAGGTTGACGCATTTCTCATTTCGTCCAAATTGCCCCTTGACAAATGTTTGATCATCTGGCATAATTTGCTCAATCAAAATAATTTTATCGAGCAAAAGCGATTTTTGATAAAGGAGTTGGCAAGATGAGCGAAGAGAAGCGTCCGGTTGACTTGGGGGCTGGCGGCCAGGATGCGCGACGTGTGGAGGTGGAAGAGCAGGTCAATACACCTGCGGCGTCTGTCGCTCAGGACGCCGAAGAGATTGACGCTCCGCCGATCCCGCAAGTCTACTCGCTTGAAACTATCGAGCAATTGCGCACTATCGCCGACCCACTGCGTGCACGTATCTACGATTTGTTGGTGCGCCAGCCGTTGACAGCGAAACAGGTGGGGGTCGCATTGGGCGAGGCTCCCGCGAAGATACACTACCATGTGCGTGAGCTTGAGCGCGTGGGGCTGGTGAAGCTGGTGGAGACGCGCGAGCGCGGAGGTATCCTCGAAAAATACTATCGTGCGGTGGCGCGCATCCTCGATACGCCGCCGGGCCTGTTGCAGAGCCAGCCTGACGCTGTATTGGCCGCTGCGCGCGATTCGCTAGCATTGATTACGCGAGGCTTTTTACGCACGCTCGAGTACTCGCTTCGCCATGAAAAGACTGATGTGCCGCCCCTCACGATTGATGGTTCCACGCTCTGGGTGACAAAGGAGGAGTATCATGAGTTGCTCTGCCAGATTGCAAAGCTCTATGAAGCCTACCAGGCGCCGCGTGGGGTTGAGGGCGAGCGCGAGGTCTATCAGGCAATGTTAGGCTATGACGCACGCATTGGTCTGAGCGAGGAGCAAGCGCTTTCAGTGCCCACACAGAGTGAGATGACTCAACCGAAAGGCAAGCGCAGAGTTGTCGTGATGATTGGCGCGGAGGGCTATAATCGCGCTGGTCTGGAGGCCGTGCTTGCCGAGGGACGCCAGATCGATCTCACCGTTTTTGGCGTCTGTACGTTCGCCGACGACGTGACGCCCGATTTGATCGAGCGCGCCATTGTCCACTTCCGCCATCGCGGAAAGTTGATCGCCAGTAAGGAGGTACGCGCCGCCCTCAAACTGAAGGAGGGCTAACCCCAGCCACAAAAAAAGATGCGCAGAACCGTTGCAGCGGCCCTGCGCGTATCGCTTCCCCATGTTGTTTAGCAGTGTGACCAGCTTAGCGACCAGATCACGCCATCTGGGAGGAGGCAGTATGAATTCTACCACAACGCGCAACCCAAGCCCAGCGAACCCAAGCGAATACGGTCAACCCTCTCCATCTATCGAACTTGCCAACGGCGGCATCGCCGCAGAAACCGGGGCGATGGATGGGCAGATTGCGGCTGAAGCGATTGCCACTGTAGCAAGTAGCCAGGCGACGCCCACCAAGCGCAAGGGTAATCCGCTGATCAACCGCAACTTTGCTCTACTGTGGAGCGGTCAAGCGATCTCAATCCTTGGCGATATGGTCTTCACCACCACGCTGGTGATCTGGATCGCCACGCAGCTTGCCAGGGGACAAAGCTGGGCGCCGCTTGCTGTGACGGGCGTCTTGCTGGCGGCGAGTGTGCCAGCCTTTTTGGTTGGCCCGTTCGCTGGCGTCTTCGTGGATCGCATGGATAAGCGCCGCATGATGCTACGGATGGATGGCTTCCGCGCGCTCATCGTTGGCGCGTTGATCCTGGCGACGGGCGCTGTTGCTTTGCCATTTTTGCCTGGCGGTCGTCTGCCCATCCTCTGGACACTTGGCGCGATCTATGCTGTTGTCACATTGGTGAACATCGCCGATCAGTTTTTCCGCCCGGCGATGATGGCGCTGATTGGCGACATCGTACAGCCCGATGCGCGGGCGCGGGCGATGGGGCTGGGGCAGGTTTCCATCAGCCTGTCGCTGATCATTGGGCCTGCGCTGGCGGCTCCGCTCTTCGTGGTGTTTGGCGCACAGTGGGCGCTGTTGATTGACATGCTCTCGTTTGTCGTCTCGTTTCTCACGATCCTGGCGATTCGTGCGCCAAAGGCGGCTACAAGCCTTGCCGAAGGCGAGCAAGCAAACTTCCTGCGTGAGTTTGGCGCGGGGCTGCGCTTCTACGCGCATAGTCGCGTTTTGATGACGCTGCTTGTCACAGTGATTATTGCCGTGCTAGGGGCAGGCGCGCTCAATACGCTCGACGTGTTTTTCGCGACCGGCAACTTGCATGCGAGTGTGAGCTTGTATGGGCTGCTGGGCGCGCTGAGCGGCGTTGGCGCCATCGTCGGGGCGATCCTGGCGAGTGTGTTTGCTCAACGCATAGGCGTTGCGCGGCTGCTCTGGGGCAGCCTGTTGGCGTTGGGAGTGTTGTTCATCGTTGTCTCGCGCATGACGAACTACGTTCCGGCGCTTGTGATCTTCGCGCTGGTAGGTGTGTTCAACGCTTCGCTGAACGTCGCGGCGGGGCCGCTGATGCTTCAGGCGACGCCGCGCGAGCTGCTGGGGCGGGTCAACTCGGTGTTCAGCCCGGCGATGAACGCAGGCATACTGCTTGGCACGGCCCTGGCAGGCTACCTCGATGGCGTGACGCTGCATGGGTTGCATGTGGTGGCGCTGGGCATGGCGTTTGGCCCGGTAGATACCATCTACGGCGCCAGCGGCATATTGATCGCGCTGAGCGCGATCGTCGCGGCTATGGGCTTGCGTGGGGTAGACCGCGCGGCGCGGGCGCAAGCGAATACACCCACCGCGTAGGCCGCATATTCCCAGGTTTCTACGCTTCTGAAAGCCTACACTGGCCTGATTTCTGCTGGCAATGTGTCAGTTGAGATCAGGCTATTTTGGCTAGCTGGAGGCGGCGCATGTGGCGAAGCATGCACAACGCCCGCTAGAATGGGTAACAGACACGGCGACAGATGCTAGCGATGGACATGGTGAGGAGAGGGGAAAGCACGATGGAGACTCGTGATACCCAGCGCATGACACAGACAACGCAGATGACGCAGATTACCGAGACATTTCACCAGATCGCCACCATGGCGCTGGCCAACCCACAACTTGCCCAACAGGTGCGCGATGCGCTGATCGAAAGCGGCATCCTTGGGGTGTTTGGCGTTGGCGCGGCTACCGATGTCGTAGACCTGCTGGATACGGCGGGCGAGCAAGGGTTGCGCGCCTATCTCCGGCAGATGTCGCTTGCGCAGCTTCGTGAATTGACCCAGGCGCGCGGATACGACCCGGAGAAAACGTCGGCGCGCTGGCGGAGCGCCAACAAGTTCATTGATCTCATCGTGGCGGGCGCGCAAAAAGAACTCGAAGAGGATGTGGCAGCTGCGGCGAATCAGCCTGCCGCGCTTGCCGCCGCCTCGTGGATGCTCTAAGGTGGGCCATCCATCACGATTGTGGCCTACTCAGATCACAGCAGTGGATGTAGCGGCTCCACTAAGGAGTCCACTTCCTGGCTATGCCTTGAAACTCAGTGGATGCGCGGCATAGAGCGCGCAGAGCCTGCTCAATCGCAAGGCACACGTCTCCACTAAGGTTCACCTTTGGTTGTTTCCCACTCCACTTTCATCTCCCGTAGCGCCCTACGCATATTTGCGTATTGACGTAGCTCTTTATGCGCGTATAGTATCCAGTATTCGGGCAACAAGTCGGTGATAGCGAGTAAGCGATCTAGCGAATTCGAAATTACTGCATCAGCGTGGTTGTCGGTCATTACATCAAAGGGGATGTCAAATGGCGTATTGCAAACGTTGTGGCGACGAATGCAAATCCGGCAGCGCAACCGCAGGAAATAGCAACACCCTCGACAGGCGCGCCAACACCACAACAGCCTATAAGACGATTCCGCAGAACAAACCTTGTGTTGGTTATCGTTATGATTTTGGGTATAGTAGCTGCTCTTGCTGGTGGTTCGTTACTCGCGGGAAGCCGTTTTATCCCCCTCGGTTCTCCAGATTTCAGCAAGTATCCAAGTGACCAGGGAACAGTGGTGTTGCGCGCGTCCCTATTGACGGATACCTCATCTACAGCGCCGGAATTCGTTGGCCTGGACACCCAGAACCTCTACTACTTCACTGCTGCGGACTTCCCACATCTTGAAATCCATATTGATGATACGATCTCCATCTTGTATTCGACGACCGATATACTTGACACGACGACGCTCAATGGCCCGGTTTTGACCGGCGTTGATGCAAATTATCAGAATATCACGTTCCCAACAACAGCAAAGTATCAGTGTCGCAAGGTTTTTTTCCAAAATATCGTCAGCGGAAAGTACACTGCTGCGCTCAACCAGGTCTGTACGACCTCGGACGCTAGCAATCTCCGCGAGAGTGTGTCATCAGGGCCGCCGAAGTATAGAGTTCCCTTCCAGATCGCGGAAGGCCAGCACGGCGCGCCCGTCCTCGGTGGTGAGTGGATCATGCTCGATGCCCAGCGTCTCGAAACGCTCCTGCCACCAGGCCAGCGATTCACTCCCTGTCACACGTAGCGCGATCCGCGAGATGCTGCCCACGCCGGGGCGAGTGGGCGCGGCAAACGGAATATCGAAGAATGTGACCTCCGTCCCCGGATTGCCGCGTTCGTCCCCATAAAAGAGATGGTAGGACGACGTATCGTCCTGGTTGACGGTTTTCTTGACCAGCCGCAGCCCAAGCGCCTGCCTGTAGAAATCGAGATTGTTGGCCGCCTGCGCGGTCAGCGCCGAGACGTGGTGCAAGCTGGTGAGTGTCAGTGGCTTCATAGTTGTTCTCCTTGTGCGTGTTGGAGTTTGCGTAGTAGTGTGAGCAATTGGCGTTGCTCAGTTGGCGTAAGAACATCGAATTGCTGTGCCTGGAAGCTCTCCTGGGCCTGGACGACGTTTTCATGGAGCGCGCGCCCAGGCGCGGTAAGATGCAGGCGGTTGATGCGTCCCTCCCGGCAGCGTGTGAGTAACCCGCGCCGTTCGAGTTTATCGAGCAGTTGGGTGATGTTTCCCTGAGTGACGAGCAGACGCTCCGCCAGCTCTTGCTGGGTCATTCCATCATGTCGGCCCACCGTAGCAAGCACATCAAACTGCGCCGGGCTGAGTTCCCAGTTGCGCAAATGCGCGCTGGCGAGGCGCAACTGCCGCGCATAGAAACGCGCAATCCGCCCCCACAGCGCGAGGCCGACGCGCCGCTCGGTGTGAGGCTCCTGCGCCTCCGCTCCGTCCTTTTTCGTAGCGTTTCTCATGTTTGCCTGCCTCGGTTGCATGGTTGTATCTCCCCACCATCGGAAGGCTCGCAACCTCATCTCCCTTGTTTATGCTTTAGTGCTAAAGTGTTGCTTGCGTCAAGTCAAGAGGAGCGAGAAGTTGGAAGCCGTAGTGGAAACGTTATGTGCTATAGTGCCCACATGATCACGCTGTCGTATCCTGATATGGGCGACTCCACCTGCTGAGAAAGGTCAATCTTGCGATGCCAAATATCCCTGATACTAGCGCTACTGCCAACTCTGTCGAACGTGCCTCCGAGCAGCGCATCTCCCACACCCCGCCCGACTTGTCGCCCAATCGCCAGCATTTCCCCTCGTTGGCGCTTGAACTGAGCGGCCAGCCGGTCATCTACGCGGACAACCCTGGCGGTACGCAGGTTCCCCAGGAGTGCATTGGCGCCATCGCTGATTATCTGGCGCGCTCCAACGCCAATACGGGCGGCGCGTTTCTCACCAGCGCCCGCACGGATGCGCTGCTTGCCGAAGCCCATGCCGCCATGGCGGATATGCTGAACGCAGCCGACCCACGCGAGATCGTCTTTGGCCCCAATATGACCACCCTTACCTTCGCGTTTAGCCGCGCGATTGGGCGCACGCTCTCCCCTGGCGACGAAATTGTGGTGACGACGCTCGACCACGATGCGAATGTCTCTCCCTGGCAGGCGCTCGCCGAGGAGCGCGGCGCCGTCGTTCGCATGGCCGAGATCGATCCGGCGACGTGTACGCTCGATATGGCCGATCTGCATGCGAAGATCACGCCACGCACAAAGGTGGTCGCTGTGGGCTATGCCTCAAATGCGGTGGGGACGATCAACGATGTGGAGACAATCACCAGTTGGGCGCACGAGGCGGGCGCGCTCGCCTGGATTGACGCCGTGCAATATGCGCCGCATGCGCCAATTGACGTACAGGCGCTCGATTGTGATTTTCTCGTGTGCTCTTCATATAAGTTTTTCGGGCCACACCTGGGGATCGTCTATGGGAAGCTGCCGCTGCTTGAAAGGATAGCCGCGTATAAGGTGCGCCCGGCGACAAATGAGGCTCCTGGCAAATGGGAGACAGGCACGCAGAACCACGAATGTCTGGCTGGGCTGGTGGGAACCCTTGACTACCTTGCCACGCTTGGCCGCGCTCAGCAGGCGCGCTATGGCGCTCGGTTTGCGGGAATGAGCGGGCGGCGGTTGGAGCTTCATGCGGCGTTTGCGGCCATACAGGCGTATGAGCGTGAGCTGGTTCGCCATCTGCTCATAGGCGTGGCCGAGCTGCAAGGTGTACAGATCTATGGGCTAACGCAGGAGGCGGATTTGACTCGCCGCGTGCCAACGGTGGCGCTGACGGTGGCCGGTCACACGCCACGCGCATTGGCCGAGGGACTGGGGCAGCGAGGCATCTTCGCCTGGGACGGCAACTACTATGCGCTGAATCTGATGGAGCGGCTGGGGATTGAGGCTAGGGGCGGGGCGCTGCGCATTGGGCTGGCGCACTATAACACGCTGGCTGAGGTAGATCGCATCGTCGCGGCGCTACATGAGATCGTTGGAGGATAACATGGAGGGTTTCCCCGCCTCCCCTTACGAGACACAGCCACACAAAGCGGCCGGTACATTGGGGAGGCAGGGAATAAGGGGAAACGCTAGCTAGCCAACCTGCTGCTGGAGCTTGGAGAAGAACTGGTTGAGGCCGTTCTCCACCATTGGCTTGGCAAGCCCGTCGGCCAGACCGAGCGCGCCGCTCAGCGTGGCGTGCGCTGTGTAGGTCAGCGTTGTCCCGGAGCCGTTCGGCGCCAGATCAACCACCGCATGCGCCGTGACCGGCCCGCGCGCGATCTCAAACTTCAGATGGCTGGGCGGAGTGCTCTCCGTCGCCTGGATGGTGAGTGAGCGTGTACCGCCCCCAATGGGGCCAACGCCCGGCATATTGATCGTTGCATTCAGCAAATTGTCGCCCTGCCACGCAACCGATTGTGCGCCGGGGATGCAGCTCTGAAGCGTCGCTGAGTTGTGCAGCGCATCCCACACGGTTTGTGGGCTGGAGTTGAATTGCTGCGTGCCGGAGATGTCCATGTGATGTTGTGTCCCTTCTCACGTACTTAATGGTGTGCTCTAACGCCGATCACACTGGCGAGCGGCGTCATTCACCTTACAAGACCTCTTGCGTCTATTCATGAGGTCACGTCGCATTATACAGGTATACGTTGCGAACCGCAAGCGCCAGGCGGTGATATGCGGGAAGATCGTCACGTCTGTGTAACTAATCCAGCACGTCAGGGCGATCTCGCACGACCATGATGGTTGCCAGCATCGTGGCCACCACGCTCTCGCGTTCACCCTGTGTAGCGATCACCTCGCCCTGGCTCACCATCACCGTGCGCCCCGGCTTGATCACCCGCCCCACCGCCAGAAAACGCTCGCCCTGCCCAGGCGCGAGAAAGTTCACCTTGTACTCGATGGTCAGCACGCCCACCCCTGGCGGCATGAGGCTGAGCGCCGCATAGCCGCACGCAGAATCCACAATCGTCGTGGTGACGCCCGCGTGGTGAAAACCGTGCTGCTGGGTGAGCGCCTGATTGAACGGAAGCGCGATTTGCACCTCACCAGGAAGTACCAGAGCGAGTGTTGCGCCAAGCGTCGCCATCACTTGCTGGCGGGCGAAACTCGCGCGTACACGCTCCTCAAACCGTGGATCGGCGGCGGTCAGCGGTTGCTGCTCCATATGCTTTGTCCTCTTCTCCAATATTCCATTATGTTGCTCGATGAAAAGCGACACTAAGGCGCAGGGGAGGCGTCTGTTTGTGTCCACTCGCCGATCCGCTCGATGAGCTGCGCCATTGGCTCCTGCGCCTGGGTGCAACGCGGCAAAACGCCCAGGATGGTTGGTCCATAACCGCGTGTTTGCAGCCGCCGATCAAATAACACGACGGCGTTGCGTCGTTGATGGCTCCAGGCGAGGCCGCCAAGCGCCTGGCGCAGTTTGAGCGCCGCCTGTGGGGTGACGAACTGTGTTTGCGGATCGGCCCAACCCTCGGCGCGCGCCGCCACCAGTGGATCGCTCAGTGCAGGGAATGGCAGGCGGGTGATCAACACACAGGCTGGCGGCCCCTCGCGTTGGTCAGCGCCATCCCAGAAGGAACCGGCGCCGAGCAACACGACGCGCGGCTGGCTGTGAAACGTCTGCCAGAGCTGGCGTGCCGAGCCGTCTATGCCTTGGGCCAGCGTAAGGATGTCGTTGCGCTCCAACGCGCGTTTGACGCCAAGCGCGCCGGATCGTAGCGCCGCATGTGAGGGGAAGAGCGCCACCAGTTGGCCGCCAAGCGCGATCGCCAGCGCCACAATCGCTTCGTCGAGTCGCTGCTGAAAGTGAGGCGCGTTGGGTTCGGGAACATCTTTGGGCAGACAGAGCAACGTCTGATGTGAGTAATCGGGGGTGAGCGCCACGCCCATAGTAGACTCAGGCAGGGCCAGCGCGCCACGCATATACTCGAAGTCGCCGCCAACCGAGAGCGCCCAACCTGCCAGCGTCAGCGCACGTCCAGGCCCAAGCAACGGCCTGAGCAACTCGCCCACATGCGTAGGCGCGGCATGCAACACTGGCGTTTCGATAGGCCGCTGTTCGTGCGTTTGTTCTCCTGATTGAGTTTCAGTCTGGGCGTCAGGCTGGATGGCGGCCATTTCCACCGACGTCTTGTCGGCCACTATTTCAGCGCCTACAAGCACAGTCTCGGACGCCTCCTGCATCGCCGGATCGGCGGGGTCGATCTCGGCGATCAGTGACTCATCCGCCGTCTCCTGGGGGGCTGGCGTTGCTTTCTCTGTCGAAAGCGTTATGCTCACGCCCTGCTGAGCAGCCTGGTCGGACTCGCCTGGGAGCCGCTCAGGAGACGCTGACGGAGCCGTTGGGGCATGCGGCGTGTCAGTTGGGCCAGTGGGGCGCGCCGCTGTGTTAGTCTGTGTGGTCGCCGCATCACGCGGAGGCTGCTTTGTGTGCTCGTGCTGATGGCGTTCGCGTTTGCCATGCCCGAACTGCGTGCCGGAAGCTGGCGGCAATTCGTTGGTGTAGGGCAGGCGCAGCCAACGCGCCACACCATGCGCCTCGGCTGAGTGTGAGAAGAGAAGCAAGCCCTGTGCGCGTGTCTTGTCGATCTGGCGCGCGATTGCCAGCAGATCGGTTGTCAGTCCCAGGGCGACGCTCGGCGGCAGAGGCGCGTGAGCGGCGTGAGGCGTATTCTGGGCGCTGTTGGCGTCTTTATCTCTGCCGCGCTTGCCGCCGCCACGTGCATTCTCCTGACTGCTCTGGCTGGCGATTCGCGTCTGTTGGGCCACCTCACGCGCCAGTGTCGCCACTTTATCGAGCGCCATATCGAGCGTTTGCCAGGCTTCGCAGGCTTTTGTCCAGGCGCCCGTCTCACGGGTATGCTTATCGAGCAGCAGCATACGCGGCTCGGCTCCCTGTCCGCTCTGCCGTCGCCCATCTAGGAAATGCGGCTGAGAGCCGCTGTGTGATGCTCCCTTATTCCCCGCTCCGGCGCCGTTCTGCCCTTTCGCGTTTTCGTTTTGCGCCTCGGCTAGTGTCGCGCGTAGCGCGCCAAAGAGCGCCTCCACCTGCGTCCGCGCCAGCGCGAGCGTCTCGAACCAGCCGCGTTCACGCGCAGTGGGCCGCCAGCGGGGCACATCTCGTCCGGCCAGGAGCGAGGCAGCCAGCGGCAGCAGACCGACATACGCGCCTTCTTGTGGGCGAGTGTCCGTTGGATTCACATTGGGGAGCGCCTGGTCGGTCTGTTGTTCGCCAAGCGTCGCCAGCATATCCAGCAGCGATTGCTGCTCGAAGGCAATGCTGCTGTTGCGGCGTAGGCCTTCTTCCAGCAGGTGCGCATCGAGCACGACAACGCGAGTGAGCGCCTCGATGGATGGCAGGAGGCTTGTTTGCCCAGCCAGCGCCGTAGCCAGCGCGGCGTGTGTGGTGACGATCAGGCTGGCGGCCTCGGCTGCGCGCTGTGTGCGCAAGGTGAAACAATAGCCGCCACGCCGGTATGCGCATCCATCCGTCGTATCGGCCAGATCGGCTCCGGCGCGCGCGCGTTCCCAGGCAAGCGCCTCCGCTCCCACAAGTGTTATCTCGTTGCGTGCGCCCGTAAGTGTCTCTTTCGACCACACAACCAGTTTCGCCAGCCCGCGCGTGAGATCATGCGAGAGCGTCGCCCCACGCGCGTCGCGCGCGATACCAAACCAGCGATGCAGACAGAGATAGGCGTTGTCTTCGTCCACCTCGGCGATTCGTATAGCGTCTGGTGGCAGGTCAGCGCGCTGGATAGCCAGAGGGAGCAGCCCACGAGCCACCTTCATCATCTGTTCGCTATCGGCGGCGCAGATCACCACGCGCCTGCGCTCCGCCTGATCGGCCCCCACCTCGCTGACCCATTGCACAATCGGCGACAGACAGGCCAGCGCGCTGTCATCTCCCCGTTCCACCTCGACGAGCGCCACTCCCCCTTCGACCAGCCGCACCATGACGCTCTCGCTCACCTGTCGCTCACGCGCCGCCTCCTGCGCCTGGGTAGCCTCCGGCATAGGCGCGGGGGAATAGGCCAGATGCCCGGCAATCTCTGGCGCTCGCAAGTCATATGGTGGCGGCTGGGTCGCCGCATCGCCTGCCAGCCCCACCGCCATGCTGAGAACACCAGGGTCAACGCCCAGGCTGGCCTCGAGTCGCTGCCCCAGCGACGTTTTGAGCAGCGCGCCAAAGGGGCTGGCGGTTTCCTGGCGCGCCTGATCGCGACTCTGCGCCCGCGCCAGGCCACGCGCAAGATAGTGCGGTGTCCAGTTGGGCGGAGCGGCCAGATGATCGAGCGCCTCGATGGTCGAAGGATCGAGGTCTTCGAGGCGTTGCAATAGCGCAAGAAAGACCTCGCGCGCCAATTGCGCGTCGGCCAGGGCGCGGTGATATGTGGAGGCAGGAGCGTTGACAGCCTGCCCCACTGAAGCGAGCGTATAGCTGGGCAGACCGGGGAGCAGCATCGCCGCCAGTTCATAGGTATCAATCAGCGGATTGCGCCAGGCCAGCCCGGCGCGCCGCAGAAAGGCTGCGTCGAACTGCACGCTGTGGCCCACCAGTGGGGCGTCGCCAAGAAATGCGCGCAGACGTGGGATCAGCATGCCCAGCGTGGGCGCGCGGCGCAACTGCTTCGGTGTGATGCTGGTGAGCCGCTGAATGCGATAGGGTAGCATAGTATTGGTGGTGACGAAACTCTGGAATGTCTCAATGACCTGCGCGCCAGCGAACTTGACGGCGCCAACCTCGATGATGGCGTCAGCTTCGGGGCGCAGTCCCGTTGTTTCAAGATCAATCGCCACGCGCACAGGCTGTGGACGCACATACTTCTCCACTTCCAGTCTTGGTGATACATGGTTTTGGCCTGGGCGCTCAAGCGTCCTCTTTGGCCAGCCGCAACAATAGATCATGCGCGCGTGCGGCGGCGCGGGCGCGATGGCTGATACGTTGCTTCTCGGCAAGGCTCATCTGGCCGACGGTGCGCGCTTGCTCTGGCACGTAAAAGATGGGATCGTAGCCAAAGCCGCCGGAGCCAGCGGGCGCGTCGGCGATGCGTCCTTCAAGCGTACCCTCGGCGAGGCCAAGCAGGCCGCGCGGCGCTGGCGCGGCCACCGCGATGACGCAGCGGTAGCGTGCGGTACGCTGCTCAGTGGGAACGCTGGACAGACGCGCTAGCAGGATACGAAATCGCTCTTCGTAACTGACGTTTGCCCCAGCCCAGCGCGCGGAATAGACGCCCGGTTCGCCGCCTAGCGCGTCAATTTCCAACCCCGAATCGTCGGCGAGCGCAAGCTCGCCAGTGAGCGCAGCGTATTCGGTCGCCTTCAGGATGGCGTTCTCGGCGAAGGTGACGCCGGTCTCCTCAACCTCCTGGGCGACATGGAGATTGGCAAGGCTGACCAGCGTATAGGGAATATCCCCCAGCAGGTCACGTAGCTCCTCAACCTTGTGGGGGTTGGTCGTGGCGATCAATAAGCGTCGCTCACGTTGCATGGCGGCATGTCCTATCTAGCGGCGGCAGAAT
>Ga0070737_10002504_pt1 | contig 21955 bp, 19 predicted proteins | sample Coa_R1_10_FD_66438 | JGI IMG/M metagenome (GOLD analysis project Ga0070737, IMG submission 66438) | Surface soil microbial communities from Centralia Pennsylvania, which are recovering from an underground coalmine fire - Coalmine... | ecosystem: Environmental > Terrestrial > Soil > Unclassified...
CCTAATGTTTTCCCAACAGATTCGCATGCTCTATCAGAGTTCCGCGATCATGCTTTTCAACGTGCCCAATTCGGCTATCACGGCTTATCTGTTGCGGGAGGCTTATCCAAAGTGGCTCCTCGTTGATTGGGTCGGGGCACTCGCTCTCATTACTATAGCGCGGCTGTGGAACTCCTGGCTTTACTGGCGCCAGCCGCAACCAGCGGAGGCGGCTGCAAAGTGGGCACGGCGTTTCGTTGCCGGCGCCATCCTGACCGGTTGTCTCTGGGGGCTTGCGGCATCGGTCATCTTTGTCACGCCCGATCCAAAATCTCTTGCGCTTGTTGCCCTTGTCTTGTCCGGAATGGCCTTGGGAGCGGTGGTAGGTCATTCGGCATATCTGCCGGCGATGGCTGGTTTCGCCGCGCCGGTAATTCTACCAATAATGTTTGCCTTTTTCGCCCAGGCGACCGCAACATCGGTTGCACTCGGCCTATTGACCGCGGCATTTGCCATATTTGTTGGCATGCTCACGCATCGTGCCAATTACTGGATAATGTCCCTTATCAGGCAGGGAATTGCACTGAGAGCCCTAGTTGCGGATCGTGACCGGAAAGCCGCAGAGATCGAATACCGCAACAAATTGCGGCATGCGATCTCAAGCGTGGCGAGCGATTTGCTGACAGATGTTAGTCTGGATGAGGCGCTGCCCAAAGTGCTCGAGACGATAGGGCAGGCAGTACGGGTGGATCACATCCTCCTCTTGGAGCTTCCGCGCTCCGCGGGTGCCGAGGCGTTTCATTTTTTGAGGTGTGGCTGGCACGCGCCTAGCGCTCCCGCGAAGCCCGATGCCGATTTCTTCCTGAAAGCCCGCCAATGCGGAATTGAAGCGGACCCTTGGTTTGCACCGCTGCGCGACTTGAAATCCGTTTCGGGTTTCCCTCGAACCATGAATGCTGGTCCGGCAAAGACACTTTTCGAGAAACTGGGGATCTCATCGATTCTCGTGGAGCCATTGGCTGTCGGAGGAAAATATTGGGGCCGGATCTGCTTCGACGACTGCAAGACAGAACGGGAATGGACACCGGACGAGATTGAGACTTTGCAGATCGTGGCGAACATGATCGCCAGTTCGCTCATCCGCGAGCAATACGTCGAGGAACTGAGGGATGCAAAGACAATTGTCGAGCGAAGCCCAACGATTCTTTATCGCCTGCAGGGCGAACCATCTCTGCCGCTGATCTATGTGTCAGAGAATGTCGCCTCGCTAGGCTATAGTCCGGACGAATTGCTAAACTTCCCGGAGCTTTACAAAAGCCTCATCCATCCCGATGACGCAGCAAAACTATACGAATCCATGACGCACGCTTCGTCAGCAGGCAGCGGGCCTGCCCACGTCGAACTTCGCTGGCGTATGGCCAACGGCAGCTACCGGTGGTTCGACGTTCATTATAGCCCCATCCGTGATACGGCCGGCCGGCTGATCCATATCGAGGGAATTCTAACCGATATCACTGAAAGAAAAGAAGCGGAGGAGAGAATCGCGGTGCTGGCCAGGACGGATTCTCTGACCGGGCTCGCCAATCGGGGAACATTCATTAATTTTCTCAGGCAAGCGTTCGCCGCAGCCAGGCGCGGTGCGAATCCATTTGCCATCCTCTATGTCGATCTGGACCATTTCAAGGACATTAACGACACCCTTGGACATTCCGCGGGCGACTTGCTGCTCAAATCCGTGGCCAGGCGTCTCAAGGCCAAATGCCGGGAAAGCGATCTGGTCGCCCGTTTGGGAGGCGATGAATTTGCAATTCTGCAAACCGAGGCGTTTGAGCTGTCGGATGCGGCAGCATTGGCATCGAAAATCCACAACATCCTATCCGCTCCTTATCGAATCGGCGATAATGAATTACATCTTAGCGGCAGCATCGGTGTTTCCATCTATACGGAGGAGACCGCTGGGCCCGACGAGCTGCTCATTCAAGCAGATCTCGCTCTCTATAGGGCCAAAGAAGAAGGCAGGGATCAGTATTGCTTCCACTCTGAGGAGCTTGATCGTGAAATACGCGAGCGCGTAACTATCACGGAGGATCTGAAAAAGGCCATCGCAAACAACGAATTGGAGCTTTACTACCAGCCTCAGGTCGAGCTTTCCACGGGACAAATTGCGGGTATGGAGGCGCTGATCCGCTGGAATCACCCCAAGCGCGGTCAGCTCAAGCCCCATGACTTTATTCCCATCGTTGAGAAATCATCTGTCATCGTGACGTTGGGGCAATGGGTGCTTGACCATGCCTGCCAGCAAATGAGTCTCTGGCGCAGTGCTGGAATTGATCCACAGACCCTTGCTGTTAATCTCTCGCTTGCACAGTTACGAACCGGCGACGAATTCGTCCAATCGGTAACGGCAACACTTGTTAAATGGGGACTTTCTCCAAGCGATCTTGAACTCGATGTGACGGAATCCATGCTCGCCCATGTGACATTAGCCCGGAATGATGTGCTCGACCGGCTTCAGCAGCTTGGCGTGAAAATCGCGATTGACGATTTTGGAACGCAATATTCGTCGCTTGATTATCTGAAGACCTACCGGGTAAGCCGTGTAAAGATTCCGCGCGCGATGATCAACGCCACGATGAATCGAGACCAGAACGATTCATCCATGGTGCGGGCGATTATAGGTCTTGCGCGCGAGCTGAACATCGAAGTTGTGGCGCAAGGTGTGGAGAATGAGGCTCAGCGAGAGTTCCTCACGGCCGCTCCCTCCACAACCAAGGTGCAGGGTTATTATTATAGCGCACCAGTGCCAGCGAGTGACGCCACGGAACTCCTGCGCCAGAGGCGGATCCAGCCTCGCCTCAGTCAAGTTACCGAATCGAACGCCGCGCAATAGACGGCGATGAACCCATCATGGCCGGCAGATAAGCACATGCAACCCAATGTACTTGCTAACAACCGGATTTTTATGAGGCGGGATCTTCGGCTCAGTATTTGAAGACGATTCCTGCGGAGGCGAGTCAAGGTCGAGTGCCGGATCTGTGGCAAACTTTACGGGACGGATGCGTGGGCTATGATCACCGGGAATGGATCCGGCAGGGCGGCACGATGATTGAATTTAAGGGCGGCCATTTTGAACAGTAAGTGATTCCCTGGGGCGCGCGCTGATAGGCGTCAGCGCGTGACAGCTGCACGCTGTTCGCCTATTCCCATAGAAATCAGCAGCGGGGCGGCCTCTTGCAGCGCGATGAAATCGGCTTTCGACCGCATGCCGCGCCAGCCCTCGATTATCAACGACTGCGCGACCGCGCTGCCAAGCGCGGAGCCAGGACCAGTGATGATGAAAACGTCGGGCGCGAACTCGCGCGCGGCGTTGCGCACCGCGCGGGTGAAATCGTATGGCTCCGTCACCTGATGACCGAGCGTATAGTCGCGCAAGGCGCTAACCTCTGTCGCTCCGGGCCACCAGATCGCCCCGCGCCCGTCGATAAGCGGCAACGACGGCGGACCAAATAGATCGGTGCCGAGACGCGCGCGGCCAGCCTCGGCGGCTGGCGCCTGCAATGGCGTATGAAAGGCGGCGTGATTGGCAAGACGCATGGGAAAGCGCCCCTCCACGGGAGGCACGGCAGCCATGAAAGCAGAAAGCCCCGCTTCGTCGCCGGCCAGCACCAGCATCCCGCCAAGGTCGATTGACAGCGCAAGCCTCTGGCCGGGCATGGCGCCGATTCGGGCGGCGAGCGCCATGAGTTCGGCGCGCCGTGCGGGATCGGCGCGCCAATCCTCGCCAACAAAGGGATAAATGAGCTGCCCGCCGGTGAGCTGCTCCTGCATCAGCGTTCCCATCGTGTTGACGACCTCAAAGCCCGCCCACGGCGACAGCGCCCCGGCGCAAGCCAGCGCCGAATACCAGCCCATAGAATTGCCGGTTACCGCGACGACGGCGATCTTATCGTGATCGATCGACAGGAAATCGCAGAGCGTGCAGGCGTAGATCAGCGGCGATGCATTATCGCCGCGCGTATGCCGCGCCAGAGAATAGGACGATGCTCCGTCAAGCGCGAGCAGTTCCTCCTGTCCAAGCGCGCGGCGCTCCGCGTCAAAGCCCGCGAGCATGTCGAACTTGTCAATATGATAACGGCTGAGATAGCCGATTTCGCTCTTCGTATAGCTGCCGCGGCCAGGGCAGATGACGACAGCGGTCCTCACTGGCTAAGCCCCTATCAGCTGCAGTGCCGTGGCGATGATGTCTTCCCGTGAGGGCAGGGTGGCGGCATAGGCTGGCCCGATCGCGATGAAGGAATCTTGCGCCGTGACGCGCGCCGCGGGGACGCGCGTGCGTTCCGCAAAGAGGGCCATCAGCGCTTCCGATTGGCTGCCAGTGCGCCGGCATTCGTCGACGATGAGCACGTGCCGGCAGCCCTCCACCGCTTCGAGGAGCGCGGACTCGGGCAGAGGCGCAAGCCACCGCAGGTCGATGATGCGCAGATCGGCGCCACGTTCCCGCAGCGCCTTTTCCGCCTGCCGCGAAAGATAATGTCCATTGCCATAGGTGACGATGGCAAGATCCATCCCCGCGCCATGGACCCCCACTTCGCCGAACGGGATGCGTTCGTTTTCCGCTGGATAGGAGCTCATCCAGAGGCCGTCCTTATCGGCATAGAGATCGCGCATGGAATAGAGCGCGATAGGCTCCAAAAAGATAACCACCCGCTGCTCCTCGCGGGCGAGCCGCACGCATTCACGCAGCATCCGCGCCGCATCGGCCCCCATCGAAGGGCAGGCGATAACGAGGCCCGGTACGTCGCGCAGCACAGCAAGCGAGTTATCATTGTGGAAATGACCGCCAAAACCCTTCTGGTAGCCGAGCCCGGCGATGCGCACCACCATCGGGTTCGTGTACTGACCGTTGGAGAAGAAGGAAAGCGTCGCCGCTTCGCCGCGGATTTGGTCCTCGGCGTTATGCAGGTAGGCAAGGAACTGAATTTCTGGAATGGGCAGGAAGCCGTTATGTGCCATGCCGATGGCGAGACCGAGGATCGACTGTTCGTCCAAGAGCGTATCGATGACGCGGCCGGCGCCAAAGCGCGCTTGCAACTTCTGCGTGACGCCGTAGACGCCGCCCTTGCGCCCCACATCCTCGCCAAAAAGTATGATCTCTTGGTGCGCCAGCATCAGGTCGGCGAGCGCCCAATTGATCAGCCGATTCATGGGTTGAGGTTCGCCCATCGCGCGCAGATCCGCATCGAATAGCGCCGCGCGCGCCTCTGGCGGCGGACCGCTGCCCGGCTTGCAGCGGCGGGGGGGAGGAATGAGGCTGGCCATGACGGAAGCGGCGCCGCGCAGCTTCGGCCGTGTTACCACTTCCGCAGCGATGCGCTCGGTCCGCGCGCAGGTCTCCTCATAGATCGCCAATGCCGCTTGCGGCTCTAGCGCTCCCGCCTCGCAGAGCAGCCGGACGGAGTGCAGCAGCGGATCGTTCGCCTCATCGGCTTCCAGCTCCTCGCGGCTCATGTAAGTTGCCGGTATATCGGCGCCTGCATGGCCATAAAGGCGCACCATTCGAAGGTGCAGGAAGGCCGGCTTGCGGCAAGTGCGAACATAATGCGCGGCTTCGCTCGCTGCCTTGAATGTGTCGTAAATATCGAGGCCGTCGGCGTAAAAATATTTGAGTCCAGGCCGCTGCGAAAAGCTCGCAGCAATCCAGCCCTTCGGAGTCTTGACCGAAATGCCAATGCCATTGTCCTCGCAAACGAATAAAACCGGCAATGGAATGCCTTGGTATGACGTCCAACACGCTGCGTTGAAGGCGCCCTGCGCGGTCGAGTGATTGGCGGAGGCGTCACCGAACGAGCACATCACGATAGCGTCGCCGGGCAAGACGCGATGCTCGGGAGGGCAGCGGCAGGCGGCGCTCACGGAATAAGCGGCTCCAACGGCTTTCGGCAAATGACTGGCGATGGTCGAGGTCTGCGGCGGAATGTTCAACGCCTTCGACCCCAGCACCTTATGGCGGCCGCCCGAGATCGGATCATCGCTCGACGCGGCAAAGGACAGCAATATGTCGAAGGCCACGGTCTGCCCCGGAACCTGCGCCGCGCGCGCGATCTGAAATGCGGCGTCGCGGTAATGCAGGAAGGCCATATCCGCCGGGCGCAGCGCCTGCGCTACGGCCGCCATGCCTTCATGCCCTGAGGAGCCAATTGTGTAATAGCCCTGGCCGGCCCTCTGGATCGCGCGGCTGGTCCGGTCCAGCGCGCGGCTCAAGCATTGCGATCGAAACAGCGACACAGCCTCGACGTTTGACAGACCCGGCGCCGGAGCCTTGCCCGGCGGCAGGTCAAAGGAAGCCACCCGGCGCAAAAAGTTTTCGTGAACGATGGCCGCACGTGCCATGTCGACCTCAGAAGAATGCCTGTAAGCCAGTCTGAGCGCGCCCTAGGACAAGGGCATGGCGCGCCGCAGGCAGATTTCCTCAGAGCTTAAGCAGTTGCATGGCTGACCTGCGGTATCGCTCAGGCCGATTCAACAAGATCATCATAGCATCATGTTCGGCTACGATGGCCTTTTATGGGAGGCGGCCTCACATATCGTGCCCAAAATGTCTGTCGTTTCATAGGGCGCTGCGCCGCCGCTGCCGCAGGCTCGCCAAAGACTTTGATATCCCAGCCGCAAAGCGCTCGCCCTCCTGCGCCTTGCCTCCATCCGGTTCATGCTACGAAAGCTTTGTAATCTCGCATGATGTCTTCGGACAAACTCTAAGATGAACTTTAGCCCGATCTTCTACCGTCATCGCCACGCAACTCTGCATTTGGCGCTTCGCCCTTCGCGAGGGTCACTCAGCGTCAGGCCGCCTTCGTCTTGAGTTCCGGCGCCACTTTGAATGCCGCCTCGGTGTTTGCTTTGACCTCCTCAAGTGTGACACCGTCAGCAAGCTCGATGAGCGTCAAGCCGTCCTTGCCATGCTTATCGATTGCAAAAACCGCGAGATCCGTGATGACGAGGTCGACAACCCGGGTGCCGGTCAGCGGCAAAGTGCAATGATGCAGGAGTTTCGGCTGGCCCTTCGCCGTATGTTCCATGACCACGACGACTCGCTTGACGCCGGCGACAAGATCCATGGCTCCACCCATGCCCTTCACCATCTTGCCAGGGATCATCCAATTGGCGAGATCGCCGCGTTCGCTGACTTCCATCGCACCGAGAATGGCAAGATCGATATGGCCGCCCCGGATCATGGCGAAACTGTCGGCAGAAGAGAAATAGCTCGTCGTCGGAAGCTCGGTGATCGTCTGCTTGCCCGCATTGATAAGGTCTGGGTCCTCCTCGCCCTCAAACGGGAAAGGCCCCATGCCGAGCATGCCATTCTCGCTTTGCAATTGCACATGCATTCCGGGGGGAATGAAATTCGCGACAAGAGTGGGGATACCAATTCCGAGGTTGACATAAAAGCCGTCGCGCAATTCCTTGGCGGCGCGAGCCGCCATCTGATCCCTGGTCCAAGCCATTTCGCTCCTCCTCAAGCAGCAATGCGCGGGCGCGTCGTGCGTTTTTCGATGGGTTTGGCAAGATTCGGTGTATGCACGATGCGGTGGACGAAAATGCCCGGCGTATGGACAGCATCGGGATCGATTTCGCCGGCTTCGACGAGATGCTCGACCTGCACCACGGTGATCTTGCCAGCGGCCGCCATCATTGGATTGAAGTTGCGCGCCGTCTTGCGATAGACGAGATTGCCTTCGGTGTCGCTCTTATAGGCGTGAATGATAGAGACATCAGCGATAAGTCCACGTTCCATGACATAGGTCTCGCCATCGAATTCGCGCAGCTCTTTTCCTTCCGCAACAAGGGTGCCGACGCCGGTCTTTGTAAAGAACGCCGGGATGCCAGCGCCTCCTGCCCTGATCCGTTCGGCGAGAGTGCCTTGCGGGTTGAATTCAAGTTCGAGCTCGCCAGAAAGATATTGCCGCTCAAAAAGCTTGTTCTCGCCGACATAGGATGAAATCATCTTTCTGATTTGCCGGGTTTCGAGAAGAATGCCAAGGCCCGCGCCATCGACGCCTGCGTTGTTCGAAATCACCGTCAGATCCTTGACTTTGAGATCGCGAATGGCATCGATCAGGACCTGCGGGATGCCGCAAAGCCCAAATCCGCCCGACATGATGGTCATGCCGTCCTTAAGAATATCGGCCAGGGCCGAACGGCCATCGGGAAAAATCTTATTCATGCAAGATCCTCGCTCGCGGGAATCATTGGCATCTGCGCATGAGCCTGAAGGCAAACGCCTCAGCTTCCCGGCAGACCGTTGAGATTAGCTGCCCGCGCTTGCCTGACCCGCGCTAATGGGAGCGGCGGCAGTTTATATGCGAAGCAATCATTTTGCCAGAGGCAGACAGCGCCGCTTTTTTCTAATATCCGCTCTCTCATTGGGGAACAGTCCCCAAAATCGAACAGGGAAGGTCTCGGCGGCGGGTTCAATTCGCGGGTTTGGCAGCGGTCAAGAGTGTGTCGACTCCCTCGCGGAAATGAACGCAGACCGGATCAAAGCCAATTGCCCGCAGTTTTTCTACCGATGGTGCAAGGCGCATGATGTGATCGGCGGATTCATCGCTGAAGAGATGAAGAATCCATTGCTCCAGAAGATCGAACCGGCCGATCGGCACGAACGCCTTGAAATAGCCGCGCACATCTTCCTGAGTGTGCCGGGTGTGTTCGGCGGTGTCATCGAGAGCATAACGGTCCCCGTTCACGAAGATGCCGGAAGGCCGCAAGACCCGGAAAACCTCTCTTAGCACCTCATCGCGATATGCGTCGCGGAAATTATGTAGAGCATAGGCCGATGCGACCACATCCTGGCTAGCGGCAGGGAGATCCCGAAGGGCGGACAGCGCATCAGCCTCGATGAGCCGGACGCGTCCCTGCCCGATGGGCTGGGACAAATTTTCCCGCGCCTGACTCAGCATGGCGGGTTCGTTATCGGCTGCGAGGATAACAAGATCCTCGCGCGCATCGAGCAAGGCTTGTGTTGTCGCTCCGGTGCCGCAGCCGATCTCGAAAACGCTTAAGGAGGCCGGGTGTTCCCCAGCACCGGGCGGAAGAGACGCGACGAACCGGCCAACCCGCTTGCTCATCTCTGCTGCCCCTGGACAGATTAGAGCGAGCATTTGGTATTCCGTGCTGATCGAACCGGAAAAGAGACGTTCAGCCTGGCTTGATGAATTGCCGGTGTCAGAGGAGGAAGCTTGTTGAGACAAGGGAAGCTTTACCTTTGGAGACTTAACCCAATATCCGGCCCCGATATCCGGGATGCCTGCGGCAATCGAATTTCACTGGCAGGACAGCCGGAGAGATAGAACAGCCGGAGAGATAGAGATGGAGGGATAGAGATGAAGTGGTCACATCCCGTTATGGGCCGGCGCTTCCTCCTTAGGAGCTGTATCATCCTGTTCGACCATGAAGTGGACTGGCACGGTGCCCAGTTTCTCGAAAGTAAGCGTTCCGTCGACCATTGAATCTTCGGTCAAGTCTTTCGTGATTTTGCCGAACCTGATTTGATAGGTTGACGGGCTCAGTTCAATGCTGCCGTGCGGCTTAATCAGCAGGCCATGCTCGACGGGTTTTGAGGTGAACTTGCCGTCTTTTTCGATGATTTGATAAATGACTCCCTTGCCAGCTCCGTCGATGGCCGCACCGAGGAGAGTCTCCGGCTCATCGCCGTCGTTCTTGATCTCGATGATGCAACTATAGGTGCCGCCTTCGCCTGCCTTGGCCTCGCGAACCCACGGATGGCCAATCTTTAAATTGCCTGCAACTTCCTGGTGTGCTGATACAGGCGACATAAGTCCAAGCGCAATGGCACCCGCAAAAGCGAACGCCGCCACCGAAATTTTCATGGGCATTTCCTCCAACTTTCCCAGTGCAGTGTCTTTCCCAATGCAGTGTCATCTTTCAAACGGCACCATCTTTGCTTCATTTGCGCCGCCAATGCCGAACCAATCAAGGCTCCCTCGATGGCCCTCAACGCGGCAAATCCGCGCATATTTTCTAACGGTTTAGCCGGGCTAAACACGACAAGCCGCCGCCACGGTGAGGCTTTCGCAGCTTTTCCAGCACCAGTAACGCAATCAGAGATCAAGCTCGGCGGCTTTCTTCATGAAAATTCCGGCGCGCCAAACCACGATACCCATGGCCGCCGTGATGATGACCTCAGTCAGCAATATGGAGATTGAGGCTCCCGTTGCTCCCATAAAATGGGCGAAAGGACCGATGGCCGCAAGGTTAAATAAGCCGGCGGCGACAAGAATGTACATGAAGGAACGCTGCATCCCGAAGGCAAGCATTACCTGAGTGCCAAGGACGTTGTTGAGTCCTGTCAAGAATACCGTCCCCGACAAAATGCGCACGGCGGGTATCGCGGGGGCGAAATCGGACCCAAAAAAGATTACGGTTAGGTAAGGCGCGAGCACAAATAGAACGATAAAGATCGCAAAGCTCATCGTGCCCTGAACAAAAAGAAGACGCTTCATCAATAGGATAGCGCGGCCGGGATCTTCCACGAGAAGGTTGTTGACGCGCGGATAGAGCGCACCGGCCAATGGACCAATGAAGCTCTTGCTGGTGCGCTGCAGCTTCTGTGCGCCGAAGAGAAGCCCGGCTTGCACGGGTCCAGCGACAGCGCCGAGCACGACAACATTGATCTGGCTGTAGAGCATCGACGCGGCAATGGACATGAAGATGTGCCAGCCGCCGCGCAGCTGCCGCAGGGCGCCCTGCCATGTGCATGCGATTGGCATCAAAGGCGTGGCGCGGTTGGCGTAATAGAAGGCGAAGCCAGCCGAAATGATACCGCCGACACCGCCGATCGCCACGGCCCACATCGTGTCGGATGGACCATGCACAAAAAGGAAGATTAGGGGAATGAAGGCGAGACGGCCGATCAGCTCGGCGGCTGCCATGGGGCCCATGATCTCGAGCCCGCGCAAAAACCAGCCAACGCCACAAGCGCTGCCCACAATTTGCACAAAACCGCAGAGCACGAGCCAGGGCAAGGAAGACCCAAAACCAACGAAAGCTATGATGATGAAAATCACGCCAAGGCTTACAAGCACGAGCAGCGCTTTCGCTGCCATCGTGTCCCACAAGATGCGGCGAAGCTCCACCGGATCGCGGCTATTGCGAGCCACGTCACGAATAGCGCTGAGGCCAAAGCCCCAGTCGGTGAAAGCCATCAAATTCGCAATGATTTCCGACGTGATGCCGAGAAGACCAAATTGCTCGACGCCCAAGACCCGGGTAAGATAAGGCATCGTCACCAGCACAAGAACATAATGACTAGCCTGCACGGCGGCAAGCAACAATGTGTTTCGTACCAATGTATTACGAAGACTTATCGAGTTAACGGCGGACCTCACCGATACCGGTTTCAAGAATTCAAGGCTCATCAAGTACCCCTATCTTGACAGACATGGCGTAAAGCTATTCTTTTAGTAAAAATTAAAGATATATATTATATTTTTACTCAAAACTTGTCTCTCCAAAACGAGGCGCGCCATCACCTTCTCTTTGACGCGTCATACCCTCCATAATCTCAAGAAATGTGAAAGAGGCAGATTTGCAACCGTTGCGGCAAGCTGCTGTGCAATACACTGGTTTTGCGAAATGTTTGTCCGATTCCGCCGCACGAAACAGGAAGCGCAGCAGAGCGATAGGCGCTCCCGAAGGTTCGCTCCGATGCCGGTTGCCCATGATAACACTGGGCTTCAAATTCTTGGGGACACTCAATCAAGATTCCATCCACGCGGATATCAGCCAGCGGGCGTCGATAGGGAAGGGGCTTTCGGCTAGCAAGCCAAGGCTGAGGCTAAATGCTCCGCCGCGGAAATCGCAAATTCGTGAACTCCGGAAAGAGGCTGCCGGTCCGGCGGCCAGCGGGAACGGAACGCATCGCGCAGCGGATCAAGAACAATTGCAGGGAATCGCGAAAGAGAGCTTGCAGCGGAAGGCCTAGCGGACTTAACATTGTTTTATGATTGAGGCAGTCATCACCATCCGCAATGCACGCGAAGGCGATGCCGAGGGCATTGCTGATGTGCATGATGCTGCGTGGCGCGACGCCTATCGCGGCCTTATCCCTGGCCGCGAGCTCGAGAGAATGATCGCACGCCGCGGGCCGCTGTGGTGGCACTCTGCCATAGTCCGGGGGTCGCGCCTTCTCGTCCTTGATTTTGACGAGACAATCGGAGGCTATGCAAGCTATGGGCGCAATCGCGTGCCTTCCTTGCATTTTGGCGGCGAGATTTTCGAGCTCTATATAGCGCCAGAGTTTCAGGGCTTGGGGTTCGGCACACGTCTTTTCGAGGTGGCCCGTAAAGATCTCGCCGAGCACGGTTACCCTTCTTTTGTCGTTTGGGCACTGACCGACAATGAACGGGCAGTCCGATTCTACTTAAAACTCGGCGGCAGAAAAATTCGCGAGGCAACGGAGCGCTTCGGCTCTGAAATCCGCGCGAGGACGGCATTTGCATTCGGCTGATGTCAGGGCCCAAGGGCGTCCGGAGGGACAGCACCGGCAGGCGGGCCAGTGCTGAATCGTCCCGGGCATCAGCAAGGCGCCAGCAGCTGCAGCCTCAGAGCTTCTCGATCCGGGCTAGCGTAAAGAGCCCGAGGGGGGGCAGTTTGCGGCGTTCCACCAGACGGACGGATGGCGTTGAATCGATCCAGTCGCCGAGCACGGCCCAGGCGAATTCTGGCCTCCAGCCAAGTTCCGCGCTGCATTTGGCGAGAGCCGATTCGATCCATGCTATGAGGCCTTGGCTGCTGCCGATGTGGTTGACAAGGATGATCTCGCCGCCAGGCTTCACAACACGCAGCAGCTCGTCGAGAGTGGCATGCGGCTCTGGCACCACTGTCAAAACATAGGGCGCAACCACAACGTCGAAATGGGCGTCCGGGAACGCGAGGCGTGCTGCATCCATGACGGCGAGACCCTCGACATTACCCAAATGCTTTTCGCTCACGCGCCGTTGCGCGCGCCGGAGCATGGGTTCTGAGAGATCGACGCCCGTCAAGCGCGTCCGCCGGTCGAACATGGGCAGTTCGAGGCCAGTGCCGACCCCCACATCGAGCACGTGTCCGCCCCGGCGGCTGGCGGCAGCGGCGATGGCCTTGCGTCCGGGCCGCAAGACCAGGGTAAAGACAAGATCGTAAACTGGCGCCCACCGGGCGTAGGATTTTTTGATATGCTTATTGTCGAGAATGGCTGGGCCGGCGGCGTCCCCAGGGCTTGAATCCAAAGCAGCGGTATCGCCGGAATAGGCTTCTTCTTGCACGGGCGCAAACCTCCACATTTCGCCGCAGCCGGTTTCTATTCTCACGGGTCCCGCGCTCCGGTCAATTTTTATATGCCTTTTTACACGCTTATACTCAGGCGGGTGATGGGCAGGTTTCCTTTCAGAGCGGCAAGGATTCAGCAGGCGCGTAACCAGACTGGCCCGCCGCCAGAAAAGCCGGTTCCGTTGAAGCAATAAAGCCGCCTCCCAAGACCCGGGCGCGCGGCCCGTCCGACGCATAGAAAACGCAGGCCTGTCCCGGCGAAACGCCGTCTTCCGCAGCGGCAAATTCGACAAAAGCTTCTCCGGGACCAGCGAAGAGGAAGCCCGGCACGGGAGGCCGGGATGAGCGGATTTGCACGAAGATTTGCTCTCCTCTTGCATGCTCCTCGATCGTGCCGGGCCCGATCCAGTTGAGCGCATGCAAATGGACCCGGCGGGTTGCCAGCGCCTCGCGCGGACCGACAATGACACGTGCCCGCGCGGCATCCAGTTTGACAACGAAAAGCGGCTCACCGGTAGGGCAGCCGCCAAGGCCAAGCCCGCGCCTTTGGCCCACCGTGTAATGGATGACGCCGGGATGGCGTCCTAGGACGCGGCCGTCGACATGCACGATATCGCCCGGCACCACCGCACCCGGCGTCAGGCGTTCGATAAGATCGCTGTATCTGCCGGTTGGAACGAAACAAATATCCTGACTGTCGGCTTTCTCAGCGACGGGCAGGCCGAACCGCCGGGCGAGAGTGCGAACTTCCGCTTTCTCCATTTCGCCAAGAGGAAACCGCAAAAACTGCAGCTGATCCTTGGTGGTTGAGAACAGAAAATAGCTTTGATCACGGGAGCGGTCGCGCGCCCGGTAGAGAGCGCGATTGCCTGACTCGTCGATTGCCGAAGATGCGTAGTGCCCAGTCGCCAGGGCGTCGGCGCCAAGATCGCGCGCCATCTCCAGCAGATCGGCGAATTTGATTTCACTGTTGCAAGCAACGCAGGGGATTGGTGTCTGCCCCGCTGCATAGCTTTGCGCGAATGGAGAGATGACCTTGTTCCGGAACCGCTCCTCGTAGTCCAGGACATAGTGCGGAATGCAGAGACGCGCCGCGGTGAGACGCGCATCATGAATGTCCTGCCCGGCACAACAGGATCCCGCGCGATGAGCCGCCGCGCCATGATCGTAGAGCTGCAAGGTCACGCCGATGACGTCATAACCTTGCTCTTTGAGTAAAGCCGCGGCGACAGAGGAATCGACGCCGCCAGACATCGCAACAACAATGCGCGTTTGCGCCGCCGATTTCGTGAAACCGAGACTCACGGGATCCGGCATCGCTCCCGGCGCGAGGTTTTCCTCCATGGCCATCGTCCAATGGTTACTCAATTGGCAGGCAAGCATCCTGCCCGCACGCTGGCCCAAACAGCCTGCCGACTCTGCCATCAGCTGTGGCGATCTGGAACATCGCCGCCAACTTCGGCCGCTCGCGGTCTCCACCACTTTGTTTGCCGCATGGCCCTATTCAAGAAGTCCCCGAATTTTTTAGGACCATGCGTTTGGTACTTCGCGGCGGGCTTCTCCGGGTTTGGCCCCGGCGCGCCCGATGCGGAACCTCGGGCTCAGCACCAGAGAACCGCCAGCCTTTTTAATACTTCCTCTCCCTTGAATGCAAATTCGCCGTTGCGTGATCAGCCGGGCAGGCAGGGTTTTGCCTTACTCATTTGAATAGATCGTCTCAAATAGGGACATAAAAGCAATGGCGGTGCCTTGGTTTGACAAATAATAGAGAGGTTTCGCATGAAAGCTTATCAGCAAAAGCGTGGCCCCGGTTTAGGCAAATCTTAAAGCACCGTCCCTATTTTGGCCAACAACAAGGTCAGTCTATCGTGTGAGTGTTGAGCATGGCTGAAACAAACCGTGTGCGGACCAAATATGTTATCGGGCCGGACGGCAGTCCATTGACCATCGCCGATCTGCCCCCTTCCACAACCAAGCGCTGGGTCATCCGGCGCAAGGCGGAAGTTGTCGCAGCGGTACGCGGCGGGCTTTTGTCTCTGGATGAAGCGTGCAGCCGCTATACCTTGACGGTTGACGAATTTCTATCTTGGCAATTGTCGATTGACCAGTACGGGCTTGCCGGGCTGCGGACGACCCGCATTCAACAATACAGGGCCTGAACCACTGACGCGAAGCCAATCCTGGCCTCTCGCCGATACGGCCGCCTGCCCGAAGAGTCTCCAGTACACCGTTGAATCGCGCGCTAAGCGCCCTCAATACGCGCTAAGCGCCCTCAATAATGGTCCGGTGCACGTTCCATCTCTTCGTCTGTCAGCTTATGGCGCGCGACGAGCGGTATCTGAGCTATCGAGAAGAGAAGAACTAGGATGAAAATTCCAGGGAATTTGAAAGTGACCCAAACGTCATTCGATTGAGTGCGCCAGACAACCTCATTGAGAGCCGCAAGCGCGAAAAAAAAGCCTCCCCAGCGCAAAGTGAGAAGGCGCCAGCCCTGCTCGGTTAACGCCATCGCCTGATCGAAAATGATGGGCAAGACAGGCTTTTTGATTGCCAAGCCGCCGAAGAGCGCAGTCCCAAAAGCGGCATAAAGGACGGTCGGCTTCATTTTGATGAAGACCGGATCCTGCAGATAAAGCGTGAGCGCACCGAAGAGAAGCACCAGAACCGCGGTGATGAGCGGCACGGCCGGAAGGCGCCGCGTCAACAGAAACGAGATGGCGAGAGCCGCCGCGACGGACGCCATCAAAACAACTGTCGCCGTGAAAAGCCCGGCGTTGGGGCCATCCAGGATCGAGGGTGGAACAGCAAATGCGACGGCGGGCGCGAATATTTTTGGATGCGCGTTCGCAAAAAAGAATAAAATCAGGGGGCCCATTTCGAGGCTGAATTTCACCCATGGGGATCTCCGCTCGCGCTCGATCGCGGCGGTCTCGACCTTCTGCTCTTTCATCTTCAACTCTTCCGGCCTCTGCCTACACGCGGGACTTTAATTCTCCATTCCAGCGATGGCACGGGCAAAATCTCGCGCCTCGAAAGGCTCGAGGTCGGCCACTCCTTCGCCGACACCAATGAAATGAATGGGAAGCCCGAACTTTTCCGCGATTGCGACAAGTATGCCGCCGCGTGCCGTTCCATCGAGCTTAGTCATGATAAGGCCAGTGACGCCAGCGACACGTCCAAAGATCTCCACCTGACTCATTGCATTCTGGCCAACCGTCGCATCAAGGACGAGCAGAACAGCATGTGGAGCTGTGGAATCGATCTTTTTCATCACGCGAATGATCTTCTGCAGCTCGGCCATGAGTTCAGCACGATTTTGGAGACGGCCGGCAGTGTCCATCAGCATCAAATCGGCGCCGCATTCGCTTGCGGCTTTCATCGCGTCGAAAGCCAGCGCCGAGGCATCGCTTCCTTGTTCGCTTGACACGACCTTACAATTGAGGCGCTCGCCCCATATGCGCAACTGTTCGATTGCGGCAGCACGAAACGTATCGCCGGCGACAAGCAGAACCTTGTGGCCAGAGGATGAGAACTGCGCTGCAAGCTTGCCGATGGTCGTGGTCTTGCCGGATCCATTCACTCCAACCACGAGAATGACAAAAGGCTTCCTCGCGGGATCGATCTCCAGCGGTTGCGCATAGGGCGCCAGCACGTGCTCGATTTCCTCGGCAAGGATTGCCTTGACCTCATCGACGCCAATGTCTTTATCGTAGCGGCCCTCTCCGACCTTTTTCGAGATCCGCGCTGCGGTGGCGACGCCGAGGTCGGCGCGGATCAGCACATCCTCCAGATCTTCGAGCATCGCTGCATCAAGCTTGCGCTTGGTGAAGATGGCCGCAAGGCCCTGGCCGATGGAATTTGAGGAACGTGATAAACCATCGCGAAGCCGGGCCCACCAGCTTTTCTTTTCCGCTGGAGACGGTTCGAGCGAAGCTGCCTCCGGCCCGGAAACTCCGGCTGCGGCCGCTGGGGTAATTGCCGGTTCCACTTGCTCTTGAGCCTCGCGGGCGGAAACCTCGGGCACGTTTTCTGCGGGCTCCTCCTTCCGCCCGAATATCCGTTTGAACAGGCCAGGTTTCGGCCTGGGCTCAGTCTTAGGGGCGCCGTTGTCCTTGCTCACAAGATAATCCTATCGCCTTGGCATCTGGTGCGGGCGCTTCAACCCTCGCGGTTATGCCTGAAATTGGGCCGGCGTGATCCGCAGCTCCCTGCTTTCTCGCATGATCCACCCCCAAGAGTCTCAACTTTTCTTCAAATCATGGCGCTGGCAAAAGATTGCAAGCCGGGCAGACCCGGGCGAGCCCGCGGCTCAGTTCAAAAGCGTGCTCCAGGATGGATCTGATGCGTAATTCGGCGTCGGAACTGGAAATTCGCTGCGCCCAAACACATCGGTCATGAAAATCTTGGCGCCGCCCTGCCCGCCTGGATCACGGAAGAACATGAGGTAAAGGCCGTTTGGCGCCCAAGTCGGGCCCTCGTTATGATAGCCTTCGGTCAGGATGCGCTCACCAGTTCCATCGGGATGCATGACGCCGATCGCGAATGTCCCGCCTTTTTGCTTCGTAAAGGCGATGTAATCGCCTTTCGGCGACCAGACAGGCGTCGAATAGCGCCCTTCGCCAAATGAGATGCGTTTCGGGCTGCCTCCATTTGCCGACATCACATAGATTTGCTGGCTGCCGCCGCGATCCGATTCAAAGACGATCTGGCTTCCGTCGGGTGAATAGGATGGGGACGTATCAATCGCGTTGGAATCGGAAAGGCGTGTTGTCGTGCGCGTTCGCAAATCCATTGTGTAGAGATTCGATGAGACCCCTTGCGCGAGCGACATGACGACTTTCTCCCCATCGGGCGAAAATCGCGGCGCGAAGGTCATGCCCGGGAAGTTGCCGACAACCTCGCGTTGTCCCGTCTCGATGTTCAGCAGCAGGACTTTCGGGTCGGACGCGCCGAAGGACATATAGGTGACGTCCTGCGAGGACGGGGAGAATCTCGGCGTTACGACAAGATCATCGCCCCTCGTCATATAGCGAAGATTGGCGCCGTCCTGATCCATGATTGCAAGACGCTTGCGGCGGTGCTCGGCGGGACCTGTCTCATCGACAAAAGCAATCCGCGTATCGAAAAAGCCCTTCTCGCCGGTAATCCGCGAAAAGATCGCGTCCGAGATGATATGTGCAACCCGGCGCGCATTGTTGGGATCCGTGACATACTGGCTTCCCGCGACCTGCGCACCGGTCGCCACGTCCCAAAGCCGGAACTCGGTTTGCAGCCTCCCGTCGGAAGCACGGCCAACGCGGCCTGTCACGACAAATTGCGCATTGATCATGCGCCAGGAGTCCATGTTGGGAACCTGGTCGGGATTGCTCACCTTCTCAATGAAGGTCTTGGGATCGATGGGTGTGAGAAAAACCGAACGGCTGAAATTATTGGTGATGATCCCGGTCAGCTGGGCGCTCGCCCCCGGCTCGCCCGCAAATGCGGTCACGGCGATCGGGACAGGCTTAAATTCTCCCGCGCCATGCACATCGAGATAGCGCTCTTGCTGGGCTAGCGCCGGGGTGGATTGGCCTAGACCGCTCAAGAGCGTCATCGCAAGAAAGGCGGTGACGAAAATTCTGACGATGGATTGAGGATGGCAAAATAAAGGAGAACGCAACACGAAGAGCCAAGATTTCACAGCATTTCCTCTGGATCGAAGCGGACGATCCGGCCTTTCCACTGATCATAATAGGGCTGATACTGAGCCGGTATCCTTAGCGGATCACAGCGCCGCACCGCCCGCATGGCGCTTTCAGCCAAACTGCGCAGATTGGGATCGGATGGCGGATTGAGCAGCACGGGCTGCCCAATCAGCGACCCATCCGGGGTGTATTCAACGTGGATCTCCGGAATGTATTTTTGTTGACCGCCAAGGCCGGTGAAGGTCCAACAGCGCTTATACTGTTCCTGAAGCAGCCCGTCGAGTTGATCCCAAAGTGAAGGCGACATTTTGGCGGCGCTTGCCGTTGGTGAACCGAGCGAAGCCAGCTGGCTGAGCTGATGCCCGCTCGTCTGCTTTCTCTGCGGCGGCTCCTTGCTCAGAAACTTGGCAATGTCGCCAAGATCAAATTTCTGCTGCGGCTCTGTTGCCTCGTCTCCAGACTTTGGCTTGGCCACTGGCTTTTGCTTTTCCTTTTGTTTGTCCTCTTCAAGCAGTTTCGCCACTTGATCCGGCTTGAATTTAGGCTCTGCCTTTTTCGGCGGCTCGGCGGGCGGCTTGGGCTTTGGCGGAGCAGGCTTTGGCGCGATCGCTTCCGCCTCTTCGCTGATCTGCGGCTTCGGTGGCGGAGCGGCAGCTTGCTTGGCCGCCGCAGGTCTTGGCTCGGGCCTTGCGGTTTCCTGGGGCGGCCGCGGAGCGGGCACTGGAGCGCTGCGCTCTGACGGCTTCGGCGGCTCTTTCACCTCCGCTTCACCCAGGTCTGGCTGCCGCTTCTGAGGCGAAGGCGGCGCGGCAACCGCCTTTGGCGCATCAACGGGCGAGGGTTGCGGGTTGATCTCGGCGAGTTCGGCAAGCTTTTCAGCTCTTTGATGAGGTTTTACCTCGGCCGCCGTCTTTTCACCCTTCGTGATCTGATTGAACTGCTCGCCGCTGAGCAGCGAGACAGGAATGCTCTCCTGGGCATCGCTTAAAGGCGGTGTCCCGGAGAACGAGAACAAAGCAAGCACGAGCAAGCAGAGATGAACGCTGCCCGAGACCGCGAGGCCAGGATTTTCAGGCAACGGCATAATGGTTCAGTTCTTGTTGGGATCGGTGACCAGTGCGACCTTCTTATATCCCGCCGCTGTGATGACCGACATGACCTCGGCGATCCGTCCGTAGTTCACCTGATTGGCCCCGCGGACATAGATCCGCTCATCGAAGCCCGAGGCGGCCACGTCTTTCAGCTTGTCGGCGAGCTGTGTGATCTCCACCGGCTGATCCATGAGATAGACGAGGCCCTTGTCGTCAACGGCAACGGAGATCGGTTTTTGTTCGATGTTGAGTGCCGCCGCCTTGGTCTTTGGCAAATCAATTGCAACGCCTGTCGCAAGCAGCGGTGCTGCAACCATGAAGATGATCAGCAGCACAAGGATGACGTCGATGAAAGGCGTCATGTTAATCTCGGCCATGGCACGATAACGCGGAACACCGCGCCGCCCGCGTCCACTCTTGCGAATCGCTATGCCCGACATGCCCATGTTCAACATCTCCAGTTTCAAAATTCACGGCAGAGGATGCCCCCCTTCCGCCTTGGCGTGCAACAGTCAGGCCGCCCGGTCATGAACCGTGTGCTGATCGATCTGACGTGACAAAATCGCTGAAAACTCGTCGGCAAAACCTTCGAGACGCGCCTGTTTCTTGGCAACATCTCCCTGAAATTTATTATAGGCAATTAGCGCAGGGATCGCAGCGAACAAACCGATCGCGGTTGCGAAAAGCGCCTCGGCTATGCCTGGCGCAACTACGGCCAGCGACGTATTGCGTGACGCTGCGATCGAGCGGAACGACGTCATGATGCCCCACACCGTACCGAACAGTCCAATGAAGGGCCCAGCGGAGGCAACCGTTGCAAGCACTAGGAGGCTGGACTCGAGTTTCTCCACCTCTCGCGCGATGGAAACGTCGAGGACTTTCTCGATCCGTGCCTGAAGACCCATGAAGGACGAGGCGGCCCCTTGAACCGAGCGCCGCCATTCCCGCATTGCGGCCACGAAAAGAGCCGCCATGCCTGACGCCGGCCGCGAAGACAGGGTTGTATAAAGCTCGTCGAGGGAAGCTCCCGACCAAAAAACATCCTCAAACTGAGCCATTGCGCGATTCGTCTTTGCAAAGAGCAGCATCTTGTTGATGATGATCGCCCAGCACCAGACCGAGGCCGCAAGCAATCCAACCATCACAAGCTTGACTACCAAATGGGCTGACCAAAACATGCCGAGAAGAGAGAGCTCCATGGCGGGCGAGGCCAAACCGGAAGCTGCGATATCGGCAGGGTTCATGCCATCCTTCCTTCTAAAATCAGATTAGGCAAAGCAAATTCAACGGGACAAGACCCGTTTCAATCATGTCATGGCTGCGGAATCGGTCATTTCTGGGGCTTCGAGCCTCCTCCGCCGCACCGCGCCGCGGCGCCCAGGGCTGAGAACCTATGCCCCGATTAGGCGGCGATCACAGTTAATATCACGTTACGGGAATCGCTCCTCCGTGTTGAGTCACAGCCTTAAGCTTTACCAGGATGTCCTGGGGAATACGCCGCGGCTTGCCGCCTGAAACGACGGCTATTCTCACATCGGCAGCCAAGAGGATGTCGCCGCCGCGGCGTATATCCTGCTTCATTTCAATCGAAGCACCACCAATGGCGGTGATTCGCGTCCCAACCAACAGCACATCATCCATAAGAGCCGGCTTCAAGAATTCGGCGGTCATCGTCCGCACGACGAAATGAAAGCCGCCGGTGCCGCCGTTCGCAAAGCTCCCGCGATGCTCGATGCCGAGCGCGCGCAACAGCTCCGTACGGCCGCGTTCGAGAAACCTGAGGTAAGAAGCATGATAAACGACCCCAGAAAAATCCGTGTCCTCATAATAGACACGGACAGTCAGGCAGTGAGACATCCAGGGCTCCAATACGTG
>Ga0070737_10002507_pt1 | contig 21942 bp, 15 predicted proteins | sample Coa_R1_10_FD_66438 | JGI IMG/M metagenome (GOLD analysis project Ga0070737, IMG submission 66438) | Surface soil microbial communities from Centralia Pennsylvania, which are recovering from an underground coalmine fire - Coalmine... | ecosystem: Environmental > Terrestrial > Soil > Unclassified...
AGCCACACCTCCAGCGCCACCCGCAGCTCCATGCGGGCCAGGTGCGATCCCAGGCAGCGGTGCGGACCCGCGCCGAATGCACGGTGCCGGTTCGGGTTACGCCGAAAGTCGACGACCTCCGGGTCCGGGAACTCGGCCGGGTCGGTATTGGCCGCACCGAGCAGGGGGCTCACCCGTTCACCCTTGCTGATCGGGCATCCGCCCACTTCGACGTCCTGCATTGCGACCCGAGCGACTCCGGGAACCGGTGTCTCCCAACGCAATAGCTCTTCAATGGCGCTGGGAAGGAGGTCGGGCTGCTCGACGAGCAGCCGGCGCTGCTCGGGATGGCGCGCCAGGTAAACAAAAAAGCAGTCCAGCGAATCGGTGACAGTGTCGAGCCCTGCGATGAGGAACAAGAAGCAGATGTCGAGCAGCTCCTCACGTGAGAGCGGCTGACCTTCGACGCGCGCGGCAATTAACGCGGACAGGATGTCGTCGCGTGGATGGGCGATGTGGTCGTCGATGGCGCGCTCGAAATAGGCGTAGATTTGTTCGGCCACGGGTGCGGCGGCCTTCCCGTGCTCGTCGTAGCCGCGCACCCCCTCCGGGCGGATCACGCCGTCCTTCCACACCAGGAATTTCTCGAGGTCCTCCAGTGGCAGGCCGAGCAGCTGCAGGAAGACAGTGCACGGCAGCGGCACCGCGAACTCGGCGTGAAAGTCGCACTCGCCGCGATCGGCGAAGCCGTCGATCATCTCATTGACCAGCTTGGTGACTTCCGGTTCCCGCCGGGCCATCTCGCGCGGGGTGAACAGCGGATCAAGGATTCGCCGGTATTTCGCGTGCTCCGGTGGATCGATCTGCAGCGGGATCAGTGGCCGCAGATTACCCAGATCGACCGCGTCCATGTTTGACGAGAACAGCTCGGTGTGCTTGAGCGCCATCTCGATGTCGGAGAGCCGGCTGAGTACCACTGCCTGCGGGGAGCGGAACACCGGGCACGACTCGCGCAGCGCCTTGTACATCGGCTGCGGCTCCGCCAGGCCCATCACCGCCTGGTCGACGTAGTCCTGCGCGTTACGTTCTGAGGTCATGCTGTCAAGCCTGACACCAACCGGACGAATGGGCAACGGTATGAGCAACTGTTGCTCATATGTTTTTCAGGCGGCGTCGTGGAAGATCAGTCCCAAGGCGTAGCGCTCGCCGGAGCGCACGACGGAAAGGCCATGCCGCACCGGTGCCGCCGACCAGCCGCGGGTCGACTGCACCGGCCGGGCTTTGGTGGTGAACACGTAGCCGTGCCCCTGCGGCAGCTGTGTTGCGGTGCCGCGGGATTGCGCCCGCGGCCGCTGCTCGACGAGCAAAAATTCGCCGCCGGTGTAGTCGGTGGCCGGATCGCTGAGATTGATCACCACCTGAAGCGGAAAAACCAAGTCTCCGTACAGGTCTTGGTGCAGGGCGTTCCAATCGCCAGGTCCGTATTTGAGCATCAGAGCAGTGGGCTTGGTCTGGCCGGCGGCGTGGCAGGTGTCCAGCCATTCCTCGAGAGTGTCCGGCCAGGGCGCGTCTCTGCGCAGCTTGGCCCACCAGTCCCGGGCGATCGGCAACAGCCGCGGATACAGCGCGTTCTTCAGGTGCTCGATCGGCTCGGGGTAGGGCTCGCGGAAGTACCGGTATTCCCCGGCGCCGTAGCGACGCCGCTCCATGTTTATGGTGGCGCGGAAGAGATCGTCGCCGGCGTAGAGCGTGCGCAGCCGAGCCGCCTCAGCGCGGGTAAGTAGCCGGGGGAGCAGCGCGCCGCCATAGTCGTTGACGGCTGCGGCGATCGCTCCCCAGTCGGCGGAGTCGATGCGCGTGTGCCACCGGGTGGAGGGCATCGCCGGATACCGTCCTCGTGTGCTGTGGTCGCGGTCGTTACCAACAACCTAAACCCACAGCTGGGTCGAGCGCGGAATGCCTGCGGCTGGGCGAGGGTTGACTGTCACGGCTGGTCCCGGCAGCGCACGCCGAGTACGGTGGAAGGTCGCGGACGAGTTGGCCGGGCGGCCGCGGCTCTCCCTGGTCCGCAGGGACCAGGCGAGTCGAGGAAAGTCCGGACTTCACAGAGCAGGGTGGTTGCTAACGGCAACCCGGGGTGACCCGCGGGAAAGTGCCACAGAAAACAGACCGCCACCTTCGGGGTGGTAAGGGTGAAACGGTGCGGTAAGAGCGCACCAGCATCCCGGGTGACCGGGATGGCTAGGCAAACCCCACCCGAAGCAAGGCCAAGAAGACCGCACCCGGTGCGGTCGCGCAGGCGTTCGAGGGTTGCTCGCCCGAGCCTGCGGGTAGGCCGCTTGAGGCACCCGGTGACGGTGTGTCCAGATGGATGGTCGCCGCCCCGCTAACCGCGATCCGCGGTGGCGGGGAACAGAATCCGGCTTACAGGCCAACTCGTCCGCCCCTGTCGGGACCACTACTTCGGCTTAGCGCCGCATGTTGCGCAAGGCTTTGTCGAGCTTTCGCAGCGCGGGTTCCAGCTGTTCGCGGCACTTCTGTGCCAAGTCGGCCTCTTGCTGGTAGAGCACCCCGTAAGTGAAGGTGTCTTCCCCGGCGGCGTGCGCGGCGTCGGCCTGCTGAATCAGATGCTGTCGGCTGACCACGCTGTCCTGGTGATCGCCGAGCAAGGTCTGGATCGCCTTTGCCTGCTCCGCTACCTTCGTCGCGTCCATCGCCGCTGCCGTATAGCGAAGTCGCTTGGCCCTCTTGCGGATTCGGTGCAACGCATCGTTGCGTTCGGCTTCGGTGGCCTTGGCCGCGGCTTTAGCGGCCTTGCGTACCCGCTGGTAGGCGGCGTCGATGGTCACCGGGGCCCGTTCGGGTGAAGCGGCCGGTGGTTTCGCGACCACCGCGTCCAACGCGTCAAGCAGCCGGAAGTATCGCTGCGAGCGCAGCGCCGTCAATGATCGCTGCAGCCCGGTCTCATAGCGGCGCCGGGCCTCGTCGACAAGACGCTCTCGCACACGTCCGCGCACCAGCTCCGGCGGCAGGCGGTCCAGTGCTTGCTGGTAACGCTGGGCGAGGACCTCGGCGTCGCGGGCGGCGCCCAGCACACCGGCTAACTCCCGAAGTTCGTCGAGGATCCAGGTGCTGTCGGAGAGGCCGAACGAGTCCTGCGCCGCCTGAAGCAGGCTGCGGATTTTGCGGGTGGTCACCCGCATCTGATGGACGGCATCGTCGGCGTTGGCGCGCACCGCGCGATCCCACACCAGCAGGTTGTCAACCTGCTCGGCCAGTGCCTGCTGCACTGGGTCGGCCGGGGGTTCCCGTTCGCCGTCTCGGCAGACGGCGAGCACCCGTGCCAGCTTGGATCCGTGCCGGGCCGGCACCGCCCCGGCGTCGAGCAGCCGGTTGCTCAGCCGCTCCAACAGCTCGACACCGGCGGTGCCGGCGCTGCGCAGCTCCAATTCCCACTCCCGCCACCGTTGCTCGGTAGGCTCGCCGTTGCCGCACGCGGCCGACCAGGCCGTGACCTGGTCGTCGCAAAACTCGGCCAGCACGGCATCGTCGGTGCCGTACACCGCGTGCACCTGGCGAGCGGTGGTGATCCGCGCTACCGCAGCCAGTGGTCGGTCGCGGACGATCGCGCGCACCACGTCGACCAACTCCTCTGGCACGGTCTCGCCGTCGGCGTCCCGGGCCGTCAACGGAGCGCGAACCTCGGTGCGGCAATCCGGGCCGGCGGGCAACTTCAGGTGCCAACCATCGTCCGTCCCACCGGTGCGCCGCCGCAGGGTCACCCCCTTGGACGCGAGGTCGTGACCGGCGGTGTCGAAATACACCGCCTCCAGCGTCTGTGCGGGCAACTTCTCCACGCGGGCGACCGCGGCGATGCCGTCGAACGACGGCGGCACCGTCGAGTCGACAACGTCGAACTTGCGCTCCATTTCCACATGACGTGAGGTGGTTGGAGCCTCGACGGGCATTGGCTGCCTCCGACGGAGCGTTGCCGCAACGGTGGATACGGATCCAGCCTGCCACACCTCACCATGTACGGGCGAGCAGACGCACAAGCCCCGAAACGACGCGCGTTTGGGGGATTTTGCGTCCGGTGACGGAGCAAAGCCCGGCGAACGCCGCGGCCGGAATCAGAAACTGTGCTCGTCGGCGGGAAAAGTCCCGCTGGCCACCTCTTGGGCGTACTGCATTGCAGCGCGGCGTAATTCGCCCGCAACATCGCCGAATCGCTTGACGAAGCGGGCGGTTTTGCCGCTGGTGAGCCCGGCCATGTCCTGCCAGACCAGCACTTGGGCGTCACAGTTCGGGCCGGCCCCAATCCCGATGGTCGGGATGGTCAGCTTGCCGGTGATCTGGGTGGCCAACTCGGCGGGAACCATCTCCATCACAACGGAAAACGCCCCGGCTTCGGCGATGGCGATGGCATCGGCGATGGTCTGCTCAGCGGCGTCACCACGGCCCTGCACCCGGAATCCGCCCAGGCTGTTGACGCTTTGCGGGGTAAACCCGATATGCGCCATCACCGGAATCCCGGCAGCCGTCAGGGTGGCGATCTGCTGGGCGACCCGCTCACCGCCCTCAAGCTTGACCGCGTGCGCGCCGCCCTCCTTCATAAACCGGGTGGCCGTGGCCAGCGCCGCTGCGGGTCCTGCCTCGTAGCTTCCGAACGGCAGGTCGGCGACGACAAGCGCATGCGGCGCACCCCGCACCACGCCACGAACCAGCGGGATGAGCTCGTCGACCGAGATCGGCACGGTGGTGTCGTAGCCGTAAATCACATTGGCGGCCGAATCGCCAACCAGCAGCACCGGTATGCCGGCGTCGTCGAAAATCCGGGCCGTTGAGTAGTCGTAGGCAGTCAGCATCGCCCACTTGCGGCCCTCGGCCTTCATCTTCTGCAGGTGCTGGACGCGGGTCTTGGTTCGCGGCGTGGGGGTGGTGTCCGACGCCGCTCCATAAACGGTGTGCTCAGACATCGTTGTCCTTGAGGTGTTAGTCGGTTCGATCCTCGTGGCCCTGCCGGGTCCCCGGGTTCGTTGGACACCGCCAGTCTGCCATCTGCCGCAGCCAACACCTACAGCAGGGGCAGTGGACTTTGTCACAGCCGCAGTCGTTAGGCGATTCCGGCGACGCCGCGTCGCCTCGGACATACCATCTGCGCATGCAACGGCTCAGCGGCCTCGACGCCAGCTTCCTGTATCTGGAGACCTCGTCGCAGCCATTGCATGTCTGCTCGATCCTGGACCTGGACACCTCGACGATGCCGGGCGGCTACACCTTCGACCGCTTTCGCGACAACTTGGCGCTGCGCATCAAGGCGATGCCCCAGTTTCGCGAGAAGATAGCCGACAGCCCGCTGAATCTCGACCATCCGGTCTGGGTGGACGACAAGAACTTCGATGTCAGTCGGCACCTGCATCGAATCGGGCTGCCGCCGCCGGGCGGCCGGGCCGAACTGGCCGAGGTCTGCGGTCATATCGCGTCACTGCCGCTGGACCGCAGCCGCCCGCTGTGGGAGATGTGGGTCATCGAGGGTGTCGCGGGCACCGACCCCCGACAAGACGGCCGGCTGGCAGTGATGACCAAGGTGCACCATGCCTGCGTGGACGGCATGACCGGTGCGAACCTGATGTCACAGCTATGCAGCACCGAAGCTGATGCGCCCGCGCCGAATCCGGTCGACGGCGTCGGCGACGCCAACCAGATCCAGATCGCGCTGAGCGGGCTGGCGAAGTTCGCTTCGCGCCCACTGCATTTGATGAATGTGTTGCCCAACACGGTGTCGTCGATGGTGGAGACGCTGGCACGGGCGCGTGTCGGTTTGGCGATGGCACCTCCATTCGCGGCCCCGCCGACTGCGTTCAACGCCGCCGTCACCGGCAGGCGCAACATCGCTTATGCGCAGCTGGACCTCGAGGACGTCAAAACGGTCAAGAACCACTTCAACGTCAAGGTCAACGACGTGGTGATGGCGCTGGTTTCCGGTGTGCTGCGCCAGTTCCTGCTCGACCGCGGTGAACTGCCCGGCCCGTCATTGGTTGCAATGGTGCCGGTTTCGGTGCACGGCAAGTCTGATCGGCCTGGCCGCAACCAGATTTCCGGCATGTTTTCCCGTCTGGAGACCCAGATCGCCGACCCCGCCGAGCGGTTAAAGGCAATAGCTGAAGCGAATTCTGTTGCTAAGCAACATAGTTCCGCCATAAGCGCCACCCTGCTGCAGGATTGGTCGCAATTTGCGGCGCCCGCGGTTTTCGGTCTGGCGATGCGCGCCTATGCCCGGACCCGGCTGACCCGGAGCCGCCCGGTGCACAACCTGGTGATCTCGAACGTGCCCGGGCCGCAGGTTCCCCTGTACATGCTTGGCTGCGAGGTCAAGGCGATGTATCCGCTGGGGCCGGTGTTCCATGGTTCGGGCCTGAACATCACTGTGATGTCGCTGAACGGCAAGCTCGATGTCGGAGTCATCTCCTGCCCTGAACTACTGCCGGATTTGTGGAACCTGGCAGACGACTTCGCGGTCGGGATGGAAGAGCTGCTCCTGGCGAGCCGGTAGCGGCACGGCGCGCAGGGCAACCGGAACCTGGGGCCGTCGCATGGCAGCATGGTTGGTCATGGGCCTGCCTCGCTGCGACAAGATCATGCCCACCACGCTGATCTGGATCGTGATGATCGCGATGGTGCTGGTCGGCGGCTGCACGAGAATGGTTCCCGGGCGGCCGGTACAAGCCGGCCCCAAGCTCGGCCAGCCGCTGCAGTGGGGCGCGTGCCATTTTCGTGGTGGCTCGGCGGTCAAGGTTCCCCCCGGCGCCCAGTGCGGCAAGATCGCGGTGCCCGTCGACTATCGCCGCCGCGACGGTGGCACCGCGACGCTGGCGATGATTCGATTCCCGGCAACCGGGGCCAAAATTGGCTCGTTGATCGTCAACCCGGGTGGCCCGGGCGAGTCGGGCATCGAGGCCGCTGTCGGGTTGGTGCAGGCGCTGCCGCCGCGGGTGCGCGAGCGGTTCGACCTGGTGGGCTTCGACCCACGCGGGGTCGCGTCGTCGCGGCCGGCGATCTGGTGCAACTCCGACGCCGAAAACGACCGGCTGCGCGCCGAGCCGCAGGTCGACTACAGCCCCAAGGGTGTGGCGCACATCGAGGGCGAGACCAAGGAGTTCGTCGGTCGCTGCGTCGACAAAATGGGCAAGGAGTTTTTGGCGAACGCCGGAACGGTCAATGTCGCCCGCGATTTAGACGCCATCCGCAAGGCGGTCGGCGACGAGAAACTGACCTTCCTGGGCTACTCCTATGGGACCCGGATCGGCTCGGCCTACGCAGAGGCTTACCCGAAAAACGTGCGGGCGATGATTCTCGACGGTGCGGTGGACCCGAATGCCGATCCGATCGAGCAGGATTTGCGACAAGCCAAGGGTTTTCAGGATGCATTCGACGACTTCGCCGCCGACTGTGCGAAGTCCCCGACGTGTCCGCTGGGCACCGACCCGGCCAAGTCGGTCGACGTCTACCACAGCCTGGTCGACCCGTTGGTCGATCCGGCCAACCCCCTGATCAGCAGGCCCGCGCACACCGCGGATCCGCGCGGGCTGAGCTACAGCGATGCCATCGTGGGCACGATCATGGCCCTCTACACCCCGACACTGTGGCATCACTTGACCGAGGGCCTGACCGAGCTGGCCGATCACCGCGGCGACACCTTGCTCGCCCTGGCCGACATGTATATGCGGCGCGACTCGCACGGCCACTACACCAACGCCAACGACGCCCGGGTCGCGATCAATTGCGTGGACCAGCCGCCGGTTAAGGACCGCGCCAAGGTCATCGAGGAAGACCGCCGCTCGCGCCAGATCGCGCCGTTTATGAGCTACGGCAAGTTCACCGGCGACGCTCCGCTGACCGCGTGCGCATTCTGGCCGGTCCCGCCGACCAGCAAGCCGCACGTGATCTCCGCGCCGGGGCTGGCGCCGACAATCGTGGTATCCACCACCCACGACCCGGCCACCCCGTACCAGGCCGGGGTTGACCTGGCCAAACAACTTCACGGCGCGCTGCTCACCTTCGACGGAACCCAGCACACCGTCGTCTTTCAGGGCAACCGCTGCATCGACGACTACGCGACCGCGTACCTAATCGATGGCACCGTGCCGCCCCCGGGTGCGAAGTGTTGAAGACGTGATCAACGTGTAATCGTTTGGCCGTCACTGTAACTGAGCACCCCATGCGACGATGACAGCCATGGGGCGCGTGAGACAGCTGGGCTCAGTGCTGCTTTCGTTCGGGCTGGCGGTGACGGTCGGATCCCCGGCCAGCGCCACCCCGGAATCCGGTGCCGGCCAGACTCCTGCAACGGCGGCGCCGCAGCCCGCGGCGGTGCAGTGGAGCAGCTGCGAGGGGTTTGTCGGCGATACCGCCGACATCCCCGGCGCGCGCTGCACCACGGTGGCGGTGCCCGTCGACTACGACAATCCGGGCGGGCCCCACGCCCACCTCGCGATGATCCGGATTCCTGCGACCGGTCAGCGGCTTGGCTCACTGCTGGTCAATCCGGGAGGGCCCGGGGCATCGGCGGTCGACAGCGTCGCGGCCATGGGTGCGGCGCTGGCCGGCAGCGAGGTTACCCGGCACTTCGACCTCGTCGGGTTCGATCCGCGGGGCGTCGGCCATTCGACGCCGAAGCTGCGCTGCCGCACCGACGCGGAGTTCGACGCCTACCGGCGCGACCCGATGGTCGACTACAGCCCCGGCGGCGTGGCCCACATCGAACGGATCTATCAGCAGCTGGCGCAGCGCTGTGTCGACCGGATGGGACCGACCTTCCTGCACAACATCGGCACCGCCTCGGTGGCCCGGGATATGGATATGGTTCGCCGCGCGCTGGGCGAGGACCAGATCAACTACCTCGGCTTCAGCTACGGCACCCAGTTGGGCACCGCCTACCTCGAGCGGTTCGGCGACCACGTGCGGGCCATGGTGCTCGACGGTGCCATCGACCCCAGCGTGGGACCGGTTCAGCAAAACATTGACCAGATGGCCGGATTCCAGGTGGCGTTCAACGACTACGCCGCCGACTGCGCGCGCTCGGCCGACTGCCCGCTGGGCACCGACCCCGCCCAGTGGGTCAGCCGCTACCACGCGCTGGTCGATCCGCTGGCGGACAAGCCGGCCAAGACGTCGGACCCTCGCGGACTCGGCTACGCCGACGCGACCACCGGGACCATCAATGCGCTCTACACCCCGCAGTACTGGAAGTACCTGACCAGCGGGCTGTTGGGGCTGCAACGCGGTACCGATCCCGGTGATCTGTTGCGCCTCGCCGACGACTACGACGGCCGCGACGCCGACGGTCATTACGACAACGCCCAGGATGCCTTCAACGCGGTGCGCTGCGTGGACGCGCCGGCGCCCACCGACGCCGCGTCGTGGGTGGCCGCCGACCGGCAGATCCGGCAAGCGGCGCCGTTCCTGAGCTACGGGCAATTCACCGGTTTTGCGCCGCGTGATTTGTGCGCACTGTGGCAGGTCCCGGCGACCTCGGCACCGCACCGGCCCGCATCTGCCGGGCCGGGAAAGGTCGTCGTCGTCTCCACCACCCACGACCCCGCCACCCCCTACCGGGCTGGTGTCGAGCTCGCGCGTCAACTGGGCGCCCCGCTGATCACCTATGACGGGACTCAGCACACCGCGGTGTTCAACGGCGACAAATGCGTCGACGCGGCGGTGGTTCGGTACTTGGTCGCCAAGGTGTCACCGCCGGATAACTTTCGCTGTTAGCGTGGCAGCGGTAACACAGAATTAACAGCCAGTGCATACTGTTCGGGACATGGATCGGCAAAAGGAATTCGTGCTTCGCACGCTGGAGGAACGGGACATCCGTTTCGTCCGGTTGTGGTTCACCGATGTGCTCGGATTCCTCAAGTCGGTGGCGATCGCGCCGGCCGAACTGGAGGGCGCCTTCGAGGAAGGCATCGGTTTCGACGGCTCCTCCATCGAGGGGTTCGCGCGGGTCTCGGAATCCGACACCGTCGCACACCCCGACCCGTCGACATTCCAGATCCTGCCGTGGACCACCAGCTCCGGCCACCACCACTCGGCCCGCATGTTCTGCGACATCAAAATGCCGGACGGGTCACCGTCCTGGGCCGACCCGCGGCACGTGCTGCGCCGCCAGCTGGGCAAAGCCAACGAACTCGGGTTTTCGTGCTATGTGCATCCCGAAATCGAGTTCTTTTTGCTGCGGCCCGGTCCCGACGACGGGTCGCCGCCCGTTCCGATCGATAACGCCGGCTATTTCGACCAAGCGGTGCACGACTCGGCATCCAACTTCCGCAGGCGGGCGATCGATGCACTGGAATCCATGGGCATCTCGGTGGAATTCACCCACCACGAAGGCGCACCCGGCCAGCAGGAGATCGATCTGCGCTATGCCGACGCGCTGTCGATGGCCGACAACGTGATGACCTTCCGCTACGTGATCAAAGAAGTCGCACTCGAAGAGGGCGCGCGGGCTACCTTCATGCCCAAGCCATTCGCGCAATACCCCGGCTCGGCGATGCACACGCACATGAGCTTGTTCGAAGGCGAAGTCAACGCCTTCCACAGCCCCGACGACCCGCTGCAGCTCTCCGATGTGGCCAAGTCGTTCATCGCCGGCATCCTCGAGCACGCTTGCGAGATCAGCGCCGTTACCAATCAGTGGGTGAACTCCTACAAGCGGCTGGTGACCGGCGGCGAGGCACCGACCGCGGCGTCGTGGGGGGCGGCCAACCGCTCGGCGCTGGTGCGGGTTCCCATGTACAGTCCAAGAAAGACCTCCTCGCGGCGCATCGAGGTGCGCAGCCCCGACTCGGCGTGCAACCCGTACCTGACCTTCGCTGTATTGCTGGCCGCCGGGCTGCGCGGGGTGGAAAAGCACTACGCACTGGGCCCGCAGGCCGAGGACAACGTGTGGGATCTGACGCCTGAGGAGCGCCGGGCGATGGGCTACCGCGAGTTGCCGTCTAGCCTCGACAGTGCGCTGCATCAGATGGAAAACTCCGAGCTTGTCGCAGAAGCGTTGGGAGAGCACGTTTTTGACTTCTTCCTGCGCAACAAGCGCACCGAGTGGGCGAACTACCGTAGCCACGTCACCCCCTACGAGCTCAAGACCTATCTTTCGCTGTAGCGCAGCTGCGCTACCGTCGTCGTCGTGACGAGACCCGCCACGCACCGTCCGAGGGTGCCCAGCGCCGGCCGGCTTGGATTGGTCGATCCGCGTGCGAGTGCCTACCTGGCACAACTGGGCTGGGACACCGATGCGCACGTCGAGCTGTTGTGGTCGCTGTCTCGGGCACCGGACGCCGACGCCGCCTTGCACGCTCTCGTCCGGCTCGCTGAGGCTCCCGAGGCCGGATGGAACGAGCTTGATGTGGCGCTGCGCACCGACCGCAGCCTGCGGGGCCGGCTGTTTGCGGTGTTCGGTTCATCGTTGGCACTTGGGGATCATCTGGTCGCTCACCCGCGGTCGTGGCGCCTGCTGGGCGGCAACGTGAGACTGCCGTCCGCTGACGAGCTGCACCGGACCTTCCTCGACTGTGTTGTTGAAAACCCAAGTGCTGCAGCGATACCGGCGCTGCGCATGCTCTACCGCGACCAGCTGCTGGTGCTGGCTGCATTGGACTTGGCCCCGATCGTCGAAGACGAGCCGGTGCTGCCATTCACCGCAGTCGGCGCCCATTTGGCGGACCTGGCGGATGCCGCGCTGGCCGCGGCGCTGGCTGTGGCGGAAAAGACGGTGTGCGGCACCGACCCACCGCCCCGTCTGGCCGTCATAGCGATGGGCAAATGCGGTGCGCGCGAACTGAATTACGTCAGCGACGTCGACGTCATCTTCGTCGCGGAGCGAGCCGACGCGGTCAGCACACGCGTCGCCCGGGAGATGATGCGGGTGGCCTCCGAAGCGTTTTTCGAGGTGGATGCCGGGCTGCGGCCGGAGGGCCGTCACGGCGAACTGGTCCGCACCGTCGAGTCACACGTCGCCTACTACCAGCGGTGGGCAAAGACCTGGGAATTCCAGGCGCTGCTCAAGGCCAGGCCGGCCGCCGGCGATCGCGAGCTCGGCGAGCGCTACATGGCTGCGGTGGGTCCGATGATCTGGCGGGCCTCCGAGCGGGAGGACTTCGTCCCGGAGGTGCAGGCCATGCGGCGCCGGGTCGAGCAGATGGTGCCAGCCGCCGTGCGCAGTCGCGAAATCAAGCTCGGCAGTGGGGGATTGCGTGACGTGGAGTTCGCGGTGCAACTGCTGCAGCTGGTGCACGGGCGCACCGACGAGTCACTGCATGTGGCGTCCACCGTGGATGCGCTGGCGGCGCTCGGGGCCGGGGGCTACATTGCGCGCGACGACGCTGCGAATCTGACCGCCTCCTACGAGTTCCTGCGGCTGCTCGAGCACCGGCTGCAGCTGCAGCGTCTCAAACGCACACACATGCTGCCGCCGCTCGACGACGACGAGGCACTTCGCTGGCTGGCCCGCGCGGCACGCATCCGCCCCGACGCGCGCCACGACGCGCTCGGCGTGCTGCGCGAAGAACTGCGGCGGCACAACGTGAGGGTGTCACGGCTGCACGCCAAGCTTTTTTACCAGCCGCTGCTGGAATCAGTCAGCCCTGCCGGTTTGCATCTGCGCGGTATGACACCCGATGCTGCCGAACGTCAGCTGGCCGCGCTCGGTTACGAGGGGCCGCAGAGCGCGTTGAGTCACCTTGCCGCGCTGACGAATCAGAGCGGGCGTCGCGGCCGGGTCCAGTCGGTGCTGTTGCCCAGGCTGCTGGACTGGTTGTCGACCACCCCCGATCCCGACGGCGGGCTGCTGGCCTACCGCAGGCTCAGCGAGGCGATGGCCGGGCAGCACTGGTATTTGTCCACGCTGCGTGACGAGCCCGCAGTGGCCAAGCGGCTGATGCATGTGCTGGGCACGTCGAAATACGTTCCGGAGCTGTTGATGCGTGCACCGGAGGTTATCCAGCAGTACGGCGACGGCCCCTCGGGTCCCAAGCTGCTCGAGGTGGAGCCCGGAGCCGTGGGCCCCGCGTTGATCGCCTCGGCAAGCCGGCACTCCGACCCGGTGCGCGCGATCGCCGCCGGCCGCAGCCTGCGCCGGCGCGAACTGGCCCGCATCGCCTCCGCCGACCTGTTGGGGATGCTCGAGGTCACCGACGTGTGCCGGGCGCTCACCTCGGTCTGGATAGCGGTGTTGCAGGCCGCGCTGGACGCGGTGATCCGGGCCAATGACCACCCCACTGCACCGGCCAGTCTCGCGGTCATCGGGATGGGCCGGCTCGGGGGCGGCGAGCTGGGCTACGGCTCGGACGCCGACGTGATGTTCGTCTGCGAGCCGGTCGGCGGCGCCGACGACGCGGCTGCGGTGCGCTGGTCGGCATCCATCGCCGAACAGGTCCGGGCGCTGCTGGGCACTCCCAGCGTCGACCCGCCACTGGACCTCGACACCGATCTGCGGCCGGAAGGCCGCAACGGCCCGCTGGTCCGCACGCTGGCCTCCTACACCGCCTACTACGAGCAGTGGGCGCAGCCGTGGGAGCTGCAGGCGTTGTTACGCGCGCGGGCTGTCGCGGGCGATCCGGATCTGGGCCGGCGGTTTATGCTGATGGCCGATAAGATTCGCTATCCGGCCGGCGGGGTGTCGGCCGAAACGGTGCGCGAGATTCGCCGCATCAAAGCGCGTGTCGATGCCGAACGGTTGCCGCGCGGCGCGGATCCCAACCGGCACACCAAACTGGGCAGGGGAGGGCTGGCCGACATCGAGTGGACGGTGCAGCTGCTGCAGCTGCAGCACGCCCACGACATTCCGGCGTTGCATAACACCTCGACGCTGGAAACCTTGGACGCAATCGCCGCTGCCCGACTGCTCGGCGAGTCCGACGTGGAGCTGCTGCGCCAGGCCTGGCTGACCGCCACCCGGGCCCGCAACGCGCTGGTCCTGGTGCGCGGCAAGCCCACTGACCAGCTGCCTGGGCCGGGGCGGCAGCTCAACGCCGTCGCGACCGCGGCCGGGTGGCGCAACGGCAACGGCAACGAGTTCCTGGATCACTATCTGCGGATCACCCGGCGCGCGAAGTCGGTGGTGCGCAAGGTGTTCGGGAGTTAAGGCAGGAGGTTGTTCGGGTGGACATCGCTTACGAGCCAATCGGCGCCGACGAGCATGGCCGGCTGGCGGGCTTGTACGGCCCGTTAACCGACGCCGTACGAGATCTGATCGACGCCACCATCCTGACTGACGTCGATGCTGACACTATCGAAGACGCGCGCATCGCCATCGAAGCCGTAACCCGGAAGCTGCGCGCCAGTCAGCTCAGTCCGACGGCTGCGGTGCGGTACGTTGTCGATGGCCGCCCGCTGGTATGGGGTAACGCGGTGATCGGCATGCGCAACCCGATCGCACCGCCGCTGACCATTCACCATGATGGCGGGCGCTGCTGGAGTGAGTTCAGTCTGGGAATAGCCTACGAGGGCCCGCCCGGCCTGGTGCACGGTGGCGTCTGCGCCCTGGTGCTGGACCACATCCTGGGTGAGGCAGCCAGCGAGGGGCTGACCAAACCGCTGTTCACCGGGACCATCTCGGTGAAATACCTGCGCGGCACTCCACTGGGCGAGCTGCGCGCTGAAGCCGCAATCGAGCGCACTGAAGGCGTCAAAACGTTTGTGCGCGGCTCGATCTCAGACCGCACCGGGACTACGGCAGAGGCCGAAGGGATTTTCGTGATGCCGGGGTGGGCGCGGGAAATCCGATGAAGTACTACATCAGCACGGCGTTCCTGAACACCCACGAGATCGTCGAAGTCGCCAGGGCCGCCGACGAGCTCGGTTACGACGGCATCGGGATCCCCGACCACGTCGTCAATCTGGAAACACTGGCCACCCCCTACCCCTACACCAAAGACGGGCAGCGGCGGTGGCAGTTCTTCACCGAATGGCCAGATCCATGGGTGTTGATCGGCGCGCTGGCCCAGGTGACCACGCGGCTTCGGTTCGTCACCACCGTTTACGTCCCGGCTATGCGTAACCCCTACTTGGCGGCCAAAGCCATTGGTACTGCTGCTGTTCTGGCGGGCGGCCGAGTGGAGCTTGGCATCGGCGTCGGCTGGTGCGAGGAGGAGTTCGCACTGGTGGAGCAGCGGTTCACGGCGCGCGGTAGACGCACCGACGAAATGCTCGAGTTGATGCGCGCACTGTGGCAGCCCGGCTGGACGGAGTTCCACGGTGAGTTCTACCGGGCGCCACGGTTGGAGATGGAGCCGACGCCGCCGCGGATACCAATCTATGTCGGCGGGCTCAGCGAGGTCGCGTTTCGCCGCGCGGCCCGCAACGACGGCTGGATCGGTGACTTGATCAAGACCGATCGCGCGATCGACGCGGCGCGCAGGCTGCGCGTTTTGCGAGCCGAAAACGGTTTGCCGCTCGATGAATTCACTATCTTGACGCCGTTGACCGACGCCTTCACCATCGCTGACTATCAGCGCGCCGAGGCCGCTGGCATCACCGGGATCCTGACGATGCCGTGGATGTTCTACGCCGGGCCCGATGCCACCCTGACCGAAAAGGTCGACGGCATGCGACGCTTCCGAAAGGACTTAGCGCTCGACAGTTAGCGCGGGAATTCCAGTTCTGCACAGCCTGGTGTTCATCCACAGCTGCGGGCCTGGGAATCGATCAATGTCGGACGCCGCCGCTATGCTTCGAACATGCTTTCGGATCGTGACCGAGGTCATCGCGGTGCTGGACCGGCTGGACTCCGCAGTCGACGACCTCACCGCGTTGTGCTTCGACGCGCTGACCACCCCCGAGCGGTTGCTGATCGTGGAACGGCTGGAAAGGGTGAAACGCCGACTGCCGGTGGCCGGTCACGCCTTGATCAACGGGGTACGGACGCAGGCCACGCCCGTCGAGCTGGGCGGCAAGCTGGCGCACGCGTTGGCCGACCGGCTGCGCATCACCCGCAGCGAGGCCGCCCGCCGAATCCGCGAAGCCGAGGACCTCGGTGAACGACAGGCTTTAACCGGTGAACCGCTGCCCCCGCGGCTGGCTGCCACCGCGGCCGGGCAGCGGGCCGGGAAGCTCGGCAGTGGGCACGTCGCGGTCATCCGGCGGTTTTTCGAGCAGCTGCCGTGTTGGATCGACGCCGCGACGTGCGCGCGAGCCGAAGCCAAGCTGGCCCGGTTGGGCGAGCAATTCCGTCCCGACCAGCTGGCTAAGCTGGCCGACAAGCTTGCCGACTGCCTCAACCCCGACGGGCAGTTCAGCGACGAGGACCGGGCCCGGCGCCGTGGCCTGACCTTGGGCAAGCAAGACATCGACGGCATGAGCCCGATTCGCGGCTGGCTCACCCCGGCGATGCGCGCCACGGTGGAGGCGGTGCTGGCCAAACTGGCCGCTCCCGGCATGGCCAACCCCTATGACGACAAACCCGTCGTGGACGGCACACCCGGCGAAGAGGCCGTGCGGCGCGACACGCGCAGTGCCGCGCAGCGCAACCACGATGGGCTGCACGCGGGGCTGCGCGCGCTGCTGGCCAGCGGTGAGCTCGGCCAGCACAACGGGCTGCCCGCCAGCATCATCGTGTCCACCACGCTGGCTGAGTTGCAGGCGGGCGCCGGCACGGGGCTCACCGGCGGCGGCACGTTGCTGCCGATGACAGACGTGATCCGCTTGGCCCGCCACGCCAACCACTATCTGGCAATCTTCGACAACGGCCGTGCCCTGGCGCTCTATCACGCCAAGCGGCTTGCTTCACCCGGTCAGCGAATCGTGTTGTACGCCAAGGATCGCGGTTGTTCGCATCCCGGCTGTGATGTGGCCGGCTACTACTGCGAGGTTCATCATGTGACCGACTACGCCAGCTCGCAGGTCACCGATGTCAACGACCTGACATTGGGATGCGGCGGGCATCACCCGATCGTCAAACCCGGCGGCTGGCAAACCCGCAAACGCAAAGACGGCGAGACCGAATGGATTCCACCGCCGCATCTCGACCGCGGTCAACCGCGGACCAACCTGTTCCATCACCCCGAGAAACTGCTGCGAGAGGACGCCAACCAGGACGACGACGATCCATAGCCGACGGCAGTTCCGGTGAAAGCCTCCCGTCGCCGGCCTGGTTGACCTAACGTTGCCCGCGTGGAGCCACATACAACCCCCGAACTGGTGCCCGTCGAGGCGCTGCGCTCAGGTGACCCGATCACCGACGTCAACGGTGGCGGTCAGCACTACACGGTTCTCGAGTCCAAGGCCGTCAGTGACAGCTGCATCGTGTTGGAGCTCGAGTCGAAAGCCGATCACCAGCTCCGAGTGATCGAGATGTCCTTCCCCGCCGGCTACCGCGTCGGTAGATCACCTCGCCGAAATTCTGTGACGCCCTAGCCGGCGCCCCACTCGCAGCGAATGCCGGTACAGAGTCCGATGGTGGCCTATGAGCCCCGACGGTGTGGACCCGCGCGGGGCGGCGCTGCCTAGCCGCGCCGAGGTGCTCGCCGCGCTGTCGGTGGCGATCGATCTCGGTCTGGGTCAGCCCAGCGAGCATATGCTTCGCGCGGCACTGATCGGCACCAGGATCGCCGATCGGCTCGGACTCAGCCGCGACCAGCGTGATTGCACCTACTACACGAACCTGGTGATGTGGATCGGCTGTCACGCCGATTCGCACGAATACGCGCGGTGGTTCGGAGACGACATTGCCGTGCGCCGTGATTCCGCCCTGGTGGACTGGGCCGGCTTGCCCTATCTGCGGTTCTTGCTCAGCAACGTAGCGCGTGGTGAGCCGTTGATGCGCAGGCTGACGGTGATGGCCGCACTGTTCGCCGACGCGCATGGTCAGCTGGCCCGGCTGGTGCGGTCGCACTGTGCATCGGCAACGCTATTGGCACAGCGGATCGGTTTAGGTCCGGATGTGCAGGCCGCGTTGGCATTCGCCTTCGAACGCTACGACGGGGGAGGACTGCCCAACGGCGCCCGGGGCGAAGACATCCCGCTGCCGATGCGGATCGCCCAGCTTGCCGACATGGCCGAAATTCACCAGCGGGCCTACGGCCTGGAGGGCGCGGTCACCATGGTCCGCCGCCGTCGAGGCGGCCAGTTCGACCCACGCATCGCCGACGCGTTCCTACAAAATCCCCAGGAGTTGTTGGCGGGGCCGCCGACCGGAGACGTCTGGGCGACGGCGTTAGGGCAGGCACCTGATCGCCACCAACAGCTCGACGCGCATTCGCTTGACGCGCTTCTGGCCGCACTGGGCGACTTTGTCGATCTGAAATGCCCTTTCACCCTTGGACATTCACAAGCGGTGGCCCGCCTGGCCGCGGACGCCGCCGCGGTGATGGACCTTGATCCACACACGGTGGCTCTGACCCGCCGCGCGGGATACGTCCACGACTTGGGCCGAATCGGGGTGTCGAACCAGATCTGGTCCGCGCCGCGCCGGTTGACCCCAAGCGAGTTCGAGCGGGTTCGCCTGCACTCGTACCTCACCGTGCGGATTCTCCGTCAGGTCCGCGGCCTGGAGCGGGTTGCACAGGTCGCCGGCAATCACCATGAGCGGGTGGACGGTACGGGTTATCCGCGTGGCCTTGCCGGAGCCGCGCTGGGTCTGCCGGACCGTCTGCTCACCGCCGCGGTCCGCTACCAGGCCGCATGCGAACCGCGGCCATACCGTGCCGAGCTGTCCCCCGAAGCGGCGGAACGCCGCCTGCGCCAAGACGTCCAAGCCGGTGGCCTTGACGGAGTCGCTGTCGACGCCGTCCTGCACGCGGCCGGCCGTCGTGCCGAGCGACCCAACCCGCGGCCGGGAGGATTGACCGGCCGCGAAGCCGAGGTGCTCCGTCTCGTTGCACGTGGGGCATCTAACAAAGAAATCGCAGCGGCATTGGTGATCAGCGAAAAGACCGCACGCAACCATGTCGAGCGGATCTACGCCAAGATCGGGGTGTCAAACCGGATCGGCGCCAGCCTGTACGCGATGGAGCACGGACTCGTCGCGCCGCAGGCTTTGCATGGCAATTGAGGCAAACGCCTCATGCGCAGGTGTTTGGCCGCGGTGAACCATCAAGTAGTGACGAACGTTCGAGTAGGCGGATACGCTATTCCGCTTCGGCGGGAAAGCGAATAGTGGACGACGCAGGGGTGGGTGAGGAGGCGCGGAGACATGACGAAGATCAACCGCACGTTGGCGATCAGCTATGGCGTGGTCAGCTACCTGATATTCACGCTGTCTTTCCTGTACGCCATTGGGTTCGTCGGCGACATCGTCGTCCCGCGCACCGTTGATCACGCCATAACGGCTCCCGTCGGCCAAGCGGTGGTGGTGAATTCGCTGCTGCTGGGCCTGTTCGCCGTGCAGCACAGCGTGATGGCCCGGCCGGCGTTCAAACGGTGGTGGACGCGATTCGTGCCGCAGCCGGTGGAGCGGAGCACGTACGTCCTGTTCGCGAGCCTGGTGCTACTACTGCTTTATTGGCAGTGGCGCTCGATGCCGGCTCAGATTTGGGACGTGCGGTCGCCCGCCGCCCGAGTCGCGGTGTGGGCGGTGTTCTGGATCGGTTGGTTGATCGTGTTTGCGTCAACGTTCATGGTCAGTCACTTCGACCTGTTCGGGCTGCGGCAGGTGTATCTGGCGTGGCGTGGCGAGCCGTACACCGACATCGGTTTTCGTTCACCGCTGCTGTATCGGGTGGTACGTCACCCGTTGATGCTGGGCTTCATCATCGCCCTTTGGGCGATCCCGACGATGACGGCCGGACACTTACTGTTCGCGGCGGCCAGCACCGCCTACATCCTGATCGCCTTACAGTTCGAGGAACGCGACCTGGTCGCAGCACTGGGCGCACAATACCGCGACTATCGTCGCCGAGTGCCGATGCTCCTACCTGTGCCGCGACCGCGGCACCCGCGGCCCGGAGCCGACCGGGCGCAGCCAGAGATGCGTTGAGGTGCCGCAGCCTCGTCGCCGGTCATCGGCGGCCGAGCCCGCGATTTCGCCGCAACCGAGTCCACGGCGCACCGGTCGAGCGCCGGCCCGCGCCGACGCGGCGGCGGGTGTCCAGCGCGTATGCTCCCGCGCCGACAAACACCAACAGCAGAAACCCGAAGCAGTACAACACCGCTAGCTCACCCTGGTTGACGATCGGCCAGAAGCCGTGCGGGAAGTGCTGACTGAAGTATGCGTACGCCATCTCCCCGCACGCCACGAAGGCAGCGGGCCGGGTCAACAGCCCGACGATGATCAGCCCGGCGGTGACGGTTTCGATCCAGCCTGCGTAATAGAAGGGCCACTCGCCGGTCGGGACAGTAGGCCCCACGGGCCAACCGATCAGCTTGGACAAGCCGTGGCATAAGAACAGCAGCCCGAACACCAGCCGGAACACCGCCACGGCCACCGGTGAGTACGGATTGAGCCTGGCTTCAAGGTTGCGCATCGTCATGCGCTGACGATACGGCCAGACGCTGCTACCCGTTGAAGTACAGCATCGGGGAACCACACATCTTCGTTGACGACCGTCATTGACAGTTGTCAGCAAAATGCGTATCGTCGCTGTATGGCGTCACCACCCGCGTCCTCGGCGACTAAATCGCCGCAGGGTGTTCGGGAAATACGGCGGCTCGAAACCCGGTCGCGTCTGTTTGACGCCGCATTGGCTGAGATTGCCCGGCGCGGAGTAGCCGAAGCTGATGTCAGTGCCATCGCCGCGGCAGCGGGCGTGGCGAGAGGAACGTTCTATTTCCACTTTCCGACGAAAGAACACGTCCTCATCGACCTCGAGCGCCAGGAGGAGATCCGCATCATCGGTGAACTTCGCGACGTTACGGGCGATCTGCGGTCGATCCTGTTGCGGCTTGTCCGTCACGTGCTCGACGCCGAACGCCGGCTAGGTTCGGTCGTTTTCCGGGACATGCTGGGATTGCATTTCTCGGCAACGCATCCGACCGGCGACAAGTTGGTGCACCATCCACTGGCGGAGTTTCTGGTAGCCGCGATCAGCCGGGCACAAAAGGCCGGGCAGGTCTCCTCAGATGCTGAGGCTGAGGAACTTGCGATGTTCTTCCTGACTGGACTGTTCGCGCTGCTGGCCACGGGAATACACGATTCCGTGATGTTAAGTCGTTATGTGACAACGATTGTCAACGGAATGGAGAAACAATGAGACCCTCAGGGATCGACGGGTATCGAGATTTTCTGGCCAGGCGTGACGGCGACGCCGACTTACTGAATCGGCGGCTTACGAATCGCGAGCGGTTCTTTCAGGAACTTGCGGCTCATCCAGTGCGATCAGCCCGTCGTGTGGACCGTCCGACTTTCCTTCGCAACCTGCGTCGTCGGCGCCCCGAATCCGGCCTGGACAGCAAAATGCTGTTCCTGCTGGCAACCGCGAAACTCAACCAGGCAGAACGGTTCGGGGTCGGACTCGGAGAAACCTACGGTCGCAACAGTGATGAGAATCTGCCACCCGAGAACGTCTACCTCGAACTTGAAGAGCACTACCACACCAGGCTGCTGGCGTACGTACTCGACATCTTCGGCCTGGCATTCCAAGTAGTTCCCCCGCCGTTTTTGATGCGGCAGTTCGTGAAGACGGGAGTGTTCCTGCCTGAACGCCTCGGCTTCAGTTTCGTCGGAGCCGCGGAGATGGCGGGCTGCATCATGTTCGACGAACTGCGTCGCGTCGGCATCAGGCTCTTCGCCGACGAACCCGAAGTCGCCCAACGAATCGACTTGCTCTACAGCGAAATCCTCACCGACGAAATTGGCCACGTCGGTTACTGCGCATCACGCTGCACCCGCCCAGAGCGGGCGATCATGCGGCGGCTCTATCCATTCTTCGGACGACTATTCGCCCGCCAGACCGCCGAGATCGGTCTGCTCGTCGACCCGCAAGCCTTGCACGCACGACTTGACCGACCCTTCAGCGTGGAAGAACTCACCGC
>Ga0070737_10002508_pt1 | contig 21938 bp, 22 predicted proteins | sample Coa_R1_10_FD_66438 | JGI IMG/M metagenome (GOLD analysis project Ga0070737, IMG submission 66438) | Surface soil microbial communities from Centralia Pennsylvania, which are recovering from an underground coalmine fire - Coalmine... | ecosystem: Environmental > Terrestrial > Soil > Unclassified...
CTCGGCTCAGCGCGCACCCCAAGCGCGACAGCTGTCGCGCTTGGGGTATCTTCCCCCATCGAATTTGCATGCTGACACTCTAATCCGAGTGTCACCAATCATTCTGAACGAGAACACATCGCGCGCGATCGTTCGCACGCCACCTGCCGCTCGCGTGAGAATGCGAGGCGCAGGACGATCGAGCGAGCGCGCCTGCTGCCATGCGGGCGATTCGCCGATGTGTGCCATAATGCTCGATTGCCTGGGTGGACGAAAGCATGGCGCCAATTCTTACCGTGCGGAACCTCACCGTCAGTTTCGGGAGTCGCACGATCATTCAAAATTTGAGCTTCTCCGTCGAGCGCGGCGAAAATCTTGCCATTATCGGGCCAAACGGCGCCGGCAAAAGCGTGCTGCTCAAAACATTGCTCAATCTTATTCCTCATCAGGGCGTTATCGAGTGGGCTGCGGGCGCGAAGCTCGGATACGTCCCGCAAAAAATCGCCGCGGATCGCCAGCTTCCGCTCGAAGTAAATGATCTGCTGATGGCCAAGGCGCGGCGCCTGGCAATTTCCGTGCAGGATGTGCGCGCAGTCGCAACCCGGGTGGGGCTCACGCCGGATCTATTGAAAACCAGCGTCGGCGTACTGTCCGGCGGAGAATTTCAGAAAGCGCTGATCGCATTTGCGCTGCTGGGAAATCCGAATGTGCTGCTGTTCGATGAGCCGATGTCCAGCCTTGACGAACTCACCGAGGAGCACATCTACGACCTGCTCCGCGATTTGCAGCGCGAGCAGCAGCTTACCATTTTGCTGGTTTCACACGATTTGAGCGTTGTGTATCAATCCGCCACAAACGTCCTCTGTCTCGGCAAAGGAAGGCCGTGCTTTGGCCCGCCTGCGGAAATCCTGACGCCGCAAAATTTGGAAGCGCTTTATTCCGCGCCCGTAAAATTCCATCATCATCTGCACGAATAGGGAGTGAATGGAATTCGGAATGACAAACACTGGCGAAATTTACGGTATCGTGCTGGCTCTGCTCTTCGCCATCGCCGCAGGACTGGTTGGCAGCTTTGCGCTGATGAAGCGCATGCTGCTCGCCGGCGACGTTATTTCCCACGTGGCGCTTCCTGGGCTCGGGCTGGCCTTTCTCTTCGGATTCAATCCTATCCTCGGCGGCGCAGCGACGCTTCTGCTGGGCACGCTTTTGATCTGGCAGTTGCAAAGAAAAACCGGCTTGGCCGCCGACGCGATGATCGGCGTGATTTTCGCCGGTTCCGTGGCCATCGGCGCGGTGCTTACGCCGAAACAGGATTTGGTCGAGGCGCTTTTCGGAAAATTCGAGAACTTGTCTTTCTGGGCGTTTCTGATCGGCGTGGTTGCTGTTGCGCTGATCATCTTTTTCGTTTTTCGTTTCAAAGATGAACTGATTCTGGGGCTCTTTTCTCCGGAACTGGCCGCCGCCGGCGGCGTCAACCTGGATCGCCAGAATCTCTATTTTTTGCTCACGTTCAGCGTGTCGGTGCTCGTGGGACTGCGCTTTTTGGGCGCTCTGCTGGCGGGCGCGCTGATTATTATTCCAGCCACTACCGGACGGCGGCTCGCCAAAGATTTATCGCATTTTCTTTTCATCTCGTGCGCGGTTAGCATCCTCGCGGTCGGCTCGGGATTTGCGCTGACGCATTTTCTGTTTCCGAAATTCAGCCCCGGCCCGGTCGTGGTAATCATCTCCGCGATCCTTTTTCTGCTCAGCCTGCTGCGCAATCCCGCGCGCGCTTGAGAAAGGCCGGTCGGGGTGATATTGTGCCACGCATTATGAGCGTAACCGCACCGAACCCCCTGAATCCCTATGCATCCTTTTTGGGCGACCGCGACCCACTGGAAGTGCTTTCCGCTACAGCGGGCAAGCTTGCATCATTCATCCGCAATCTTGGGCCGGAGCGTACGGAAAGAAAGCCAACGGCGCGAAAATGGAACGCGCGCGAAATCATTTGCCATTTGGCTGATTGCGAAACGGTTTTTGCATTTCGCCTGCGCCAGACGCTGGCCGAAGAGCACCATAAAATTCAGCCGTTCGATCAGGAAAAGTGGGCCGCGGTGTACGCCGCGTATGACGCGCCTTCGGCGCTGGCGGTTTTTTCGTCTGTGCGGCGGTGGAATCTCGCTCTCCTTCAGGCCGTCTCGGCGAGCGCATTTGCAAAACGCGTCACACATCCCGAACGCGGCGAAATGACCTTCAAAACGATCGTCGAAACTATGGCCGGTCACGACTTAAACCACATCAAGCAGCTCGAAGCGATTGCCGCAAGAAGTTAGCCAAAGTGGTGCGGTATTTGCTTCCGTTTAGACTTGAATTTTCGCCGTTTAACCCCGCGGAAGAGCCATTCCATGCAAAAACGGGGAAATTCACGGCGCCCTCGGCATACTTGAATACTCGCGGCCTTTCGCGCATCTAATCGCAAAGGATGGAATTTCACCCGGTTTAAGCGGTTGAATCAGTGATCGGAGCAGCATCGTGACCGCCGTCTTCCAAAACGAATCTCAGGCCGGGAGTTGGGACCCGGGCAGCAGCCTGGCAGCTCTTGTCGGGAACACGCCGCTGTTGCGTTTGCGCAGAATCGGCGCGGCATTTCCAAAGGTTGAGTTTTACGCCAAGGCAGAGTGGTTCAATCCCGGCGGTTCGGTGAAAGACCGCGCGGCGCTGGCTATGATTCGCGAGGGCGAGCGCAGCGGCCAACTCGCACCGAGCAAAACCATTTTGGACGCCACCAGCGGCAACACGGGAATCGCATTTGCCGTTCTGGGCACGGCGCTCGGATACAAAGTGAAGTTGTGCATTCCTAATTCCGCCTCTCCAGAACGGCTGCGCACCTTGCGAGCGCTCGGCGCAGAGCTGATTTTTACGCCCGGCGAGGAAGGCTCCGATGGCGCGATTCGTGGTGCACAGGAAATTTTCCGGCAGAATCCCCAACAATACTTTTACGCCGATCAGTACAGCAATCCCGCAAATCCCCGGGCGCATTACGAAACCACAGCACCGGAAATTTGCCGGCAGACGGAAGGGCGCATCACTCATTTTGTCGCTGGCCTGGGCACAAGCGGGACGTTTGTGGGCGTCACACGGCGGCTGAAAGAATTAAATCCTGCAGTTCGCGCCGTCAGCGTGCAGCCCGATGAACCCTTTCATGGTTTGGAGGGCTTGAAGCACATGGCGAGTGCCATTGTGCCGGCGATTTACGATCCTTCGCTGGCGGACATGAATGTTGCAGTGCGCACCGAAGATGCGTATGCGATGGTTCGGCGATTGGCGTGTGAAGAGGGAATTCTCGCCGGCGTGAGTTCCGGCGCGGCGCTGTGGGCATGTCTGCGCGTCGCAGAGGAGCTGTCGCCGAGGGAGAAGGCGGTCATCGTCACAATTTTCCCCGATTCCGGGACCCGCTATTTGAGTGAACGCTTTTGGGAGGAACGCGAAAAGTAATGCTGCGGCTTTCTCACGCGCTGATGGAACAAATTCAAGCGCACGGCGCTCGCGATTATCCGAATGAGTGCTGCGGTGCTCTCCTGGGTCGCGACGGTGGCGCCGAGCGGCTCGTCTTGGGCTTATTGCCGCTCGTCAATCAGCGGAACGATTCGCCACGCAACCGCTTTTCCATCACTTCGGACGATGTGCGAGTCGCGGAAAAGGAGGCCCGCTCCAAAGGATGGGACCTTATCGGCTGGTATCACTCGCATCCCGATTCGCCTGCGCGTCCCAGCGAGTTTGATCGCGAGCATGCCTGGCCGTGGTACAGCTACATTATTTTGCGAGTGGATAATCGTGAGCCGCGCGAGATGCGTTCCTGGCGCCTCGGTGACGACCGCGCCAAATATGCCGAGGAGGTTATCGAGTTTGTCGCCAGCGGCCGGCCCTGAATATTCCGCCGACAGCACAATCGCGAATCGAATTTTCGCAACATTATATCTAAAGTAGTTCAAAGAAAATTTATCAAGGAGAAACGCATGGCCGTGAAAGTCATGATTCCTACGCCGCTTAGACAATATGCCGGCAAGCGCGAGAGCATCGATCTCGAAGCTAAAACAGTAGGCGAGGCGCTCACTTCGCTCACCTCGCAATTCGGTGAATTAAAGCGCCACTTGTATTCCGACGAAGGGAAATTGCGCAGCTTTGTGAACGTCTACGTGAACGACGAAGACATCCGCTATCTGCAGCACGAAAAAACCGCCGTGCGGCAGGGTGACACGATTACTATTGTGCCTTCCATTGCTGGAGGGAGAGAATAAGCAAAAAGCGCCTTGCGCGCGGCGCTGGCTAAAGACGAAAAAACGGGAAACAACGATGCCGACACAAGTCAAAGAAACCCGCACATCCGGCGCTCCGGCGCCGCTGAGCAAACAGGAAGTGCTGCGCTACAGTCGCCATCTGATCATGCCGGAAGTCGGGATGGATGGTCAGCTCAAGCTGAAAAATGCTAAAGTGCTGCTCGTCGGCTCCGGCGGATTAGGCGCGCCCCTTGGGCTTTACCTTGCCGCCGCGGGCGTCGGCCGCCTCGGCATTGTCGATTTTGATGCCGTGGACTTCACCAATCTGCAGCGCCAGGTCACCTTCGGCACCAGCGACGTCGGCCGCAAAAAGCTCGAAGCCGCCCGCGAACGCCTCGCCAATTTGAATCCCGAGATTCGCATCGACACTTACGAGACTCGCCTCACCAGCGAGAACGCCCTTGAGATCATCCGCGAATACGATATCGTCGCCGACGGCACCGACAATTTTCCCACACGCTATCTGGTGAACGACGCCTGCGTCCTGCTCGGTAAACCGAATGTCTACGGTTCGATTTTCCGTTTCGAGGGCCAGGCCAGCATTTTTGGCTATCCCGGAGGGCCGTGTTACCGCTGCTTGTATCCCGAACCGCCTCCGCCCGGCCTTGTTCCTTCCTGTGCGGAAGGCGGAGTCCTCGGCGTTCTGCCGGGAATCATTGGCTGCATTCAAGCCATGGAGACGCTGAAGCTCATTTTGAACAATGGCGATCCGCTGGTTGGACGCTTGTTGCTTTTCGACGCTCTGCGCATGCGCTTCCGCGAACTCAAATTGCGAAAAAATCCGGATTGCCCCGTCTGCGGCGCGCGTCGCACAATTACCGAGCTGATTGATTACGCTGAATTCTGCGGCATTCGCGGTGAAGAGAAGGAGGCCGTGGTGAGTTCACAAATCCCTGAAATGACGCCCAGAGAATTGAAATCGCGCCTCGAACGCGGCGACGATCTTTTTATTCTCGACGTCCGTGAACCCCATGAATATCAGATTTGCAATTTGCGCGGCCACCTGATTCCGCTCGGCGATTTGCCTCGCCGCGTCAGCGAACTCGACAGCTCCCGCGAAATTGTCGCCCATTGCCGCAGCGGCAAGCGTTCCGCCGACGCCGTACAATTTTTGAAGACCGCAGGATTCAGCAAAGTTTGGAATTTGAAGGGCGGAATTCTTGCCTGGTCCGACGAAGTGGATCCCTCGGTCCCGAAATACTGAAGCTGCTCTGAAAATTGCGTCGAGGACATAACATGGCCGCCACCAAGATCACTATTCGCGATAACGGTTCCATCAAAGTCGAGGGCGATTTCGAAATCGTGGACTCGCAGGGCCGCGTCTTTGGCCTCGGTGGACGCTCAGCAATTGCCCTGTGCCGCTGCGGACATTCCGCCAACAAGCCCTTCTGTGACGGCAGCCACAAACAGTGCGCCTTCGAAAGCGTCATCGTCGCGCGCGACTTGCCTCCTCCGCCGACCAGCCCTCCCGTCAAGATGTAGCGGCGTCGAGAGTCGAGATAAGTACTGGAACTCGCTGCGCCACTCCGTAACCTTTTGAGCCTTCTAGAGATCCGTATTCGGAACATCATCCTTCTCACTGTGTTGTGTCTCTCCTAATCGATGAATTATGAGTGGTTTATCGAAAAGCAATCTTACTTGTGAACGGCTTACCACGTGCTTCATTTCTTCGTGTTGGGGCGGAATTCGTGTGTTTCCGGGGGCACTATTGGGGTTCGACATCAAGCGGCTACTGAAGTCCAAGGGGGTTAAATGGGGTGCGTTCTGGGCTGTCATTACTGCCCTTTTCACTCTCTTTCTGTGGTCTCTGCGCCAATCCAGTTACTATCCCGATCCTCTCCTGGAGCGTTACCTGCAATTGGCGGGAACCGTCCTTGCCTTCACCTTCGCTGCCAACGCGCTGGTGCGTTTCCGCGGCATGCAGGACCGCATTTCGTTGATTCTCGCCTTCGGCTTCGGACTCGCCGGCCTTATCGAAATGGGCGCGAATTTGACGCCACATATACAGGCTGTTGCTGCATCCGTTCCGCTTTCCTGGATGGTCAGTCGCACGCTGCTGGCGATTTTGCTGGTTGCGGCCCTGCTCGTCGAGCGCACGCTTCCACGCTCGCGTGATCCCAACCGCGAAATCACCTGGGCTCTCCTCATTGTCGGAGTGATTTCCTATTTCACGAGTGTCGTCTACTTCGCCGTGCCCGCGGCAGTGAAAATTTATCCGCGCGCATTCGTTCCTCGCCCCTGGGACCTGCTGCCTGCGGCAATTTATCTGGTGGCTACGATCGGCTTTTGGCGCCGCCTGAAGCATGCGACATCAGCTCTCGATCGCGCGCTGTTCTTTTCCGCCTTTTTGGACGTCGCGTGTCATATTACTATGAGCCAGTCCTCCATCCGCTTCGATGCCGCATCAGGGGCAGCGCTGTTGCTCGAAGCCGCCGCATACGCCGTGGTTCTCGCGGGCGCGCTTCTCGACAATGCAAAACTCTTCGATCAGGTCCGCAGTATGGCCATCAGCGATCCGCTCACCGATCTTGCGAATTACCGCCGCCTGCTCGAAGTCATGGAGCTCGAGCTGCAGCGCGCGCAGCGCACGAACCGCGGTTTCGCGATCGTCCTTATGGACCTCGACGGCCTGAAAAGAATCAACGATAGCAATGGCCACCTGGTCGGCAGCCAGGCGCTCAAACGCCTCGCGCATGTTCTGCGCGTCCATTGCCGAGCCATGGACACTGCCGCGCGCTACGGCGGCGACGAATTCGCGCTCGTATTGCCTGAAGCTGAAGAAGCCGACGCGGTTCAAGTCGCACATCGCATTCGTAAGCGTCTGCAGGACGACGGCCAGGAGCCGCGCATCTCCGTCAGCGTCGGCGTCGCCGTTTTTCCGCGCGACGGATTGACCATCGAAAAATTGCTCAATTCTGCCGATAGTGCGCTCTATTCCATGAAGGCGAATCGCAGTTCATCGAGCGGTGGGGGCCCGCTGAAAAATCTCAGTGGAAGACGGGGGACAGGCGAATGGTTGCCGGAGGAAAAAGAAAACTTCAGAATTTCCAGGTAGAGCGATGCGAGCCGCGTCTGCCCATGCAGGTCGGCGTGCGCATTTCGGGAAATGCATTCATGCCCGGAATGGAAACCACATTCACCGAAAATGTGAGCTCCCGCGGTGCTCGCGTCCGCAGTGTGCGACGATGGCGCGCGGGCGAAAGCATCTGCGTGATGTCGCTCACCGAGAGCTTCCGCTCGCTTGCTCGCGTCGCCTACTGCGAGCCGAATCGCGAAGGCTTTGCGATTGGCATCGAATTTCTGCAGCTTGAGGGCCAGTGGGTTCTCGCTTCCTCCCCCTCGCCCCATGCCGTCGCCTGAGCCGAGCGCAGGCGAGTCAATTTGAACCACCGGCTCCTGGTGCCGAACCGGACTGCCTAAAAATCTAACGCCTTGTAGATGTATAACTTACGATCTGCTGTCAATCCCAAAATCGTGCCTCAGTTGGTCCACAAATAATCCAAAAAAACTTGATTCTTAATTGGTTGGCACGGAAAGGCTTCGAAGCGCACCTTCGATTCTATCGAGACGAGCAAGCGCACTTTGAACTGAGGATGCTCCTTCGGATTTGGCGGCGCGGGCTCGTTCCAGAGCGTGCTCGGCAATGCGAGTTACTTCGTGAAGAAGCTTGCGGATTTCGACCTGTAGCAGGCCCCGGCTTTCCTGAACACGATTAATTACGTCCGATTGAACCCGCGTGCTATTCATATCCATTAAATGGACGAGAAATGCCCGCGCTTCTTTTTCAATGACCCGATAAGCCTGAATGATTCCCAACAACACGTCCGCGATATACCGAAGCGGAGAGGCAGGCAGCGCGACGTGGAGCGACCGCTCAAAAGTGAAATGTGAAGGGACGCGAAAGCCTCGGTCTGAATCGAGCGCATTCGGCATTCGCATGAATTCGGGGACGCCCGATACGGCCAATTTCGTCAGGAATTCGTTGCCGATGTTCACAAAGCGGGCCGCGACTTTGCGGTACTCCTGTTCGGCGGTCGCCTGTTCGGCCTCGAGCCAAGGCCGGAGATTGCGCTCGGAAACTTCTTGTGCAATCCGGAAGGCCGCTCTGCGAAATGCCGGACCGAGACGGCGGGGCAGATTCTTGAGTTCGGCTTCGAACTCTGCGTTTACTACGGGCATTGCCGAAGCAAGAAACTGCTTCCGCTGTGTCAGGAACATATCGGAAAGATGGTGTTCCTCGGCCATGAAGAGGTAATTCACGTCTCGCAATGAACGCTCAGCATCCGCAATGGTCTCGCGCAGCTTCCGAATTCTCCGCTCTGATTCTTCGATCGGTCGCACGAGAGCATCTCGCTCTTCAGCAATGATGGCGAATAGCTCGTCGCTAAGACGTTGGAAGCCGCGTTCAGCAGCGGACTGTACCAACTCACGTCCTGACTCGCGGACTAGCTTTTCGAGCGCTCCCGTCAGCTTTCCCCAATCGCGTTCAGGACCTTCATTTCTCAGACGTTCCTCCGCGCTCACCTCATAAATCGGACCCACAGAACGCCCTAACTGCCGTTCGAGCATCCTTTTCGTAAATGATCTCGCGATCTCGCGTTCTTGATCCGAAGTCCGATCGGCTTTGTTCATGACGATCAGGAGATTGCTCACCTGTTTGCCGATCGCGCCGACTAGCGCCAGTTCCTCTCCCGCTATGGGCGGATCGGCCCCAACCACGATGATGGCGGCGTCGATATGAGGAACGAATGCCTGTGTTGCAGCCGTGTTTCCTGCGAACACCGAGCCGAGACCCGGCGTATCGACGAAGCACATACCATCTGCCAATAAAGAGCTCGGCGAAAAGACCTCCACTCCGACCACGTGCTTTTTGTTCTCAGGATTTAGCTCCTCGGAGACGTACTGTGCAAGATCCTCCGGCGCGATATCCGTCCATGCCCCTCCTTCGAACCGGACCCGCGCCTGTCGTGACGAGGCATACCGTACGATAGTGGGAATGGTTGTGAGTGGCAGAACGCCTGTGGGCAAAATCCGGTCAGCTAAGAGAGCGTTCAAGAGCGTCGACTTCCCGCGTTTGAATTGGCCGAGACAGGCGACATAGAAACGGCCTTCGGTGACGCGCTGCGCGAGAGCTTCAGCCTCCTCCCGAACTCGTTCGGAGTTCAGTTCTTGCGCTAAGTCGGCCAAACGAGCGAGGGCCGTATCAGCGGATACATTCTGAACGACTGACTGACGCTCACTATGTGAGGAGTTCATAGCGAAGATCCGATTGGCCGAGAGTGCGGGCCTCGATTTTCAAGCGCCTGCCGCGGCTTGATGCACGTACTTGATCACCTCGACTTCCGAAGTGGCGATGAGGCCTTCATCGACGACTTCATCCAGGAACGGAAGAAGCTTTTGAATTTTTTCTTCCGAATCCACAATGCTGACCATCACCGGGCAATCGTGCGAAAAGGACAAAACGTGCGCACGATGGATCAGCGTGCTCGCACCATATCCCGCAACGCCGCGCAACACTGTTGCTCCGGCAATATCCAGCTCGCGGCATTTTTCGACAATCGTGCGGTACAGCGGTTTGTCCTTCCATTTATCGTTTTCGCCGAAATAGATGCGAAGCATTTTCGCTTTGCCTTCCAGTTTCATGTGCGGATCTCCTGTCTACGCTCGGTCTTTGCAAAATTGTGGATGTACTTGACGATATCCACATCCGAGAGGACGACCAGACCCTGTTGCACCATCTGATCGAGTATTGAAAAGTAGGCTTGAAGCTTTTCTTCGGTGTCGACGACCGAGAGCATCATCGGGCGATCATGCGAGAGGTGCAGCGCCGAATCCTTGTGCATGCGGCGGTTTGCGCCATAGCCGAGAATCCCCTGATAGACGGTCACACCGGCAATATCGTTCGCGCGCATGCTTTCGATGAGGGCCTTGTGCAACGGCTGGCCCCGCCATTTATCGTTCTCTCCGATAAAAATACGCATCAATTTTGCCTTGCCCTGACGTTTTAAGGGCGGCATGGCCGTCTCGGCGGCCTTTTTTTTCTCGACTTCCGCCGGCTTCACCACCATCGTGTCCTGAACTTCAATCAGTCCGGTGCCGGCGAGTTGGCGTAACTTAGGCAACACTTCTTCCACCTTTTCTGCGGACTCGATAAATTCGATTTTCATTGGAAGATCGGCGGCTAAGACTTCGACCCGCGCAGTGTGAAGGTGATGGTCGGCCCCGAATCCTGCGATACCCCTCATGACACTGGCCCCCGATATGCCGTGATAAAACAAGAAGTTCAAAATTGCCGAGTACAGGGACTGACCATGATAGTGGTGGTCTTCGCCGACGTAGATGCTCACCTTTTTTGCCGGCCCCTCTTTCAGCATTTGTGTCTCCCTTTTATGCCTCGATTCCACGCTGGGCGATAAGAAACTCAGCCGCTTTTCCGAGGACCCCGCCCCCTGCGTGGACTCCGTTCTTGGCGTTTTCCAGATAATTCTCGAGCAGAGCGACGACCTCCCGGCCGCTCCTAGCCAAAAGTTCCTGCGCGCTCTCCCGAAATCTCTCCGGCATCGCGGCTACCAGTTCACGACCGTGTCGCAGGCACAGCATGGCGTCGTTATGATGCAGCCGAGAGCGTCCCGCGGCGCTACGAAACTGATTGGCAATTTCGGTGAGACGACGCTCCTTTTCCTCGCGCATCCTTCGGCAAAGGTCACACTCTAGAGCAACTGGAGACGCCGGTTCCCAATCAGGGTTTACGATCGCTCCGAGGAAAATCACAGCCGCAGAAACCGCGGGAGTGGAATTGGCCACCATCCAGCCGTGTCCGTTACAAAAACGCTGACACTCGTTGGGACTCAAATGTTTGAGCAGGTCGTTTTGAAAGTCTTTCAACGCGGCGCATAATACGCAGGCGGTCCGTGCAGCGTTGCTGCTGATGGGAACTTTCGGCGCGTCGGCTGATTGTCTCATGCGATTGTCCTTCCCGTGATCGCGCCGATCCACACCGCAACGAATCCGACGGCGACACTAAGAGCGATATTTAAGGCTGTAATCAAGAATTCTCCATCTTCAAAGACTCGAAACGTTTCATATTCAAAAGATGAGAACGTGCTATACCCACCGAGGAATCCAACCACCAGCAGGTATCTCCAGCTTGGACTCAGATGCGTTCGTTCGGTCAAAACCGTCATGATAAAGCCGATCAGAAAAGAGGCCGTAACGTTGATCACGAATGTGCCGTAGGGAAAGCGAGTTCCCAGGCGTCCGCTCACGTATCCGCTCGCCCAGAAGCGCAACATCGAGCCGATCGCTCCGCCTAACGCGATGATCAGGTATTTGGTCATACGAATCGCTCTTTGTCCTCTCAGTTTGAGCGCTCATTTCGCCTCGTTACTCAGACTGAATTGGCTGAACGCTAATGTCTCGCCTCAACCGCGTCGGTTTTGATCGCCGCAAGGCTTTCCGCGATTCCATCGCGCTCTTCCCTTGTGACCTCGCGGCCACCGAGGGCCACTTCGGCCAGAGCTCGATAGTTCTCGGCATAGCTCTCGAACTTTTTGCTTAACTGGCCAATTACCAAGGCCGACCAGGCTTTCACGGACTGCCAGTAAGCCTCGATCGCGGAGTAAAGCAATTGCGGCAGTTGCCGTGAAATCTGTTTGGCGACCGATTGTTCCGCTGCCTTTCGGCCCAATAAGCCAGCTAACCGAGGAGGCGACAGCTTTATATCCAATACAGGCAATTCGAAAACCGGCGAGCCTCGAATGACGGACTGAAACTCCTCTTCTGCAGGCGCATCCGATATTCCCAAAGTTGCGGCGCATTGACGCAGGTCGGTGCCAAGCTGAGAGGCGAGAGCGGTAATTTCCTTTTGAAGCTTAGCTACCTGTCCTTGTACGAACGCCGTGAGATTTTGCCGCACGAGTTCCTCCGGGACGACTGCATCTCCCCCAGTCTGTGACCAGGCCTCAACGACTCGGTTCGCCGTATGCGCAACGGCATCTGACACCGCGTTGGCTGCGTCTTCTGCATATCGGGCGGACACTGACCTCATCTCGGCAATGATGCCCGTCGCTTTGCGAAGAATCTCTTCCGCTGCGCGCGCTCCTTCGTTTGTTTCAGGCGATGCTTGCTGTTGGCGATTTAAGCGTGCCTGCAAAGCGGCTGTGACCGAGTCGCGCAAAGCTCCGATTTTTCTCCGGAGAGATGCTGCGCGGAGTTCTTGAGAGCGGGCGTAAAGCGGAGCGATCTGATGTTCGAACCAGTCATTCAGCATGTCCCGGCAGGACGCGGCAACACTGACGGGATGAACCGGCAAATCAAGATTGCATTCAGACGCGATATGTTCCTTCACATAGCTCACGATCCGTTGGCGATCCTGTGCGCTCAGGAGGTCTGCCTTACTAAGAAGAACGTTCACCGGAATCGCCGCTTGCTGCAAAGCTAGGATTGTTTGGAGATCGTCGGCCGTCAGAGTCGCGCCAGCGTCAATCAGTACCACGCCGAGATCGCACTTCGGCAAATAAGCGAGAGTTTCCGTGGCGCCGCTTGTGGCCAATGAACCGAGCCCCGGGGTATCGACAAATGTGATACCCGTGCGCAGCGTTCGCGATGGAAGTGCGAGCACTAATCGAACTACGTGCTTCTGATTGCCCGGGTTTTGTTGTTCGGTCGCGAATTCGGGCAGTCGTGCTATCGGTAGCCTCTTTGTCGGAGCTTCCGAGAACCAAACAGTCAGCGAAGGTTCCTCAGCGTGTATGATTCGCGTGGGAACGGCCGTAATCGGGGTAACGCCAACGGGGAGGGCATCGGTCTCAAGGATCGCATTCAGAAGAGAGGACTTGCCCGAGCTCACACGGCCAAAGACCGCAATCTCAAAACTTTTGTCTTCAGCCCGGTCAAGGATAGCCGCGATGGACGGACGAAATTCGACCAAGCCGCGAACCCGAACAATCTGTTCGATTTTTTTGAGCAGTTGCAGATCGTTGCCAGCTTGGTCTAAGCGCTCAAGCCTTGCTTTCAGGTCTTCTCCGACCCCCTCCGACAAATACCGGTCGAGCCGCTGAATCAGCCCACTAAGCTCTCCAGCGATCCCGTTCAATTCAGTCGCGGCGTTCTCTGGAACTTCTCCATACCCGCGCATGTATTTCGGCTTGAGTTCTTCAACCGCGATGTCAATCGCCCCAAGATGGACGTGAACCGCACGAGAGGCAGGAATCGAGGGTTTTTCACGCGCGATGTTCTGCCCGTCCAGCACACGCACCAACTGCGCTCGAACCCGCGCGATATAGTCTTCAATCGTTCTCCGCTGCGCGGGAGAAATATCTGCTGCGTACTTCGGAAAAGCAGTTTTCGAACCGGCGCTATTAAGGATTTCCTCGATTTCACCGAGAAGCTTGTCAATGTAGTGGCAGGTGACGCGAAGCCGGTTCCCTTGAAACGGATTCAACGTTCCACGATTATCTTGCCTGTCTGAATTCATCGCCATCTCAACGTCCGTCGCACCAAAATCACGGTCAGCTGCAGACTCCGCCGGCTCATGAAACGCGATACAGCAGGAGAATCAACAGGAAGAAAGCAAGCGTGTAGGCAACGTAAGCGTTCAGCTTGCCGTGATGCATTCCTGCCAGCAACCTGGCAAACCAGCCAACCGCATTTCCGATTGGATGAAAAAACAACCGGTCCACAAGATGCGTTTCTTCTCTGCGCCGGAGAATCGCTGTACGAAAATGAACAGCAACGGTTTGTCGCGTGTCTTCATTGATATTGGGGCGAAAAATCGCCTGGAATATCACCCGAACGGGATTTGAAAATCCCGTGCCCGTGTAGCTCATTTCAGGAAGGAGACGCGGGATTCCACCAGCCCACACCTCGTTACGCCCGACCTTTCGCTTCCGCGTGGCACGGGTCACAATGATCCAAGTAATCAAAACGAAAGCCGCGAGCGCCAGAAACCCGTAAAATGTTGACATTGCGAAAATGACTGGATTCTGCTGGCCGCCGCGCGCCAGCACGACCAGCCCTCTTCCCGGCAAAATGCTGCTACCTACCTGAGCGCCTAAATTATGGAAATCGTGAAGGAATGCCGGAGGTAACTGCTGATTCTGTGGTGTCGCAGTAAAAAATGACGGGACCAGGGAGGTGCTGGCACTCGCACCAGCAAGAGGCTCTACAGCGTGATTCAGCACTGGCACTACGTAGGTGGGGAGCACGCCGAGTAGGAAGCACGCCATTGCCAAATAAACCATCGCGAAATGCCCGCGCCGTGGTCTCGTCGATGCCCTCAACTTCCAATCTCCGCGTCGGAGCCCCAAAAAGCTCATTGCGTAAACTTTTACGAAGCAAGTAACCGCTAGAGCCGCCGTCAGGGCTAGGGCAGCCCCACAGATTGCGAACAAAATCTTGACGGCTGGAGAGCCCAGCGAAGCGCTGCGCAAAAGTGATTGCAGCGTCAGCCATTCGCTCACGAATCCATTGAATGGCGGTATCGCCGCGATCGAAAGGCAACCAACCAGAAAAACGGCGGATAATGCCGGAAGCAGGTGTGCCAAGCCACCCAGAGAATCAATATCCCGCGTGCCCGTGGCTGCCTCGATCTCACCCGCTCCTTGAAATAGCAGGGTTTTATAGACGGAATGATTCACCATGTGATAGAGGGCAGCCGTAAGTGCGATTGCCGCTGCCAAACCATATCCAGAGGCGCGAAAAACGAGAGACGCGCCGATGCCGGCGACGATGATGCCCGCATTCTCAATCGAACTGTGTGCAAGCATGGTCTTGATATCATTGTCCGTGGTCGCATAGAGAATCCCAACCAACGCCGTAGCGCTGCCTATGAGCAAGGCAAACAGGCCTGTCCCGACGCTATGAGGGGGGACGAGCGCTTCGTTGAGTCGCACGATTCCGTAAAATCCCAAATTCAATGTGACGCCGGCCAAAACGGGAATGAACATCGGCGGCGTGGCCGTATAACAGCGCGGAAGCCAGAAATTCACCGGTACTAAACCCGCCTTAACACCGAACCCGAGAAATCCGAGCACGAAGACGCCCCAAACAGCAGCAGGAGACAGGTGCGCAGCAGCCGCTCCCAGTGAAGCGAACGACCAATCCGGTGCAGCTTTTCCAAGAATTGCAAACGCAACGACAACCGCGAGGAAACCTGCTTCGCTCATGGCCAGCATGATGTACCCAGCACGCGAATCCGTTCTATGCGGCCGCTCATAATTCACCAGCAGGTAGCATAGGATAGACATGCACTCCCAACTGATCAGGAAGAGCGGAGCATCGCCCGCTATTAAGATCAAGACAACGGAGGCCATTAGCGCGAAGTGCATCACTCCATACCGCCTGAGCGGGTAGCGCCCGCCGAAGCGAGCGTCGATAAAATTCCTCACGAAGAGCGATGCGGGAAGATAAACCAAGCCCGCTGTAAACAGGAAAATTGCGGACAGCATGTCCAGGCGTACGGAAAAAGAACCCAAGCCATCTAGGCGCCACAACTCAGCTCCAAAGATATGGCCGCTGACGAGCGCGGCACCCGACGCAATCATCATCAACACGGAGCAAATCATGCTGAAACCGACGATTACCCGTACCGTGTACCGGCCACGCATCACAGCCGAGGAAATAATTCCACAACCACAGAGCATCAAGAACCAGACAAGCGCTCCTCCGGTCCACGTATGCACGATCAGGCGCTCCTCTCCACGATCGAATTGCTCGCGACCGGAGCTTTGCGTCCGGTGGCCACCAGCAGTCCATGCAGGACGGCCAATGGCGGAGGCGGATCACCGGGCACTTCCAGATCCACAGGAAGCACGGAAGCCACCCCGCCCGCCGACACGAATGATTGGCCGAAGACGCCGCCAGAAACGGCGCACGCTCCGACTGCCATAACTCTTTTGGGGTCAGGCATTGCCTCGTACGTTTTCAGCAAAGGCACGCGCATGTTTTCAGTGACCGGGCCTACAACCAACAGCATGTCCGCCGTCCGCGGACTCGCGGTGAAAAATATCCCAAGACGGTGCATGTTGTAGAAGGGATTATTCAATTGCTTCACTTCGTGGAGGCAAGCGCCGCAGTCGCCTGCGTCAACGACCATGATGTGCAACGATCGACGGTACGCGTCCGGAAGCGGCCGGTATCTTGCCTTGCTGTCCTGGGCCGCGGTCCATTCGTAATCGGTCTGCCATCCCACCGGATGCACACAGCCGAAATGACAGCGCTGGCAGTGCACGCATAGCCGCAAATCTACATCGGCCTTTGAACCCACTGATGTAATTGCTCCCACTGGACAAACCTCGGCGGCGAGAGCAGCCTCGTCGGGCGAGTGGAACTCGGTAGTTACCGGTCTCCCAGGCGTCACGCCGGCAGCGAGCTCGAGACTTCGCGGATACTTCGTTGAGTGAATGCCTTTTTGCAATCCTCGCCAAAACCAAAAGCTCATTTCTGCTCGCTCCTCGTTGCTACCGGTCGCATTCCGTCGCGGAAAGCCCAAAACTAGCTAAAATGATCGGAAAATCCTGGAACGCAAAATCTTCGACCGCCACGCGAAAACCCAGCCAGTTGTTGAACGAAGCCGTAACAATTCGATAGCGCTCCACTAGGCCTGAACCATCGAGGCGCAACCAATGAAGCGTGGCTCCGATAGGAGCCTCGGCCCAACCAAGGGCGACGCCGTGAGCAGGCGGTTTGCATGAGACACTAACTGCTCCTGGCTCAAGTCGTTCCACAACTTGGCGGATCATATGGGCGGATTGATAAGCCTCCTGGAACAAAATTCGGAGCCGAGCATAACCGTCTCCTTCTATCTCACGCGGAACCTTGAATTCGTAAGTTTCATAGCCTGAATATGGGCAGTCGCGCCGCAGGTCGCCGGGCTGATTAGAGGCGCGGCCAACGGGCCCCACAAAATTCAGGTCTCGCGCCTTTTCCGGATCAACGATGCCTACATCTTCCAGTCGATCAAGAAAGCTGCTGGTAAAATGTAAACCCTGCTCTAGCCTGTGCAATTCGCTCACGGTCGGATCCAGCCCCTTCGACAGTTCGGTGCAAGCTTGAGCCGTGAAGTCGCGCCGCATTCCTCCGGGAGTATTCAACCCGAAGAGGTAGCGATGCCCCGTGAACTGACAAGAGGCGCGGAGCAGGCGCTCTTCGATCATCGCTGCCTGGGAAGCAGCCACAGATAGTGCCGTGGATTCGCAAATCGCGGTGATAGCCCCAGCGTGATGTCGCAACCGCTCCAGTTCGCTGAGCAGGACGCGCAGATTTTTGGCGCGAGCAGGAATTTCCGTCCCAGACATTCGCTCTACAGCGAGACAGAACGCGAGGGAATGAGCGAACGAGGATGTCGCCGCGAAACGCTCCGCAAGCAGCAACACATGAGAAATTGGCTGCCCCTCTGCAATCTTCTCAACTGCGCGGAAATTGTAGAAGAGGCGCGGCACGGCCCGGACCACATCCTCCCCTACGGTCTCCAGCAAGAAATGTACCGACTGTCCCAGTCCGCCTTCGTACACCGGACCGACTGGCATTGCAAACGCACCGGGATCCTGCACCACGAGCAATGGCCGCCATTCGGCATTCGGGCGATGTCGGAGATGGTCTCGACGAGCATCCATCGTTTTCCGTTGCAATTTGCGGTGTGGCGCGACGCCCTCAGGCCATATTTGGTCATGCAGTATGAAATCACCCAGTCGCGGATGGCCTTCGAACCGAATTCCGAACAAGTCTTCGGCCTCGCGTTCATGCCAGTCAGCCGCGTGTACTTGCGCGCTGATACTTGGTACGGTAACAGTCGAGGAGGGCACGTCCATCAGGATTTCGATCCATCCCGAGCCGCGAGCGAGAAATAGATACGAGAGCCGCCATCTTCCGCCGAGTTCCTCCACAACTATTCCGCCAAACGAACAGGCCAAATCCCAAAACAGGAATGCGGAAATCACCGGCAGTGTCGCTGTGTCATTTAGGGCGATCGAAAGCGAAACTCCACCGTCTCCATGGGACACGGATATGGCCTGTCCAAATCGATCACATGCCGTTTTCGCGATCTCATCGATTTGCATTGGTGCCGAACGGCTCAATGGTGAGGGTGTGACTACCATTCAGCGGCCTCCCAATTGCTGTGCAGCCAGAATCAGTAAGGAATGAATGGGGCCCGGTACGTACACCCCTAAAACGGCGACCGGCACTGCAGCTGTTAAGACCGCAATCCGACAACTGTGCGGCACCGTAACATGCACCTCCGGCAGATCCGGGGACCCAAACGCCATGCGGTTCACGTGCAGCATGATGCCAATAAAGGCGACAACAATCAGTGCGGCGAGTATCGAGACCGCTACTACATGTCCCGCGCGCATCCCAGCCGACAGGATGGAAAACTCGCTCAGAAAGATCGGGAACGGTGGGGCGCCTGCGATGGCCAGCGCGCAGAAGAGAAGAATACCGCCTGCGAACGGAGAAATTCGCAACAGTCCTTTGACGGATTTGATTTCACGGGTGCCCATTCCCAGGAGCACAACCCCCGCAACATAGAAGCAGAGAGACTTGGTGATCGCGTGGTTCAATAACTGAAAAACAGCTCCGAAATCCGACGCGCGAGAAGCCAGTCCTGAAGCCGCCAAAATGATCCCCATATGCTCGACGGTGGAGTAGGCAAACATGCGCTTGTAGTCGTGCACTTGAAGCAATAGGAAGGCTCCAATGGCCACCGATATGAGACCAATCACGACCATCCACTCACCCATGCGCGCACCAGGCGATGCGAGCACGATTCCCAGAAAACGCAGAATCACATACAAGGGGACCGACGTTTTTACGCCGGACAGTACAGCGCAAATTGGAGTCGGAGCCTCGCTGTGGGCGTCCGGCAACCACGTATGCATAGGTGCCAAGCCCGTCTTTGCGCCAAACCCGATGAACACCAGCAGAAATGAAAGTCTGAGCAAGGCGGGAGACATCGCGGGCGCAGCGACCCGAAGGGCGTCCCATGTTTCGCGCTGCCCTCCGGCTCCTGAATGCCATCCCCAATACAACACGAGAAAGCCAAAAAGCGCGATGGGAGCGCCCATGATTGTGAGGACCGAAAATTTCCACGCGGCTTCCAGAGCGCCAGCCGTGTTCTCAAAGCCCACCAAGAGGACGGAGAAAAGAGTTACGAGTTCCATTGCCACCCATGTGAGATTTGGCCCCGCCATCGAAGGGACAGCAACAAGTGCAAACGACAGCAGATTGTACATGGCGTAAAACCGCCATAAATTTCCTTTGGTGCTGTGGCTCATGTATCCGCCGGCATAGATCGCTGCGAGAGTACAAACAAAGGTCACGATCACCAGCGTGAGTGCCCCGAGTCCATCAGCCTCAAACCAGCCGGCGGCGCCTGTAAGCCGGCCATCCGCGATCACTCTAGCGGCGATAAACACCGCGAGCCCGAATTGGAAAAACTGGGAAGCAACGGTGATATGCCAACCTGCTTTCCGAAATGGACTGAGCCAGCACAACAATGCCGCGAGCGCTGGAAGAGCGACGATTGCAATCAACGCCATTCGACTATTTCCTCCTTCAGCTCGCTAAGCGCCGCCGCTTTGGTCGTGCCCATCGTTTTTTCTATGGTCCGCGTCAGCAAGCCGACGATGACCGCGATGAGCACCACATCAACTGCAATCGCTAGCTCAGCAATGAGCGGAAGTGTTGGGGCGATCGCGATTCCGGCGAGAAAAGCGCCATTTTCCATCGCCAGAATTCCGAGCAATTGCGGAATTGCCTCCCGTCGTGCAACAAGTGAATAGGCGCCAATCAGGAGGCACGCAAGTCCGATGGGCAGATTGATCTCGATAACCGGATTGCCGCTCGCCGAGGCAATCGGTCCGACCAGCAGTTCAGAAGCGACGGCAAGCAAAAGCGCGAACAGGAGAGACGATGGAATATTGATGGCCTGCGAAAGCTCTCTGCGAATGTAGAGTTTGGGAGCCAGCGTTCGTTTCAGTACCCAAGGGATTAGGATCACCTTTGCGGTTACGGTGATTCCGCCGAGCCACCACAGGTCTGCCACACGCTGGTCCCAAGCGAGCAAAAAACAAGCGGCGGCCAGAAGAATCGATTGAAGGATGAAGAAACGCCGCACTCCTTGGACTTGGCGTGTGCCGACGATTGCAAAAGCACAAATCAGGATCAGCCCGGCGCATAGCGCGTTCAGCGACTCGCCGACAGGCAAGTGCATGCCGCTCACAACTCCTCCCTTTTTACAAGCCTACAAAAATGCTCACGATCATTGCTGCCACCGAAGCGATGAACGCAGCGCCCAGAAACTCGCTAATGCGAAACAAGCGGAGTTTTGACAGCGAAGTCTCGATCATCACGAGCACGATGGCAAAAATCAGAATTTTGACCAGAATCAAAGGAATCGCGAGCAGCACTTGCACAGGGCGTTCTCCAGTCGCGAGTCCCCATGGCGCGAGGAGCACATTGAGGAAGACGCAGGCCAGTACGAGAAATTTCATCTGTCCGCCCCATTTCATCAACGCAGCGCCGCGGCCGGAATACTCCAGTCCCTTCGATTCGTCGATCATCGCGAGCTCGAAGTGCCCGGTCGGGTTATCGACCGGAATGCGCCCACCCTCCGCCAGGATCAGCATGAAAAAAGCAACCAGCAATAGCACATGCGCAGGCGAGAAAAAGGCCGCCAGGTTTGCAACCCACTGTTGTTGCACTATGTAAGGGATGGTTGACTGCGCCACGAACGAAACCGTGAAAAACACGATCATGAAGACCGGCTCGGCCAAGAACCCGACCATGCGCGTCCGGCTGGCCCCCATCGGCCCATATGGGTTCCCGGCGTCCACCGCTGCAAGCGCCGCGAAGAACCCTGCTAACGCGAGGAAAAATCCCGCTGCCAGCATGTCACCCATAAATGCGAAGGCCAGCGGATAGTCGGTTAAAACGGGGATCAATACTGTCACAAAAATCGGTGCCACAAACACCAAATACGGCGCGATTCGAAAAATCCAGGTCGTTTGATCGGAAATCACTTCGTCTTTATGAAATAGCTTCCAGAGGTCGCGGTACGGTTGGAAGACACTTGGTCCACGCCTGCTCTGGACAATCTCTTTGAATCGCGAGAGCACGCCGGAATACAGAGGCGCAAACGCCAGGACAAACAGAATCTGAATGAGATTGTAACCAATCGTTTGTCTCACGATCGGGCTCCGCGCAAAACAGAACTATTCAAGCAGGTAAGAGCGCTGAAACGAAAACAGAAGCGACCAACGATGTGCACGATCAATGGCCGCTTGAATCTAGAAAGGAAAGAGAAATTCCTCGCGGACAAAAGTGGAGCTGAATTTGCACCGCACCGCCATCGAAGCCTGGTGATGGCTCCTCCCATAGGTATCCTCGCGCAGGACGAACCTGCTCAGAACTGAGAGGAGTTATCAGCCCAGATAAACGGGCGCTTTATCCCGATGACAACCGGTAAGGCAAACTCCTTTGCCGTTGCTCATTCAAGCACAAGATCGAGCGCTCGTCAAGTACTTGTACTCGTCCACATGATTAGTGACACTCGGCCTTTCGAGAATGAGAGTTCCAGTGAGAGAGAAATTCGAGCGGCGTGCGATAGCCGAGAGCCTGGTGCGGGCGCACGGTGTTGTAAAT
>Ga0070737_10002509_pt1 | contig 21922 bp, 17 predicted proteins | sample Coa_R1_10_FD_66438 | JGI IMG/M metagenome (GOLD analysis project Ga0070737, IMG submission 66438) | Surface soil microbial communities from Centralia Pennsylvania, which are recovering from an underground coalmine fire - Coalmine... | ecosystem: Environmental > Terrestrial > Soil > Unclassified...
GTTACATGAATCGACAAAGAATGCTTTGGTGGGCCGGCGCGGGCCTGGCTTCCTGGCTGGCTTATCGCATCTATCGGTCGAGCACGGCCTATTCCTTCGCCGGCAAAACAGTGTTTATCACCGGCGGCACACGCGGCCTGGGCTTGGTCATGGCCCGGCAGCTTGCCCGCGAGGGAGCTAATCTCGCCGTCTGTGCCCGCGATCCCGAAGAAGTGCGACGGGCGCACGAAGAATTGAGCCGGTACGGCGTTCGCGTGGTGGCGCAGACCTGCGATCTGCGCTACCGCGACCATGTTCGCACCTTCCTCGATGAAGCGCGACGGCAATTGGGCGCTATTGATGTGCTCATCAATAACGCCGGCATCATCAGCGTCGGCCCGGTCGAGACGATGACGCTGGAAGATTTCCACGACGCGATGGCCAGCAATTACTTCGCCGCCGTGCACACCATTCTGGAAGTGCTACCGGAAATGCAGCAGCGACAGCAGGGCCGCATCCTCAACATCACTTCCATCGGTGGCAAGATCAGTGTGCCGCACTTGCTGCCCTATAGTGCCAGCAAATTCGCCTTGGTTGGATTATCTGAGGGTCTGCGGGCGGAGTTAGCCAAGGATGGCATTGTCGTCACCACCGTTTGCCCCTTCCTGATGCGCACCGGCAGCCCGCGCAACGCCTCCTTCAAGGGCCAGCACCGGGCCGAGTACGCCTGGTTCGCGCTCTCCGATTCGATCCCCGGCATTGCGATGGACGCGGAGCGAGCGGCGCGAAAGATTCTCAACGCCTGCCGCTATGGCGATGCGGAAGTAGTTCTCTCGCTGCCGGGCAAATTGGCGGCGCTGGCCCACGGCATCGCTCCGGGATTGGTTTCCGATATCAACGGCTGGGTGAACCGCCTGTTGCCGCGTCCGGGCGGCATCGGCATGCACTCCGCACTCGGCTGGGAGAGCGAATCGAAGATCGTTCCTTCGTGGCTGACGACACTGACGGAGCGGGCGGCTCGTGCGAACAATGAGATGGGGTTGCCTTCGTCGGCGTCTGCTGAGCCGCGACCATAAGCAAGCGGTTCGCAGCCACTCCCTTACGGTCGCCGCTCGGACGTGCCGATCATCTTCGCCGGATCAACGAGGCGATCAAACTCCTCGGCGGAGATAAATCCGCCCCCCACGGCTGCTTCGCGCAGCGTCGTGTTTTCCGCCAGTGCCTTGTGGGCGATGGCGGCGGCACGATCGTATCCCAGAGTCGGACTCAATGCCGTCACGAGCATCAGCGAGCGCTGGACCATCTCGGCCACACGCTGCTGATCGACCTCGATTCCCGCCACGCAATGTTCGCGGAACGTCGCACACACATCGCCGAGCAACCGAATGCTGTGCAAGATGTTGTGGATAAGCAGCGGCCGCATGGTGTGCAGCTGAAAATTGCCCAGAGCGCCAGCGAAGCCGACGGCGGCATCCAGCCCCATCACCTGAATGCAAACCATGAGCACGGCCTCAGCCTGTGTCGGATTTACCTTGCCGGGCATGATCGACGACCCCGGCTCATTCTCCGGCAGGATCAGTTCGTGCAATCCGCAGCGGGGACCCGAGGAGAGCCAGCGGATGTCATTGGCCAACTTCATCAGCACCACGGCCAGACCGCGCAACGCGGACTGAGCTGCCACGATGGCATCGGTTGCGGCCAAGGCGGCGAACTTATTGGGCGCGGTCACGAATGGCAAGCCGGTGTCATCGGCGATCTTCGCCGCAGCCGCCTCGGCGAAACCTTCCGGAGCATTCAACCCCGTGCCCACCGCCGTGCCGCCCATCGCCAGGCGATACAGTCCCGGCAGCGTGGTGTGAATGCGCTGCAGCGCATCGTCCAATTGGGCAACATAACCCGACCATTCCTGACCGACAGTGAGAGGCACGGCGTCTTGCAGATGGGTACGGCCAATCTTGATGATATCGGCGAATTGGCGGGCCTTGGCCGCAACTGTCTCGCGCAGTGCCATCACCGCCGGCAGCAGATGGCGATGAATCTCCAGCGCGGCGGCGATGTGCATGGCCGTGGGGAAAGTATCGTTGGAGGACTGGCTCTTGTTGACATCATCGTTGGGATGGATCGGCTGTTTGCTGCCGAGCGTGCCGCCGGCCAATTGAATGGCCCGGTTGGCAATGACCTCATTGACATTCATGTTTGTCTGCGTGCCGGAGCCAGTTTGCCAGACAAACAGCGGGAATTCGCTGTCCAGCTTGCCAGCAAGGATTTCATCGGCAACGCGAACAATGAGGTCCGCTTTCCAGCGTGGCAAAAGACCCAGCTCAGCGTTGACCTGAGCCGCCGCTTTCTTGACCAGGCCGTAAGCATGGTAGAGGGGCAGCGGCATACGATCGCCGCCGATGGCGAAATAGAGCAGGGAGCGCTGGGTCTGCGCCCCCCAGTAATGCTCTGCCGGCACGCGAATCTCGCCCATCGAATCGCTCTCGATGCGTGTGCCGCTCTGTCCGGTGCCAATGGGCAGATCGAGAATCGGCGGTTCGGAAGCGCTCATGGACAACAGCTCCTCGGTGCGAATTGATGTCTAAGGGCGAGCGGCCTTTTCCCTCCCTCCTTGTGGAGGAAGGTCGAGGTCTTTTCCCTCCCCCTCGTGGGGGAGGGTCGAGGTCTTTTCCCTCCCCCCTTGGGGGGGAGGGTTGGGGTGGGGGGGACACCACTCCAGCCCTCCCCCACGAGGGGAAAGGAGGTTTGGTTCGCTAGCTCTAAACTCGGCGAGCAGCGGAGTTTAGCCTCGCCGGAACGGCCGGGACAAGCCCGGCGGCTCAGACAACGCGCTGGCATCAGGTTTGCGGTCCCATAAGCCGATGCCCTTGAAGTTAGCAGAGAGTCAAGCAAAAGCGATGCGCATCTTCGAATACCCCTTGTGGTCGCGCTTTCTCACGATTGCCCGACCGTATTTCGCCTCCGAGGCGCGGCGCAAGGCAATCGGTGGCCTTGCCCTTCTTGCCGGGCTGCTGCTGGCCGTCAACGGCATGAATTTCATCAGCAGCTACATCATGCGTGACTTCATGACCGCGTTGGAGCAGCAGCAGCCGCACTTCATCTACTTCGGCCTGGCTCTGGCAGGAGTGTTCGGCCTCGCCAGCATCGGCGAAGCGTTTCAATACTACACCGAGCAACACATGGGCTTGACCTGGCGCCAATGGCTAACGTGCCATCTGCTTGACCGCTATGTCGATTGTCTTACCCGCGGCCAGCTGCGCGATGGTCAGAAGATCGATAACCCAGACGAGCGGATCAGTGAAGATGCCAAAACCTTCACCACCTCCACCCTGTCGTTCACGGTCATGACCCTCAATGCCATACTGGCCTTATCCCTTTTCCTGGGCGTATTGTGGTCGATCACTCCTTGGCTGGTCCTGACGGCGGTATTGTATTCAGCAGCGGGTTCGCTCGGCACAATCCTGCTGGGCCGGCGGTTGATTCCGCTCAATAACGACCAGTTGCGGAAAGAGGCTGATTTTCGATTCGCTCTGGTCCAGCTGCGCCAGAATGACGTTTGCGAAAACCCGAACAACGAGCAGAGGCCAACGAAGGAACAGCTGCGGGATCGCTTCTATCAACTGGTGGCGAACTTTCGCCGCATCATTTCCGTCACGCGCAATATCGGCATCTTTACCAGGGAATTCAACTACTTGATCCAGATCCTTCCCGCGCTAGTGGTGGCGCCGTTGTACATTCATAATCAGGTGCAGTTTGGCGTCATTCCACAGGCAGCGATGGCATTCGCCCAGGTCGTGGGCGCCTTCTCGTTGATCGTCCAGAAGTTTCAGGATGCATCCACCTTGGCCGTCGTCATCAATCGCCTGGGTTCCCTGTGGGAGGCAACGGAATTAAAAGACGACTCTTCGGAATCCGCCGCACAAACATCGCCCGAGAGATCCAAACAGTAGGAAGCTCCTGCGGAGCACCGCTAACCGACCGGGGCGACCTGTCGGTGAATTGCGTCGAGAAGCTCCTGGACCTCGAAGGGTTTATGGATGTGATGGGCGGCGCTGACGGCTTCGGCAAAACTGGCAGCCGAAACGACAATGACCGGAATCGAGGCCAGTTCCGGATCACGCAGCTGTTCGCGGCGGAATTGCTCGCCGTCGAGCACGGGCATCATGATGTCCAGCAGGATCAGCGATGGCCGGCTGCCGGCCCGAAGGACATCGAGGGCTTCTTGGCCATTGCTGGCGCATTGCACTTCGTAACCTTCCCATTCCAAGACCATCTGAATGGCCCGCCGAACAATTTCGTCATCCTCAACTAACATAATGCTTCTGCCTGTTCCGGGCTGCGCATTCATGGAATGAACCTCGATGGGACCATGTGCGGAAAAGCCTCCCGCTCCTCTTCTGTCCTCACTATGCCGAAGCATAGCCTATGTTTACTCTATCCGCCGTGTTTACCGATGGCACCCACTCACCAGCGCCGCCGTTTGCGCTCCTCATTGGTCAAGCCCGGTTCATTGTTCCGGCGCTCGGCGGCGCGTTCATTGGCGGCCCAACTGTCTGCTGGTCCTTGATGGTGCGGATTGGTGGGATCCGAAGTCGGCGCAGCGATTTCTTGCGTTGTTGAAGGTGTGGGTGACTGCCGCTTGGGGATCGACGGGGCCGCAGCATCATCAGGTATTGGGTGTTGTTTATCCATTTTGCGTCTCCTTCCTATTCTTATAGCGAATGGCCGACGCCCTCTGGCAGGTAGACGTTACCGACCGACAGCTCACGCTGGTCGGTCCTCCTTTCTATGGTGGTGCAATTGCTATTCCTACCCACCGGCCGTATACGCTCCGGTCTGAGGTTGTAAGAGCTAGCGGACCAAACCTCCTCTCTCCTCGTGGGGAAGGGCTGAGGTAGGAGGCGTCAAGGCAAGGGAGCCAAGGAGGGGTGGCCCCCACCCCTCCCCCACAAGGGGGAAGGGAAAAGGCCGCTAGCTCTAAACCGCAGGGCACGTTGGCAACCTGCCCTATGGTCTGTCCGCCAGCCTTAAGAATTGGCAAGCGGGAAGATTCCTACTTCCAAGCAAGTGTCTGCACGAATGCCGAAACAGAGTTGGTGTAAGCGCGCTAGATTGTTTTGCACGAAACGACAAATCAGCAATAGAAACACTTCCAGAGGAGCGCATGTCCTTCTGTCACTTTGACAGAAGACGGCATCTCATTTGCGAACCGTTTCTCATGCGGAGTCAATGAAGGAGGCACTCCGCAGAAGAGGCGGTGTTCATGGGGAAGCGATTTAGCGCTTATTTCCAGTCGGTCCCTCAGCGCGTGATAGTGCTGAGAGCGCTCAAGCTGGGCGATCTTCTCTGTGCCGTGCCGGCGTTTCGGGCTTTGCGGATGGCTTGGCCGCAAACCGAAATCCTTCTTCTTGGGCTACCGTGGTCCCAAACCTTCGTCCACCGTTATCGTGAGTATATCGATGGCTTCCGCGCTTTTCCGGGCTATCCCGGACTGCCGGAGCGTGAACCGGACATCGCCGGCATTCCCACGTTCTTGCGGGACATGCAGACGGAACGCTTCGATCTCGCTATCCAACTGCATGGCAGTGGTTCGCTGGTGAATTCGCTCATCGTGCTCTTGGGAGCGCGGCGCTCGGCCGGTTTCTATCTTCCCGGTGATTATTGCCCTGATGCAGATCTGTTTTGTCCCTGGCCGGCGCGTGGTCGAGAAGTGCAGCGGCTTCTGCGGCTGGTGGAGTTTCTCGGTTTGCCGACGCAGGGCAGCCACCTCGATTTTCCACTGCGTGCGGAGGATTTTCGCACTTTGGAAGCGCTGGAAGGTGCGGAGCAGCTGCGGCCAGGCGAGTACGTTTGTCTGCATCCAGGAGCAAGTGTGGCGGAGCGGCGTTGGCCGGTGGAATGGTTCGCCGCTATTGGCGCGGCACTGGCGCGGCAAGGCTTGCGGCTGGTCCTCACCGGCAGCGCCGGTGAAGCAGAGCTGACGGCAGCGGTGGCGCGCATGGTAGACGTGCCGGTCCTGGACCTTGCCGGACGCACCGACCTCGGCTCCCTGGCCGCTCTGCTGAGTCGGACGCGCCTGCTCGTATGCAACGACACCGGCATCTCGCACCTGGCCGACGCCCTGGAAGTTCCCAGCATTGTACTTTCGACCGGTGCTAACCCCGAGCGCTGGGCGCCAGCCGACCGCTGTCTCCACCCTGTTTTCACCCCTACGGAAACCGTCCGCCTCAATGACGTGATGGCCCAGGCGGCAAAGTTGATCGATGAGCCAGCACCATGAGTGGTTAGATTTTTGGAGAGAAAGCCGTTATGCCCCCGTTGCGGATCTTCACCTGGCACATACATGGCAATTATTTGCTCTACCTGTCGCAAGCGCGGGCCGAGTTTTATCTGCCGGTGCACGCCAGCGGCGGCGAGGGCTACGGCGGACGCGGTCAGACGTTCCCCTTTGGCCCCAATGTCCACGATGTTCCCATCGAGGCCGTACGCGATCGGACCTTCGATTGTGTACTGTTTCAAACGCGAAAGAACTACGAAGTCGATCAGTACGAGATCCTGTCGCCGGCGCAACGGCGTTTGCCACGCATCTATTTGGAACACGATCCGCCGCTGGACCATCCGACCGACACCCGCCATTGGTTCGACGATCCGAACGGATTGCTTGTACATGTGACGGCATTCAATGCCCTGATGTGGGATAGCGGCTGCACACCGGTTCGCGTCATTGATCACGGCGTTTTGGTTCCGCAAAAGGTCCGCTACTCTGGCGAAATAGCTCGCGGGCTTGTCGCGGTCAATCATCTGCGTCGGCGCGGCCGGCGTCTCGGTGCGGATCTTTTCGAGCAGGTTCGCCGAGATATCCCTCTGGATCTGGTGGGCATGGATGCGGAAGCGCTCGGTGGCCTGGGTGAAGTGTCGCCACCGGAGTTGCCGGCCTTCGCGGCCCGCTATCGCTTCTTCTTCCACCCGGCCCGCTACACAAGCCTGGGCTTGGCCGTGCTGGAAGCGATGACGGTCGGTCTGCCGATCATCGGCCTGGCGACGACGGAACTGGCGACAGTGATTGAGAACGGTGTTCACGGTTTTCTGGACACGGACATGCGGCGGCTGTACGAGCCGATGCGGCAGTTGTTGGCCGATCCGGCTTTGGCACGGCGGCTGGGCGAGAATGCGCGCCGCCGCGCCCGGGAGCGATTCGGGATCGAACGCTTCGTCAGAGATTGGGAAGAGACGTTTACCCTGGTGACGAATCGACCACGCGCGGAACGGAACAACGGAGAGGTTTGATGACTATGCGTATCGCCATGATTAGTGAACACGCTTCGCCGCGGGCGGAACTGGGCGGCACGGACGGTGGCGGCCAAAACGTCTACGTTGCTTACACGGCACGTCATCTGGCGCGGCGCGGCCACTACGTCGAAGTCCTGACACGCCGCGATCGTCCTGATCTGCCGGAGGTCCTGGAATGGCTCGACGGAGTACACATCGTCCATGTCCCCGCCGGCCCACCAGAGTGCCGGTCCAAGGAACAAGTACTCCCTTTTATGGGGGAATTTACGCAGTTCGCCCTGCATCGTGCCCGGTGGATCGGCTACGATATCGTACATGCTCATTTCTTCATGTCGGCACTGGTTGGTGTCGAGCTGAAAAAAGCGCTGGGTTTGCCTTTGGTTGTCACCTTCCACGCTCTGGGCCGCGTACGACGTCAGTACCAGGGCGGCGCCGATGGCTTTCCCGATGAGCGGCTGATCATTGAAGACCGTATCGTCGCCGAGGCGGATCGGATCATCGCCGAATGCCCACAGGATCGGGAGGACTTGCTGCACCTGTATGGCGCCCAACGCGAGCGCATCCGCATCATTCCCTGCGGTTTCGACCCGCACGAGTTCGCGCCTGGCGATAAGGCATGGGCACGAGCACATTTGGGATTGCCGTCAGAGGAATTTATCATCTTGCAGCTTGGCCGCCTGGTGCCGCGCAAAGGGGTGGATAATGTCATCCGCGCCGTGGCCTGTTTGCGCCACGCTCACGGTCTCGATAGCCGGCTGCTCATTGTCGGCGGCGAGGCGCGCGATCCTGATCCCGCTTTGACGCCGGAAATCGGCCGGCTCCGCGACCTCGCGGTGCGCGAAGGCGTGGCCGATCGCGTAAACTTCACCGGCCGCCGCGGCCACGGGGAATTGCGGAATTATTACACGGCTGCCGATGTGTTTGTGACGACGCCGTGGTACGAGCCGTTCGGCATCACGCCGCTAGAAGCAATGGCCTGTGGCACACCGGTCATCGGCGCGGCGGTCGGCGGCATCAAGACCACGGTGTGCGACGGCGTGACCGGCTACCTGGTCCCACCCCAGGATCCCGAGGCCTTGGCTGAGCGTCTGGCCTATCTCGCCGAGCGTCCTTCTCTCCTTCACGAATTCGGTCGTCAGGCCATCCGCCGCGCCCGCTCGCTGTACACCTGGTCGCGCGTCAGCAGGGCCATTGAGGCGCTGTATGTCGAAGTTCGACGCACAAAAGGTATTATCCCAGTTTGTAACAGAACCAGAAGGTTAACATCCCCCGCGCGCCGGGCCGTCTTCCTCGATAAAGACGGCACCCTGATCAAAGATATACCTTACAATATAGATCCTCAAAAGATACAATTGACTTCGAGAGCGATGGAAGGCTTGTCCGCTCTGCATGAAAGCGGTTACGCGCTAATCGTGGTCTCCAATCAGTCCGGCGTGGCGCGCGGCTTGTTCCCGGAGCGAGCGCTGGGGGAAGTTGAGCATTCGCTGCGGTGTCAACTGGCGGCGTTCGGCGTGCCGCTGGCTGGTTTCTACTACTGTCCACATCACCCACAGAGTCATGTGAACGGCTACACGATCGCGTGCCGTTGCCGCAAACCGGCGCCGGGAATGCTGCGTCGCGCCGCCGCCGATCTCGGCATCGACCTCGCCCAATCATGGATGGTCGGCGATATTCTCGACGACATCGAGGCCGGACGCCGCGCCGGTTGTCGAACCGTGCTAATCGATAATGGCAACGAGACCGAGTGGCGGCACGGACAGCGGCGGCAACCACACTATCACGCCGCCGACCTGGCCGAAGCGGCCCGTCTGATCTTGGCCGAAAGCCCGATCGAATGGACGAACCGCAAACGTTAGCGACGAATGGATAGCGAATCATGCCTTCATCTCTGGATTGGCAGCATGCCCAGAACGTACTGTGCGTGCGTCTGGATATGCTGGGCGATGTGCTGATGACCACACCGGCCCTGCGCGCCCTCAAAGAGTCGCAGCCCGGACGTCGGCTAACGCTGCTGACCTCCTCCACTGCAGCGGTGCTGGCGCCGCTGGTGCCGGAGATCGACGATTGCATCATTTACGATGCACCATGGATGAAAGCCACAGCCCTGCGCACCGATAGCCGGCCTGACTTTGCCGCAATCGAACGGCTGCGCCAGGGACGTTTCGATGCGGCCGTCCTTTTCACAGTGTTCAGTCAAAATCCACTGCCGGCCGCGCTCATGTGTCTCTTGGCCGATATTCCGCTCCGACTCGCTCACTGCCGGGAGAACCCCTATCAACTGCTGACTGATTGGGTGTCCGAGCTGGAGCCGGTGCACTTGATCCGTCATGAAGTGCGCCGCCAACTCGATCTTGTGGCCGGGGTCGGCTGCCGTACGGCGAACGAACGACTGTCTCTGCGCATTCCGGCGGAGGCAACCCGCTGCGTCCAGGCGATTTTGCGCGAACTGGGCCTGGGCCGCGCTGGCCCCTGGGTGCTTATCCACCCCGGCGCTTCGGCGTCCTCGCGGCGTTATCCACCCGAGCGCTTCGCTCAAGCAGCCCGGATATTGGCCCATGATCATGATTTACCGGTCGTTTTCTCCGGCTCCACCGGAGAACGCGAGCTGATCGAGAGCATTCGTACGGCTAGCACCGCGCCCTCGCACTCGCTAGCCGGATGCCTCAGCCTGGCCGAGCTGGCGGCGTTGATCGCCCAGGCGCCGCTGCTCATCACCAACAACACGGGACCGGCGCACATCGCCGCCGCTGTTGGCACGCCAGTTGTGGATCTGTATGCGCAGACGAATCCGCAGCACTCGCCCTGGATGGTGCCGCACCGATTGCTCTATCACGATGTGCCTTGCAAAAACTGTTTCCAAAGCGCCTGCCCCCAAGGCCATCACGATTGCCTGGCGCGCGTGCCGCCAGAATTGGTGGTACAGGCGGCGCTAGAATTGTTACGTTTCGACGAGCCGGAAGCGTTAGAGCTACCGGACCAAACCTCTCCCCTTGTGGGGGAGGGCTGGGGTGGGAGTGTCAAGGCAATCGAGCCAAGGAGTGGTGTCCCCCCATCCAACCCTCCCCCACAAGGAGGAGGGAAAAAGTCCGCTAGCCCTAAGTGACGGTCTGTCCTTCGTCGCTTACGCTTCCGGCCTGTCGAAGCAAGGAATGAGGAATAATGATGCATACTCTGGGAATCAACGCGGCCTTTCATGATCCCGCTGCTTGCCTGGTTTCCGACGGCCGAGTCGTTGCCGCCGCGGAGGAAGAGCGCTTCACACACATTAAACACGGCAAACGTCCCGTTCCCTTCTCGACCTGGGAACTGCCCTTCCATGCTATTGATTTTTGTCTGCGCCAGGCCGGACTTACCATAAAAGACATCCATCATGTCGCTTATTCATTCGACCCGTATCTGCTGTTGCCCAAAGAGTATAGCGAGAGCGTACCCCTCTCGCTGAAGGTTGGCCCCCAGCCGCCGCCGCCGGGCTTCAACTCGGTGTGGGAACCGCTGTTTTTGGCATCGATTCTCCATGCGCCTGGCCATCTCTGCGATGGGTGGCCGCATCACTTGCAAGCGCGGCTCCGCGGCGTATGTACGGATAAACAGCCGTTCCGCTGGCATTGGGTGCCGCATCATCTTGCTCACGCCGCCAGCGCTTTTCATGTTTCGCCCTTCCCCCGCGCGGCTGTAATGACACTCGACGGCCGCGGCGAGAAAGCGACAACCGGCTACGCCGTCGGCGACGGCAATCAACTGCGCTGGCTCGGCCAAGTGGAGATGCCGCACTCGCTGGGAATTCTTTATGAATCTGTCACCGGCTATCTCGGCTTTCTGCATTCTTGCGACGAATACAAGGTCATGGCCCTGGCATCCTATGGGCAGCCGAAATATTTGCGCGATTTTCGCGAGATCGTCCAACTCGGCGAGAACGGCCAATACACCATCGGCGAATTGAAACTGGAGGAACGTTTCGGGCCGCCGCGGCTGCGCGGGGCTGACATCGAACAGAAGCATTACGACATCGCTGCCTCGCTGCAAGTGGTGCTGGAAGAAACCGTATTGGAACTGGCTCGCTGGTTGCACGAGGAAACGAAGGAACCAGACTTGTGCTTGGCGGGCGGTGTGGCTCTCAATTGTGTGATGAACGCCCGGCTGCGTGATGATGGACCGTTCCACCGCCTCTGGGTGCAGCCGGCTGCCGGCGACGCCGGCACGGCCCTGGGCGCCGCGCTGTGGGTGGATACCCAAGAGCGCGGAGCCCAGGAACGTTCCTGCACCATGAATCATGCCTACCTGGGGCCAGCCTTTAACGACATGGAAATCGAAGCGTTTTTGTCCTGGACCAAGGTGCCGTTTCGCCAACTCAAGAACGTGGCCGAGGAGACGGCCGACCTTCTGGTCCAAAATAAAATCATCGGCTGGTTCCAGGGACGCATGGAGTTCGGCCCGCGCGCGCTAGGGGCGCGGTCGATCCTTGCATCGCCGATTCATCCCAACATGCAGGCCCGCCTCAATGAAATCAAGGATCGCGAAGACTTTCGCCCCGTCGCCCCGGTGGTGTTGGAGGAAGAGGCGGGCAAGTGGTTCGTCGGCGCAGACCGCTCGCCGTTCATGCTTTTTGTCCATCAAGTGCAGCCGGACAAGGCCGAACGCATTCCAGCGGTGCGGCATGTGGACGGCACGGCGCGAATTCAGACCATTAACCATCAACAATGTCCACGTCTCTATGATCTGCTCAAAGCGTTTCAGGCGCGTACCGGCGTGCCGGTGCTGGTCAACACTTCGTTCAATACGCGCGGTGAACCAATCGTCTGCACGCCGCGTGATGCGGTCGAGTGTTTCTGGACGTCGCCGCTGGATGCCCTGGTGATCGGCTCGTACCTGTTGGAGAAACCTTCGGCATGAGTCTTCGGGTCTCGATTGTGGTGCCCACCTGCCGCCGGCCAGAGCTGCTCGACCGTTGCCTCAATGCGCTGATCGCTCAGACGATGGCGCCGGACAGTTACGAAATTCTCCTCGCCGATGACGCAGCCAGCACGGCGACGCGGCGGCAAGTCGAGGAATTTGCAATCAAAGCAACTTGTGCGATCCGTTATTTGTCAGTAACAGACCAGCGAGCGGAGAGCGTTAGCTCTCCCGTGCCACATGGCCCTGCAGCGGCGCGAAACGCTGGCTGGCGCGCCGCCCACGCTCCGCTCATCGCCTTCACCGATGATGATACCGTACCAGACGCCGGCTGGCTGGCAGCGGGCGCCGCCGCCCTGGAGCGCGATCCCGAATTGGCTGCTGTCACAGGCCAGGTGATTGTCCCCCTGCCGCCGGCACCGACCGATTACCAACGCAACGAGGCCGGCCTGGAGACGGCTGCTTTTGTCACCGCCAATTGCTTTTGCCGCCGCGATGTTCTGGAAGTGCTGGGCGGTTTCGATGAGCGCTTCCTCTCCGCCTGGCGTGAAGACAGCGATTTGCACTTTCGTCTGCTTGAGTACGGCTTTAAACTGCGTAAGGTGCCGGAAGCAATCGTGGTCCACCCCGTCCGTCCAGCCCCCTGGGGCATCAGCTTGCGCATGCAGCGCAAATGTCAGTTCGATGCTCTGCTCTACAAGAAACATCCGGCGCTGTATCGCAAGCACATCTGGCGTTGGCCACCGCTGGATTATTACGGCATCATTCTCTCGGCTGCCGTCGCTGTTATTGCGGCGGCCTTGGGGACATGGCTCGCCTGTGCGATCGCCCTCGCTGGGTGGGTTGGACTGATGGCGCGCTTCCTGCGGCGGCGTTTACGCGGCAACTCGCGTCGTCCGGGACATCTCCTCGAAATGCTCATCACTTCCCTGTTCATCCCGTTTCTGTCGGTGTTCTGGCGGCTGTATGGCGCTGCCAAATTCCGGGTGTGGTTTTGTTGACGTGCGGCGTGTTTCAATTGGACATCGGCATCATCATGGAGCGATGAAAATGCACATGCCGCCAGCGGCCATCGATGCGCTGCCACACCCGTGTCTCGGCGTTGCCGACGGTCATCGCGTTGCCGTCCGGGCCGATGCGCTGAATCAGCCGCACGTAGGCGATCACAGCCACATCCCCCATGAGGCGGACGTGAGGATGGCACATGGTCGTCTGATGCCGGCCGCGGATGCCGCCGAGGTCGAAATAATAGCGGTGAAAAGCCAGCCCCTCGACGAGATGCCCCAGTGATTCCGGCTCCAGCGCAGTCAGGGACGGATCACATAACTCCTGATAGGCAGCCCAATCGCCCAGGGCAATGCTGTCGAGCAGGCGTTGATTCAGCTCCAGGAGTTCGGCAGTTGTCGTGTCGCTCATATTTTGGGGCAAAGGATATACTCTACTGTGCCGGTTTGATCTGGTTCTATGCTGGTTTGACAGTTTCGCTGTTAGACGAGGGAGCGCTGGCCGGGATGAACGGTCCCTTGAGCTTGTCCGGCCCTCCCCAGGCCCGGACAGCGTTGATAATGGCCTGACGGAACGATTCCGGCTCCGGCACGCCGGCCAGCTTCAACACTTCTTTGCCGCCGGACAGCACTTGCAGGTCGCCAGAGCGATAAAAAGGATCGTAAGTATCGGCAATGAGGCGCACATCGTCGATGTCCGCGAGCGGAATCTCCTGGACGGGCACGGGCTTCCAGCCGCGCCGCACCATGAGCCGACGATTGGTCAAGGTGTAACGTTGGCAGAGGAAAGGTGCGAGCTTGCGGGCAAACAGCAAGCCGTTGAGCATCCAGCCGAGCGGAGCCAGAAATATGCTGCGCATGAACATGGCGGACAGACCGGCAATGCCAGCAGAAATCCCATGAACCGACGGCCAAACTTCGCGGATCATGGCCTCGGCCAACTGCGGAGGCATCAGTCCGGCAACAGCTTGCCGCGGCTTCTGCCCATTGGCGACTGCCGTGGTATCCTGGCTCAAATCGTGAACCATCTTTGACTACCCGTTGGGACAAAAGTTTTCCTTTAGTATTCCTACCAATTCCTCATCGTTTGCCAAGGGACCGCTTCCATAGACCAACTGCCGAGCGCGCCGGAAAGCCGTTTATCGTTAACTCCAAACCGTGCAGGCGAATCTCCAGCGTATTGGGCAGCAGCCAGCGCGGATCGTCGGCGCGGTAACGGTCGCTGAGGAAATGAATACGCTGATTGGCCGAGCCGATCCAGCGCCGCCGTGTTTCGGGCTGCTCGCGGAGATAGGGGCCATCTACCAGGATATCGGTCCGGGCCAGCAATTCGGCGATATCCGGGTCGGGCAGCTGCCGGGCTTCTTCCAGCGTGTAGCCGCTGAACACCATCACGGTCAGACCGCGTTCCTGCACCGCTCGCGCCAGGGCGGCGGCGCCGGCAGCGTGGGCCAGCGGCTCGCCGCCCAGAAGGGTGATGCCCTCGATGTTCTGTTCATAGGTGGCTGCCTCGATTTGCGCAACGACCTCCCTCAGCGCCATCTCTGTACCGCCCGTGAAAGGCAGCATCTCCGGATTGCAGCAACCCGGACAGCGCAAGGGACAGCCCTGGAACCACAAGGCAAAGCGGCGCCCCGGTCCCTCAGCCTCGGTGCAAGGCACCATCTGCGCGATCCGAAGAGTGCAGTCCGAAAGCATCTCGTATCCCTCGGAAGTTCAAATCTGTGGCCTTCATTTTCCTCACTAGATGGATGCATCCAATTGCTCAAGCCGGGTTAGCCATTCTCCGAAATGAGGACAGCGCCATCGCAAGGTCGCAAGTCCGATGTCTTCGGCTAGAAGCGGTCCTGCCACGTTCTCGTCATAGTCCCGAACCTTCTGCATAATCCGACATTTTGGGTGTGAATCTTGGCCGAGGCAAGAAGACGTTGAAGCGCGCCAGGTAGAGAAGTAGGACTTTCATCGCAAACACGGCTTCGGTTGTCCTTTTACAGTCAAATAGAGGCGCTTCATCCATAGGGCCCTCCGCCGACCACATTCTTTTCCCAGATCTCTCCAAAGGTGTAATCCGCTTGACACTTCTGCAATCATACATGTTTCCCAGGTCTGCTCGGAATGGTACACGCGCGTTTCGTAAAGATAATCCCGCCAGCGATTGCCAGAGCGACCGTTGTTCAGCGGATACGTACTACTCCCGGCCTTCCTTCTTCGCCTTCGCAAACGATGTCACGTTCGAGGAAGCGGCGAATGACGGCGACGTTCGTGGTCAGGTGCCGCGTTACCCAGGCGACGTGGTACTCGGATGGCCCCTCGGCCAATGCCAGGGGCAATAGCAACTGATCGCCGCTATGGGCATCGACCAGGGCATCGCCGGCATCGAGGTAGGCAATCACCTGATCGACAGTCTCATCGGCGACGCGCTCGGCCGGCTTGCCGCGCGCCCCCAAGGCAAAGAATAACGTCGGCACCGGAGCCGTGTCCAGCTCCACGGCCAGCACGGTGCCCGGCCCGTCCGGCCACGTCTCTTCACGCAGCTGGGCTGTCAACCCATATTGCTGCAAGCGAAACAGCGCCCGCCGCGCCTGCCGCCGCGCAATCGAGACATCGAGTCCGGCCACGGCACTGAAGCCGCTGGCTTTCACAGCCGATCGCGATCTCAAATGAACGCTATGCAATTGGGCACACGGTTGGATGAACGCCACGATCTCGCCGCCGCCGCGTGGGTAGAATCCAGGCCGATTCATGCGCAGACTCACGCGCAGACCGCACAATTGCAGGTAGCGCCGCCAGGTTGTTTCGAGGAAGTGATAGCACGGACTGGCCAAAACATGCGTGCCGCCGATGAGAGTCAATTCACTGGGAGTGGCACCGCGCAGGGCCAGCGGCAGATACAGCGTGTGCAGCACCAAGCCGGTCGACCCGGCGGTGCCCACATCGAAGCGATACTTGCCCGCCCACACCTCGCCCGGCTCGAAGATGAGATCGCTGCTGCCCAAGGAAGCGCCGCGAATCTGCGCCTGGCCGATGGTTGCGGCGGCGCGGACGCTCATCAGGTGTTGCGGTTGTAGCCCCGGCTTTTTCCGGCCGGCGCGGATGTTGCGCAGATGAAACGCCCGTCCAGTCAAGAGCGACAGGGCAAGGCTGGTGCGCAAAATCTGTCCCCCGCCCTCGCCGAATGATCCATCCAGTTCCAGCATAGCATTGCTCATACTTACCAAGAGGGTATCCGTGGGACCGAAGTTCGCTTGGGATTATACGAGGGACGATTGAATCGGTCTGTTCTTTTCCTCCCCCCCTGATGGGGAGGGAGTGGGAAAACCTGTTCGGGAGCTGGCACAACCCCGCTGACCAAAATCGAGCGGCACACTCTAGTGGTTAGCGATGTCCTGGGGGGGACACAGCCAGCGTGCGTGCCGGGCACACTGGCTGCGTGCCCTACACTTCAGACCCAGAGAGGGCAAGTGAACCGTTCGCCTATTTCGGCAGACGCCAGAAATCATCGAACAAGCCGGCAATCTGTACTTTAACATTCAGAGGATCTTTTTGATCGCTCATCAATTCCAGGATGGCGTAATCGCCCAGACGGGGATAAAGCCGGGCATTGCTACCCTGAAAATCGGCGGCGTGAAAGGTATGGCCCGAATTCAGCACGACGTAATGATTCGGTGATAATGGGCTGGGATAGATCAACACCGGCACATGCTTATCGGCTGAGTAGTCTTGGCCGTTCCAGGTGATCTTGTCTTTTGTCCACGTGAACGGCAAGTTGTCAAGCACCTGAGCGATCAAGCTGTTGGACGCGGGATCGCCGAAAAGAATGAGGTGCCGGGAGGCGATATCTTGGGCTTCCACTTCCACATCGTCCTTGATCGGCAGCTCGCCGCGGAAATACTTCGACCATTCCTTGCGAAAGCGTTCGAGATTGGCCCGGGCATACTCTTCGGTAGCTGGGTGCCAGGGGCTGCCGGTACCGCGCACACACAGGAAGGGCGCCATGAAAGCGTCATCGATAGGACCTTGGAAATTATTGGTTTTCTGGGGTTGGCGGAGTTGGCCGACCTCAATTCTCTGCGGTAGCACGGCCCGCCAATGGCCATTGCGGCGCTCCAGATCGACGATCAGCGCGGGCGCATTAGGCATCCGCTCATACGGCTGAGCGGTGACGCTTTGGCCGTCGATCTGCACCGTAAGCGCCTTGCGGATAGCTCCCTCCGGCATCTGAAGGCGAAGAGCACGCACGTTGCGGGTTGTCACTTTGAAGCCGTCTTCGACGCGCTCGGCATCGACCGACGCCTTTTCGTAATGGCGTTCCAGGCCCCAAATGTACACCCAGTAGCAGCCGGGGTATTTCAAGGTGTAGGTCACAAAGTGAACGCGTGGTGGATAATCCTCGCGTCCTTTCTCGATATATTCGCGGCGTGCTTCGGCCATCTTCTTCTGCCACTCCGGCGGAAATTGATGCCCTAGACCCGGCGCTACCAACAATTTCATGGTGCCCCCTTTCTCGCTCCCTTGGGGAGCATGGGAACGCAGTTGCTCCTCAATATTGCGTGCCGCCTGCAGTTGGGGATCCTTTTCACCGCCGTAGGCGACGATCGGCACATTGAAGGCGTTCTCGGCATAATCGACCGCATCGTAGATGTGCAGACAGGCTTCCTGATACGGCTCCAGTTGGGCCGGCAAATCCTTGAGGTAGCCATGCGTGGTCGTGAAGCCGGCGCCAGGGCTGAGGACGCACCATTGATCAGGATAGTGCAGGCCCAGGTGCCAGGTACCGGCTCCGCCCATCGAAAAGCCACGCAGTACGCTACGCTTGTTATCGAACAGGGCGGCCCGATTCATTCGCTGTTCCACGAGGAAGAAGTGCTGCACCGCTTCGACGACATCGCGTTCCCCAGCCCAGCGATAGCCGTTGTTGCCCCGGCCGTATACGTCCAGGCGAATGTAATCCAGATCTTTGGGAGCCGGTTTGTCGCCATTGAACTGATGCAGAAAACTCACTTCGGTCAAGCTGGCATTGCGGCCGTGCAATACCACTTCCAGGCGCCACTTCTTGACCTCCTTGCCGTAGTCGACTGGCAAGGTGACGGCATAAGGCTGCACCGAGCCATCGATGGCCGAGCGATAGCCATGAACGACGGCCGAGCCTGTTCGCTGGAACCACGGCCATTGACCCTGGCTCACAAGACCGGCGCGGAGCAGTCCACGCTCCAGTGCTTCAACAGTCCAGGCGCCAGCGTTTTTGTCGTAAAACTCATTATGCTGAGTGATCCATGTCGCTGCTTTTAGGTACACCTCAATGTCGGCCAGAATGGGATCTTGAATTTTCTCGCGGCGGAACAGCCGCAGCGCCGCATCGAGCTTGTCCATGCGTTCTTCGATTTTCTTGAGGACTTCCTCGCTCGGCTTGACCGAGGGAGGCGGAGCATACTGCGCCGCCGACAAGGTGATCACGGCGAGGCAGAGTGCCCAAACAAGGAACATCATCGCCACGAAACGTCGTAATTTTTTCATTCGCCACCGTCCTTGCTCCCACAGAAGATACCAATCAAGTCGTGATACTGACGATACTGTGCCGGCGCTCAGAGGGCAAGGGGATGAATGTTCGATCCGCCGGCATGGTGACCCTCACGGATCATCATTCGCTTTGGCACACGGATTGCTAATCCACAAATTTCTCAAAAATCTTTGTTTTTTTTCATTTGCCGAACGGAGTCGCGGCAGCATACATAAAACGGACGTATCTTCTCAGACAGGAGGGATTCGCCCATGGCACATAAACCATTCGCCCATTTCCTGGCTCTCTCCGGCAATAGCAATTCGTCCGTTGGCAACCCCTGCAGTGCGCGCCAAGCAAGGGGGAGAAGCCCTCCGCATCCTCAGCTATCCAACTGTGCTCCCCTCTGCCCTTCTGACACCGCGTTGACAATCCAAGAATAACTTTGCTAGCTCTCTTTTCTCCCACGGAAAGGAGTTCTCTCATGTATCGCTTCTTTGGAAAACGCTTTCAGATATCTTTCTTACGAGAAAAGAAGCTGCAACGACGCAGCAAAATCTCGCCAGTACGGCGCGTCCGTCCGTGCTTGGAAACTTTGGAAAATCGTATCGTCCCTTCAGGCAGCAACTGGACAGAGTACAACTACAACGCCGCCGGCACGCGAGACAACACTGCGGAGCACATCCTCAATCCCAACAATGTGAGTAATCTGCAAGTACAGTGGGAGTTCCCCACTCAGGGCGTGGTGGCCGGCACGCCGGCCGTGGTCGGCAACACTGTTTACGCCGGCGATACGATGGGCAATTTTTACGCCGTCAGCCGCAGCGGCCAACTCCTGTGGCAGACCAAGGTCAACGGCCCGGTCACGGACAGCCCGCTGGTCGTGGACAATACCGTGATTTTCGGCACCTTGGGAAATTATGCCGCAGACATACCGGGCACCATTTACGGCCTGGACGCAAAAACAGGCCACGTATTGTGGGCGACTCAGCCCCAGCCCAACGATCCGCTGTCTCAGATCTGGGGCTCGGCAACGTTGGTGGGCAGCAACGTCGCCCTCGGCGTGGCTTCCGGCGACGAGACGGTCTCTCCCCAACCTCCGCCTTCGTCGCGCGGCTCGCTGGTCCTGCTCGATCCCCATAACGGCCACATTATCTGGCAGACCTATACCATCAGCGACGCCGACTATAAAGCCGGGGCTACGGGCGCGGCCATCTGGTCCACGCCGGCCTACGATCCGAAGCTCGGCCTCATTTACGCGGGCACCGGTAACAACTACAGCACGCCGACCACCAACACCAGCGATGCCATGATCGCCTTCAACGCCAAGACCGGGGCCATCGTCTGGGTCAATCAGCGCACCTCCGGGGACGACTGGGACTTCCATTTCAACTCGTCGGCGCCGGACTTCGATTTCGGCGATTCGCCCCACATCTACACCCTCTCCAACGGCGAAACCGTGGTCGGCTCCGGCCAGAAGAGCGGCTTTTACTGGGTCTTCGACGCCGCCACGGGGAACATCGTCAACATCCAGGCCAACGGGAAGCAAGGCATCCAGGTTGTGCCCGGTTCGACCCTTGGCGGCCTGTTCGCCACGGCGGCGGTCGATCCGAAAACCGATGTGGTCTATGCCAATGCACGCGTTCCTACCAATGACAGCAACCCCTTCCCCGCCACGGGCGAGCTGGCAGCGATCTCCGGCGATGGCTTGAGCGTGCTTTGGACCGTTCCCACTCCGTCGGCCGATCAATCCGGCGTGGCCCTGGCCAACGGCGTGGTCTATTTCGAGGATACCGGGGGCACTTTTTATGCCGTGGACGCGGACACCGGGAAGATATTGACCCAACTCTTCACCGGCGGCGGCGACAGCGGTCCCGCCATCTCCCGCGGCCAGATCTTCCTCGGCCAAGGCGAGATCCTATCTCACGGCATGAACAGCCCCGGTGGCATCGTCGCCCTGGGGTTGAGCAAACCCGAACGCAACGCCTACAGTCAGGACAACTTGATTTCCGACGGCGCGGTTCCGGCCGACGTCACCGACCCCAATCTCAAGAACTCCTGGGGCCTTGCCGAAAGCACTACCGGTCCCTGGTGGATCGCGGACCAGGCAAGCAACGTCGCCACTGTCTATTCCGATACGTCCGCAGGCATCAGTAAACTCCCGTTGACGGTATCGATTCCGACAACCTCAAGCGGTCCTCAAGGACCGACTGGCGAGGTTTACAATCCCACGCAGTCCTTCGTCATGGCCGATGGCCAGCCGGCTCGGTTCCTTTTCGCCAACCTCAACGGCACCATCTCCGCCTGGAACAGCGGCGCCGGTACGACGGCCCAAGTGGAAGCGACGACATCTGGGGCTGTCTACACCGGATTGGCCATTGGCAGCAATGCCCAGGGCAATTTCCTCTACGCCGCCGACAATTCCAAAGGGACTATCGACGTTTTCGACAGCTCGTTCAAGCCGGTCACTCCAGGCACGGACGGCTTCGGGACGTTCACGGATCCGCTACTGCCCAGCGACCTGAAACTGGTTCCGTTCAACGTGCAGAACATCAATGGCGAGTTGTATGTGACCTACGCCCCCGTTGGGCATCTTGCCCAGACCTCGGCCACGCCGGGAGAAGGAGCGGTGGCGATTTTCGACACCAGTGGCCACTTCATTCGCCAGCTGATCGTCGGTGGCCCGTTGGCTTCGCCGTGGGGAATCGTCCTGGCGCCGCCGACTTTCGGCCCGTTTGGCGGCGCTTTGCTGGTCGGCAACTTCGCCTACAACCATAGCTCCATCAACGCCTTCGATCCGGTGACCGGCAAGTTCCTGGGCACACTTACTGGCCCCGATGGCAAGCCGCTCCTTAATCCTGGCTTGTGGGCGTTGGCCTTCGGCAACGGCGGCCAAGGCGGCGATACGGACTCGCTCTACTTCACGGCAGGCATCAACGACGAGAAAGATGGCCTGTTCGGCGAGATCGAACCGCTGCCGACGCACCCTCGGCATCTGCCTCTGCCGATCCCGCCCTTTCCGCCCGGCCCGCCCCCGATCCACGCCCACAGTCCCCAGGAGGTTGCTTCGACAACGTCTTCGCCCAGCAATCCATTCGTGCAACAGATCGATGCGATCTTCCAAGAGTTCGAGGCGATCCTTTCGTCGCTGGAATCGAACCTCAGCGCGAGCAATCCACAACTGGCTGCCTTCTTCCTGATGCTCAACGGGAACCTCAAGGCGCTGGAAGCCAATCTTCTCAGCGACCTGTAAGAACGAGCA
>Ga0070737_10002510_pt1 | contig 21917 bp, 20 predicted proteins | sample Coa_R1_10_FD_66438 | JGI IMG/M metagenome (GOLD analysis project Ga0070737, IMG submission 66438) | Surface soil microbial communities from Centralia Pennsylvania, which are recovering from an underground coalmine fire - Coalmine... | ecosystem: Environmental > Terrestrial > Soil > Unclassified...
TTCGGCTCTATATCGCCGGTGGGCTTCCAACACTGGAACACGCCGCGCTGCTCGCCGACGGTGACGAACGGTTCGACCATCACCCCGGCGTCGACCGCCTCGTTGGCGAAGGCGTTGAGCATGTCCGAGAAGCTGAGCACCGTCCAGGTCAGCTCCTGGGGGCTCACCCCCGCCTGACGCAGCTCGCGCTCCACCAGCGCCGTGGTGAGCACCGCGGGCACGTTCTCGGCGAACACGCGCCCGCGCAAGTCCGCGAACGAGCGCACCGCCCCGCTATCGAGCAGCGCCTTACGGACGACCAGGCAGTTGAACTTCGCTCCCGGCACGGCGCGCGAGCGGTCGGCCACGATGCGCAGGGGGATGCCGCGCTGGATGGCGTTGAACAGCCCGGGGCCCGGTCCCCCGCCGGCCACGTCGAGCTGGTCGGCGCCTAGCGGCGCGATAGCCCGCTGCGCGCCGTCGAACTGCGTGATCTCCATCTCGAGCCCCTCCTCGCGCAGGTAGCCGCGTTCCTGCGCGAGGTAGAACGGGGCGTCGGACGCGTTGAGGATCGAGCCCACCCGCACGACCTCGAGCGGCGGGGCGGGACTCCCGCTACCAGCGGCCGGGGAAGCCGTTGGCGGTGCGCTCGCCGCCGCCGGCGTGGTGCCCGCGGCGGGGGCCGAGGGGGCGGCGGTAGTCTGACAGGCGCAGCTGAGCAGCAGCACGCCCGCAGCGGCGAGTCCCCACCCCTTCATCGCGACCTCCGTTTACGCCTTACGCCGAGGATGGCGCCTGTTAGCCGGGGTAGCGGCGCATGATGCCATCGAGGAACAGCTCCCACAGGTCGGCGGCCAGCTGCACGCTCGACTCCAGCGTGAACCCGGGCCGCTCCGGCCGGTAGCCGTCCTCTAGGCACGCTTGGATGACCAGCGCGTTGCCCATCACGTGCGCGCGGCCGCTCTCATGCTCTCGCGTGTCGGCCTCGTGGTGCACGTCGAAATACGCCGCTTGCTCGGGGGTGAGGCCGTAGTGCGTGGTCAGCGCGTGGTACCAGATGCCGAACCACTGCCCGATGCTGCCCTCGCTGAGGCCGGCGGCGTACGCCTCGGCCATCGGCCCCTCCAGGAACATGCGCACGCGCGAGTCGATCATCGCTCGCGCCTCGGGGATGAGGATCGCCTCGGCGCACTCCTCCTCGGTCAGGCCGAAGGCGGCTAGCAGGGGGATCTGCATGCGGATGTGGCCGCCGGGGCCGGGGTGCGCTAGCTCGTCGGCGAGCTGCTCGACGATCAGATCGTAGATCTCCGGGTGGCGCTTCAGGAACGGCAGCCAGCGATGGTAGCCATACGACTTGGCCGTGTTGATCTCCAGCGAGAACGTCCAGTGGTTGATTAAAAAGCCGCGGATGCGCTCGCGCGAGAGGGTGCCAGCGCGCAGCGCGTGGGTGAACGGGTGCTCGAGCAGCTTCTCGCGGTACAGCCGCTGGGCGAGCTGGCGGAGCTCGGCCACGCGCGCGGCGGCCTCGGCCGGTTGGTAACGCTGGACAGGCGGGCTGCTTACGGCCATCGATCCTCCTCCTCTGTCGCCCGGGTGCCGGGGCCGCGCGGCGCGCCGGCGGGGCGGGCGTTAGGGTACGGGCTGGTGGCCTGACGGGCCGGGGTACGGTTCTTCGCGGTACAGGGCCAAGGCTTCCAGCGCCGGCAGGTCGTTCACGCCGAACAGCATCGCTTCTTCCGTGGCCGAGGCGTTGGCGTGCTCGTGCCACGCCCACGGCGGCACCACCAGGAAATCCCCCCGCGCCCAGTCGAAGCGCTGGCCGTCGATCACCGTCCAGCCGCGCCCGCGGAACACGTGGTACACGGTGCTGCTGGTGTGGCGATGGGCGCGGGTGTGCACCCCTGGCCGCAGCAGCTGGATCGTGCAGCCCAAGGTGGGCAGCGCGTGGCCGCCGGTAGCGGGGTTCCGGTATTCGAGCGCGACATCGTCGTAGGGCGTCGCCTCGTCTGCGGCGGCCAGCGTGGTGAGCGCGGCGTAGGTGTCGGCCCAGCGGTAGGCGCGCTGGGGCGACAGCACGGGCGTGTCTCGATTGCCCAGTGGCCGCAGGCCCGCGCTGTACTTGCGCGCCGAGTAGTCGGCTGGGCGCGTGACCGGTTGGCGCGCCTCCGGATACGGCTCGAAGAACATCGCTTGCAGCGCGGCGACCAGCGGCCGGTCGAGCGCATCCATCCAGATCACTGGGGCCGCGGTCTCGTTGCCGTGGTCGTGCCAGGTCCAGTTGGGCGTCAGGATCAGGTCGCCCTCACCCATCGGGATGCGCTCGCCCTCGACGGTGGTGTAGGCGCCGTGGCCCTGGATGACGAAGCGCAGGGCGGTGGCGGTGTGGCGATGTGGGGGCGCGACCTCGCCGGGCTGGATGAGCTGCACGTTGGCAGCGAAGGTATGCGTGGCCGCGCGGACCTCGGGCAGACCCGGGTTCACCAGCAGCAGCACCCGGCGGTCGGCCGCGCGCTCGAGGCGCAGCAGCTCGCCAGCGCGCAACAGGTGGCGGTAGACAGTCTCCCAGCGCCAGAGGTGCGGGCGCACGCGGCTCCCTGTGGCGCGGGCCCGCTCCTGGACCCGCCACAGCCCGTCGAGCGCGTCGCGTTCCAGGGCTGCGTGAAACGGGTCCAGAGCTGAGCCCTGCACGGTCTGCTCGCCACGCATAGGCCACCCCCTTGCCGTGCGGCCGCGGCGATGCTCCTGGAGCGGCCGCACCCAGACGCTAGCACTGCGCGCTAGCCCCTGCAAGGGCTAGCGGAGCACCGTGCCTCCCACGCGGCTATACGGCCCCCTTCGGCGCTGGCGCCAGCGCCGGCCGAGCGCAAAGGCCGCTACCGTCGCGCCGACAACGGCGATATGGCGTCCCAGCTCCGGCAGGCCGCGCGCGAGCGAGGGGCCGCGCCCTGCCCCTGGTGGCGCGCCCGAGCGGGGCGCGGAGGGCTGTGCGGCGGGCGCATTCGCGATGCGGGGCGGGGGAGGCTGTGGAGCACCGGGCAGCGCGCGCAGCAGCGCGGTCACCGGCGGGCCTAGCGGCGACACGGCCACGGCGTAGGTGGCCGCTGACAGGGTGACCGCCAGCAGCACGATCACCAGCAGCCGGCGCCCGGTGCGGCGCACGGCCTGCAGCCGTGGGTGCATCGCTCAGCCCTCCTGCACCCGCGTGCCCAGCGGGTGTACCGGCGGCCGCGGGGGCCTCGAAGGGCGGGCTGTGGGCGCGAGCTGGCGCAGCAGGGCGACCACTCGCGGGGCGTATACCGCTAGGTGCAGCGCCACTAGCAGCAGCGTGACGTTCGAGGCCTGCGTATGCAGCACGCGCCAGAAGCCGCGGTTGCCGGCTAGGGCGGCGAGCCCCGGCACCGTGACCTCGGCGATCAGCACGCCGGACAGCAGCACCAGGATCAGCGCGCCGAACAGGCTCGCGTTCAGCAAATAGACCAACCGCGTGCGCCAGGGGAGCGAGGCGCGGAGCCGCGCGGTGGTAGCTGCCAGCCAGCCCCAGTTCACCAGCAGGTGTGCTGGCAGCGCGCCGCATAGCGCGAGGCCGAGCCATTCGTGGAGGGCCAGGCCCGTGAGATTGAACGACCACAGGGCGAGCATGCCCCCGAGGAGTCCAAGGTCGAGGAGGAGCGTCAGCCCTGCCCGTTTCACGTTCACCGTCCACCTCCGTACGTTCTGGCGAACTGTAGCGGCCCACGGGTGAGGAGGCGGCGGAGAACCTGCGCAGAGCTTGTGGAGACAGCAGAGATCGGGGCTCCGGAGCCTGGATTCGAACCAGGGACAACGGATCCAAAGTCCGCTGTGATACCGCTTCACCACTCCGGAGTGACGAGCTGGCCGCGCCGCTCGGCCGCGCTCTCACCGGTGGAGTATAGCAAGCACGGCAGTAGGGCAGCAGCTGGCCCGTGCTGCTGTCACGCACTCCCGAGCGCCAGGGCGACTAATGCCAGCTCCAGCACGACCACTAGCAGCAGGGTGGCCCCGGCAGCGAGATTGGCCCGGGGGCCGTTGGCGCCCCCGCCTAGCAGCCGCCGGTCGTTGGCCAGCAGCAGGATGAACGCTAATAGCGGGCCCAGCAGCAGGCCCCCGAGCAGTTGGCTGGCGACCATGGCGCGCAGCAGCGGGAGCCCCGGCCAGAGCACCACCACCGCCGCCACGCCGAGCACGCCGGCGAACAGCCCGTAGAACGCCGGTGCCTCGCGCAGCGCGTGCGAGACGCCGCGTTCCCACCCGAACGCCTCGCACACGGCGTAGGCCGTGGACAGGGGGATCACCCCCGCCGCGAGCAGTGCCGACCCCAGTAGTCCCGCACCGAACAGCGCCGCTGCTAGCGAGCCGGCCAGGGGCTCGAGCGCCCGCGCCGCGGCCGCCGCGTCGTCGACCGCCACGCCCGCTGCGTGCAGGGTGGCCGCTGTCGCGATCACCACGAACACGGTGACTACATTGGCCACTATCGCCCCAAGGATTGTGTCGAGGCGTACCGCGCTCAGCTCGTGCTCCGTCGCGCCCTTGTCCACGACCGCCGCTTGCACGAAGAACTGCATGTACGGCGTGATCTGCGAGCCCCAGATGGTCACCAGCAGCGCCGCCTCGCCCAGGTCGGCTGGCAGCGCGGGCACCAGCAGCCCGCGCCCCACCGCCTCCCAGTCGGGCCGTGCCAGTACCGCTGCAGCAACATACGCGAGCAGCAGCGCCGCCAGGGCGAGGAACACGCGCTCCGCCGGGCGATAGGGGAGGCGCAGCACCAGCGCGGCCAGCGCCACCACGGCGAGCGGCACCGCCACCCAGCGGGGCACCCCGAACAGCTCCGCCGCGGCGGCGATGCCCGCCAGCTGCGCGACGGTCGCGCCGCTGTTGGCTACCACCAGCAGTAGCATGGCGAACACCGTCCAGCGCACGCGGAACCGCTCGCGGATCAGGTCGGCGAGCCCCCGGCCGGTCAGCGCTCCCATGCGCGCGCACATCTCCTGGACCACGATCAGGCCCAGCCCGCTGAGCAGGAACGCCCACAGCAGGTGGTAGCCCGTGGTCGCCCCCACCACCACGGCGGTGGCGATGCCGCCCGCATCATTGCCAGCCGCCGCCGCCACCAGCCCCGGCCCGAGGGCGGCCAGCCCGCGCCAGAGCCGGTCGGGCGCGCCGCGGCGCAGCACTAGCGCCGGCCAGCCGAGCGGCCGCGAGCGGGCGGTCGGGAAGGGCCACCTCATGCCTCGAACACCTTCGCCGCCCCCGCGCGCACCGGCGATGGTGCCACTACCTGCAACACGTCGTCGGCCGCCACAGCGCCTAGTAGCTGCCCGGCGGCGTCGACCACCGGCAGCTCCAGCGCGTCGCAGGCCGCCAGCTGCTCGGCCACGCGGGCCGCGGGCGCGTCGGGGCGCACCGCGCGGACATCGGGGTCGATCAGGGAGCCGACCGGAGCCTGCAGCTCCGCCATCACCAGGGCTCCCAGGGGGACGACGCCGACCAGGCGGCCCCTGTCGTCCACCACGAATACCAGTGCTCGCGGCCGCGGCGCGTCGGGCCGCCGCAGCGTGGCCAGCGCCTCACCGACCGTGGCCGTGGCTGGCACCGTGGGCACGCGCGGGGTCATCAGCCGTCCGGCGGTCGCGGGGGCGTAGTGCAGCAGGTCGCGCAGCGGCGTGGACACTCGCTCGGGCAGCCGCCGCAGCAGCCGCTCGCCCTGGGCCGGGGGGAGCGCGCCGACCAGCTCGGCGGCGCTCTCCGGGACCATCGCCTCGAGGATCGCCGCCGCGCGGCCCTCCTCCATGCCCTCGACCAGGTGCGCCTGGCGCCGCGGCGCGAGCTCCTCCAGCGCGTCGGCCGCGGCCTGGGGGGGCAGCGCGTCCAGCATGGCGCGCGCCTCGGGGTAGGCGAGCCGTGCCAGGATGCTAGCCAGCTCGGCCGGCCGCAGGCGCGCCAGCCGCTCGCGCGGGAGCTGCAGGCGCACCACCGGCAGCGGGCCCGGCAAGTACTCGGCCTCGCCCCAGTCGAGCGCGGGCCCGGGAGCGATGTGGCGCGCCAGCTCCCGCGGCAGCAGCCGCCGCAGCAGCGGCCGCACGCCGCTCTCGATCCCCGCCAGGCGCAGCCGCCCTTCCACCGGCACCAGCTGCAGGTCATCGACGCGGACCAGGCGGCGGCCGGCGACGTCCAGCATCTGGCGGTCCAGCACGTCGGTCGCCAGCAGCAGCTCGTTGTCGCGGCGGGCGAACGGCGCGAGGTGCAGCCGCGGCTCGTGCAGCCACGCGCCGCTAGTGTCTAGCCGCGCCAGCTGGGCGTAGGGCACGAAGAGGTCGCGGCCGGCCACCCGCGCTACCAACCCGGTGACCTCGGGCCACGGTGCGCCGCTGTCCAGCCGCACGATGAGGTCGCGCACCACTCCCAGCCGCCCGCCATAGCGGTCACGCAGCGGCGCTCCCAGCAGGAGCGAGACGCACAATGGTGCTGGCTGCGGTGTTCTGCCCATCGCTCATGGACCGACGCGCGCACGGGGCAGGGCACTACCCGGCTAGCAGGCGTTCGGGGCCCCCACCACGCGCGGGAGCGCTGAGGTGGTTAGCAACAGCCCGAGTGGGCCACTGAGGCGCGATGCGGCGGGCCCGGCCAACCGACCCGCCGCCGTGACTATACCATGGCGCGCCGCCGGCTCAGCGCCGCTCGCCCGCCGCGCGCCGCGGCGTCGAGCGCTCGTACTCCTCGGCGTGCGGCGGCTGGAACACGAGGTCGAGCGCCAGCCACACCGCCTTGCTGAACGGGTACAGCACCACCGGCAGCAGCACGGCCAGCGGCGGCACGCCCCACTGGAGCCACTGCCACGGTGGCGTCGGCCAGGTGCGCAGCAGCACCAGCGCCACCCCCGCGATGCACAACAGCTCGGCGACTAGTAGGTTCACCAGCATGGCGCCCAGAAAGTAGCCCTCCTCGCGTTCCAGCCGTAGTCCGCAGGCCGGGCAGCGCGCGCGCATGCGGAACCACCCCTGGAATAGCGCACCGCGCCCACAGGCGGGGCAGCGCAAACGCAGGGCATGCCGAAACCCGCGGCTCGCCGACGCCATCGCTCTTATCGCTCGGGTGGCCTGGCGCTTTATTCTAGCTCCTCGGCGGCGTGCAGCCGCTCGGCCAGCTCGGCCGCCGACGCGCTGTAGCGGTGGAAGGCGGCGCGGAGATGCGCCCGCTCGTAGTGGGCGTAGATGCGCTTGGTAGTCTCCGGTGAAGCGTGCCCGAGCAGATCTTGCACTTCCGACAGCTTGGCGCCGCGGTTGAGCAGCACGGTGGCCTTGGTATGCCGGAACGCGTGGGGCGAGGCATGCACGCCTACCCGCGCCGCGTAGTGGCGCACGATACCCCAGACGGATTGCGCCGATAGCCGCCAGCGCTGCCCGCCCGGGCCCGGCGTGCCCCGCGCCCGGTCGTGGCGCAGGAACAGGGGTACGTAGCCGTCGGCCCGCGCCTGTAGGTACGCGCGTACGGCGGCCAACGCCTCGGCCGAGAGGAACACCACCCGCTCGCGGTCGCCCTTGCCGCGGATCACCGCCTCGCCGCGGTGGCCGTCGTCGAGATCGTGCCGGTCCAGCCGGGCCACCTCCTCGCGCCGCATGCCGCTGCTGAACAGCACATGCAGCAGCGCGCGGTCGCGCAGCAGGGTCAGCCGCGCCGTGGGGGCGGCGGGCTCGGGCAGGGCATCGACGTAGGTGACCAGCAGCGGCACCCGTTGGTCGACGCGCGGCGTGCGGTAGCGCCCGGGGCCTAGCAGCTCGCCGAGCCGGTCGCGCACTCGCTGATAGCTGAGCTGGGGGCCCACCCAGCCGCGCCGGTCCAGGAATCGCCAGAAGGCCCGCAGTGCGGCCAGGTACGTCATCAGGGTCGGGCGGCGCTCCCGCCCGTAGTGTGCCACCAGCCACGTGCAGTACTCTTCGAGGAGGCCCAGCGACAGCTCGGCCGGCCGCACCGCCGTGACGGCCACGCCCTCCGCTCGCAGGAACTCGGTGAAGCGGCGGAGGGCACTGGCGTAGGTCCGTCGCGTCTGTGGCGAGCGGCCTGCCAGCCCGTGCAGGAAGCGCTCGGCCGCTACGGCCAGAACGGGCGCGGAATCGTCGGGGAACATAGCCTCCTGCGGGCACGCGTCTAGCCCGCTCTCTGCGGGAGATGTAGCGCGCCGCGGATAGGAGCGGCAAGAAGGGGCGAACCAACCGAGAGCCGGCTGTAGCGCGCAGGATGCCCCCGCCGCCCTGGCCAGCCCGGTCGCCCGCCCCGCTCAGCTCTGGCGCGAGAAGGCGCCGTAGCGGGCGCGCTTGAGGCGGCGCCAGCAGATGGCGCAGTAGCCCCGGTGCAGGCGATGAGCGACATCCGGGATGCGCAGACAGCTCTGGCAGCGCTCCATGGTCCTCTCCACAAGTACAGGTAGGAACTTGCGCTACAGTGATTGTAGCTCGCGGCGGGACGGTTGGCCAGGGGGTGGGCGGCGCCGCGGGCCTATGGGTGACAGGCGTCCCGCCGCTCCGCTACCCTCTCTACCGGGCGGTTCGCGCTGGGGGCCCTGAGGGGCGCCGTGTGGGCAGCGGGAGAGGCCGGCTGTGTTCGCGCGCGGCGACATACGACAGCTCGCTTTCATCCTGCTGCTTTGCCTTGGCGCGGCAGCCGTGGGCGAGCGCCTGTCCGCTTCCGAGGCGTCCCTCACGGTCCGCTTCGCCCAGCCCGCCCCGGCCGACACGCTGCGCGGGCTGGTTCACCTGCAGGGATGGGCCGTCGATCACCGCGCCGCGCCCGCCCTGGCACCCGACAGCGTCGCCGTATTCGTCGACCGCGCGGTTCCCGAACTGCTCGGCCGGCCGCTGCTGCTGGGTGAGCGCGGGCGCCCGGGCCGCGCCGCGTTCGAGTTGGGCTGGGAAACGTGTACCTTTCCTCCGGGGCCGTACACGCTGCGCGTGGTGGTCCGCACCCCCGACGGGTTGGAGGCCGAGGACACGCGCGCTGTCGCCGTCGGCGGCTGCCCGGGCGGGCCGCTAGCCGTGCTGCGCGAGGACGCCCTACTAGCCCCCTCGCGCGCCTGGCGCGAGGGCACCACGGGGTGTCTTGCCGCGGACTACCAGGGAAGTGCTTATCGGCTGGTACGCCGTGCTGGAGGCGAGGAGCCGTGCGGCGTGTGGGACGGGGCCCACGTGATCTACGCCGACTTTCTCCTGAGCGTGGACATCGAGCTACCGCACGGCGCCCCGGGCGAGGCCGCGCTGGTCGCGGTTCGGGCCAGTCCGCGAACTCTACGCGGGGGGGCGCCCGAGGGCCTAGAGGGCTATGTCGCGCGCCTCGAGCCGGCAGCGGGCACCGTGTCGCTGTGGCGCTACACGGCGGACGCGCCGCCCCGCCTGCTAACGCAGGCACGGTTGGGGCCCGCCGACTCGTTTTACCAGCTCGAGGTGCTGGCCGTGGCTGACTTGCTGGCCCTGCGCGTCAATGGCCGCACGGCGCTGGTCGCGCGCGACGACGGGCCGCGGTGGGGCCGCTTGTTGCTGGGGGTGGGGGCGACCGCCGAGACGACCGTGCTGTACCGCGACCTGGTGATCCGGCGGCCCCCGGGCCCGGCCAGCCCGGCAGGGGACGACGCGGTGGCGTTGCTGTCCCGCTCCTGAGCCGCCCTGCTCCTCGGCATGGCGCGCCGCGTGGCCATAGCCTCCCCCCGGCTGCCCCTGTAGTCGCCGCGTGTCCCCCGCGGGCGCGCTGCGGGTGCGCTCGGCTGGTAGTAGGGCGGCATCTGGTAAACTCCGGTGGGCCGGTAGCTCAGCGGCAGAGCAGCGGACTTTTAATCCGATGGCCGTGGGTTCGAATCCCACCCGGCTCACACGGGCCTGTCTCGTACGATCGGGCTCGCGCTGGCCGGGGGGCCGGAGCCGGTTGGTCGTGCGCTGGCCGATCGGTATTGCCCAGCCGTGTGGCTGGCCTACGCTCCCTGCCCGTCGCGCCAGCGACCGGGCGACGGACGCACGAGCCCCACAGACGCTCTGGACTGGGGAGCGGAGGGGAGAGCGGGGGACGGGATTCGAACCCGCGACAACCTGCTTGGAAGGCAGGGGCTCTGCCTGGCTGAGCTACCCCCGCACGGATCACTCACGCCCATTATCGGAGATCGCGGGCGGGGCTGCCAACTACCTTCTAGCAGCGGAACACTACAGCCACCTTGTGCCATAATGACCGCCGGTGCGCTGCGCCTGGCGCACGCGAGGCGGCTGTGCGCGCCACGAGCGGACCGGGCGCGCCGGGGCCAGCGGGAGCACCCAGGTGAGTCGATCGACACGCGAGCGCCCGGCGGTGTGGCCCGCACCGGCGACCTGGCGCCGATGGGCCGCCCAGGCCGCCGTGGGCGCCGTGCTCGGTCTGCTGCTCACGGCCAGCGTCGTGCTGGTCGCCTGGGCGGCCGGCTGGCTGCGGGTGGTCGGCGTGGCGCCTCCTGGGGCCGCCGTGCTGGCGTTGCTGAGCGGGCTGGGCCGCGCCGTGCTGGTGGCCGTGGTCGAGGAGACCCTGTTTCGTGGTGTGCTCGTCGGCTACCTGCGCGCCCGTATCGGGCTGCCCGCCGCGGTCGGGCTGTCGGCGCTCGCCTTCGGCGCCGCGCACGCGTTCAACGCCCATGTGACGCCGCTAGCGCTGGCCAATCTGGTCGCGGCCGGGCTGTTGTTCGCCCTGGCGTTCGTGGTCGGGCGTGGCCTCGCCCTGCCTATCGGCCTGCACGCAGCTTGGAACTGGTTCGAGGGCTCGGTGTTCGGGTTGCCGGTGAGCGGCGTGCCGCGCGACCGGCTCCTGGTGGTCGAGGAACACGGGCCGCCGCTGTGGACCGGCGGAGCATTCGGCCCCGAGGGCGGGCTGCTGGGGCTAGCGGCGATGGCGCTCGTGGCCGGTGTGCTGTGGCTGGCGCGCGACCACCTGCCCCAGGAGCCGCCCGCGGCAGCTGCGTAGGCACCGTGGCCGCTCAGCGCGCCGGCTGGGCGAACGGCGCGTCTACGTAGCGCGACAGCTTCTCGAAGTTGTGCTCCGAGACGATGCGCCGGATGGTGCCCGACCGCGAGCGCATGACCAGCGTCTCGGTGCGTGCCCCGCGCCCCGTGTAGCGCACGCCGCCGACGAGCTCGCCCGGCGTGATGCCCGTCAGGGCCACGCACACGTCGTCGTCGCGCACCAAGTCCTCCATGCGCAGGACGCGGTCGAGGTCGAGGCCGCGCGCCCGTGCCTGGGCGGCCTCCTGCTCGTTGCGCGGCCACAGGCGGCACTCGATGTAGCCGCCTAGGCAGGTCAGGGCCGCCGCGGCGAGCACCGCTTCCGGCGAGCCGCCGACGCCCATGAGCATGTCCACGCCGGTGTAGTCCTCCATGGCGGCCATGATCGCCCCGGCCACGTCCCCGTCGCTGATCAGCCGGATACGCGCGCCTGTCTCGCGGATCTGGCGGATCAGCTCCTCGTGACGCGGCCGGTCGAGGACCACGATGACCAGATCCTGGGGATCGACCTTGCGGGCGCGCGCTAGGTTGCGGATGTTCTCGGCCACGGACAGCTCGAGCGATACTACCCCGCGGCCCACGCGCCCGACCGCGATCTTGTCCATGTACACGATGCCGGGCGGGTAGTACATCGAGCCGCGGCGGGCGATGGCTACCACCGCCAGCGCGTTGGGCAGCCCCTTGGCCAGCAGGGTCGTTCCGTCGATCGGGTCGACGGCGACATCGACCGCGGGCGGCAGGCCGTTGCCCACCCGCTCGCCGATGTACAGCATCGGCGCCTCGTCCTTCTCGCCCTCGCCGATGACCACCACCCCGTCCATGTCGACGTTGTTCAGGGTCGTGCGCATGGCCGTAACGGCGGCCTGGTCGGCGGCGTTCTTGTCGCCGCGGCCCATCCAGCGCGCCGCCGCCATGGCGGCCGCCTCGGTGACGCGGCACAGCTCGAACGCCAGGTTGCGGTCCATTGTGGGGCGCTGGCCGATCTCGCGAGACTCCACCGTGGACATGGCTCGCTCCCCCCTCACCGCCTTGCGGCGGCTGTGTGCTAGACTGCGCCGGACATCATCGGCCGCGCGGTCCCGACTCGGGCGCGGGCCAAGGTTGGGGCGCTACTTCTCGACCGGGTAGCCGCGGCTGCGCCAGGCCGCCATGCCCCCCTCGAGGTTGTACAAGCGCTCCAGCCCCAGGCTGGCGGCGAACTCGCAGGCGACGGCGCTGCGCACGCCCATCTCGCAGATGAACAGGATGTCGTCGCCGCGGAGCGCCTCGGGCTGGGCCATCAGCGTCCCCAACGGCAGCAGGCGCGCGTTGGGGATATGGTCACGCGCATACTCGTTCGGCTCGCGCACGTCGATCAGCTGCACCTTGCCCTCGTCGATCAGGCGCTTCGCTTCTTCGACGCTCACGCGCGTAAATGGTTCCTGCTCGTGGGTCTCCATCGACCGCCCTCTCCGATGGCCCTGCGCGCCGCTGCAGCGCGGGGCCGTGTGACTTGTCCCCATTATAGGTCGTGGGCTGGTGCCCGCTCGGCCAGCGCCCGCCGGCCCTGCTCGGTGAGGGTCAGCACGCGCTCGTCCCCAACGACCTGCACCTCGATCAGCCCCTGGCGCGCCAGCTCCAGGAACACCGTCGGTCGCAGGTGGGCCGCTAACACCGGGGACAGGCGCTGCACCAGATCGCTTTCCGGCAAGCGCCCCCAGGGCGCCAGCGCGCGCAAGATGGCCGCCGGCAGCTCGGCCTCGTACACCGGATGCCTCGTCCTCAGCACCCGCCTGGGCCGCGCGATGCGCGTACCGTGGGGACTATACCAACTCGGTGGCCGCCGGCGCCGGCTCGGGCAGGGCCACCGCCAGCCACAGCAGGGCCGCGTACAGCCAGAACAACGCCAGCGAGTGCGGGAAGCGGAAGAAGTAGTGGTCGAACAGGCCCGAGGCGAGTGCTGCGGCGACGCAACTCAGCAGCGTGAGCGCCAGCCCCTGTGCTACGGGCGTGCGCAGCGCGGCTTGGCCCCGCAGGCCGCGCACCAGCAACACGGCGAGCATCGCTAGGAACACCGCGAGCCCGATCAGGCCCATCTCCTCCGCGATCAGCAAGTACAGGCTCGACACGCCCAGGAACAGCTCCACGTTCGGCCCCGCGCCAAACCCCACCCCGAACCACGGGTACTCGCGGATCAGGTCGATCGCCGTACGGTACTCCACCAGGCGCAGCGCGGTGGCCGGGTCCTCGCCGCCGAACGCTTCCAGGAAGCGCGTGGTCACCCGGTTGCCCTGGGGAGAGAACGCCAGCCCTAGCCCGCCCAGCGCCGCCAGTAGCCAGGCTCGTCGGTAGCGGAACGTCCCGAGGAACAGCACGGCTACCGCCAGCCCCACCCAGGCTGCCCGCGACTCGGTCAGCGCCAGGCCCACCAGCTGCGTTCCCGCCAGGCCCAGCAGCAGCCCGCGCGGCAGCAGCGGCCGCGGCGCCAATAGCTGGCCAATCGTCAGCGTCGCTGCCATCATCAGCAGGCCGCCCAACAGGTTCGGGTCGATGCTGGTGCCGATCGCCCGCAGGATGTCCGTGCCCGGCCGCGTGCGCAGCACCTCGGGGCCGCTGGGGTAGCCCAGGGGCCGCAGGGCCGAGAGCAGCTGGACCGCCGTGTCGCGGGGCAGGAAGTACAGCCCTACGGCGATCGCCGCCTCCAGCGCGCCGCACACCATCAGGGCGCCGGCGAGCTGGTCGAGCTGACGCCGCTCGCGCACGAGGTGGACCACCGTGAAGAAGAATAGCAGGCTGTTGACCAGCTTCAGGAAGTAGCGCACCAGGTCCGAGGAGAACGCGAAGCTGCTACCGAGCGTGAACGAGACGCCCGCCAGCCCGATGAACAGCAGGAGCAAGCCACTGATCGGGGTAGAGACCAGCGGGGTCTCGCGGTATAGCACGCGCAGCACGGCCACCAGCAGGCCCAGCGCCAAGATGAGGTCGATCAGCGTGAACTGCACGCCCAGTCGGACCGGCACCACCCCGAACGGTAGCAGCGACACCACGGCCACAAAGGCCAGCAGCACGGCCTGCGGCCAGCGCAGCATAAGCCCCACCAGGCCCACGCCCGCCAGCGCGGCGAATACGACCAGCGGCGACAGCGCCACCAGCGCCACGCCGCCCAGCGCGCTCAGCCCCAGCGCCGCCAGCAGCCACCCCGGCCCCGCGGTCCACCGCGGCCAGCGCTGCGAACGGGGAGCCAGCATGCGGCCGGACTACCGCGCGCCGTGCGCCTGCACGGGCGTCTCGTGCTCGTAGCACTGGTCGGTGCGCCAGTGCAGCAGTGGGATCGCCCACGGGGCGACCTGTTCCAGCGGGGTGGCCAAGCGGTGGCGTTCCAGGGCGGCGCGCGAGGCCCAGTCGAACACCACGATGCCCTCCTGGCTGCCCTCGAGCGCGCGCAGCACGTGGGCGGCTAGCAGGTCGGGGTGGCCCTCGGCGCTGGCGAGTAGCGCCCGCACCAGCCGTGGCCCCTCGCCGGCGTGGCCGGGCAGCCAGCGGTAGCGGATCACCCGCGAGTACATCGGCAGCGGCACGCCCTCCTGACGCGGAATGATACGGCACGGCGCGTAGCGCTGGCTAGCGGCTGCTCCACCCGTTCGGCTAGTTGCGAGCGCCCCGCGCTAGGGTGGTAAGCTTCCTATAAGCCGCTCGATTCTAGGAGGAGGCTGGCGATGCAGCCACTCAATCAACTCGTCCCGATGGTCGTGGAGACGACCAATCGCGGCGAGCGCGCCTACGATATCTACTCGCTGTTGCTCAAAGAGCGTATCGTTTTCCTGGGTACGCCGATCAACGACCATGTCGCGAACTTGATCATCGCCCAGTTGCTGTTCCTGGATCGCGAAGATCCCGAGAAGGACATCCAGCTCTATATCCACTCGCCCGGCGGGCTGATCACCTCGGGCCTGGCGATCTACGACACCATGCAGCTCATCAAGCCCGACGTGAGCACCATCTGCGTCGGCATGGCGGCCAGCATGGGGGCCGTGCTTCTGGCCGGGGGCGCGAAGGGCAAGCGCTATGCCCTGCCGAACTCGACGATGATGATCCACCAGGCCGCGGGCGGCTTCGAGGGCACCGCGGCGGACATCGAGATCCAGGCGCGGGAGATCTTGCGCTTGCAGGCTCGCATCCGCGAGATCCTTGCTTTCCACACGGGCCAGCCGCTGGAGAAGATTGCGCGCGACTCCGACCGCGACTTCTACCTCACTGCCGAGCAGGCCGTCGAGTACGGCTTGATCGATGGAGTGATCGGCCATCCCGCCGAGGCCACCCGCCGCAACGCCGAGCTGGATAGCCGCAAGGGCTAGCTACTCGTCTGTTCCAGCGCGCGGCCCACACCACCATGGTGTGGGCCGCGCCGTGTCGCTGGGGAGCGTCAGCGAGCGCCCAGCAGGCGGGCGAGGTCGGCCCAGGGGACTCGGACCGCCCCGCGCGGCGCCCCGCTTAGCGCCTGCTCCAGGGCCACCGCCTGGGGGAGCGAGGGGGCGATCGCCAGGTCGGTGATGGTGCCGGTCAGCCGCAATACCTGCGCGCCATCGGGGGTGCGCCAGGCCACGCGATCCTCCCGCTGGTCGACCACTTCCAACCGCGTGCCGTAGCGCGCCCGCATGAGCTGCGTATAGGCCGCGAGCCACTTGCTGGCGTCGGCCGGCGTGTCCCAGTGGCTGCGCACCACGACGGCCACGTCGGGGCCGTTGGAGAGCAGGGCGAAGGCGTCGCCGGCCCAGCCCTGCGCCGCGCGCTCGCCCGTCTCGCGGTTGCTGTACTGCTGGATCAAGATGCGGTGGTCGATCTCGCCCAGCACATCCTTGCGGACCTGCTGCCAGCCCTCGCCCAGCGCCGCGGCGAGGTCGGGGAAGCGCACGGGGATCGGCTCGACCCCCTGCAGATACTTCTCCGGGTGCAAGATCTGCGCCGACGAGCGCGGCGGGTTGCGGAACAGCGGGTCCATTCGCGCCCCGTAGCCGTTGCCCGTGTCCAGCGCCTCGCGGATAGCGTCCTGGCCGACCACATTGACGATGAACCGCGGCCCGGCCACGTAGGGGAAATACGTCTCCTCCACGACCACCAGCGGCAGCTGGTCGAGGTTGAGGCCGCTGCTCAGCGAGCGCTCCTGGCGCTGTTTCTCCTCGCGCTCGGCGCGAGTCATGGCTTGCCGCTGGAAGATCTCCTCCATGATCAGCGCGTCGCCTTCCAGCAGCGCCGACACCGCCAGGTCGCGGTCCGAGTTGTCGGAGTGCTTCGGCATCAGGGTGCGGATATCGTAGTGTTGGTCCTGCAGCGCGTGCGTCATCTCATGCGCGAAGGTGACGCGTTCCATGGGGGCCAGCGGGTCGTGGCCCGTGATAACGTATAGTTCTTTGGTATCCGGGTCGTACTGGCCGAGTACCACCCCCGTGCGAAACTCGACCTCGAGCTGATAGAGGTCGACATCGGGGCTCAGCAGCCCGAGGGCGACCATCAGCCGCCGGCTGCTCTCGATCTCTTGCCGGGTGTCCGGGTCGTTCAGCTCGTCGAGCAGCCGCTGGCGGTACTGCTCGGGTGTCAACACCACGCGCGGCACCTCGTGCAGCAGCGGTAGCCCGCGCAGTTGGGTGACCCGCTGGGTGATGCTGTCGAAGGCCAGCGCCAGCTCCTGCGCCGACCGCGGCTCGGTCGCCTGCGGCGTCTGGGCGAGGGCGGGGGGAATGACTAACGCCCACCAGGGCCCCCGGTTGCCCACTTGCGCGAGCAGCAGGAGCAGGGCGGTGAGCGCCCCGACGAAGAGAACAGCGACGCGCTTCATCGATCGGATCCGCCTTTCCTGTGGGCTCGTGGCCCGGCCGTGGGCCGGCGCGCGTTCTCTCTGACGATACCCTCCACCCCCGGGCCTGTCAATTCGAGCGCGGGGAGTCGGTGCGCCGGCGCTGCCGTAGCCAGTGGAGATAGCTGCGCACCTCGGTCGCAAGCCGCCGCGCGCCGCCCAGCCGCCAGTAGTGCCATGCTCGGCCGGGCAGGCGCCACCACGGCGTCGGCCGCACGGCATACTCGATCGCTGTCACCGCCCCACTGGCCTGGCGCCCTCTGAGCCGGGGGGCGCGGCTCGTCCTGGGGGCCGGCCGGTGCGGCGGCCGGCCCGGGGCGCGCCAGGGCGCTCGCAGATAGGTGGCCAGGGGGGCGGCCGCGCGCTCCCAGGTGTGGGCCGCGGCCACGGCGGCGAAGCGCGGGGCGAGGCGGCCGCGCAAGTCCGGCTCGGCCAGCAGCTCCAGTATCGCCGCGGCGACCGCTGCGGCATCGCCTGGCGGCACTACCCGTCCCAAGCCCTCGGCGGCGATCACGTCGGCCAGGGCGTCGCCACGCGTACACACCACCGGCAGCCCCGCCCAGAAACAATCCAGCAGGCGACTGCGAAAGGCGAAGTGCGTTTCGATGCCCTCGCGGTGCAAGCTCACCCCGAGGTCGGCCTCCAGCAGGTAGGCGCCGCGCTCGGCGTAGGGCACCCAATCGAGGAAGAACACGCTGCGGCCGAGCAACCCCAGCGCGCGCGCGCGGGCGTGGGTCCGCTCGGCCATGGCGTTCACCGGCAGCGCCGGGTTGGGATGGCGCGTGCCCAGAAACACCAGCCGCACGTCCGGCCGCGCCGCCTCGATGGCCACCATGGCTTCCAGGAGGGTGAGCGGGTCGAACCACTCCCACAGGCCGCCGCCCCACAGCAGCACACGATCGGTAGCGGCGACCCCCGGCAGGACGCCCTTGAGCACGGCGCGCGGCGCCTGCGGCGGCTCGGCCGGCAGCCCGAACGGTACCACGTCGATCAGCCGCCGCAGCGTGGGGTCCGCATCGTAGGTGCGCGGGTTGAGGCGGTGGTTGGCCACCAACATGCCGAGCCAGAAGTCGCGTTGTCGCTCGCTGGCGCACAGGAAGAAGTCGCCCGCCCGCAACTGCGCGTTGAGGACCGCTAGATGCTCGCGGTGCAGCGCCTCGCGCAGCGGCAGCCGGTCCCGCGCGAACAGGTGGAGATTCTCCAGGATGAACGGGTCATAGAGATCGACTACCAGCGGCACATCCAGCGTGGCCAGCGCGGGGGCCTTGTGCAGCAGGAACCCCTGCACGATGAGCGCGCGGGCTCGACGCGCGAGGGACACCAGCCGCTCGGGCCGCTCGGCGTAGCTCACTACCCGGAACCCCTCGCCGGCCGGCGGGTCGGTGTTGGGCACCGCCAGCACCAGCGGGATCCCCTGCCGCGCCAGCGCCCGCGCCAGCTCCCAGCAGCGCACCCCGGGGCCGGCCATCCGCGCGCCCACCGGATCGCCCGCCACCAGCAGCGCCGGGGCGCCCTCTTCCGTCCGGACGAGTCGCGTGCCTTGCGGCGGCGTGAGCGGCCCCGGTGGGGCGGCGCGCGCTGGTGGCCGCGCGGGCGCCGTGACGCGCGCCGCCCCACCGGCCGCGCCGGCGGGTGGCGCTACGGCCCGCGGCTGGTGCCGGATGGCGGGGGCCGTGGCGCGGCGGTGCACGCCCAGCGCGTCGAGCGCTGGCGGCGGCCCCACGGGGAACAGCGCGTCGAGCCCGAGCGTGCGGACGAGGCGCTCCTGGGTGGCCAGGTACAGCGGCTCGACGTGGTTGGGCATGAACGGCTCGCCGAACAGCGGCAGCACCGCGGCGTCTGGCCGCTGACGCGCCTGCTGCACCGCCGCGCGCCGCTGCCACACGCTGGGAAGCTTCAGCCCCAGCTCGCCGAGCGCCACGAAGTGGCTCAGCGCCAGGCGCGACACCGTGGTCTCGGGGCCCCCGTCGGGGCGCCCGAGCACCCAGGGCGCCGTGGCGATCCGCCCGCTCATCAGCCCGCGCTGCGTGGCCAACAGCAGCGCCGCCGGCAGCACGCGCTCCAGTGTGCCGCGCTCGTAGTTCTTGATGATCGTGTACAGCGCATTGCGCTCGTACAGCACGCGCAGCTGGTGGGCGGGCACGCGCGAGGCCGTGGCGTGGCCCTTGTGGTAGGCTACCGCGTCGGGGACGTACAACACCGCGTGGCCCAGTACCCACAGGCGCCAGCCGAGATCCACATCTTCGAAGAACGCGAAGTACGCCTCATCGAAGCCGCCCACGGCGAGGAACGCCTCGCGGCGCACGGCCATCGCGCCGCCGCAGGCGAACAGCGTCGCCCGCACGCGCCGGTCCGGGTCGGCCTCGGCGGGCGCACCGTACAGGCGTTGGAAGGCGTGACCGTAGAAGTTCATGAGCCCGCCGGCGAAGTCGATGCGCGCGCCGGTCCAGTCCAGGATGCGTGCGCCCGCCGCGGCGGCGGCCGGGTACTCCTGTAGCGCCTCGACCAGGGCGCGCGCCCAATCGGGGTGCACCCGCGCGTCATTGTTCAGCAGGGCCACCAACGGCGCGCGGGCGGCGCGGACGCCTTGGTTGCAGGCGGCGGCGAAGCCACGGTTGGCGCGGTTGCGGAGCACGCGCACGCGCGGGAAACGCCGCTGCACGAGGGCCAAGGAGGCGTCGCGCGAGGCGTTGTCTACCAGGATCAGCTCCAGCCGGTCGCGCGGGTAGGCCAGCGCCTCCAGCGAGCCGAGGCAGTCGGCGAGGTGGTCCGCCCCGTTGTAGTTGGGCACCACCACGGCGAGGGAGGGCCAAGCGGTGGCCATGGGTGCGCCCTCTAGCTGTGGTTGCTGGCCCGGCCGCGCAGGACCGCCAGCGCGTTGAGCAGTCGCATGATCCGTCCGCGCCGGATCGCCGCCAAGTGGGCGCGCAGCGTCTCCACCTCGCGCGTCAGCGCAGCGATCTGGCGCTCTTGGGCGTGCAGCCGCTCTTCCCAGGCCGCCGGGGGGCGATTGCCCCGCTCCAGGGCCAACAGGTGCAGCACGACCTGGAGGTCCAACCGCGCGCGCAGGTCGTCGGTCACGCTCGGTGGGGGCGCGGCGAAACGCGCCGCGGCGGCCGCCAGCACCGCGGTATCGCCGGTCTTGCTGGCGAGGATGCCATGGCGGTAGGCCGGCGTACGCCGGTCGAGCCGCTCGTCGCGGGCGTTGTACCAACGATCGAGGGCGGCGTGCACCCTGGCGGCGGGGTCCAAGGCGAGCAGGTAGTGCTTCAGCAGCATCAACGGCAGCCAATGGTACAGATAGCCGCTGGGGAAGGTCAGGCAGGCCGCGCCCGCCGCGCGCAGCTCCGCTACGGTCTCTGCCAGGCCGGGCAGCCCGTGCGCGCGGTGCTCGGCCAGCTGCGCGTGATCGGCATGCAGCACGAGGCGCACGTACTCGAACAGCAGCGCCTCGGCGCGCGCCGTCTCGGCCGAGACGAACGGCGCCAGCAGCAGCACGTAGCGGCGGCTCACCCGCAGCAGCTCGCGTAGGTAGCGCGGACGCTGCGCGGCCGGCACGTGTTCCAGCGTGTCGAGCGACACGGCCAGGTCGAAGCTGTCGGGCTGGAACGGCAGCGCGGTGCCCGAGGCGCGCAGCCCCCCGCCCGGGCCCGCGGCCTGCGGGTCTACCACTACCACCCAGTCGTTGGGCAGGAAGCGGCCCAGCAGGCCGGGGGCGCCGCCCACGTCCACGATCGCCAGCCGTGCCGGCCCCTCGTGGCCGCGCACCAGCTCGGCCACCGCCGCCGCGTCGCGGTGGCGCCCGTACTGGTCGAACGGCAAGGCCAGCAGGTCCGAGACCGCGGTCATCCGGTGCTCGCGCGTGGCGGGCTGGCCGTGGGGCGCGGCGCTACTTGCTCCCAGCGCCCCTGCAGCGCCACCAGGCCGTAGCGCTCCACCCCGTCGGCCGCCGTCACGCGGAACGGATAGCACTGGTGGTGGTGGTCGTACGGGTGCAGCTCGGTGGCGTCGTACACCGCCGCCGACAACGTGTAGGCGCCGGGCAGCAGCGGCAGCGCCTCGATGGTGTACACGAGCGTACCCTCGCCCGCTACTTCATCCACGATGTAGCCATCGACGCGCGTGTTCGGCCCGGCGAGCTGGAGCCCGCCCGCGTAGATCCCGATGCCGAACACCGGCCGCCGCACGCGCCGGGGCGCGCGGTAGCGCAGCCGCACGGTGAGCGGTGCGCCGGTGGCGAACTGCTGGCTCGGGCGGCCCTGCGCATCGAGCAGCTCCACCGCTACCAACTGCACCTCGCCGCTGCCCCAGCGCCGGCCGTGCCGCGGCGCTTCGCCCGCTAGGCAGTCAGCGGCCGCCGCTTCGCCCCGCTGGAACCGGCGGTAGGCGCTGATCACTGCCTCGGGCGCGCCCAGGGCCTGTACACAGCCCTCGTGCAGCCACAGCGCGCGGGTGCAGAACTCGCCGACCGCGGCCAGGTCGTGGCTGACCAGCAGCACGGTCCGCCCGGCGGCGTGTAGCGCGTGGATGCGCTCCCGGCAGCGCTCCTGGAACTGGAGGTCACCCACGGCCAGGATCTCGTCCAGCAGCAGCACGTCGGGGTCTACATGCACGGCTACCGCGAAGCCCAGCCGGGCCTGCATGCCCGCCGAGTAGCGCTTCACCGGGGTATCGACGAAGCGCTCCAGGCCCGCGAAGGCCACGATGTCGCCGAAACAGGCGTCGATGCGGCGCCGTGGGATGCCCAGGATCGAAGCGTTGAGGTAGATATTGTCGCGGCCGGTGAGCTCCGGGTGGAACCCCGCGCCTAGCTCTAGCAGCGCCGCCACCCGGCCCTGCACCGCGATCCGCCCGCTGGTGGGGGTGAGTAAGCGGGCGGCTAGTTTGAGCAGCGTGCTCTTGCCCGAGCCGTTGGTCCCGATGATCCCGAGCGCCTCGCCCGGCGCCACGGCGAACGAGACATCGCGCAGTGCCCAGAACTGCTCACGCCAGCCTTGCGGGCGCAGTAGGTGGCGGACCAGCGCCTGGAGCGAGCGCGGACGCTCGTGATGGATGACGAACCGCTTGGAGACGCCCTCGAAGGTAAC
>Ga0070737_10002511_pt1 | contig 21916 bp, 21 predicted proteins | sample Coa_R1_10_FD_66438 | JGI IMG/M metagenome (GOLD analysis project Ga0070737, IMG submission 66438) | Surface soil microbial communities from Centralia Pennsylvania, which are recovering from an underground coalmine fire - Coalmine... | ecosystem: Environmental > Terrestrial > Soil > Unclassified...
TGGCGTCGCGCAGATTGGGCGGGTAGCCGCGCGCGCACCAGAACTCGTAGAGGAACTGGCGCAGCTTGATCGCGTCCTCGCCGAAGCGGAAATCGGGTACGTTTTGCGGCATGGCTGATCTCCCGGACTAGCCGGTGAACTCCGGCATTATCTTTTTGGCAAACACCTGTGCGAATTCATCGGAAGGCACTATCAGCTTGAAGTAGGTGCATCCCAGCTCCTCGATCCGCGAGCGAATCGCGCGCCGGAGTTCATCGACCGTGCCGATCAAAAGCGCCGGTGCGTTGCGTGCGGCTTGTGCGTCGGGCAGTTGCGGCTTGAAGTTACCGGTCGTGATCTCGCGCGCCACACGGGCCGCCACCGCCTCGCTCTCGGCGGCGCTGGCGGCAGGATAAACCTTCACCATCGCGCTGACCTCGACATCGGCGGGATTGCGCCCGGCCTTGGCGGCCAGCTCGCGCATGATTCCGAGCCGGCGCTTGAGTTCCGCCATGGTCAGCGTGTGGGTGAAGAAGCTCATCATGTCGGCGTCCTGAGCGGTGATGCGCAATGTGCGCAGGTCGGTGCCGCCAATCATGATCGGCGGATGAGGTTTTTGCAGCGGCGGCGGCAGATTGACCGCCTTGTCGATGCGGAAGTAGCGCCCCGCAAAGCTGGGCTCGAATTGCGTCCACATCGCCTTCATCACCTTGACGCCCTCGCCCAGTTGCGCGATGCGCTCGGCGGTTGACGGGTAGCGGTAGCCGTAGGCTTCGTACTCGCTGCGCAGCCAGCCCGCGCCGACGCCGACCGTGATGCGGCCACCGCTGATGTAATCCAGCGTGGTGAACATCTTGGCCAGCAGGGCCGGATTGCGAAACGACATGCAGCCGACCGTCGGCACCAGCCGCACCCGCCGCGTGATGGAGGCCATCCACGCCAGCATCGTGTAGCACTCGAATTGCGCAATCCGCTCACCGGGTGATTTGGCGGGCAGCAGATGGTCGTCGAAGGAAATCGAATGGTAGCCCAGTTGCTCGGCCAGCAGCGTGCTGCGCCGGGCGCGTTCGAAGTCGCCGTTGAAGATGTGCAATCCAAACTTGATCCGGGGGGTCATCGCGAAATCCCGTGCGGGCGCGCCGCACCACAAGCGCGCTTTCCGGAGAAGCAGCGGAAATCTACAAAAAGTCCGCCGTGATGGCAAACTCCTACGGTAAACGAATCCGGGGCGGCGGGCGTCAAAAGCATCGGAGGCCTGAGAGGGTGACTCAGGAGGTCTTCGATGGATAGCAAATCACATCGCGCCGGCGGCAGGGCCGGACTGGGTCTGAAGGGCAAGATCGTTGCGCTGCTTTGTGCGGCAGCAGTGGCGGGCGCACTGAGCGGATGTTACGCGCCGGGGCTGGGAATGACGCCGGGCGAGACCGGCGCTTTGGCCGGCGGCGCGCTCGGTGCGGGCGGCGGCGCGCTGATTGGTTCAACCATGGGTGCGCCGGGCACGGGTGCGATAATCGGCGGCCTGGGCGGCGCAGCGGGCGGCTACCTGATTGGCAGGTCAGTCGAGCGCCGCGACTATTACGGTTATCCGTACTACTACTGAGCGCGCCAAGCATTTGTTCGTGAGTCCAAGAGTTCGGTTGATAGGCCGGGCCATGGCAGGGGCGAGCTGAATAAGTGGGGCGGGCATCCTTGCTCGCCATCGATGCGCGAGGCTTGCTCGCGCCACTCTATTTGACCGCTGGCGCGAACAACTGCGCCGTCAGTGAGCGGTCGGCGCGAAGCACCGTAGCAGGACAACCAAGGGCATGGCTTAGCGGCTTTGGCGGCGCAGGAAGCCGTAACCGAACAGGTTGAAGCCCAGCACCGCGTAAAAGATCGCCAGTCCCGGAAAAGTGGCCAGCCATGGCGCGGTGCGGAAATACAGCTCCGCCTCTTCGATCATCCGGCCCCAACTGGGAGTCGGCGGAGGAACGCCCAGGCCCAAAAAGCTCAGCGCCGCGTCGAGCAGCAGCGTGCCCGACGTGGCCAGCGCGCCCATCACCACGATCAGCGGCAGAACGTTGGGCAGCAGATGGCGCCCGATGAGCCGCAATGACGATGCACCCAGCGAACGAGCCGCCACCATAAAGTCGCGCTGACTCACCGACAGCGCTTCGGCGCGCACCACGCGCGCCACCTGCGTCCAGGATACCAGCCCGATCACGATGAGGATGCTGGTCAGGCTGGGGCTGAGCACCGCCACCAGCGCCATCGCCAGCAGCAGCGCAGGCAGCGTCAGCATCATGTCGGTAAAGCGCATCAGCGCAACGTCGACGGCGCCGCGGAAGAATCCCGCCGCCAGGCCGATCGCGACGCCGATCGTCATCGTGACCAGCATCCCGGCCACGCCGACGACCAGCGAGATGCGCGCGCCGTAGATGATTCGCGACAGCACGTCGCGTCCCAACTCATCGGTGCCCAGCGGAAACGCCCAACTGGGCGGCGCCGGCTCGCCGTAGGTCGGCGCGACCGCCCGGGTCGGGTCGTGCGGTGCGATGAGCGGCGCGGCGGCGGCAATCACCGCCAGGCTCAGCACCATCAGCAGGCCCACCAGCTCCATCGCGCCCAGCCGCTGCTTCATACCCGCTCACCGAGGCTGATGCGCGGATCGAGCCACGCATAGAGCAGATCGACCAGCAGATTGGCGGCCACGATCAGGAAGGCGGAGAACAGCACGGTGCCCATGATCAGCGGGATGTCGAGGTTGAAGATCGCTTCGAACGCAAGCCGCCCGATTCCCGGCCAATTGAACACCGTCTCCGTCAGCACTACGCCCGACAGCAGTCCCGCCAGGTCAAGGCCGGCCAGCGTGACCAGCGGCAGCAGCGCGTTGGCCATCCCATGCTTGAGCATCGCGCGCCGGCGTGACAGCCCTTTGCCGAGCGCGGTGCGGATGTAATCCTGGCCCATCACTTCGCCCAGGCTGGTGTGCAGGATGCGCGAATAGTAGCCGCCCGCGCCCAGCGCCAGCGTCAGCGTCGGCAGAATCAGGCTGCGCGCGCCGCTGAAGCCGCCCAGGGGAAAGGAATGCAGGTACAAGCCGCCGAAAATCAGCAGCATTGTGCCCAGCCAGAACACCGGCATCGAGATCAGCGCCAGCGACACCACCAACAGGCCGTGATCGACGGCGCGGTCGCGATAGGCCGCCGCGGCCATTCCCATCGCCGCGCCGATGACGAGCGACACCACCATCGCGCACACCGCCAGGATCGCGGTGGCGCCCAGCCGCTCGGCGATCAGATGCGTGACGCTTTCGCGCATGATGTAGGAGCGGCCCAAATCGCCGTGCAGCGCGCGATCCAGGTAGCGGCCATACTGGATGTAGATCGGCTGGTCGAGCCCCAACTGCGTGCGGATCATCGCCAGCGTCTGCGGGTCGGCCTTGGCGCCGGCGATCGTGACCGCCGGGTCGGCGGGCACCACGAACGCGATCACAAAGGTGATAATCGAGGTGCCCAGCAGCACCACGATTCCGAAAGCAAGACGGCGCACGATGTGAGCCAGCATCGGCACTAGCACTATTCCGACAGCATCCCCCGCCGGCGCAGCAATTGCGCCAGATGGCGCTCGGCGCGCTGGCGATGGCGCGCCCCTTCGCCGCCGGCGTCCGCGGTTTCCAACGCATCGCGGTCGGCGGGGCTGAGTTCGGCCACCGCCGCGTCCAGTGCCGACAGCAGCGCCGATTGCTCCGCACTGCGTTGGGCAAGCGCGCGCAGCGCCCGGCGATGGGCCAGAAACGCGGTCAGCGACGAATACGCGGGAGCTTTCACGACACCGCGTTGACTTCGACGCCGCTCAGCCAGCCAATCAGCTTGCCCAGGGCGAAGCCGGCCACCGCGGCGCCCAGCGCAATAGCCAGGAAATGCGCCCCGCTGCGCCAGCGGCTGCGATCCGCCAGCCATCCTTCGAAATAGCCGACTGCGAACAGCGCCGCGGCGGTGGCAATCACCGCGCCGGCCAGCCCGTAGTTGGTCAACGGGATCAGCACGAACGGCACCAGCGGCACCAGCGCGCCAATCATGAACGCCAGCCCCATCACGATGCCGTCGGTAACGGGATTGGAGACCAGCGTTTCGCCGATTCCGTAAACCTTTTCCTCGGCGGTCTTGGTCAGCGCCTCGGGCGCGGAACTGAGCAGCTTGACCACCCGGTAGCCGGCCTCGCGGCTCAGCCCTTCGCGCGCCAGTTGATCGAGCAGGCTTTCCTGGATCAGGTAAGGCTCATTGACGACCTCGTCGCGGGCGCGATGGAGTTCGCCCTCCAGCACTTCACCTTCGGCGCGCGTCCCCAGGTAGGCGCCCGCCGCCATCGAAATCGCGCCGGCCGCGGTCGAGGCCAGCGCCGTCAGGATCACCTCGTAGCGCCTGGGCAGCGCGCCTGCCAGTCCGCACAGGACCCCGGCGGTGGTAAGGATTCCGTCCTGCATCCCGAAGACGACCTCGCGGATGTTGGACAGCCGCTCAAAGCGCTGGCGTCGTTGTTCGGCGGTGATGGCCAAGGTTCGCGTGCGGCGCCGCCGCTGCTAGGCGGCCGTCTCCGAGTCGGGTTTCCAGTCTGCCGGACACATCCGTCCGCTGCGCAGCGCGCGCACCACGCGCAGCGTCTCCGCGACGCTGCGTCCGACGTTAGCCTGACTGGCCACCGCGTACAGCACCTTGCGCGCCGCATCGATGATGAAGGTGGCGCGCATCGCCACGCCTTCGCGTTCGTCAAACGCACCGTAGCTGCGCGCCAGCTTGCCGCCCTCATCCGCGGCCAGCGGATAGTCCACTCCGCCCAGCTCGCGGATCCATTCCAGATGGGTCTGGACACCGTCGCAGCTCACGCCGATAATCCGCGTCCTTTCGGCGGTAAACTCCGGCAGCATCTGCTGGAATCCTTTGACTTCGGTCGGACAGATGAAGGAGAAGTCCTTGGGATAAAAGAACAGCACGACCATCTCCGCGCCCGGGCGCGCCAAGCTGACACGTCCGGCCCGGGCGCCCACGGCGGCAGGCAGATCGAAATCGGGGGCGGTATCGCCTGGTTTCAGCATCGGTCCTCAGCGGCAACTCGCGGATGAAGAGCGTAAATCAAAAGTTGCCCCAATGCCATTGCTACTGGATCTCATAGGTTAGGTTGACCGTCGCCGGGACCGTGATCTGACCCGGCGAGATCGGCGTGGGTTCCGACGGCGCCGCCGCAAAGCGTGCGGCAGCCATGCTCATGAAACGGATCGGACGCGGCTCGGCGCTGGTTGACGCACGCAGCACACGCTTGAGCTTGACGCCTAGCGCCGCGGCCAGCGCGCGCGCCTGACCCATCGCGTCGCCCGCCGCCTTGGCGATCGCCTCGTTGCGCGCAGCGCTCTGATCGCGCATGGTGAAGCTGACCGAATCGACCCGGTTGGCGCCAGCGCCGATCGCGGCGTCGATCAACGCGCCGACGCGGTCCAGGGCCGTGGTCTCGACGGTCACCGTATTGACGGCGCGGTAGCCGACAATCCTGGCTTCCACCTCTCCGGGCCGCGACCGATAGTCCGGCATCAGGGTGTACGATCCGGTCTGGATCCTGCCGTTGGTGCCGAGCGCGCCCTTAAGCGCGTCCGCCACCTTTTGCGAAAGCCGCGCGTTGGCCGACGCCGCCTTGGCGGCGGTCTCCGCGTGAGTCTCCACCGCGACATCCATCGTGGCGCGGTCGGGATTCGCGCGCACTTCCGCACTGCCGGTCACTTCGATAGTCGGGACCGGCGTGCTCTGCGGTGTGGCCTGGGCCATGGCCGGAGCGGGTGCGATCAGCGCAAGCATCATCAGCAGGAGGGGAGTCTTCATCGGCAGTCCTTGCGCGTACCTGGGTTGCTTCAATTTTGGCTGCGCAGGCGCATCGGGCGCAACCCTGGCGTCAGATCGATCAGCGGGCGGATATGGAATCGCAGCGGGCGCGCGCTTAATCTGAAGCAGCGGCCGCGCCAGGTGCGGGCGCCTCCACGATGGCAGACAAGCAGGAAAAGAAAGTCACGCCCCGCTCGCAGGATTTCGCCGGATGGTACAACGACGTGATTCTGCGCGCCGAACTGGCCGACTACTCGCCGGTGCGCGGATGTATCGTGTTTCGGCCCGACGGCTTTGCGATTTGGGAGGCGCTGCGCGACGAGCTGGACCGGCGCATCAAGCGCACCGGCGCGCGCAACGCCTACTTCCCGATGTTCATCCCGCAAAGCTTCATCGCCCGGGAAGCCGAGCATGTCGAGGGCTTCTCGCCCGAGTTGGCGGTGGTCACGCACGGCGGCGGCAAGGAGCTGGAGGAGCCGCTGATCGTACGCCCCACTTCCGAGACCATCATCAACCACATGTTCGCGCAGTGGATCCATTCCCATCGCGACCTGCCGCTGATGGTCAATCAATGGTGCAACGTGGTGCGCTGGGAGATGCGCACCCGGATGTTCCTGCGCACCACGGAATTTCTCTGGCAGGAGGGGCATACCGCACACGCCACGCAGACCGAAGCCGAGGCCGAGACGCTCAAGATGCTGGAGGTGTACCGCACCTTCGGCGAGGAGTTCCTGGCGATTCCGCTGATCTGGGGCCGCAAGAGCGCGGCCGAGCGCTTTGCCGGCGCGGTCGAGACCTACACCATCGAGGGATTGATGGGCGACGGGCGGGCGCTGCAATGCGGCACTTCGCACTTTTTGGGGCAGAACTTCGCGCGCGCCTTCAACACCCGCTTCCTCGACGACAACAACGAGCTGCAATTCGTCTGGCAGACCAGTTGGGGAGTATCGACGCGCCTGCTGGGCGCGCTGATCATGGTGCATGGCGACGACCAGGGGCTGCGCCTGCCGCCGCGCGTCGCGCCGATGCAGGCGGTGATCGTTCCGATCTGGCGCAAGGCCGAGGAACGCGAGCAGGTGCTCGCTGCGGCGCAATCGTGTCTGGCGGCGCTGCAGGCGGCCGGCATCCGCACCCACCTGGACGCCCGCGAAGGCGTCACCCCCGGTTTCAAGTTCAACGACTGGGAGATGCGCGGGGTGCCGGTGCGCGTCGAGATCGGCCCGCGCGACGTGGCCGCCGGATCCGTGATCCTGGCGCGGCGCGATATCGCGTCCAAGGAGGCCAAGGTCAAGGCGCCGCTGGGCGATCTGACCTCCGCAATGAACAAACTGTTGGACGAAATCCAGAACAATCTGTTTGCGCAGGCGAGGGCCGCGATGGCGGCCGAGACGCGCACGTTTGACAACTACGAGGCATTGCGCCGCCAGATGGAGGGCGAGGGCGGCGGCGGGCTGGCCGAGCTTCATTGGTGCGGCGACCCGGCCTGCGAAACCCGCATCCGGGAAGAGACCCGCGCCACCTGCCGCGCTATCCCGCTGGAGCGGCAATCCACCGGCCCCTGTATCGTGTGCGGCAAGCCGGGCCAACGCGCCTTCTTCGCCAAGGCCTACTGAAGCAACGATAAAAACCAGATGCGCGAGACGATCCTGGGATTTATCGCCCGCCTGCGCCAGGCCGGCGTGCGGATTTCGGTCGCCGAATCGCTCGACGCGGCGCACGCAGTGGCGGCCGCCGGCTTGGAACGCATCCGGATGCGCGAGGCGCTGGCCGCCACGCTGATCAAGGATGAGGCCGACCGGCCCCTGTTCGATCGCGAGTTCGACCTCTACTTCGCCGCCGCCCGCAAGGCGGGCCGCCAGGTGCGGCGCGGGCAGAGTTGGCAGGGGATGGTCGGGCGGCACGGCAGGCCTTCCGAGGGCGGCGTGCAGCCGCATCCGCCGCGCCAGCACCAGGAACGTCCGGCGCGGGATCAAAGCGTCAAGTCCGCCACGGTCGAAGGGGACGACAAAGCCGCTGCGCCGCAAGAGGATCGCGGTTTGGATGAAGCGGGCGAACGCGCCCGCGGCGATCGCAAACCAAATCAGGCGGGTGCCGCCGCGGCGCGCAATCGCGAGGCCGAAACCAAGCTCTTCAGCGTCTACACCGACCTCGATTACGAGCAGGCACTTGAATCACTGGAGCCGCTCAAGCGCCGCTTCCGCGTTCGGGTCGGACGGCGGCTGCGGATGGCGCAGCGCGGCCGGATCGATATCCGGCGCACGATCCGCGCCGCGATTCAGCGCGGCGGCGCGCTGCTCGATTTGCGGATGCGCCGGCGGCGTCCGCGCCACGTCGAACTGATACTGCTGGCCGACATCTCGGGCTCGGTGCGCTACGCGTCGAGCCTGATGCTGGGGCTGGCGGCGGGCGCGCGCGAATGCTTCCGCAGCATCCATAGCTTCGTTTACGTCGACCATCTGGCGGAAGCGGGCTTCGAGCGCGGCTACCTCCACATGACCCCGATGCTCGACCTTTACGCCCGCTCGGACTTCGGCCGCGTGCTGGCCGAGCTGGTCGCCACCAGAGGCCATCTGCTCAACCGCGCCGCGCTGGTGGTAATCCTGGGCGACGGCCGCAACAACCGCCGCCCGGCCCGTGCCGACCTGCTGCGCCAAATCCGGCGCCGGTGCCGCGCGGTGGTGTGGCTCAATCCCGAAGATCCCGCCCGCTGGGGCAGCGGCGACAGCGCGATTGCGACCTACGCCCGCGAAGTCGACGCCCTGATCCCGTGCCCCAACCTGCGCGATTTGGAAAAATCCCTGACCCGGGTCGCTTGACCCGGCTTGGATAGCAGCTAGAACCCGTCTAAAGTATGGTTTTTGGCCGTGGAACTGGGCGCAGGCCAATGCCAGGCGAAGCCACCCTAGCTCAGTCGGTAGAGCAGCTGATTCGTAATCAGCAGGTCGTCGGTTCGAATCCGACGGGTGGCTCCAAAAAACCCACGGAATCCAAAGCTTTTCTCGGTCATCGCGATGGCCACTCCGTCGAACTAGCAGCCGATTGTCCGAAAACTGTCCGAATTTGGCAAGAGCGTCGAGCGGATGCTTGGGATTACCCTTCCGTGTCGCGTAAACTTACGGAGATAGCGCATCAACGGTCTGCGGATGCTGTTATGACCGAAAGATTCTCTCGGCGACATGGCTTCAGGGTTGAGGCTCGGCCTATTCGAGTGCGCGAGGATGCTCCCGCGGAACTACGCAATGCCGTGGTTTACATTGCACATGATCTGGGTCTGTGCTTCAACGAGCTAAGAGAAATCCTGTGCAGGATTCTTCACACAGCGCCTGATCCCGGAAACTGGTCGGAGATTCCCAACGTGCGGGATGAGGTGCTCCGATGGGTGGGGTCGTGTGAATGGTTCCGGGTGTACGACTTCATCGAGGAGATCTATCAGTCCCTTCCGCGAGACCTTCGTGGTCGCTTCGCTGACGAAGTGAACGAATTCTTCGTCGCGAACGGAATCGGATGGAAGTTGGAGAACGGAGCTATCTCGTACCGTGGCGACGACGAATTTGAACGCTCCGTCCGCTCAGTGAATCAAGTCCTTATCCGAGAGGGCCGGCAAACAGCAGCGCGCGAGATGGCCGAAGCTCTTTCCGATCTTTCCCGCTTGCCAGAGCCTGATGTAACAGGAGCGGTACAGCATGCCGTTGCCGCATTGGAGTGTTTGGCTCGCGATGTCTGTAATGATCCGCATGCGACATTGGGCCAACTGATTCAACGCCATCCGGATGCGTTGGCGCTAACGCCTCCACTCGACTCAGCCGCTGAAAAGCTCTGGGCATTTGCGTCCCAACGAGGCCGCCACGTTCGAGAGGGGCACGCTCCGGATCGGCGCGAAGCCGCTTTGGTGGTGCGAATCGCTGCAGCTCTGATTGAATATCTCAACCCGGTCGAGTGAGTAGCTCTATGCAAATGCACTCGGCTTCGATCGTCGCAACTCCAAGAAGGACGTAGATGTCGGTTCTGATCACGGGATCGGATCCGAGACCCTTCCCACAAGCGAGTCAAAAGGGACAAGTATGCGCCAATATCAAGTCGATCCAAGGGTCCGCGAGATGTGGAAGATCTACCCGGTGCGCATAGAGGGGCGGTCGACGTCGACGTGCCATGGCCAGCCGACGTTGTTGGTGCAAAGTATGGAGGGGGGATTTGTCACACGAAACTGTCCGGCGTGCGGAAGAAGTCATACGGTTCCCGAGGAAGTCTTTCTCAAGGATCTGGATCTTTGGGTTGCATGTCCCGAATGCAAGCAGCGCATGCTGCGACGCGTGATATTCAAGAACTACGCCTTAGTCTGTGAGCGCTGTGACGTATTCGTGAAACTCGCGGAACTCCTGCCCCGTTGGAGCGATTTGTGAAGGCCGTCGGTAAGGGAGCACAGTTCGGAAGATCAGTTCTGCTCTTCGCCGAATAGGCTGAGATAAGGCTGATAGGAAAACCGCCGATTGCGCTTTCGTCCGGTGGTTTCGCGCAGCAATCCGACGGTCTCAAGTTGGCGTGCCAGACTGTTCGCGTTCGCGAATGACAGGCCCGTCATCTCCATGATGGCCGGCACGGAAACGATCGGACGGAAATACAGGCGCTCCAAGAGCTGTAACGCTTTCCCCGACGCGCGGCCCAAACGGTTTAGAATCAGCTGGCGATGCTCCTCGCGTATCTTCACGATCCGGCGGGCATTGATGGTCGCCTCTTCGGCGACTTGAGCCACGCCCTGCAGGAAGAACTTGAGCCAGCCCTCCCAGTCGCCACGGTCGCGGACCGACTGCAGCCGATCGTAATACTCGGCCCGGTTGAGTTTGAAAAAGTGCGAAAGATAGAGCAGCGGCCGTTTCAGGATCTCCTTTTCGCTTAGGAGAAACGTAATTAACAGGCGTCCGACTCTTCCGTTTCCGTCCAGGAACGGATGAATGGTCTCGAACTGCGAATGAGCGATTCCCACCTTGATGAGCGCCGGCATCGGGTGTTCCTGATGCAGGAACTTCTCAAAGTTGTCGAGCGCCTGCCGCATCTCGTGTGGCGGCGGCGGCACATAACGCGCATTTGCCAGCGTCGAACTTGGTGGGCCGACCCAGTTCTGCGAATTTCGATACTCGCCAGGATTGCGCTCTGCTCCTCGGACGCCCTGCATCAGCTTCGCATGTATCTCGCGGATCAGCCGGAGCGATACGGGTAGCTTCTCCAAGCGTTCGAGGCCGTGATTCATCGCAGCCACGTAGTTGACGACCTCGGCCACGTCTTCCGGATGGCCCGGCTCTGCTGCCTGCGCCTCGAATTCAAGCACATCGATGAGAGACGCTTGGGTGCCCTCGATCTGGCTTGAAAGCACCGCCTCCCGGCGAACGTACATGAAGACAAATAGGTCAGGATTGGGCAGCGTCTCCGTCGAACCGTCCAATCTGCCGACTGCCAGATCGGCCTTGGAGAGCAGATTCCACATCTCCTCGTCCAGCGCGATTGGGGGCTCTGGCGGCAATGGGTTCGGGATGAACGCCCGATAACCGGGCGGCTGCTTGATGTAGCGTCCGGCGTGGGCGCTGGACGGCCGCTGAGCCAGCCTGGCCGCTTTCGCGACCGGTGTCGTAATTTTCGCCACCGAAAATTAAAACCATGGCCGCAGCACGTTATTATCGGAAACGGCCGGTTTCCGATAATATCTAGCGGCTTGCTATTGTTCCGGTCAATAAAGCGGCGGATCTACGGCGTCGCGAAAGAGGCCCTCGGCCTTCGGCCGTCAGCCTTTCCGATGATCCGCGATCGGCGTCACCTTCGGCTGAACTGGCTGGGCACCGAGGTGCGCCTGCAACCGCTCGGCAGCTGCGGCGAGGTCGGCTTCGCTGACGATGTTATACCGGTCAAAGACGCTCCGGGTCTTGTGGCCCGATAATGCCATCGCCACACGGTCCGGAATACCCGCCCTCACCATGTTGCGCACCGCAGTGCGGCGCAGGTCGTGCACCAACACTTTGCCCACGCCGGCGCGCTTGCAAGCGGTCGCCCATGCGCGCTTGAAGTCCCCGACGGGCTGGCCGTCGAGATGGAACACGTACGGGCACTTCAGACGGCGATTCGCATTCGCGCGTTCGATGATCGCAAGCAGCTCCCCCGAGAGGGGTAACACTCGGCCGTCCTTGTTCTTGCTGACCGACGGCCGCAAGCGCACGACACGCCCGGCAAGATCGACGTCGCGCCATTCAAGCGCCTTCATCTCGCCGACCCGCCAGCCCGACAAGTAAAGGAAAGTGATCGGGTCTTTCAAATACTGCGGCAGATGCTCACGGAGCGTCACAAAGACGCCGTGCTCGACAAATCCCTCGCGTGCATTGTTCTCCTCGAGCAGGGGAATATGCGGAGCGTAGCGAAGCCGTCCCGATTCAACGGCCAGGTTGAACATCCGCTTCAGAGCGGCGAGTTCGCGGTTGATGCTGGCGTTGGCGGCGCCTTGGCGCTGTCGATCCGCCGCGTATTTCTTAATCCGCTCGGTCGTGATCTCCACGGCGCGATCCAGCGCAAACCGCGTTTTCAGGTGATTGATCGAGAGCCGGACGGAGCGAATCGATCGCAACCGGTTGACCTCGTAGTCGGTCAAAAGCGCGTCTGCAAGGTCCTCGAACGTGACACGCTCCTCGACCGGACCGATCAATTTTCCGTTCGCCGCTTCGCCGATGCGTTGCTTGAGGAGCTTGAGCGCCTGGGCCTCGTTCGTGGACCGCGAACTCTCCCGGTGCTCCTTCCCGCGATAGCAGTAGGCGATCCAGTAAACTGAGCCGCGCTTGAAAACGCGGCCCATCCCTCTCAATGATTTCTGTTCCTTCGCTCTCAACCCGTGCAAACGTTCCCGGCCGTGAAATTCGAGCGCGCGCCGAACCGTATCCGTCCGGCGACGCTCCGCGCCGGCGCGAGCGACGCATCCCCGCGGAGCTCGCGCTGCCACAATAGATCAATGTTTGAAGAGCGACCGTGTCAACGGCACGGCGATCGAATTCTCAACGGCTCTTGCCGCGAATGAATTCATCCATCGGGGCTCCAAAGCATCGCAACACGCGACGCACCGAGCGGTTGCTCCCCGTGGAGGAAGCGGCGCAGAAGTTCGGCGTTAAAGCCGACTAGCTATACCGCCATCACAAGGAGCTTCCGTTCACAGTGCGGTGCGGCAGGCTACTACGGTCGCGAAGAAGCTCCATTTCGTGTGCGCACAATACGTTGAGCGCGGCGCTCGCCCCCGACGGCCTTCTCATTCTCGCCACGTCTCCCCCTACGCAGGTTTCCCGCGCCGCTGGACCGGCCACTCAGGGCCAAGCCTTCAGCAGGGTCGCCCCAGCAGCATTCGGCATATCAAACACCCATACTTCTTTAAGGCCGCGCGGAATCTTTCCCCGTTTGCCGGGCCGGTCAAGAATCGATCGCACGCGGTTCCCCAGGTCGGCCAAATTCGGATGCTCCACGCCGTGCTCGTTGTCGTAAATCACAAGCCAGTACGGCGGATAGTCGCTTCTCAAATGCTTTTTAATTATGTGCGGAAGCCGTGCGTACGGTTTGTATCCAGGGCGCGGGTTGTCAATGTCCAGCAGCATCGCGTCCGGCGCAATTTCCTGAATCGGATAGGGTGAAAAATCCTGATACCCGGACGGATCCTTCACTGCTGGCGTCGAGAACAGCGCGGTGACTTCGATGTCGCGCAAGTAACACTTGTTCTCGTCGTAGACCGTAAAGTCTGCGCGACCCGACCCGGGCTGGTTGCGACGGACCCAAACAAGCTTTGGCGAAAGCACCTCGTTGTATTGCCTTGCAAAGATGCAAAAGTACTGGGCTTCTTTGAGTTCAGTGAAATCGGGACTTGGCTTACCGGACGAGTATGAGCACCTCAGGTACTCGCCCGCTCCCATCGCCTCGTTCTTTGCCTCGGCCTCCGCACAACGCTCCTCGATTCTCACGAGCACTTTCGCGTTCCTCCAGGCTGGGGCGATTTAATGATCCGAATCGGCCGCGGCCACGGTTGGTACGATTCGCTCAGGCGCCGACCCGCCCTCGAAAGCGGTCTTTCCGACATAGACACTTGCGATCGCCGCGTTAGGATCGGGCGCATCGAACCGGTACGTGCCCTTAGTTTCCTTGCCCTTGTCGAGCGTCATGGTTATCGGTTTGACCTCCGCCAATTGACGCCATGACACCGAAGCGTCGATCGTGTAGAATATAGCTAAATTCGCGGGAAAACGGTATCAGACGATGGCAAGATCTATCACGAAAACGAACCGGCCACGGCTTACGCTCGACATACCACCCGCGCTACGGCGCCGCATCAAGGTAGCGGCAGCCGCCCAGGACCTTTCAGTCTCGGCCTATGTCACCCGCCTCCTCGATCGCGCGGTGCCAGCGGGTCGCACGCTTAAGAAAAGGGCTGACGGGACGATCACGACCGAGACGCTACGCCGTTTCGCCGCCTTCCGCGCCCAGCAACCCACGCCCTTTCCGGAGGACTCTGTAGACCTGATCCGCGAAGCCAGGATGGAGCGTGATAAACAACTGTGAGCGCGGATGAAGTGATGGCCGATGCGAGCTTTGCGCTTAAGTGGATCGAGCGGGAGCCCTGTAGTGACGAAGCATCGGAGCTTCTAGAAAAGTGCCAGAAACAGCGTCGGCGCCTAACCGCGCCGGCGCTGTTTGCCTATGAGGCGACCAATGCCCTCGCGAAACGGGTAAAACGGGGCCAGGTGAGCCTTGAGATCGCCAGGGAACGCCTAGCATTCCTGTTGGAGAATGGGCCAGCGCTGGAGAACGACGTTGCGGTTAATCTTCGCGCTCTGGAAATTACGGAGCGGTTCTCGCTCCCCAGCGACTGCGACGCGCACTACCTGGCGCTCGCCGAGTCCCTCCAGTGCGAATGCTGGACAGCAGACGAACGCCTCTGGAACACGGCCAGGAACGAACTGCCCTGGGTGCGCTGGGTGGGCCAGCGGACCTCGGCGATTATGGAGTAATATAGAAGTCGAATCCGCCGGCGAGCTCTGAGAACAATTGGTTGCGTTCCTACTCGTCTACCGGCGAAAAGTTCAGACCGGACAAATAGGGAACCCCGCCTGTGTGGTACATCAATGCGTCGGACGTTACTTACCTTCAAGGAAACGACGAGCGTTTCACGGAGTTCGTTGATGCCTTAATCCGAGCCGACATGTTTATCGCCTCATTACCGGACGCAAGCATCAAAACTAACCTACGGACGCGCATTTCGGACGGCGGGGTTGACACCGAATTAACGGCCCCAATACCCAGTGCTTCCGGCGGTTTGTGTCAAAACCCAACGTGTTGGCAATACAAGGCTCGACCGTATGCCAACGTATCGGTCAAAGAACGCGGCGAAGATCCTTGCAAGCCTTACGCAAAGAACCTTATATCCAGCGGTTACGCGTATCGTCTTTGCGTAGCAGACGACATGCCCCCGCAAACCAAAGCAGATTGGGAAACCGAGCTTGATCAGACTATACGGAATATCGAAGCAACCGCGCCCCCACCGAAAGTCGTAACGGCAAGCGACCTCGCAGCATGGGCTAATCGATACCCAACAATTGTCGCGCGATTTTTCCGCCCACAGCTTTTCAATCTCCTGCACCTGGATTCGTGGGGGCCAAATGCCGTGGCCGTGACAAGGAATTACGTCCCGGTCGCACAATGGGCGGAAACGGAGCGGCTGTTGCTGGCTCACACCGACTTGGGCAAACCCGTACAGGACCCGGTCCTGCGCATCCAAGGAGAGGCCGGTGTCGGTAAGACCCGGCTTGTGTATGAGACGCTGTCCAAGGTTCCCGGCTTGAGAGGCCTGGTCCTGTACTCCTTGGACGAAAACAACGCGCGAGCCTTCGCGCACTACCTCATCAACGATAAGGAAGCAAAGGCCATCATTGTCGTCGATGACTGCTCACTTCAAGGAAGTGCCGAATTGCGCCAGCTCTTCAACGGCCACACTACGCGACTTCGAGCGGTGGTCATTGACAACAGAGTGCCGAAGAATGTGAGCCAGGCGCCTGAGCTACATCTTCAGCGAATCCCGAAGGAGGTCGTGGATCAAATACTGGCCCTTAATTTTCCCTATGTCGCAGCCGATAGGCGGCGGCTTTACGTCGAATTGTCGGGCGGCTTTGTGAGGCTCGCAGCGGATCTCTGTTCGCATGATGCCACGATTCTGCAACGCGGCGATATAGGTTACGTTATACCAGGCGTTCGGGAGTACTTAAGACTGAGGTTGGATGACGCCAACGACCTAAAAACGGTGCAGGCTATTTCATTGCTGCAGATTGTAGGGTTCAAGGAGGATGTTGCAAGCGAACTTGAAGAGTTGTGCCAATGGATAGGGCTGGACAAGTCGGATGTTCTTGATCGCGTGACGCGGCTCAAAGATTCGCCCGGCTTCATAGCGATAGGTGGTCGATACCTGTACATTACGCCCAAAATCATCGCGGACGTGGCCTTTCAAGATGCGTGGGAACGTTGGTTTGCCGCCGACCCGAACGGCCTTCTGTCAAAAATTCCAGCCATTCTCACGGAGCCGTTCCAGCGACGAATAGCGGCAAGTGGAGATGTCGCGGCCCGGAGGGCCGCCGCAGATTTTTTTCGACGTTGGGCCGCAGGGCTGACGATCGCTAGTCTTGCTGATCACGGCAATCTCGACAGAATCTTGGCGTTAGGCGAGACGGACCCTGACGTTTACCTGCCCTTAATCAGCAACCTGATCCTGAACGGCTCCCTCGATGATTTACGCTCTATTGATAGGACGCGCAGCGAAGAGCGTGCTTGGCGCTGGGGACCTCGTCGGTACCTGGTCTGGTTCCTGGAACGGATCGCGGCATTTCCAGAATATTTCAGGGACGCCGAAGCTGCTCTCTTCCGCCTAGCGCTTGCGGAATCCGAACCGGGGATCGCAAACAATGCAACGGGTGTGTGGCGCCAGCTCTTTCGTCCGCTTCTTTCCGGAACTGCGGTTCCTTTCGCCGAGCGGCTGAGTCTTTTGAGGCAACGCCTTTTCATGAACGATCAGGAGGCTCAAGCACTTGGAGTGGCTGCAGTCGAGTCTTGCCTTGCTTCTCTCTTCGGCGTTGCGACTCGGGACGTAGGACCCCAAATTGTCGCGGGGCGAATCGTCCCAGATGACTGGCGGCCCAAGACGTATGCGGAACTGTGGGATTGCCTGGACAAGACACTGGAATTGGTTACAGAAATGGCAAGCAGCACACTTCCGACCTTGCGCGCAGCGGGAGAACGCATCGCGCTAGCTCACGTGCGTCAATTGGTAGCGGCTAACCGCCTGCAGGCTCTACAGCAGGTCTTTACCCCGGATCGTCTCACATCCGTCACGCTGCCGAAACTTCTCGAACATATCGAGCAGTTCCTCGAGTACGACACCGCTGGCGCACAGGGGCGACCACCAGTGCCGGAGGAATACGTTCGTCAGGTCCGTCAGTGGCAAAGGGCGCTGATACCCAAAGATTTCCATGGTCGACTCGCGAGCGTGATAGGCAAGGAACCATGGCATCACCGTGTGACCGGCGGCGAATCGGAATGGCTGACCGAGGTGATTCAGATCGCGGAACAACTCGTAAAGGACCGTGAGCTGTTCGCGCGCAACATCGACTGGCTCTGTAGTGAAGAGGCGAAGAGCGCCGTGACTTTGGGTGTTGAGTTGGGCAAACTCGACTCCGACGCCAATTATTCTGAGCGCATCCTGATTGCCTGCGGACAATCAGGAAATAGCGCGCTGGGCCGCGGCTACGTAGCCGGCTTACTGGAGCAGCATCCGCGCCACTTGGAAGGTTTGAATCGGCTGTTTGACGAACTCGAAGAGCAAAGTCCTAGAGTTGCCTTTGAAATGTGCTTGGTCGGTGGCCAGCGGACTCATGCTATCCAAAGGGTGTTGAGGTTAGTTGACAAGGGCCGATTGGATGTTGCGTGCCTCGATGTTTTCAGCACCGGCGTTGAAGGTAGACCCCTGAATGACACCGAACTCTGCGACGTGCTCAAGCGCTTTATTGACGCCTCGATGAAAGGAAATGAACAGGCTGTGCGCCGCGCGATTTCTTTTCTGGGCCTGCGGCTGGGCTCGCTAAAGAACGATGCCGGCGTGGCATTCTCAAGTGATCAGTCGCGCAAGCTAGCATGGAAGATCATAGAAGCGGCGGCGAGTTCCAAGAACGTTGAGCCGCACTGGTGGTCGGGTGTGTTAGAGGCTCTGTCTCATACGGAACCAGCGCGGGCTGCACGAATCGCTAGCCTAACCTTAGCGGAGAATTTTGTGCTCTCTGGGGCGGCAGAAGGTATCCTAGCGAAGATCGCCCGAGCTAATGCGCAGATCGTCATGGACGAATTGGGCCAAGTGGTGTTGCATCCGAAGCTCGGCATCTACTTCTTTGTTGGTTTGCACAGGGGAATTATCAATGCTTTGCCGGTCGAGGTGGTTAAGAATTGGCTCAGCAAAGCGGGTGTTGAAGGGGCACGTCGCCTAGCGCGACATCTTCCAGTTCCGTTCTTGGACCCGAACGGCCAGCCGATCGTTCCGCCGCTGACCGAATTCGTACTAACGCGCTTTGAGAACGATGATCGGACTTTTCACGAATTTTGTGCCGGCGTTGGTTCCTTTAGAAGCTACGTTGGACCGATGGCGCCGCAGAAGGAGGGAGAAGCGGAAGTCGCCAGGAAATTTCTCAGCCATCCGCTGCGCAGAATACGAGAGTGGGCCAGAGGCGAGATTGATGCTGCGACGCAGCAAGCGGAATACTGGCGTCAGTTCGACGAGGAATTGAAAATTCGCTAAAGCTCTGGAGGAGCCTGCTAGCGGTTCAGTGCTTCTCACGGAGCCTTCTAGTCCTGGCCTGCTCCCCGAAAACTCTCCCGAAATGATGTAGAGTTCGTCGCCGGAAAGGAGACGGGCGATGAAGGGAACTCGCTTCAGCGAGGAACAGATCATCGGGGTATTGCGCGAGCAGGAGGCCGGCGCGAAGACCGAGGAGGTGTGCCGGCCAGGTCCCGACAAGGTCACCCCGGCTGTACGCCGACGTCATCGCACAGATCGGCTACGCCGGGGAGCAGGGCTTCGACTCCTGCTGGATCGTCGAGCATCATTTCACCGGCCGCTATTTATGGTGCTCCGCGCCCGAGGTGCTGCTGTCGCGCATCACGACCACGATGCGGCTCAGATCGGCGGTCTGCCGGCTGCTGATCTATGATGCGATACGGCGGACCCCCTATGAAGAGGTCAAGAAGAACGCAATGGTGGTGACCCGAACTCCGCCGCAGGTGATCGAGTCGCGCAGGGTTTTCGAGCGCTACGGCGTCGACCGCCTGATGTGCCACTTCAGGGTAGGCCTGATGCCGGCGGCGATGGCGATGGACACGATGCGGATGTTCGGCAAGGTAGTTCTGCCCGCATTCAAGTAGGCGCGCGCCGCCTTACGGAGGTGTTCGATGGAACTGGAAAACAAGTGCCTCGATTTTGGTCTGTTCACCAACCAGCCGGAGGTCATGCACAACTTCTACGGCGGCGAGCTCGGCCTCACCTTTCAGGGAACCACGCCGATGGGGCCCAAATTCAAGCTCTCGCGCTATGCGCTCAACGGGTCGGTGTTGAAGCTGTGGCATGCGGCCGATCCGCTGCCGCCGCGCGCCGCCGCAGGCTACAAGTCGCTGACCATCGCCGACCCCACGACCAGCGCTCCGCGCACGTTGACCGACCCCGACGGCAATCTGCTTTGCTTCGTGCCGCCCGGCCACGATCAGGTCGAGCAGATCGAGTTTCGGGTCGGCGTCAGCGATCCGGCGCCGTTCGATCGCTTTTACGGTGAGGTGCTGGGCGCGGAGCGAATCGCCGCCGGACGTTATCGTCTGGGCCGCACCATCCTGACCGTGAGCGCCGATCACGCTGCCCATCAGGTCCAGACTCAGGCGCTGCCCGATCCGCTCGGCGCACTTGCGGCGATGGCTGGAATCGGCTTCAGGTATCTGACTATCCAGGTGCGCGATTGTGCAGCCGAGTATGAGCGGCTGATGGCCAAAGGCGGCGTCAACCCCGGGGTGGGGCTGGCGCGCCCGGGCGGGCCGTTGGTAGCGGTCTTCATGGTGCGCGATCCCGACGGCAACTGGGTCGAGATTCTGCAGCGCGCTTAAGTTCAGTGCCCGCGCGGCAGGCCCAACAGGCGCTCGGCCAGGATGCCGCGCTGGATTTCGGAGGTTCCGGCCTCGATCGTGTTGGCGCGCGAGCGCAGGAACTCGTACTGCCAGCGCCCCTCGTCGATCGTGTGCGGCGAGCCGGCGACCAACTGATGCGCGGGGCCCTGCAGTTCCATCACGAAGTTCTGCATCCGCTGATTGAGTTCGGACCAGGTCAGCTTGATGATCGAGGACATGACGCCGCTGCCGGTGTTCTGGCGCAGCATGGTGGCGATGCGGCTGGCCGTGTATCGCAGTCCGCATACATCGACGAAGAATTGCGCCAGTTGCTGGCGCACCAGAGCATCTTCGACGGCGGGCTTGCCGTTGCGGTTGACCTGGCGGGACAACTGCACGATCGCGGTCAGCGTGGCGAAGTAGCGCGCACCCATTGCGATACCGCCCGCGCCGCCGCGCTCGCTGGCCAGCGTCGTCATCGCCACGCGCCATCCCTCATTGAGCGGGCCCAGCAGGTTGGCGCGCGGCACCACCACATTGTCGAAAAACGTCTGGTTGAACTCGGCCTCGCCCGTCATCTGGCGCAGCGGCCTGACCGTCACGCCGGGAGTTTTCATGTCGACCAGCAGAAAGCTGATGCCGCGATGGCGCGGGGCGTTGGGATCGGTGCGCGCCAGCAGCATGCAGTAGTCGGCCAGGTGCGCGTAGGTGGTCCATACTTTCTGGCCGTTGACGACGAAGTGATCGCCCTTAAGCTCGGCGCGCGTGCGCAACGAGGCAAGGTCGGAGCCCGAGCTGGGCTCGGAAAAACCCTGGCACCAGACTTCCTCGCAGCTCAGGATCTTGGGCAGATAGCGCTGTTTTTGCTCGGGCGTGCCGTGGGCCATGATGGTCGGCCCAGCCAGCGCCAGCCCCAACACGTTGAGCGGCTGGGGCGCACCGCAGGCGGCCGCTTCTTCGGCATAGATTGCGACTTGCGCTGCACTGGCGCCCTGACCGCCGTACTCTTTAGGCCATTCCAGACCGAGCAGTCCGGCGGCGTTCAGGCGCTGCTGCCAATCGCGCAAAAAGTCGCGCTCCGCCGCCGTGCGTGCCATCCCGGTACCGCCTCCGACTCCGCGCCATCCGCGCGGCAGGTTGGTGTGGAAAAACTCGCGCACACGCTGTCTGAATGCAGCCTCTTCGGGACTGTCGCGCAGGTCCATCGTGACTGACTCCTGAGTTCCGCTCGTTGGACGTGGTCCGCTCGTTCGACGCCGCCTGGACAATTACACCGCCCAAGCTGCAGCGGGCAAGAACGAAGCCATGCGACCTTGCTACACAATCACCCCGTTGGCGCGCAGGCGGGCACGGTCGTCGGGGCCGATGCCGTGGGCGGCGAGGACTTCGTCGGTATGTTCGCCGAACAACGGCGGACGCGTGATCCGGCCGGGCGTCTCGGTCAGCTTGGCCGCCAGGCCGGTGGTCAGGAAGGTTCCCAACGTCGGATGGGGTATGCGCAGCAGCATCTCGCGCGCAGCGATCTGCGGATGCGCGAACAGCTCTTCCATCGTGAGAATCGGACCGGCGGGAATGCCCGCCTTGTTCAGCTCATCGATCCAGTAATCGGCCGGATGGGCCGCCAGGGCAGCGTTGATTTCGGCAGTCAGCGCCGCGCGGTTCTTGACGCGCCGCCGCACGCCCAGGAAGCGCTCGTCTTTGTCCAGGTCGGGGCGTCCGATCAAGGCCACGAAGTTCTTCCACATCGTCTGGTTGCCGACCGAGATATTGAAAGGGCGGTCGGCGGCCTGGAACGTGCCGTGCGGCGACACCAGTGGATGGTGGTTGCCGGCCGGCTCGGGATTCCTGCCGGTTTCGAAGTAAATGCCCGCCGACCAGCTCAGGATGCTGACGATCGATTC
>Ga0070737_10002512_pt1 | contig 21915 bp, 18 predicted proteins | sample Coa_R1_10_FD_66438 | JGI IMG/M metagenome (GOLD analysis project Ga0070737, IMG submission 66438) | Surface soil microbial communities from Centralia Pennsylvania, which are recovering from an underground coalmine fire - Coalmine... | ecosystem: Environmental > Terrestrial > Soil > Unclassified...
TCCCAGCCGCCTCGAATTCGTGACCGGTGGCGGCGAACCGGTGCTCTCCTGAGGCTCCTCTTAATCAGGAAGGCCGGATGGCCCGCTCCGCCCCGGTAAACGGCCACTCCCGCCGCTTCCACGAACGCACCAGGTAAATCGCTGACCCGGCGATCAGAATTGCCGCCGCATAACGAATCTCCCGCAGGAAGTTCTGCCGCGCCAGCAGAATAAACATGAAGCCGGCAATCGCCAGCAGCGCCGGCGCCGGATACAGCCACATGCGAAACGGGCGCGGCATCTCGGGCCGCCGCTCGCGGAGCACCATCACTCCCACCGCCTGTACGATGAACTGCAGCAGGATTCGGATGACCACCAGCGCCGCGATCACATCCACCAGCCGCAGAAAACAAAACAGCATGGCGACGCCTCCCAACGCCACGAGCGACACCGTCGGCAAACGCCGCTTGGGATCCACGCGGGCGAAGGCGCGGAAGTAGTTGCTGTCGAGCGCCGCAGCGTAGGGCACGCGCGAGTAGCCCAGCAGCGTCGAGAACACCGAAGCCAACGCCGTCCACATGATCAGCCCGGTAATCATCCGCCCGGCCCAGGCGCCGTAGATGCGCTGCATGAAAATTGCGATGACGTAGTTGCCCTCCCCGCCGGAATGTGAGGCCAGCTCGCGCCAGGGAATCACGCCCAGCACAGCGACGTTCATCATCAGATAGAGGACGGCCACAGCCACAATGGAGAAGACCAGCGCGCGCGGGATGGTACGGCCGGGATCCTTCACTTCGCCGCCCAGGAAGCACACGTTGTAGTAGCCCCAGTAGTCGTAGGTGGCGATCAGCATCGCCGCGCCCATTCCGGTGAAGAAAGCGGGCGAGGGAGCGAATGCACCGCGCGGAAAATCGAAGGCGCGCGCTGCGCTGAAGTGCGTCAGGCCGGCAACGATCACCCAGCCCACGGCCAGCGCCACGCCGATCCACAACAACTCCGCCAGCTTGCCCAGCACCGTGATCCGGCGGTAGAGCAAAATCGTAACCAAGGCTGCCGTGGCGATCGCCAGCCACGTCGCAGGCATCACGAGCACGCTGACTTCGAGGGTGCCGATCAGCGGCAGAACAAGGTGAAACGTATGCGCCAGCAGCGTGCGCCCCAGGCCGGGCCAGAGATATTCCGCATACTGCGCCAGTCCGATGCAGCCCGAGGCGATGGACAGCGGCGCACTGAATGAAAGCTGCCAGATGAACAGAAACGACAGCAGCCGTCCCAGCGACTGGGCGCCGTAAATTTCCTTGAGATAGAAATACGAGCCGCCGGCGGCCGGCATGGCCGCTCCCAGCTCGGCCCACACCAGCCCGTCGCACAGCGCCAAAAGCGCGCCGAAGATCCAGCCCAGCATCGCCTGCGGCCCGCCCGCGGCGGCAATCACCAGCGGAAGAGTAATGAACGGCCCCACGCCGATCATGTCGATCATGTTCAGCGTGGTCGCCTCCGCCAGACCGATGCCGCGTACCAGCTCCGGCCCGGCTCCATCACGCGCAAGATTGGCTCGCGACGACGAATTTGGCTGCTGTTTGCGATTAATCGAGTCGCTCATCGAAAAGGCTGCCCGAACTGAACGCTGGTGCCGTCGCGCTTAAACCATCCAACCCCGCTTGTGCCGTCCCCGCTTGTACCGTCGCGCTTAAACCATTCAACCTCGCAAACGCTTTGTATCAGGGCACGACTTTAGTCGTGCCGTACAAGCCCGCACCAGACTCGGGCTTTAGCCCCCGCGGCGCGCGAGGATCTGACCGGGGCTAAAGCTCCATCCTTTCTGCTCGCGGGTTGCGGCACGACTGAAGCCATGCCCTGATGCATAGCTCTGACGGTCTCGCACACCTATTCTGGTTGCTGCGCACTACTTCAATTCATGTCCCACGCTCAGCAGGTTCACATAAAACCGAATTGCCCCCGGCACGCCGAAGGGCAACTGGCGGAAGAACGCGTAGCCGGTGTAGATGTAATGGCCCTTGCCATATTGCGCCACCAGCAGCCCTCCCTTTTGTGGCTCCTGGCCAGGATCGTTGCAGGCCAATAACGGCGTGTAGTGCGGGTCCCACTGGTCCATGAAGTACAGCCCGCGCTCCTGGATCCAGCCGTCGAAGTCGCGTTCCGTGATCTGGTTGGGATAATGAAACACCGGGTCCTGCGGGGCGAGAAACGTCACCGGCGCCTGCTCCACCGTGACCCGCTCGCGGCTCAACTCCGCAGGGTAAGGCGTGTAGTCACCGGCGTTAAAGTCGCGCGGCAAGGTGTTGTATTGCACCAGCAGCGTGCCGCCGTTTTTCACATAGTCCAGCAGACGCTGGTTGTTCTTCCTCACGTCCTCCCGCGTGTCGTAGGCGCGAATGCCGAGCACGATAGTTCCGAAGCTGTCCAGATCACCGTGGGCCACATCGTCCGGCGTGAGCAGCGTGACATCCAGCCCTACTTCGCGCAGCACCTGGGGAATATCATCGCCCGCGCCCATGATGTAGCCGACCTTCAATCCTGGCGGGACCTTGACTCGCACGATGCTGGCGCGCTGCAGCGTCGGGTGGTAGTAGAAAAAGCCCCCGATATCGGGACGCGCCACCAAGCTGTAAGCTTGGCTGTAGTGGCGCCCGGCGGCGCTGAGCAGCGCCCGAACGTCATAGCGTGCTTCGCCGGCGCCGTCGGGCAACTCCTGGAAATCAGCGTCCCGGTGCCCCGGTTCGGTGAATGTTACCTTGGCCGATTGCGGCTCAATGGCCCATCCCTTCGGCATCTCAGGACGCACAACCCCGCTGCCGCGGTCGGCGGTCGTGCGCACGACAACGCTTAGCTTCGCGGAAGGTTTCTTGCCTGCCAGGATGATCTGTGTGGGCGGGACGGCAGCAACAGAAAACGGCGGGACAACCGCCAGGGGCATCGACCAGGCGTGGCCCTTGTCATCATGCACGGGAGTGCGCGCCACCGCGTCAATCTCGCCCTCCAACCCGGGTCTCCCATTCGCACCGCCGGAACCTGTCCTGCGCGAAGTCGAAGGCCGCGAATGGGGCTGGGCTGCGTTGATGCCGTACTCCACGCGCGCCCAAACCGGCGGCGGGGGCAGCGGCAGCGTCGCATACTGCGCCTCGTCAATGGTGTAGATCGCATCCCGCTCTGGATCATCGCGGTGGAAATACTGCTGCGTGGGCCGCGCCTCCAGGGGCGGACTCACGCGAAAGGTCAGCGCGCAGCCCTCGCCCGGAGGGATCTGCTTCGGCATTTTGTCCAGGAAAAGTCCTGATTTCCAGCCGGGGGGAACGATAAGCGCAAACTGCCGGATGTCGATCGGCGCGGAGCTGCCGTTGTGCAGGGTCGCCCGCAGCAAAAACGGCTTGCCGGCGGTGATGACGGCCGCCAGCACATCGCCTTCCTCGGTGGAAAAACTGGCGGCCAGAGGGCGGCCATCGGGCGTGCCGGGATTGAGTTGCAGTTCCAAGCCGAGGGCAAGATTGGCCGCCTGCTGAAACTGCTCTTGCTTGGTGCGCAGGCTGGCCAGCAGGTCGGCTTTCTCCGCTCCCGATAAGGCTGAGGCGCTGACCCTTGCGATCAGCGCACGGGTGAGCTTCCGTCCGCGCAACAGCGGGACGCCCGCCGATTGCGGATCTTTGTCGGCGGCCGCCGTTGCTTCATCGACCGACCTGGCGATTGCCCGCAGTTGGGCCCGCAGCCAGGGCACCTTCGCTTCGTCCGCTCCCAACCGCGCCGCCAGGCCGGGCAACGAAGTGTCAATGCCGTCGAAGAAATCGTTCTCGTGCGCGCCGGCTGCGGGAGGAGTGATCCCGGCGGAGTCGATCAGCTTGTAGTAACTGAAGCGCTGACCCTCGCGAAAGGTCCATGCGCCCGCACCCTGAGAACGTTGGTGCTGCAGGCCCTTCCAGGCAAATTGCGCGTAGGTCTCGCCTAACAATGGATCGTATTGCGAGCTTTCCAGTTTGACGGTCCAGTCCTCGTCGGGTCGCACGTTGTCAATGTAAAGTTTCTTGGCCTGCCAGGGCTGCAAACCTGCACGAATCTGCTCCGGGAAACGCCTGGGATCAGCGGCAGCACGAAAGGCCTCGCGGGTCAGAATGCCCGACGCCTGATGGTGGCCGTGCCCGTCGCGCGCCGTGCCCTGAAAGCGGCTGCAGATGACGTCCGGCCGGAAGGTGCGAATCACCCGCACCATGTCGGCAAGGGCGGTGTCGTGCCCGCCCCACTTCTGGAAGGTCTCTTCAGCGGTCTTGGAAAAGCCGAAGTCGGCGACGCGCGTGAAGCGCTGCTCCACGTGGTAGTAACGGTCGGCGGAGAGCAACTCCAGCGTGCGGATGATGCCCAGCTCGTCGAACAGATTACTGCCCAACTTGTTCTGGCCTCCCTCGCCGCGGTTCAGGGTGAGCAGCAGCACGCTCGCGCCGTGGCCGCGGGACTCCAGGGTCAACATGCTGCCATCCTCGTCGTCAGGATGGGCTACCGTCTGCATCAGCCGCGCCGTGGTGTGCAGGCGGCGCAGCATCAGCTTCAGTCCGGTGGTGCCGGTGTCAACCGTCAGCGGCTTGGTATCGACCCAGGGCGAGGGAACGCTGTCCCATCGCGCCAAGGCTGGCCGCGATGCCATTTGCGAAACCTGCGCCGACACCGCCGGGCAGAAGATCGCTAGCAGCAGGCAGAAAGCTGCAATCACGCCAGCTTTGCGGCGCGGGCGGCGGACGAAGGTTGAAGGTTGAGCTTTCAGTTTCAGGAGCAAAGCGCGCATCGGAAGGAACATTGTTTTCCGGAACACTCCGGTCAATACAGAGTACACAAAAAGCCGCGCTTCGCTAATCGCTTTTCGCTGTGGGCTGTTCGCTGCTCGCTACCGTGGGCGCGAAAAGCGCACCGCGAAAAGCGAAGAGCGGCCTTTCGCCGCTCTTGGATGATCTGCCGCCCGCGCCGGATTCCACTGTGGCGAAGCGCCGCTTGACCGGCCCGTGAGTCTGTAGCGGCTTGTCTATAATCGAAGGTGCACAGGCAACGCGATTTGCGGTTCACGCTGGGTACTGGTTCTCAGCCTTTCGCTGGCAAATCCGAAGCCCCGACCTGCTAAGTGCTAAAGGCTAAGTGCTAGCGGCTGCTCACTATGATCCAGACCCTGTTCGGCAGCACGGAAGAAAAGCCCAGCTTCCTGCAACGCATGAAAGAGGCGGTCACGCGCACGCGCGAGAGCCTCAGCGAGCGGATTGAGGACGTCGTTGCCTTCCGCAAGGAAATTGACCGCGAAACGCTCGACGAGCTGGAAGCCACCCTGATTGCCGCCGATCTCGGCACCGCAACCACCGCCAGCGTGCTCGGCGTGCTGCGCGAGAAGGTCGATCGCCGGCAGATCGGCAACGTCGACGAATTGAAGCGCGTGTTGAAAGAAGAATTGCTGGCGATTCTTAACGCCGCCGAACAGAAGCCGGTGCAAAAGGTCGATGGCGAGCCGGAGGTGATCCTGGTGGTCGGGGTCAATGGCACCGGGAAGACGACCTCGATTGGCAAGCTGGCCCATCTGCTGCGGGCGCAGGGCAAGACCGTGTTGCTGGCCGCAGCCGATACCTTTCGCGCCGCCGCCATCGAGCAACTGGAGGTTTGGGGCGACCGCACCGGCGCCGAAGTCATTAAGAACAAGCCGGGCGGCGATCCTGCGGCGGTGCTCTTCGACGCGCTGCAGGCCGCCAGAGCTCGCAGCATCGATTACGTCATCGTCGATACCGCCGGCCGCCTGCACACCAAGTCCAGCCTGATGGAAGAACTGGCCAAGATGCGCCGTACCGCGCAACGCTTCAGCACCAATGCGCCGCACGAGACCCTGCTGGTGATGGACGCCACCACCGGCCAGAACGGCCTGCAACAGGCGCGCCTGTTCACCCAATCCGCCGGCGTCACCGGCATCGTGCTCACCAAGCTGGACGGCACAGCCAAAGGCGGAGTAGTGGTCGCCATCTGCAAAGAGCTGGGCCTGCCGGTGCGCTACGTCGGCGTGGGCGAGAAGGCCGGCGACCTGCTGCCGTTCAATTCGCAGGATTTTGTGAATTCACTGTTCGATTAGGGTGCGCGATGCGTGCTTCAACAGCAACACGAGTCGGGGACGACCAGCAGCTTCTGGACACTATTTATGCTGTCAAGAAGAGCTTCGGAACCAAATGTCACAAGTATGCCGGAGCTTTGACCGTCGAATGTCTACGCCAGGCCTTCGCCGAGCACGGGATACCTACATCACAGCGAGACGTGTTCATCAAGGGGGTTCCGGTCGAAATTGACCTCGTCGTCCCCAAGACTACAGCCCGACCTGATTACGGCATTTGTTACGAAGCCGACGATGTCTTAGCCGCACTCGAAGTGAAAAGTTACGGGGCATTTGGCCAGGGAGCAGCAGAAAGAATTCGTGCCTGTTTCAAAGAGATTCTGCGTTCTAATCCGAGCATATGGTGCGCCTACGTGACGCTAACGGAAAGGAAGAACTACAAATACGCAGTCAATTGCAGCAATCTGGAATTTCCTGCATTTACACTCTTCTGGCATAGTGGCCCAGAAGTCAATCCTCAGTTCAGTTCTACCGGACAATGGGCCCACTTGATATCTGAGCTTAAGAAGCTACCAATGCGTCCGCGCGACGTAGGAACTTACTGTTCAACTGAGGTGACCTCATCTTGATCGCCAAGTCATCGGTGCAGCAACATGTGATTCACGGCGTCCTCCACGCGGACGGAAAGGGCTACTGGGCCGAATGCAAAGAGATCGCAGTGGTGACTCAAGGCCGTACGCTTAACGCGGTCATCAGAAATTTGAAGGAAGCCATCTCGTTGTACCTCGAAGGAGAGGACTTAGAGTCGCTCGGACTATCCAATCGGATGCGACTGCGGTTGAGCCTCGAGCTGCCCCTCAAATTCTGACCGAGATATAGATGCCGAGCCAGGAGCCATCTCGCGACGGGCACTTCATGCAGCAGGCGCTGGAGCTTGCCCGGCAAGGCATAGCGCTGGCGTCGCCCAATCCTTGTGTGGGCGCGGTGCTGGTTACGCCGGGCGGCGAGATCGTCGGCCGTGGGACACACACCTACGACGGCCGCAAGCACGCCGAAATTCTTGCCATCGAGCAGGCGGGCCGGCGAGCGCGCGGCGCAACCCTATACCTGAACCTGGAGCCCTGCTCGCATGTAGGCCGCACTCCGCCGTGCAGTGAGGCGATCATCGCCGCCGGAATCAGGCGCGTCTTCGCCGCCATGCGCGATCCCAATCCTCTGGTCGCTGGTCGCGGCCTGCAGAAGCTGCGCGAAGCGGGAATCGAGGTGCACGAAGGTCTTTGCGACGCCGAAGCCAGGAAGCTGAATGAGGCCTTCGCCAGGTTCATTCGCCACAAGGTCCCCTTTGTCACCCTGAAGGCGGCCATGACGCTGGACGGCAAGATTGCGCCTCCTCCGGGCGAGCCGGTGGCGGAGGTGGGCACGGGATCGATGGCGCCCAGCGGCGGCTGGATCACCAGCGAAGCCGCCCGTGCCCACGTACAGCAGTTGCGCCATGCCAGCGACGCCATCATGGTGGGCGTGGGCACCGTGATTGCCGACGACCCGCTGTTGACCGACCGCACCGGCCTGGCGCGCCGCCGGCCGCTGCTGCGGGTCATTTTGGATTCCCGCCTGCGCCTGCCGCTCGACTCCCGCGTGGTGAAGACTGCCCATGAAGACGTCCTCGTCTTCTGCTGCTTTGCGGAGGAGAACAAACGGCGCGAGCTGGAGGCACATGGCATCACAGTGGAGCAGGTACCCATGCGGCGCTCAGCCCAGGATGGCACCCTGGTGTTTCCCCGCGGCTTGCCTTCCAGTGATGGCCGTCCTGACCTGGAGCTTGTGATGCGTGCCCTTGGCGAGCGCGAGATCACCAGCCTTATTATTGAAGGCGGAGCGATGGTCAACTGGGCCGCGCTTTCCGAGGGCATCGTAGACAAGATTTTTTTCTACTACGCGCCGAAGATTCTGGCCGGGACCGGCTCCATCCCGTTCGCTATCGGCGCGGGTTATCGCCGCATCAGCGAAGCCGCTTCGGTCAAGTCCCTGACGCTGCATCGGTTTGGAGAAGATTTTGCGGTGGAAGGATATTTGCGGGATCCGTACGAAGCAAGCAGTTCGTAAGGGACGTCTTTTTCAGCGGCCTGTGCAGCCGTGCCCTGCAAAGCCGCGTTTCATCCTGAATCATCCGGGTTAGCGACCAGTATCCAGTCGGCCAGCCGTCCTCGCCTGCAAATCACCGTGAATCGTCCATGTTAGGGCCCCGTGCTTGCTACCATCCGTCCTCTTCGCGCATCTAATTAACTGTAGTTAAGAAGAGGACGTTATGAGGCTGTCATGGTGGAAGTGGGTTGCAAGCTTCTTCCTGGCAGCGACGCTGTCCGCACCCGCGTGGGGCGCAGACCAAGCGCTGCCGGGAACGATCAACTACGTGGAAGGTCAGGTCTCCATTGGCAGTGAAGCGCTGAATGCGAAGTCGGTCGGGACGACCACCCTGGAACCCGGCCAGACCCTGACCACCCAAGACGGTAAAGCTGAGATTCTGCTGACCCCGGGTGTGTTTTTCCGCCTGGCAGACAACAGCGCCGCCACCCTGGTTTCACCCAGCCTGACGGATACCGAAATTGCCTTATCGCGCGGCGCGGCCATGGTCGAGGTCGATGACATCCACAGAGACAATGTGCTGCGCATCCAGGAAGACGGCGTCACCACGCAATTGCTCAAGACCGGCATCTACGGCTTCGATGCCGATGACGGAAATATGCGGACCCTGAAGGGCGAGGCGGTAGTTGAAGACGGCGACCGCACCATCAAGCTGAAGGGCGGGCATGAGTTCGCACTGAACAATAATCCCCGGCTGAAGACCGCCAAGTTCAACAAGGACATGTATGAGCAGTCCAGCCTGTATCGCTTCAGCGACCTCCGTTCGGAATACCTGGCCGAGTCCAACGAGGATGCTGCCGGCATGTATTGGCCCGGCGGTCCCGGCTGGTACGGAGCAGGATGGTACTGGGACCCGTTCTTCTGGGATTACACCTGGCTGCCGGGCGACGGTTTCTTCTGGGGGCCCTTTGGCTGGGGCTTTGGCTCACCGTTCTGGTTCGATTACTACGGCCCGATTTACTACGGCCCCTACACCCCGTTCGGCTATAACAATGGCCCGGCGAGGCCCTATGATCCGGGACATCGCGGCCCGAGCTATGGAGTCCATAGTTTCAACGGCCGGCCGGTGGGTCCTCGTGGAACAGAGAGCGCGGCCCTGGGTAACCCGCACTTCGGCGGCTTCCGTGGTGGGTCCCACTTTGGGGTGATGGGTGAAGGCTTCCACGGCGGCGGCTTCCATGGCGGCTTTGGTGGCGGTGGATTCCACGGTGGCGGCGGTGGATTCCATGGTGGCGGTGGCGGAGGGTTCCATCGCTAAGTTTTAACAGCGGAGCACAGCGCAGAGGCGGGGCTTTCCTTGGCCCCGCTTTTTTCATGCGACCTTGTCCATCCGATGGTTTGGCCGCCGGCCTTTGTGGTTGCGGCGCCACCAGTAACCCAAGCTGACCAGTGCGCTCAGCACAGCCAAGCCGATCAAGGCATAAAGCAGCGGCCGGTAGTAGCGGCCAAGCCAACCCAGAATGCTGCGTCCGTAGACATGGCCCAGGTAGGCGAGCAGGGTATAGCGGACGCTTCGGCCCAAAGCCAACGCCGCTAGGAACCTTCCCCTCGGATATTCCAGGGCGCCGGCGGCGATCAGGATGGGGACGATCGGCATGGGCGGTGGCGTCAGCGCGGTCACCGACACGGACCAGAAGCCAAAGCGGCGAAAGATGCGGTAAACCTGATCGGCACGCGGCTTGGAGATCCGCTTGTGCAGGGTCTCTTCGCCACCGCGTACGCCGATACGATAGGTAAGGTAGCCGCCGATCAGCGAGCCCACGGTCGCCATCATGGCGTAGTACCACCACGGCTCATGATGGGCCGCAGCCAGCAGTACGGTCGAGGCGTCCATGCTGCCCGGCAGCGGGACCAAGGAGTTGTCCACTAGTCCAAGAACAATCAGGCCGGGACCGCCCAGGCGTTTGATCACCTGCAAGAGCGTCTTTGTAAACACTGCCGCTGCCAGGCGCTGCATGGCTCCTATCGCTGCTGAAAAACGTCACCAATTTCTTAGAAGCAGAACCAAGCTCGTCGGACTAGCTCAAAGCCCGGAAGCTGCGCCCGCGGCTCAGCGGCGCGCACCGCCGAATGCCAACGGGCCGAGAAAGCGCAGATCGGGAACGGCGGGAATCAGCCCGATCTCCTGCGAGTGCTGCAGAAACAGCTTCAGCCCGGCGTGACTCTCGCGGTCGAGATAATAATGAATGTTATCAGTGAGATAGTTGCGAATCTCGTCCTCGCCGAGACCCAGCCTCGGCGACCATTCCCTGGCGATGGCTGCTAAACTGGCCGGCTCAAGGCCGTGATCGCGAGACTGCTGGAAGACCCTGGCCAAATCCAATTTGGCCCGCTTGCGGTCGAGCGCATCCAGCCGCACGGCCCAAACGGCGAAGACGAAGGGCTGTCCGGTAGCTTCATGCCACAGGTGCGCCAGGTCGTAGAGGTAATGCCCGGCATCCGGCGATACTTGCAGCGCAGCATCGCCGATCAGCAATGCAGCGTCGTGACCTCGCAGCATTTCGTCGAGCTTGGGCGGGTGAGGCGTTAACTCCCGCGGCCCGCCGAAGAACTTAGCGAACAGAACTTGCAGCAGGGCGACCGAGGTGCGCGAGGATGTATCGGCAGCGACGGTACGAATGTCGCCGATGGGCTTTTTGCTAATCAGCAGGATCGACCGCACCCGGTCCTTGGAGGCGATGGCGATATTGGGGAGAATGACCAGACCGGGAATTTGCGCGTAGGTGAAGGCTGGAATGATGCCAATGTCGGCCTGATTGGCGGCCAGCGCCGCCGCGCATGCCGACGGGATTGTGTACTCGATCTCGAAGTCACGGCCCGCATCGCCGTGCTCAAAGTCCCACATCAACGGCGCAGTATTCAGGAATGAGATGGCAGAAATCCGCAGGTTGGGCATGAAAGTTTAAGTCTAGCAAAAGTCGCGCGCAAGCATGGTCCGGGCTTGGAATGCGCTCTTCCCTCTTTGGGCTGGTCGGTTAGTGGGCTTGTCGGACAGACGGTCCTTGACGGTAACCAGCTCAAAGGTTACTCTCCAGTCATCCGGCCCAGCGGATTGGAGGTGTTGGCTCCTATGGAGGTTGAAGCGCCGACCCGCAGCAAAGACCATGCCCTGACCCGCAAATTGCAATGGCTCGCCCTCGCATTGACGCCGGGCGTAGGCGCCGGACGAGGGCGAAAGCTGGCGGAACGCTTCGGAGGGACCGATGGGCTGTTTGCAGCATCCTTGACCGAGCTGGAAGCTTCCGGCCTTCCCGCGGCTGCGGCCCAGAGTCTCGCCCTGGGCAAGTCGCTTGAGCTGGCCGCTGCCGAGTACGATCGCGCCCGGCAGGCGGGCGCATCCGTAATCGTTCCGGGTGACGCAGAGTTCCCCAAGCGGCTGCTGGAGATCTATGATCCGCCGCTCGCGCTCTATCTGAGAGGCAACGCGGCAGCCATCGATCGACCGGGCGTTGCAGTCGTAGGCACGCGACATCCTACCCCGTACGGGGTGAGCATGGCAGAGCGCCTGGCGTGCGACTTGGCCGCCCATGGGCTGGTCATATTCAGCGGCATGGCGCGAGGCATCGACAGCGCTGCTCATCGGGGCGCCCTCAATGGCCATGGTTGCACGGTGGCGATTTGGGGGACCGGCATCGACGAAGTTTACCCCAAAGAAAACGAGAAGCTGGCAGAGCAAATTCTGGCGACCAGCGGGGCAATCTTGACCGAGTTCCCGCTGGGGACCTTCCCGGCGCCGCAGAACTTTCCCATCCGCAATCGAATTATCAGCGGCATTTCCGTGGGCGTTCTCGTCGTTGAAGCCGGAGAATACAGCGGCACGCGTGTGACCGCGCGTTGCGCGCTGGAGCAAGGCAGGGAGGTTTTCGCCGTCCCCGGCAACGTGACCAACAAGCTCTCGTGGGGCCCTAACACATTGATAAAGCAGGGAGCTGCACTGGTGGCCACATGGGAGGACGTGTGGGACGAGCTGCCGGCGGAGATCCGCTTGATACTAACGCCCGCGCAACCGCCTGCATCGGCGGAGCAGGCTCCGGCATCATTGTTGGAGGGCGCAGAACTGTCGCCTCACGAAAAGAAAGTGCTGGGATTATTGCGCGTGGACGAATCCACCCACATCGATCAAATCGTCGAACGTCTTGCGGCGCACCTGTCGTCATCGGAGATTTTCGCGGCGCTGTTTGAGCTGGAGTTGAGCGGACGAATCCGGACCTTGCCCGGCAAGTACTACGTCAAGACGATGTAGGCAACGCGGAGGGGTCGCTAAGGCCCGGCGCACACCACAGCTTTGCCCCGCAAGCGCGCCCCGTGCTAGCTTCATAAGCGTACTCCGCAATTTTGAGGTTTCCTTGGCAAAAGGTTTAGTCATCGTCGAATCGCCCGCGAAGGCGCGGACCATCCAGAAATATCTCGGCTCGGGCTATGAGGTGGAAGCCTCGCTCGGGCACATCAAAGACCTGCCTAAGAAGTCCCTCGGCGTCGATTTGGACAACGATTTCTCCACCGAGTATGTCGTCATCCCCGGCAAGGAGAAGGTGGTGGCCAGGCTGAAGAAGCTGGCCAAAGCGGCTGATGCCATCTATCTGGCGCCTGATCCGGACCGCGAGGGCGAAGCCATCGCCGCCCACCTTGCAGAAGAGCTTGGCGGCGACGGTATCAACGGTAAAAAGTCAAAGAAAAGCCCGGTCAGCATTCGCCGGGTGACCTTCAACGAAATCACCAAGCGCGCGGTGCAGGAAGCCTTTCGTCACCCGCGAGATATCGATGTCAACCTCGTAGACGCCCAGCAGACGCGGCGCGTGCTCGACCGGCTGGTGGGTTACCAGATTTCACCGCTGCTGTGGGACAAAGTACGCCGGGGACTCTCCGCTGGACGTGTGCAGACGGTCGCGCTGCGGCTGATTGTCGAGCGCGAGCGCGAGATCAAGGCCTTCGTCAAGGAAGAGTACTGGACCATCGACGCCCATCTGCACGCGCAGAGGCCGCCGCACTTTGACGCGCGATTTGTCGGCATCGGCGACGAAAAGACGCCCATCCCCAACGCCGAAGAGGCTGAAAAGATCAGGGCAGCGCTGGAAAAGGCCGAATGGAGCGTCCGCTCGGTGGAAACTCGCGAGCGGCGGCGCTCGCCGGCGGCCCCGTTCACCACCAGCAAGTTCCAGCAGGACGCTTCGCGCAAGCTGCGCTTCAGCGTGAAGCGCGCCATGATGATTGCCCAGCGCCTCTATGAGGGCGTCGATCTCGGCAAGGAAGGTACGGTCGGCCTCATCACTTATATGCGCACCGATTCGCCGCAGGTATCGAACGAGGCGCTGGCGGAGGTGCGGGAGCTGATCGGCAAGGAATTCGGCAAGGAATTTCTGCCCGAAGCGCCCAATACCTACAAGTCCAAGAAAGGCGCTCAGGAGGCGCACGAGGCCATCCGCCCCACATCGGTGGCCCGCCATCCCGACGCTGTCCGGAAGTATCTGCACGAAGACGAATACAAGGTCTACAAGCTCATCTGGCAGCGGTTCGTCGCCTCCCAGATGAACCCGGCGATCTTCGACCAGACGACGGTCGATATCGACGCCGTTCCGAAGACCGGTGACGTCATCTACCGCTTCCGTGTGACCGGATCGGTGCTGAAGTTCGAAGGCTTCCTGAAAGTCTATGAAGAGTCCAAGGACATCCGCGATGAAGAAGATGAGGCGCTGCGCCACAAGTTGCCGCCGCTGGCCGCCGGCGACAGGCTGACCCTGCGCTCGCTCAAGCCGGAGCAGCACTTCACCGAGCCGCCGCCGCGCTACAACGAGGCGTCGCTGGTGAAGGAGCTGGAGGAGCGCGGCATCGGCCGGCCTTCCACCTACGCCACCATCATCAGCACCATCCAGGAGCGGCAATACGTGCAGAAGGTGGGAGGGAAGTTTGTCCCCACCGAAATCGGCATGGTGGTGACCGACCTGTTGGTGGCGAACTTCAAGGACATCTTCGATCCCCAATACACGGCGCGGCTGGAGGAGGAGCTGGACGAGATCGAAGACGGCAAGGAGCGCTGGACCGACGCCCTGAAGGAGTTCTACCAGAAGTTCGAACGCGAGCTGCAGTACGCCGAAAAGCACATGGAAAACGTGAAGCGGATGGAGAAGCCCACCGACGAGAAGTGCGAGCGGTGCGGCTCGCCGCTGGTCATCAAGTGGGGCAAGCACGGCTCCTTCTATGCCTGCAGCGCCTATGACAAGAACGATCCCAATAGCTGCACCTTCACCAAGGAAAATCCCATCGACCTGCCCGACCTGGATTCGGCTGACCTGCAGGAGACCACGCAGCAGGAGTACTGCGAGAACTGCGGGCGTCCCATGGTGCTGAAGCGCGGGCGCTTCGGCCAGTTCATGGCCTGTACCGGCTATCCCGACTGCAAAACCACGCGCCGCCTCGACCAGGCAAAAAAGGTGCCCGACGTCCCCCTCGACGAGAAGTGTCCCCAGTGCGGGCGAAACCTGCTGCTGCGGCACGGGCGCTACGGCGAGTTCATCTCCTGTAGCGGCTATCCCGAGTGCAAGTGGGTGAAGCAGAATTACATTGGCGTGAAATGTCCCGAGTGCAAGACGGGTGATTTGGCGGAGAAAAAGGCGCGCCGCGGAAATGTGTTCTATGGGTGCTCCAATTATCCGAAATGCAGGTTCACCTCCGCCTACAAGCCGGTGGCCGAGGCTTGTCCGGAGTGTGGCAGCCCGTACTTGCTGGAGAAGAACCTGAAGTCCGGCACGTTCCTGGTTTGTCCAAACAACCGGCGGAGCGATCCGGGCTCCCTGGACCAAGCCGATGCCGGCATGGCCCCGGTCAAGAAAACCGTTGCGGCGAACCGTCGTGCAAACAAGAAATCGAAAGATGAAAGTACGGTTAAATGTGATTATTCGCGCGAACTGAAGCCCGAAGCCGTGGCATAATCAAAGCCACGTCTGATCCAATGCGCCCGGCCACATGCCGGGCATCTTTTTGAAATGGGGTGAACATTAATGGCAAAAGAACCGAAACATGCGACCATCCTCGCCCACCTGGTGGTGGACGACGGCGTGAAAGCGTGCGAGTTCTACAAGAACGCTTTCGGAGCCGAAATCCATGGGATCCACAAGACACCGGACGGCAAAGTGATGCACGCGGAGCTGACCGTCGGCGGCGCCAGGTTGATGCTGGCGGACCTGTTTCCCCAGTCGGGCTGCGGCACGCCGAAGACGCTGGGCGGCAGTCCGGTGGTGCTGAATCTGTATGTCGAAGAAGATGTCGACAGTTTGTTCAACCAGGCCGTGAGCGCCGGAGCGAAGGTAGTGATGCCCCTGGCCAACCAGTTCTGGGGCGATCGCTACGGCCAGATCACCGATCCCTTCGGCCATCGCTGGGCGCTGGGGCAGCACGTGGAAGATGTTGCGCCCGCCGAGATGGAGCGCCGCGCTAAAGAGGCCTTCGAAAAAATGGCCGCCATGGCGCACAAGTAGATCGCCGAAAACCGAAAACGGAACCATCCAACCCCAACCGAAAAGCCGTCGTGGGGGCGGCTTTTCTCATTCCTACTTTTTGGAGGATTCATGAGCACTTCACAAGCCACTTATCAGGACGCTGAGCTTGTCCTGAAACTCTACGATCTGCGCCGCGAGAAGGTCATGCGCGAGGCGCGGAATTTCTTCGCTACCTTCATGCCGTCCTCGTTTGACGAACTGGCGTCGGTCATGTTCGCCTTCGACAAACAGGAAAACGCCTATCTGCGCCAGGTGCTCAGCTACTGGGAGATGGTGGCGTCGCTCATCGTTCACGGAACGCTAAACGCCGCCCTTGCGCAGGACACGCAGACCGAGATGCTGTTTGTGTATTCCCGAATTCAGCCTTTCCTGAAGGAGCTACGCCAGAAGTTCGATTCGCCGGAGTTCCTGCAGAACCTGGAAAAGGTGATGGAAGGGACGGCGGAAGCCCGCCAGCGGCTGGCGCACCAGCAGAAGCGCATGGCGGAATTCGCCAAGATGATGCAGGCGAAAACTGCCAAGCGAGAAGCCGCGGCTTAGCCGAGGGATTCGCAAAAGCTGGGACCGTCGGCCGTGCAACCGCGCCTGCGGTCCCAATTTGCGATTTGTGGCAGTCCTGCTTTTGTCTGTTTCACCGCGGTACTCGGCCCCGAAAAACTCTGCCCCCGCCCCACGGGCCTCGCGCAAGTTCGTATACAATGCAGGCGCGGATAAATTCTCGCGTTCCTTCCTTATCTGATGCGACGCACGTACCGGTTCTTTCTCGTTCTCCTTCTTTCGGCCACGTCTGCTTTGTCTCAAGTTGCGCGGCCGGCGGCAAAGGTCGCGTCTCCCGCCAAGCCCAGAGCTGCGCAGGGCTGGCGCGCCATTCAGGATTCGGCGCTCATCATCGATACGCACGCCGACACGCCGATGCGTTTTGTCGATGAAAACTTTGATCTGGCGCAGGACGCCGGCAGCGGCTACATCGATTTCAACAAGATCAAGGCGGGCAATCTGGGCGCGGAGTTCTTCTCGATTTGGGTCGAGCCGGAAGCCAACAAGGGCCACGAAGCCAAACGTGCGCTGGACATGATCGATTCGGTGTATGAGCAGGCGCGCCGCCATCCCGACAAGATGACGATGGCTTTCAGCACCCAGGACATTCTGCGCGCGCATCGCCGGCACAAGTTTGCGGCGCTGCTGGGCGTGGAAGGCGGCCACGCCATCGAGGGAGACATTCGTATCCTGCGCGACTATTACCGGCTGGGCGTGCGCTATATGACGCTGACCTGGTCGAATACCAACCAACTCGGCGACTCCAGCGGCGACATCAACAAACCCAACGTGCAGCACCACGGCGGGCTTACGCCCTTCGGCCGCCAGGTGGTGGAGGAGATGAACCGGCTGGGAATGATGGTCGATATCTCGCACGTGGCCGATTCGACCTTCTATCAGACACTGGAGGTGACCAAGGCGCCGGTGATCGCCTCGCACTCGTCTGCGCGCGCCCTCACCAGCGCGCCGCGCAATATGACCGACGACATGCTGCGCGCGTTGGCCCGCAACGGCGGCGTCGCACAGGCGAATTTCTACTGCGCCTTCGTTTCGCAGAAGTATCTGGACCAGCAAAACCAACTGGCGGCCGCGCACGATCCTGATTACGAACAGGTGCAGTCGCTGTTCGTCAAGCCGCGGACCCCCGAGGATGAGAAGGAATTTGTTGCCGCCAAAAAGCGGCTGGAGCAGAAACTGCCGCGTCCGCCGCTGAGCGATTTGATCGACCACATCGACCATATGGTGAAGGTTGCCGGAATCGATCATGTGGGGCTGGGATCGGATTTCGACGGCATTGAATGCTCGCCCGAGGGCCTGGACTCGGTGGCCGATTTGCCGAAGATCACCCAGGCGCTTTACCAGCGTGGCTACAGCGCCAGTGATATTGATAAGATTCTGGGCGGCAATCTGATGCGTGTCTTCGCCCAGGTGGAGAAGGTGGCGCAGCAGATGCAGAAGCAGTAACCAGTAACCAGTAGCCAGTTGCCAGCAAACATGACCGAGCAACTTGCAACGGCCAATCTGGGTCGCTTCACAGACTGCGCTGACTACTGGCTACTGACTACTGTTTTTGGAGGAATGATGAATAAACTATGGACCGCAGTTTTGTGTCTCACTCTCACCGGATTTGCAACCGCCCAAACCGCCGGTAGCGCGACTTCCAAGCACGCCGCAACCACCACGGCTCAGCCCACGGCGGTGATCGAAACCACCGAGGGCAACATTCATTGCACTCTTTTTCCCAAACAGGCGCCGATTGGCGTCGCGAACTTCATCGGCCTGGCGACCGGCACCAAGGACTGGCGCAATCCCAGGACGGGCGAGATGATGCACGGTGTGCCGCTCTACAACGGCACAATTTTTCATCGCGTCATTCCGGAATTCATGATCCAGGGCGGCGATCCCCTCGGCACCGGTACTGGCACGCCGGGATATGAATTTAAGAATGAAACCAGCCCGAGCCTCACGTTCGACCGGCCTGGGCGACTGGCCTATGCGAATGCCGGCCCCGGCACCAACGGCTCGCAGTTCTTCATTACCGAGGTGCCTTACCCGTCGCTCAATGGCAACTACACCATCTTCGGGCAGTGTCAGGACCTGGATGTCGTCAAGAAGATTGCCCGTCTGCCGCGGAATGGACAGGACCGGCCTGACAATCCACCGAAGATCATTCGCATCCTGATCAACAATGCGGGGAGCGCCGGAGCTGCTAAGTAGGGCGCGCCGCGTTAAGTCACCGGACTGTCATCACGAGCCGGCTTCAATCGGCGAGAGATCTGCTTTCCCCGTGAGCCACAAAAAGCAGGTCCCTCGCGCCCCAAAACTGGAGGTGCGTGATGACCATTCGAAAATGCGACCGCTGTCCGGCAACTGTCCCGTTCACTGATTTGCACTTCTCCGTAAGCCCATTCCGGCGGGCAAACATCACCCTTGCAAGTGAGGTGGATCACAGCCCGTGTGTGCGTACCCGGAACACAATGACACTAGGGATGGGTAGCCGAAGGGGCGCCTGCCCGGAGGTATCGGTTATGTCAGAAGACAAGCGTGACGTGCTGGAAGTGCTGCGTTATGAGCTGAATTTCCTGGAGCAAGGCGGCTATGGCAGTTGGTATAGCACGCCCTGGGGACCGGCGTCGATCTTCCAGGACTCGCTGACTTGTCTTAATCATGGCGATCCCACCCGGCCTCACGCCTGCCGCGAATGCTTGCTCTACGACTTTGTTCCGGAGCAGTATCGCACCGAGGACGTCCCCTGCCATCACATTCCGCTGAATCGCGCCGGCGCCACCGTCGCCACCCCGAACCAAACGGAAGAGGAGCTGCGCGAAAACGTCAAGCACTGGCTGAAGCGGACGATCGCAAGGATCGAAGCCGATCGCGCCAAACAAGCCAAGGCTGCCGTCAGGAAAGTTAAGCAACCTGCCTGAGCCGGCACGCCGGCGCCGCATTCTTCCGGGCCCTGCGACTTTTCCCATTGTGAAACGAGCAAGAGTTTTTACCTTCGCTGGAGCCTCGGTCCTGCCGAGTTTGCGGGTAAAATTGCCCGGTACCTTCGTCGTGGGGAGAGTCCGGCGTGCAACGCAGCTTTGCGTCTTTGAATCCGCAGGAAATTCTGCAGGTCGCCATTACCATCGAAGAGCGCAATGCCGGCATCTACCATCGCTTCGCGGAGATGTTCACCGAGTTCGGCGATGAAGAATCGCTGGAGATCGCGGCCGTGTTCTGGGACATGGCCATCGAAGAGAGGAATCATCGCGCTTTGCTGCAACAAGCCTATCGGGACCACTATGGCGAAGCCGGTTGCTCGCTGACCGAGGGAGATCTGATTGAGTCAATCGAGGTGCCCCGGCTCGACCTCGATGCGGTCCTGGAGGGCGGCGATTACAGTCTCACGGCCCGCCAGCGCGCCTTGCGAGTGGCGCTGCAAGCCGAACATAGCGCCCAGACTTTCTACGACGAGATGACGAAACGGACCCCGGACGGAGCGCTGCGCCGGCTTTATAGCGAACTGGCGCAGATGGAAGATGACCACGTAGCTTTTCTGGAGGCGAAGCTTGCTCAGGACACCACGGAAAGCCCGACGCTGCAGTGAGCTGTTTCGCAAGTTCTTCGCACCTCCAACGGCACGGTGCAAAATAGCAAAAGGCGCGCTGCGAGAGCGCGCCTTTTCAAGGTAAAGAGGTGAAGGGTTAGTTGGGCATGGCCACCATGGCCCGCCACAGGTTCTGGGCCTGATAGGTGCCAATTCCGGTCACCAGGTCGTAGCCCGTTCCAGCGTTGCAATCTAATCCGCAACCGCCGTTGCTTCCGGTGGTGATGTCATGGAAGTTGGTGGCGTAGGCACTGCTGTAGAGTGAGTAAAAGTCAGCGTCGGCCTGGCTGAGCGTATTTTGCCCATTCAGCACGCGCTGGGAGTTGACCAGGATCAAGAACGAAGCCCAGTCGGGGGTCGCCACGCTGGTGCCGCCCACCTGCACCCAACCGCCGTAGCTATAGGTGTCATATACGGGAACACCGGTGCCGGGATTGGCATCGGCGGCGATGTCGGGCACGCACCGGTCGCCATTCGGTGTAAACGGCGCGCACGCCGAGGTCTGGAACGAGGGCTCTGCCTCGTAGGGGTCGATGCCGCCGCCGCTGCCGCTCCACGCGGTCTCGTGGCCGTAGTTTAATGCCAGCGGAGTCGGCAACGGGGTCGCACTGCTCAGATACAACGAGGTCCCTCCGGCAGCAATCACGCAAGGTGAAGTCGAGGGGTAGATCGTGCCGTGTCCGCCGTCGCCGGTGGCGGCGACGTTGCTAACCGGCTGGCCGGCGCCATTCACGATGTTGCAGAAGTAGCTGTCATACTGGTTCTCGCCACTGAAGCTGCCGCCGCCCCAGCTCATGGAGACTACGCTGCCGTTATACGGAGCCTGCGAGCCCATGGCTACAGCCGTCAATAGATCTGAAAAGCTGTTGGTGGCGCCTTCCAGCAGAACGATGTTGGCTTTGGGCGCGAGAGCGCAGGCCTGCTGGACGTCCAGCGATTCCTCCAGGTCCCAGCCCTGCCCTTGGATGGACCCCAGCTTCACCTTGGTGAAATTGCAGGGCCCCAGATGGAAGTAATTGGCGTAAAACGCCAGGTCGGATGCGATGTTGGGGTCATCGAAGGCGTCAACGATGGCAATCGTCATGCCCTGTCCCTGATTGGGGATCTGGTTGAAACCATAGGCTGACCTATACTGCGCCGGCAAAATACCTGTGGGAACCATAGGATGCATGGCATCCAGAACAATAACGTTGGTGTGGGCATAGCCCGGAGCCGCGTAAGGCGCCTGGGCCATCAAGGGAAGTGCGGCAACAAGCAAGACCGCCAAACCACCTAACAGAACACTGGGCTTCTTCATATTCTCCTCATTACTCTTTGTGCCGGAAGGGTTGTTAGTCTAAATTGGGGTTAATGTTGACGGAACACAGGTTCGTCGTGGCAATAGTCGAACAGGATCCATCAACACTCGTGAGCCAATGGAAGGAAGATGTTCTCCGTTTTCTCTCTAGTTGAAAACTAGAAAGCCTTCCCCTCAGCCTTCAATTGTCGAGGCGGCCCGTTCGGAGCAAGATCATACAACGAGACCCATCCTCTGTCGATAGTTTTGCGGAAATTTTGTAGTTAGATTGTTAGGTAGGTCTACTATCGGCGATAGTATATGACAAATTGACTAGAGTATGTCTGAAAATAGTTTTCCCATCGAATCCAGGTTCCCTCAGGCTGAAGTCCTCTGCTTTTATGGACCTGGACGCAGCTTCAGCCATGCCCCCTCAAAAACTCAGGAAACTCTGATTAAGACCGGTCTTTGAAGGGGACGGCCTTTAGGCCGTCCGTAAAGCCTGCAGGATCATCACGGCTTTAGCCGCTGATGGACTTCGTTCCGACTGAATCAGGGTCTCCTGACTTTTATAGGATCCTTGAGATTTCGTGCCCGGCCTCAGGAGGTGGTTCGTATTGGGGGTCGTCCGCTAATTGCTAAGGAAACTCTGATCAAGTCCGGCCTTGGAAGGGGACGGCATTTAGGCCGTCCGTAAAGCCTGCAGGATCATCACGGCTTTAGCCGCTGCGGGACTTCGTTCCGACTGAATCAGGGTCTCCTGACTTTTATAGGATCCTTGAGATTTCGTGCCCGGCCTCAGGAGGTGGTTCGTATA
>Ga0070737_10002517_pt1 | contig 21888 bp, 20 predicted proteins | sample Coa_R1_10_FD_66438 | JGI IMG/M metagenome (GOLD analysis project Ga0070737, IMG submission 66438) | Surface soil microbial communities from Centralia Pennsylvania, which are recovering from an underground coalmine fire - Coalmine... | ecosystem: Environmental > Terrestrial > Soil > Unclassified...
CCCCCTTAGCTCAGTCGGCAGAGCACAGCCATGGTAAGGCTGGTGTCGTCGGTTCGATTCCGACAGGGGGCTCCCCGGCGGCGTAGCTCAGTTGGTCAGAGCACACGGCTCATAATCGTGTTGTCGCGGGTTCGAGTCCCGCCGCCGCTACGGGTGCCGGCCGCGCACGATCGGACAGGGGGGTGCACGGCCGCACAGGACGGCCGCACAGGAGAGCCGCACAGGAGAGAGGAGCCCTGATGGCCAAGAACGAGAAGCGCGTGCAGGTGACGCTCGCGTGCGACGTCTGCAAGCGGCGGAACTACATCACCACGAAGAACAAGCTGAACGACCGCGAGCGGATCGAGATGCAGAAGTACTGCCGCTGGGACCGGCGCCACACCCTCCACAAGGAGACCCGCTGATCCGGCCCCGAACAGGGGTGGTAACGTCTCGGGCTGCCCCCGGGGCCAGGCGTCTGCCGGGTCCGGTGGCCGGGCCGCCCGCCGACGAGGACCGCGGTGACACAGGGCAGTAGCTCAACTGGTAGAGCACCGGTCTCCAAAACCGGCGGTTGGGGGTTCGAGTCCCTCCTGCCCTGCTGGGAGCAGCACCAGCAGCGGGGGGGTCCCTCGAGACGATGACAGCCGGAGCAAGGCAGTGAACCGCGAGACCAAGCGCATGTCCGAGCGCCAGACCCGGACGATCACCGAAGGAGCCGAGCTGGACATGGACGCGTTCGAGATCGGCGGTCCGGGTCCCCAGCGGGCTCCCAAGCCCGTCCGCACCCGCACCACCCCGGCGCAGTTCGCCCGTGAGATCCGAGACGAGCTTCGCCAGGTCGCCTGGCCGAGCAGGGTCGAGATGGTCAACTACTCCATGGTCGTCTTCTTCACGCTCGTGATCATGACCGCCCTCATCTTCCTCTTGAACTTCGCCTTCGGCCGGGGCGTGTTCTTCATGTTCCAGAAGTGAGCAGCCCGCACGTGACACTCGACGCAGAGATCTCCCGAGACGCCGTCAGCGAGGAGGGTGACCCCGCCGCCACCGGTGAGGGGGGCGCCGGCACCGACGTGTCGGTCGCCGGGCAGGTCGGGGACCCTGCCCCGCTCGACGAGCCCGCGCCCGCCGACGAGGACGTCGCCGCCGACGGCGACGACGAGGAGGACGAGGAGGAGGAGGAGGAGGAGTACGTCCCGAGCCCCTACGACCGCCCCGGTCGCTGGTACGTCGTGCACACCTACTCGGGCTACGAGAACAAGGTCACCTCCAACCTGAAGAACGTCATCGCCTCCCGGGGCATGGAGGACCGCGTCTACGAGGTGGTCGTGCCGATGGAGGACGTGGTCGAGGTGAAGAACGGTAAGCGCGTGACGGTGCAGAAGAAGGTCTTCCCGGGATACCTGCTCGTCCGGAGCGACCTGGACGACGACACCTGGGGTGCCATCCGCAACACCCCCGGGGTCACGGGCTTCGTCGGCCCCGGGACCAAGCCGACGCCGCTGTCGCGTCGCGAGGTGGAGAGCATCCTGCAGGTCAAGCCCGAAGGCGTCCAGGCTCCGGCGAAGCAGCGCCGCCCGAGGCTCGAGTACGAGGTGAACGAGACCGTCCGTGTGAAGGAGGGGCCGTTCGCGGACTTCTCCGGCCAGATCGCCGAGATCAACGAGGACCAGCTGAAGCTGAAGGTGCTCGTGAACATCTTCGGCCGGGAGACGCCGGTCGAGCTCGAGTTCAGCCAGGTCGCCAAGCTCTAGTCACCCAGGAGATCCAGATGCCCCCCCGCAAGCGCGTCCTCGCCGTGGTCAAGATCCAGCTGCAGGCCGGTCAGGCGACCCCGGCGCCTCCCGTCGGCACGGCCCTCGGGCCCCACGGGGTCCAGACCATGGAGTTCTGCAAGCAGTACAACGCTGAGACCGAGTCCATGCGCGGGACGGTCGTACCCGTCGAGATCACGATCTACGAGGACCGGTCGTTCAGCTTCGTGCTCAAGACGACGCCCACGCCCGTGCTCCTCCGCCAGGCGGCCGGCCTCGAGAAGGGATCGGCCACCGCCGGACGGAGCCAGGCGGGGACGATCACCGACGACCAGCTCGCGGAGATCGCCCGCGCCAAGCTGGTCGACCTGAACACCGACGACCTGGAGGCCGCAAAGAGGCAGGTCGCCGGCACCGCCCGGTCGATGGGCATCGCGGTGGCCGGGTGACCGGCGCAGGAGACGGAGGAGTCCGATGACCCAGCACGGGAAGCGGTACCGGTCGCTCAGCGGGAAGTTCGACCGCGAGGCTCTCTACGGGGTCGGTGACGCCATCGACCTCGTGAAGTCGATGGCGTCCGCCAAGTTCGACGAGACCGTCGAGCTGGCGGTCCGCCTCGGTGTGGACCCCCGCAAAGCCGACCAGATCGTCCGGGGGACCCTCAGCCTGCCGGCCGGCACCGGTAAGCCCGTCCGAGTGGCCGTCTTCGCGGCGGGGGAACAGGCAGCCGAGGCACGAGCAGCCGGGGCGGACGTCGTGGGCGCCGACGACCTCGTGGCCCGAGTTCGTGACCAGGGGTTCTTGGAGTTCGACGTGGCAATCTCGACGCCCGAGCTGATGGGGCAGGTCGGGACCCTCGGGCGTGTGCTCGGCCCACGAGGGCTCATGCCGAACCCCAAGACCGGGACGGTGACGACCGACGTGGGCCGGGCGGTCACCGAGTTCAAGGGGGGAAGGGTCGAGTACCGGACCGACAAGGTCGGCAACGTGCACCTGCCTGTGGGGAAGGTCTCGTTCTCGAAGGCCGACCTCGCCGCCAACGTCCACGCGGTCATCGAGGAGCTGGTGCGCGCCAAGCCCGCGGCAGCCAAGGGCAAGTACCTCCTCTCGGTCGCCCTGTCGTCGACGATGGGTCCCGGAGTGCGGATCGACCCGTCGCGGGCCCGGGACGTCGAAGAGGAGCTGGCCGTCACCGCCTGATACCCTCTCTGGGACAGCCCGCTCGAGCGGGCAACGAGTTTCCGGTCGCCGCAGACCTCCGGTGCGCCTTCGGCGCTGAAGGGACCCCTGGGTCCGCCTGACGAGGCGACGCTCTCCGGGCAACCGCCTGGTCCGTCGCACACCGGGGCGCCGCGCCGACCGGTGGAGGAGCGATGGACAACCCGAGGCCCGAGAAGGTCGCAGTCGTGGACGAGGTCCGCGCGCGCCTCGAGGACGCAGATGCCACGGTCGTGACCGAGTACCGCGGGCTCACCGTGGCGGACCTGGCGGCGCTCCGCAAGAGCCTGGCGGCTGCCGGCGGCGACTACAAGGTGTTCAAGAACACCCTGGTGAAGCGTGCGATCGACGGTGGACGGCACGCCGCGCTCGAGGAGCTCCTCGTCGGCCCGACGGCGATCGCCTTCGTCCATGGGGACATCAGCGCCGTCGCCAAGGCGCTGCGGGACTTCTCGCGGACCAACGCCCACCTCGTCGTGAAGGGTGGCCTGCTCGACGGCTCCGTGGTGTCTGCGGCCCAGCTGAGCGAGCTCGCGGACCTCCCGCCGCGCGACGTCCTTCTGGCCCGGATCGCCGGGGCGCTGCAGGCGCCGCTCGGCCAGCTGGCCTCGCTCCTGCAGGCACTCCCGCGCAACCTCGCCTACGGGCTGAAGGCGCTCGTCGAGGAACGGGGCGGTGCAGCGCCACCCGAGCCGGGGGCCGCGGTGCCGGACACCGCGGTGCCGGACACCGCGGCGCCGGACGCCGCGGCGCCGGACACCGCTGCCTCGGACACCGCGGTGTCCGAGGCCGAGTCCGGGACCCCTGAGCAGGAGTCGCAGGCGGAGGGCGCTGGTCCCGAGGCGGAAGCCCCCTGACGCCAGCGCCGCGCAGTCCGGACGAGGTAGGGGTCGACGAACACACCGGTCGACGGAGAAAGGAAGAACACATGGCAGGGTCCCTGACGAAGGAGCAGATCCTCGACGGCATCGCCGAGCTCTCGGTGATCGAGCTGAGCGAGCTGCTGAAGGACTTCGAGGAGAAGTTCGGGGTCACGGCGGCGGCGCCGGTGGCCGTCGCGGCGGCTCCGGTCGCCGGCGGGCCGGCGGAGGCGGGCGCAGCCGAGGAGGAGAAGACGGAGTTCGACGTCATCCTCGCGGCGGCGGGCGACAAGAAGATCCAGGTCATCAAGGAGGTGCGCGCCCTCACCAGCCTTGGCCTGAAGGAGGCGAAGGACCTCGTCGACGGCGCGCCGAAGCCCGTCCTCGAGCGGGTGAGCAAGGAGGACGCGGAGAAGGCACGGGCCGCCCTGGAGGGGGCGGGGGCGACCGTCGAGGTCAAGTAGCCGAGGGCAGCTCGTCGAGGTCAAGGAGGAGCGAGGGTGGGGCGGAGCCCGGTCGTTGACCAGGCTCCGCCTCGACTCCACGACGGCGAGATCCCTTGACGGGGGCGACGCCGACCTTTACCCTGTCGGAGAGCCGCTCCTGGCCACGAGCCGGAGGGGTTGTATCCCTGCCCGTCTCCGGGTATGCTGCAGGGTTGCCGTGCAGCTCCGTCTTGCGACCGCGATTTCCCCCACCTGAATGGCGCGCGCCACGGCAACGATCCCGGGCCCTCCCGGGTGCCTCCTGAGCCGCCGTCCCCCGCCGCCTCGTTCCCCGTCCGGCCCGCCGTCCCTCGGATCCCCCGTTCCCAGTTCCGCACCGACCGCCCGTCCCCCGCACCCCGACCAAATGGGAGGAGTTGACCGTTGCCTTCACGGTCCCGTAGCCCCGAGCGTGTGTCCTTCGCCAACATCGACGAGGCGCTGCCCCTGCCCGATCTCATCGCCATCCAGCGCGACTCCTTCCAATGGTTCCTGGACAAGGGTCTCGCGGAGGCGTTCGCCGACATCAGCCCGATCGAGGACTTCACCGGCCAGCTGAGCCTCGAGCTGGAGTTCGACCCGTCCGATCCCGACCTCCGTCCGCCGCCCAAGTTCTCGGTGGAGGAGTGCAAGGAGAAGGACATGACCTACGCGGCACCGGTCTTCGTCCGCGCCCGCTTCCTGAACGCCGGGACCGGGGAGATCAAGGAACAGACCGTGTTCATGGGCGACTTCCCCATGATGACGGACCGAGGGACCTTCATCGTCAACGGGACCGAGCGCGTCGTCGTGAGCCAGCTCGTCCGATCCCCCGGCGTCATCTTCCAGCCCGGCCGGGACCTGAAGACGATCTTCACCGGCACGATCCACCCCTACAGAGGGGAGTGGATCGAGCTCGACGTCGAGGCGAAGCCCTCCAAGGACGTCACCGCCGGCGCACGTGTCGCGCGCAAGCGCCGGGTCTCGCTGTTCGTGCTCCTGCGCGCCCTGGGCTTCGGCGACGAGGCCTTCTTGGAGCGCTTCGTCCGGCACTTCGACTTCCTCGAGGGGCAGTGGGAGAAGGAGAAGGAGCTGGCGCCGAGCCGCGAGGAGTCGCTGCTCGAGATCTACAAGCGCGCCCGTCCGGGCGAGCCGCTCTCCGTCGAGGCCGCGCGCCAGTACTTCGAGAACGCGTTCTTCAACCCGAAGCGCTACGACCTCACGCGGGTGGGCCGCTACAAGCTGAACCGCAAGCTCGGTCCCGAGATCGAGCGGATCTCGGAGCTGTTCGGCCTCGACCTCGAGCGGCCGGCTCCGGGCCAGAGCGTGCTCAGCCCGTCGGAGATCCTCGCCGCCTCCACCTACATGCTCCACCTGGCCCTCCACATGGCGGACGGCGACTCCACCTACCGGATCGACGACCAGGACCACTTCGCCAACCGTCGCATCCGCTCCGTCGGGGAGCTGATCCAGAACCAGGTCCGCGTGGGCCTCTCCAGGATGGAGCGGGTGGTGCGCGAGCGCATGACGACCCAGGACGTCGAGGCGATCACCCCTCAGACGCTCATCAACATCCGGCCGGTCGTCGCGGCGGTGAAGGAGTTCTTCGGCACCTCGCAGCTCAGCCAGTTCATGGACCAGAACAACCCCCTCTCGGGGCTGGCTCACAAGCGGCGCCTCTCCGCCCTGGGCCCCGGCGGGCTCTCGCGCGAGCGGGCCGGCTTCGAGGTCCGTGACGTCCACACCTCCCACTACGGCCGCATGTGCCCCATCGAGACCCCTGAGGGACCGAACATCGGCCTCATCGGCGCGCTGGCCACCTACGCGCGGGTGAACGAGTACGGCTTCATCGAGACCCCGTACCGCAAGGTCGTCGACGGACGGGTCACCGACGAGGTCGTCTACCTGGCCGCCGACGAGGAGGAGGAGCACGTCATCGCGCAGGCCAACGCACCGGTGGGGCCCGACGGCCGCTTCACGAACGAGCGCGTCCTCGTCCGGCGCGGCCCCCAGGGCACCGGCGTGCGGATCGGCGTCTCCAGCACGACGTACGGCACCACGAGCGAGATCGACTACGTGCCTCCGGCGGAGGTCGACCTGATGGACGTCTCGCCGAAGCAGATCGTCTCCGTCTCGACGGCGCTCATCCCCTTCGTCGAGCACGACGATGCCAACCGTGCCCTGATGGGGGCCAACATGCAGAAGCAGGCCGTCCCGCTCGTCGTGCCCGAGGCGCCGTACATCGGCACCGGCGTCGAGGGCCGCGCCGCGCGCGACGCAGGCGACGTGGTGCTCGCCGAAGGCGACGGGACGGTGACCGAGGTGTCAGGCGACCAGATCGTGGTCGAGTACAACCCCGGGCAGAAGGACCGGATGGGCCAGGCATTGGGCAAGAAGATCTACCGGCTCGCCAAGTTCCGCAGGTCCAACCAGAACACCTGCATCAACCAGAAGCCCCTCGTGGACGAGGGCGACAAGGTGTCAAGGGGCGACCTGCTCGCCGACGGCCCCTCCACCCACAACGGCGAGCTCGCCCTCGGCAAGAACCTGCTCGTCGCCTTCATGCCGTGGGAGGGGTACAACTACGAGGACGCCATCATCCTGTCCCAGCGCCTCGTCCGCGACGACGTGCTCACCTCCATCCACATCGAGGAGCACGAGGTCGACGCAAGGGACACCAAGCTCGGCGCGGAAGAGATCACGCGGGACATCCCGAACCTCTCCGAGGAGATCCTCGCCGACCTCGACGAGCGGGGCATCATCAGGATCGGTGCCGAGGTCGGCCCCGGTGACGTCCTCGTCGGGAAGGTCACCCCGAAGGGAGAGACCGAGCAGACCCCCGAGGAGCGACTGCTGCGCGCCATCTTCGGCGAGAAGGCGCGCGAGGTGCGCGACACGAGCCTGAAGGTCCCCCACGGCGAGGAGGGCAAGGTCATCGACGTCCGGGTCTTCTCCCGGGAGGACTCCCACGAGCTCCCGCCTGGGGTGAACCAGCTCGTACGGGTGTACGTGGCGCAGAAGCGGAAGATCTCCGAGGGTGACAAGCTCGCCGGTCGTCACGGCAACAAGGGCGTCATCTCCAAGATCCTCCCCGTGGAGGACATGCCGTTCCTCGCGGACGGCACCCCGGTCGACATCATCTTGAACCCGCTCGGCGTGCCGAGCCGGATGAACGTCGGCCAGGTGCTCGAGTCCCACCTGGGCTACGCCGCCCGTCACGGGTGGGAGGGCGTGACCCCCGAGGAGGGAGCGGGCACGAGCGGCCGTCCCGGCTCGGGCCGCAAGACCCGCCCGCGCACGATCCCGGCGACCTGGGTCTCGACGCCGGCCTTCGACGGTGCGCACTGGGACGAGGAGGACGAGGCGGGGAAGCACCCCACGATCCGGCAGCTCTTCGAGCGGCTGCGTCCCGACTCGGCGACCGGCGACGTCCAGATCCAGCCGACCGGCAAGGCCATCTTGTACAACGGGCGCACCGGGGAGCCCTACGACAACCCGATCTCGGTGGGCTACGTCTACATCCTGAAGCTCGCCCACCTCGTGGACGACAAGATCCACGCCCGCTCGACGGGTCCGTACTCGATGATCACCCAGCAGCCCCTCGGGGGCAAGGCCCAGTTCGGTGGCCAGCGCTTCGGCGAGATGGAGGTCTGGGCCCTGGAGGCCTTCGGTGCCGCCTACGCCCTCCAGGAGCTCCTGACCATCAAGTCCGACGACGTGCTGGGCCGGGTCAAGGTCTACGAGGCCATCGTGAAGGGCGAGAACATCCCCGAGCCCGGGATCCCCGAGAGCTTCAAGGTCCTGATCAAAGAGATGCAGTCCCTCTGTCTCGACGTGGAGGTGCTGGCGAACGACGGCTCCGCGATCGAGATGCACGAGCTGGACGAGGACGTGTTCCGGACCGCCGAGGAGCTCGGCATCGACATCAGCAGGCCCGAACGGGGATCGGACGAAGAGGACGAGCGACGCGCAGCTGAGAGGAGCTTCTCGTAATGGCGCTGGACGTGAACACCTTCGACCAATTGCGGATCGGTCTCGCGACCGGCGACTCGATCCGCGCGTGGTCGAACGGCGAGGTGAAGAAGCCCGAGACCATCAACTACCGCACGCTCCGTCCCGAGAAGGACGGGCTCTTCTGCGAGAAGATCTTCGGCCCGACCAAGGACTGGGAGTGCTACTGCGGCAAGTACAAGCGGGTCCGCTTCAAGGGGATCATCTGCGAGCGCTGCGGGGTCGAGGTCACCCGGTCCAAGGTTCGCCGGGAGCGCATGGGCCACATCGAGCTCGCCGCGCCGGTCGTCCACATCTGGTACCTGCGGGGGACGCGCAGCTGGCTCGCCTACCTGCTGATGGGCACCGAGGCCCGTGAGGAGCTGAAGGCCAAGCAGCTCGAGAAGGTCATCTACTTCGCCGCGAACCTGGTCACCTGGGTGGACGAGGACAAGAGGCATGCGGACCTGCCGAACCTCGAGGCCGAGCTCGCCGAGGAGGTCGCCGAGATCGAGAGGCGCCGCGACCTCGAGATCGACCGGCGGTTCAAGGCGCTCGAGGAGGAGCTGAAGGAGCTCGAGTCCCAGGGCGCGCGCGACACCGAGATCAAGGCACGCCAGCGCGCCGCGGAGAAGGAGATCGGTGCGCTGCGCGAGCGCGCCGACGACGAGGTCGAGCTGGCCAAGCGGGCGCTCGACGAGCTGCGCGGCCTGCACGCCCGCAAGATCATCGAGGACGAGCTCCTCTGGCGCGAGCTCACCCTGCGCTACGCCGATTACTTCGAGGGCGGCATGGGAGCGGAGGCGATCCAGCGCCTGATCGACCGCATCGACTTCGACGCCGAAGAGGTGAAGCTCCGGGAGATGATCGACGCGTCCGACGGGCGCCGCCCGTTGTCGGCGCAGCGCCGCCAGAAGGTCATCAAGCGTCTGAAGATCGTCACCGCCTTCAACCGCCGAGACGAGCACGGCCGGCGGGTCAACGACCCGCGCGCCATGATCCTCGAGGCCGTGCCGGTGATCCCGCCGGACCTGCGCCCGATGGTCCAGCTCGACGGCGGCCGCTTCGCGACCTCCGACCTGAACGACCTCTACCGCAGGGTCATCAACCGGAACAACCGCCTGAAGCGCCTCCTCGACCTCGGGGCGCCCGAGATCATCATCAACAACGAGAAGCGGATGCTCCAAGAGGCGGTCGACGCGCTGTTCGACAACGGCCGCCGGGGGCGCCCCGTGACGGGTCCGGGCAACCGACCGCTCAAGTCGCTGTCGGACATGCTCAAGGGCAAGCAGGGGCGGTTCCGCCAGAACCTCCTCGGCAAGCGCGTGGACTACTCGGGGCGTTCGGTCATCGTGATCGGCCCGACCCTCCAGCTGCACCAGTGCGGGCTGCCGAAGCTGATGGCGCTCGAGCTCTTCAAGCCGTTCGTGATGAAGCGCCTCGTCGACGCGGAGCTCGCGCAGAACATCAAGTCCGCCAAGCGGATGGTGGAGCGCCGCCGTCCCCAGGTCTGGGACGTGCTGGAGGGCGTGATCCGGGAGCACCCGGTCCTCTTGAACCGCGCGCCCACGCTCCACCGGCTGGGCATCCAGGCCTTCGAGCCGGTGCTCGTCGAGGGCAAGGCCATCCAGATCCACCCGCTCGTGTGCACCGCCTTCAACGCGGACTTCGACGGCGACCAGATGGCCGTCCACCTCCCCCTGTCGGCCGAGGCGCAGGCCGAGGCCCGCGTCCTCATGCTGTCGGCCAACAACATCCTCTCGCCGGCGACGGGGCGCCCGATCACCGTCCCCACCCAGGACATGGTCTTCGGGGCGTACTACCTCACCCTGGCCGTCGACGGCGCCGCGGGGGAGGGGCGGGTCTTCCGGCACAGCTACGAGGTGCAGGCTGCGCTCGACGAGGGGTCCGTGGCCCTCCACGCCAAGATCCAGCTGCGGCCCGCTCCGGGCACGCCGCTCGCCGAGCGGTTGTCGGCCGACGCGGCCGGGTCCTCGGGCCCCGAGGAGGGCTCCCCTGCGCCGGGCGCGGTGGAGACGACCCCTGGACGGGTGCTGTTCAACGAAGCGCTGCCTGACGGCTTTCGGTTCGTGAACGACGTCGTGGGCAAGCGCAACACGCCCATCGGCGCCATCGTCGAGGAGCTCTCCGCCGGCTTCCCCAAGCACGTGGTCGCGCAGAGCCTCGACCGCATCAAGGCGCTCGGCTTCCGCTACGCGGCGCAGTCGGGGCTCACGATCTCGATCGACGACGTGCGCACGCCGCCGGAGAAGCTCGCGATCCTCGACCGCTACGAGAAGGAGGCCGACAAGGCGGAGACCCAGTTCAAGCGGGGGATCATCACCGACGACGAGCGGCGTCAGAAGGAGATCGAGATCTGGACCTCCGCCAACTCCGAGGTCGGGCGGGCGATGGAGCAGACGCTCTCGCAGCTCAAGTTCAACCCGCTCGACATGATGGTCGACTCCGGAGCGCGCGGCAACGCCCAGCAGATCCGCCAGATCGCCGGGATGAAGGGGCTGGTGTCCAACCCGCGTGGCGAGATGATCCCCCGGCCGATCAAGTCCTCGTTCCGTGAGGGTCTGTCGGTCCTGGAGTACTTCATCTCGACCCACGGCGCCCGCAAGGGCCTCGCCGACACCGCCCTGCGGACCGCTGACTCGGGCTACCTCACCCGGCGCCTCGTCGACGTCGCACAGGAGCTGATCATCCGGGAGGAGGACTGCGGGACGTCGCGCGGCGTGTGGATCGACCACATCGAGCCCGACAGCCCCGGCAGGCGCAGCTACCTGGAGACCCGCGCCTACGGCCGTCTGCTCGCCGAGGACGTGACCCTGTCCGACGGCTCGACGCTCGCCGCAGGCACCCTCCTCTCCGACGAGCTCGTGGCGAGGCTCCGGGACGACCCCGACGTCACCCGAGTGCGCGCGCGCTCGGTGCTCACCTGCGAGGCGGCCCACGGCGTCTGCGCCGCCTGCTACGGCCAGTCGCTGGCCACGGGCAAGATGATCGAGCTCGGCGAGGCGGTCGGGGTCATCGCGGCGCAGTCCATCGGCGAGCCGGGGACCCAGCTGACGATGCGGACCTTCCACACCGGGGGCGTCGTCGGGGAGGACATCACCCACGGCCTGCCCAGGGTGGTCGAGCTGTTCGAGGCGCGTACCCCCAAGGGGGCCGCTGTCCTCGCCCGCCACTCTGGCGTCGTGCGCATCGAGGACGAGGAGACGGGCCGGCGCATCACCGTCGTGGCCGACGACGGGACCGAGGAGTCGGCCGTGGTGCCCCCGCGGGCGCACCTCGAGGTGACCGACGGCCAGGAGGTGACCGCAGGGGAGGCGCTCGTCGAGGGCCCCAAGGACCCCAAGGAGCTCCTCGAGGTCCGCGGGATCAGGGAGACCCAGCAGTACCTGGTCGAGGAGGTCCAGAAGGTCTACCGCGACCAAGGGGTGTCCATCCACGACAAGCACATCGAGCTCATCGTCCGACAGATGCTGAGGAGGGTGCTCGTCGCCGAGCCCGGCGACGCGCCCTTCCTGCCGGGCGAGCGCGTGGACAGCCAGGTGTACGCCGAGGTCAACCGCACCCTCGTGGAGGAGGGGAAGCGCCCCGCCGAGGGCCGTCCGGAGCTCATGGGCATCACGAAGGCGTCGCTCGCGACCGACAGCTGGCTCTCGGCCGCCTCGTTCCAGGAGACGACCCGGGTGCTCACCGAAGCGGCGATCGAGGGCCGGAGCGACCAGCTCTTCGGGCTCAAGGAGAACATCATCATCGGCAAGCTGATCCCGGCGGGCACCGGCATGGACCACTACCGGCACCTCCGCTTCGAGCTGCCCGGCGCCGAGGTGCTCCCCTTCTGGGCAGTCGGGGCCGGCGAGGACGGCGACACCGAGGACCTGGCCGCGTGGCTGCGCGACCGGGGGGGAGACGGGGCGAACCCCGGGACCGGCCACGCGGACGGGAACGGCACCGACGGCCCGATGTCCCTCGACGCGGGGTGGCTGGCGGGCAGCCCGGCTGCCGACGACGAGCACGACGCCGCAGGCGGGAGCGCAGGAGCGGCAGGGGGTGCCGGCGCCTGACCAGCGGCACGTGGGAGCCGTGCCGCCGTCGCGGGGCCCTCAAGCCCCGTACCCGAGCACGTCCCGGTGCCCCGGCACGTCCCGGTGCCCCGTCACGCCCCGGTAGCATGGAACCGGCCGGTGCCGCCTTGCCCGGGCGGGGCCGCTGCCCTAGCATTGACCCGCCGTACGGCGGCTCGGCTCCTGGTGCCAGCCCGTCCGGCCCGCCGCTCGCATTTCGGAACAGAGGACACGCGTGCCCACCATCGCCCAGCTCGTCCGCAAGGGACGTGAGGCCAAGCAGTCGAAGACCAAGACCCCCGCGCTGAGGGGTGCACCTCAGCGGCGGGGGGTCTGCACGCGGGTGTACACGACCACCCCCAAGAAGCCCAACTCGGCGCTGCGCAAGGTGGCGCGGGTCCGGCTCACGAGCGGGGTGGAGGTCACCGCCTACATCCCCGGCGTCGGGCACAACCTCCAGGAGCACTCCATCGTGCTCGTCCGAGGCGGCCGCGTGAAGGACCTCCCCGGCGTGCGCTACAAGGTGATCCGCGGGGCCCTGGACACCTCGGGGGTCCGGGAGCGCAGCCAGGCGAGGAGCCGCTACGGCGCCAAGAAGGAGTCCTGAGATGCCGCGCAACGGACCTGCCCCCCGTCGGGACCTGCAACCGGACCCCGTCTACCGCTCCGTGCTGGTGACCCAGGTCGTGAACAAGGTGCTCTCGCGGGGCAAGCGGACCCTGGCCGAGCGGCTGGTCTACGGGGCGCTCTCGCTCGTGCAAGAGCGGGCCGGGTCCGATCCCGTCACCGTGCTCAAGCGCGCCGTCGAGAACACGCGTCCCGAGCTCGAGGTGAAGAGCCGCCGGGTCGGCGGCGCGACCTACCAGGTCCCCGTCGAGGTGCGTCCCCGCCGGGCGACGACCCTGGCCATCCGGTGGCTGGTCGGCTTCGCCAGGCAGCGCCGCGAGAAGGCCATGGCCGAGCGGCTGGCCAACGAGATCCTGGACGCGTCGAACGGCGTGGGCGCGGCGGTCAAGCGCCGCGAGGACATGCACAAGATGGCCGAGTCGAACAAGGCCTTCGCCCACTACCGCTGGTAGACGTCCTCTTCTAGGAATCGAGCTCTCATGCCTGACCCCCTGCCCCAGCGCGAATTCCCCCTCGCCAAGACCCGCAACATCGGGATCATGGCGCACATCGACGCGGGGAAGACGACCACGACCGAGCGCATCCTGTACTACACGGGGCGCAACTACAAGATCGGCGAGGTGCACGAAGGCGCCGCCACCATGGACTGGATGGTCCAGGAGCAAGAGCGCGGGATCACCATCACGTCTGCGGCGACGACGTGCCGGTGGCGCGACACCTGGATCAACATCATCGACACGCCCGGCCACGTGGACTTCACGGTCGAGGTCGAGCGGTCGTTGCGCGTCCTCGACGGCGCCGTGGCGGTGTTCGATGCCGTTGCAGGCGTGGAGCCCCAGACCGAGACGGTCTGGCGCCAGGCGAACAAGTACCGGGTGCCGCGGATCTGCTTCGTGAACAAGATGGACCGCGTCGGCGCCGACTTCGGCCGCACGGTCCAGATGATCCGTGACCGGCTGGATGCGGTGCCGGCCGTGGTCCAGCTGCCGATCGGGAGCGAGGGGGAGTTCCGAGGGGTCGTCGACCTGCTGGCCGCCCGCGCGCTGGTCTGGGAGGAGGGCATGGGCGAGAAGTGGGACGTCGTCGACGTCCCCGGGGATCTCGTGGAGGACGCCGAGCGCGCCCGGCACGAGCTGCTGGACGTCCTCTCGAACCACTCCGACACCATCATGGAGAAGTACCTGGCGGACGAGGAGATCACCGCAGACGACCTTCGGGCCGCGCTGCGATCGGCGACGCTGGCCAACGAGGTGGTCCCGGTGCTCTGCGGGTCCGCCTTCAAGAACAAGGGCGTCCAGCCCATGCTCGACGCGGTCGTCGACTACCTGCCGAGCCCTCTCGACCTCCCTCCGGCGGTCGGCACCAGGCCGGGCTCCTCCGAGGAGTCCGAGGAGCGCCCGCCGGATGACACGGCGCCGTTCGCCGCCCTGGCCTTCAAGATCATGACCGACCCCTACGTCGGCAAGCTGACGTACCTGCGTGTGTACTCCGGCTCGCTCCGCAAGGGCGCCACCGTCATGAACACGACGAAGGACCGCAAGGAGCGCATCGGCCGCCTCCTCCAGATGCATGCCAACCACCGCGAGGACAAAGAGGCGATCTTCGCCGGCGACATCGTGGCTGCGGTCGGCCTCAAGCAGACGACCACCGGTGACACGCTCTCGGACCCGGCCCACCCCATCGTGCTCGAGGCGCTCGAGTTCCCCGAGCCCGTGATCCACGTCGCCGTCGAGCCGAAGACCAAGGCCGACCAGGACAAGCTGTCCAAGGCGCTGTTCGCGCTGAGCGAGGAGGACCCGACCTTCCGGGTCCGCACCGACGAGGAGACCGCCCAGACGGTCATCTCGGGGATGGGCGAGCTCCACCTCGAGGTGCTCGTGGACCGGATGCTCAGGGAGTTCAACGTGGACGCGAACGTGGGAAAGCCCCAGGTCGCCTACCGCGAGACGATCCGCAAGTCCGTGGACAAGGTCGAGGAGCGCTACGTCCGCCAGACCGGCGGGCGCGGCCAGTACGGCCACGTGGTCATCGACGTCGAGCCGACGGGGCCAGGCGGCGGGTACGAGTTCATCGACAAGATCACCGGCGGCGTCATCCCCAAGGAGTACATCCCGGCGGTCGACGCCGGCATCCAGGAGGCCCTCACCTCGGGCGTGCTCGCGGGCTACCCCACGGTGGACGTCCGGGTGACCCTGACCTTCGGCTCGTACCACGACGTCGACTCCTCCGAGATGGCCTTCAAGATCGCCGGGTCCATGGCCGTGAAGAAGGCCCTCCGCATGGCCGACCCCGTCCTCCTGGAGCCGGTCATGGCCGTCGAGGTCGTGACCCCCGAGGAGTACATGGGCGACGTCATCGGGGACCTCTCGTCCAGGCGGGGGAAGGTCGAGGGCATGGAGCAGCGTGGGAGCAGCCACGTCGTGAGGGCGCAGGTACCGCTGGCCGACATGTTCGGCTACGCTACGGACCTGCGCTCGCGTACCCAGGGCAGGGCGACGTACACGATGCAGTTCCACGCCTACAACGACGTGCCCGACTCGATCGCCAAGGAGATCATCGCCCGGGCACGCGGGGAGTAGCCCCGCCGGCAGCGGCGGGTCAGCGGCACGAAGCAGGCAGATACCACCACGGGCGGGCGACCGCCGGCGGCGGGTCCGAAGGGGCGCCGCCCGAGATCAGGGAGTAGTCGCAAGAGATGGCCAAGAAGAAGTTCGAGCGCTCGAAGCCCCACGTGAACGTGGGGACCATGGGGCACATCGACCACGGCAAGACGACGCTGACGGCGGCCATCACCAAGGTGCTGTCCGAGCAGAACCCGGAGGTCGCCTTCACGCCCTTCGACCAGATCGACAAGGCCCCCGAGGAGAAGCAGCGCGGCATCACGATCTCGATCGCCCACGTGGAGTACGAGACGGCGAAGCGCCACTACGCGCACGTCGACATGCCCGGCCACGCCGACTACATCAAGAACATGATCACCGGCGCTGCCCAGGTCGACGGCGCCATCCTGGTCGTCTCCGCGGCCGACGGCCCCATGCCCCAGACCCGTGAGCACGTCCTGCTCGCGCGGCAGGTGGGGGTCCCCTACATCGTGGTCGCGCTGAACAAGGCCGACATGGTCGACGACCCGGAGCTGCTGGACCTCGTGGAGCTCGAGGTCCGCGAGCTCCTGAGCGAGTACACATTCCCCGGCGACGACGCCCCGGTCGTGCGCGTCAGCGCGCTGAAGGCCCTCGAGGGCGACCCCGAGTGGACCCCGAAGATCCTCGAGCTCATGGATGCCGTCGACGAGTACATCCCCGAGCCCGTACGCGACGTGACAAAGCCGTTCCTCATGCCGGTGGAAGACGTCATGTCGATCACCGGTCGTGGAACCGTCGTCACGGGGAAGGTCGAGCAGGGCGTCGTTCGCGTGGGCGACGAGTGCGAGATCGTCGGGCTGCGCGACACCCAGAAGACGACCGTGACCGGTGTCGAGATGTTCCGCAAGCTCCTCGACGAGGGCCGCGCGGGCGACAACATCGGCGCGTTGCTGCGGGGGACGAAGAAGGAGGACGTCGAGCGGGGGCAGGTGCTGTGCAAGCCCGGCTCGATCACGCCGCACACGGATTTCCAGGCTGCCATCTACGTCCTCACGAAGGAAGAGGGCGGCCGGCACAAGCCGTTCTTCACCAACTACCGGCCGCAGTTCTACTTCCGGACCACCGACGTCACGGGCTCCATCACCCTGGCGGAGGGCACGGAGATGGTGATGCCCGGGGACAACACCGAGATCACGGTGGAGCTCGGCAAGCCCATCGCCATGGACGAAGGGCTCCGGTTCGCCATCCGCGAGGGTGGCCGCACCGTCGCCTCCGGCCGGGTCATCAAGATCATCAAGTAGCCGGGCCGGACGAGGACGCGGGACGAGGACGCCTGGCCATGGCCGACGGCAGCCGACAGAAGATCCGGATCAGGCTCAAGGCCTACGATCACGAGATCCTCGACCAGTCGACGGAGAAGATCGTCCAGACGGTCCTCCGCACCCAGGCCAAGGTCCAGGGGCCGGTGCCGCTCCCGACGGACAAGCACCGCTACACGGTGATCCGATCCCCGCACAAGTACAAGGACAGCCGCGAGCACTTCGAGATGCGGGTGCACAAGCGACTGGTGGACATCCTGGAGCACACGCCAAAGACGGTCGACTCCCTCCAGCGGCTCGACCTCCCGGCGGGCGTCGACATCGAGATCAAGATCCAGAACGCCTGAGGGGCCGAGGCCGCCCGTCTCGGTCGGGCGGGCTCGGGGGTTGTCGGGGCTGGGTCCGGGCCGAGGCCACCCGGGTCTGGCGCCTTGGCGGCGCGCTCCGCAGGCCGGTATCATGGCACCCCGGCCACCGGGCGGTAGCCGGGTGAGGGCGGCGGGGATTCCCGCCGCCAAGACAAGAGACGTGCCCGAGCGCCCGTCGTCCCACCGGGACGGGGGGAACCTCGGGCCGAGACAGGACGAGCGCTCCGCTCGGGATTCTCCGGGCGGAGCGTTGGCATGCGCACGGGCAGCGAACACCACGCGCGAGGAGAGACGTGGCAACGAGGGCGATCGTCGGCGAGAAGGTCGGCATGACCCAGGTATGGGACGAACAGCACCGCGCCGTACCGGTGACGGTGCTGCGCGTCGCGCCGGTGCGGGTCGTCCAGGTGAAGACGCCGGAGCGTGAGGGCTACTCGGCGCTCCAGGTCACCTGGGGGTTCCGGCGTCCCGCCACGCTCACCCGGGCCGAGCGCGGCCACTACGAGCACGCCGGCGTCGAGCCCGGCCGCCGCCTCGTCGAGCTCAGGCTCGACGGCGTCGAGACCTTCGAGGTCGGCCAGGAGCTGACCGCCGGCCTCTGGAGCGCCGGAGAGCGCGTCGACGCCATCGCGCTCAGCAAGGGCAAGGGGTTCGCCGGCGGCATGAAGCGGCACAACTTCAAGGGGCAGGGCGCCGCCCACGGGAACCACAAGCACCACCGGGCGCCCGGCTCGATCGGCGCGTGCGCGACGCCCGCCAAGGTGTTCAAGGGAACCCGGATGGCCGGCCGACTGGGTGGCCGCCAGGTGACCGCGCTGAACCTCGAGGTGGTGTCGAGCGACGCCGAGCGGGAGCTCGTCCTCGTGAAGGGTGCGGTCCCAGGCCCCCGCGGGGCCGTCGTGGTCCTGCGCGATTCCGTGAAGGCCCTCCCGCAGCGCAACGGGAGCGCGACGTGAGCACGACCGGCACGCGCCCTGCGGTGCGCAAGGACCGCCCTGCACCGGTGACCCGCTCGCTCCAGCGCCGGGACGTGAACGGGACGCTGCTCGGCGAGGTCGAGCTCGCGCCGGAGATCTTCGGCATCGAGCCGAACGTGGCAGTCCTGCACCAGGTCGTGACGGCCCAGCTCGCCGCCGCCCGAGCGGGGACCCACTCCACGAGGACCCGCGCCGAGGTGCGTGGCGGCGGGTCCAAGCCCTGGCGCCAGAAGGGAACCGGCCGTGCCCGCCAGGGTTCGTCGAGCTCGCCCTTGTGGACGGGTGGAGGCATCGCCCTCGGGCCCAAGCCTCGCTCCTACGTGCAGCGCACGCCGAAGAAGATGGTGCGCCTGGCCCTGTGCAGCGCCCTCTCCGACCGGGCGGCCGAGTCCAAGGTCGCGCTCGTGGACCGCTGGCAATTCGAGGTCCCGAGGACCAAGGACGCCCTGCGTGCGCTGGACGCGCTCGGGCTCGACGGGCGCGTCCTGGTGGTCGTCGACGATTCCGACACGGCTGCCGAGCGCTCCTTCGCCAACATCGCTCGCGTCCAGACGGTCCGCCCGGGTGAGCTCTCCGCCTACGACGTGCTGCGCAGCGACTGGGTCGTGTTCAGCGACTCCACCCTCCCCAAGGGGCGCGCCGGCGCGCAGGCGGGCACCGACGGGTCCGAGGAAGGATCCGAGGAGGAAGAGGAGGCCGGAGCATGAGGGAGCCCATGGCCGTCCTGCGGAACCCGGTCATCTCCGAGAAGTCCTACGGGCTCATGAACCGCAACGTCTACGTCTTCGTCGTCGACAGACGTGCGACGAAGGTGGACGTGCGCCGTGCCGTGGAGCAGGCCTTCGACGTGCGGGTCGACCGCGTGAACACGCTGAACCGCAAGGGCAAGGCCACCCGGAACCGGAGGACCAACAAGACCGGCCGCCGCCCGGACACCAAGCGGGCGTTCGTGACGCTCCATCCGGGCGACAAGATCGACCTCTTCGAGAGCTGAGACCGCCATGCCGCTTCGCGCACGCAAGCCCACCAGCCCAGGACGACGCTTCCAGAGCGTCGCCGACTTCTCGGAGATCACGCGGGACCGGCCCGAGCGCTCGCTGCTCGCGTCCAAGCCCAGCTCCGGGGGCCGCAACAACTACGGTCGCAAGACGGCGCGCCATCGCGGGGGCGGCCACAAGCGCCGGTACCGGATCGTGGACTTCCGCCGCGACAAGGACGGGGTCCCCGCCCGCGTGGCAGCCATCGAGTACGACCCGAACCGCACCGCGCGCATCGCCTTGCTCCACTTCGCCGACGGAGAGAAGCGCTACATCCTCGCGCCGGCAAGCGTGCGGGTCGGGGACGTCCTGCAGAACGGGCAGGGGGCGGAGATCCGGCCAGGCAACGCCATGCCGTTGCGCTACATCCCGGTCGGGTCGGTGGTGCACTGCGTGGAGCTTCGCCCCGGCGGCGGAGGCAAGCTCGCGCGTGGAGCCGGCATGAGCGTCCAGCTCGTCGCGAAGGAGGGGGCGTTCGCCACGCTCCGTCTCCCGTCGACCGAGATGCGGCAGGTCTCCATCGAGTGCCGGGCCACCCTCGGGGTGGTCGGGAACGCAGAGGCCGAGCTCGTCAAGGTCGGCAAGGCCGGCCGCAACCGCTGGAAGGGTGTCCGTCCCCAGACGCGCGGCGTCGCGATGAACCCGGTCGACCATCCCCTCGGTGGCGGGGAGGGGAAGTCGTCGGGCGGGCGCCACCCGGTCTCCCCGTGGGGCAAGCCGGAGGGCCGCACCCGGGCGCGCCACAAGGAGTCCGACAAGCTGATCGTCCGCCGTCGTCGCACCCGCGGCGCCAGGCGCTAGCAGGAGGTCGCGGTGCCGCGGAGCTTGAAGAAGGGGCCGTTCGTGGACGACCACCTGCTGAAGAAGGTCGACGCCCTGAACTCGACCGGTGAGAAGCGGGTGATCAAGACCTGGTCGCGCCGCTCCACGATCATCCCCGACATGGTGGGGCACACGATCGCCGTGCACGACGGCCGGCGCCACGTTCCGGTGTACGTGACCGAGGCGATGGTCGGGCACAAGCTCGGCGAGTTCGCGCCGACGCGCACGTTCCGCTACCACGCGGGCCAAGAACGCGCAGGGAGGCGCTGACGTGCCGGGCCTCAAGACGAACGAGCGCCCCGGGACCCGGGCCGTCCTCCGGCACTGCCGCATGTCGGCGTCCAAGGCGCGTGCGGTGCTCGACCTCATCCGCGGCCAGGACGCCGACCGCGCGGCCGAGATCCTCCGCGACACCCCACGTGAGGCGGCGCAGATCGTGGGCAAGCTCCTCGCGTCGGCGGTCGCCAACGCCGTGCACAACGACGGAGAGGACGCCGAGGAGCTCTACGTCTCCGCGTGCTACGCGGACGAGGGCGTGACGCTCAAGCGGTGGCGGCCGCGTGCCCGCGGCCGTGCCACGCGCATCCGCAAGCGGAGCTGCCACATCACGGTGATCGTCAGTCGGATGCCCGACGAGCGCCTCGCGCGCCGCCGGGCCGAGCGGCAGGCTGCCGGTGCCCAACGCCAGCGCCGGGTCGCCGAGTCGCGCCGGCGGGCGGACCTCGCCGGACGCCTCTCGCGCCGGCGCCATGCCGCGGACGCCCGGGCCGAGCTCGAGACCGAGTCCCCGCCCGAGGTCGAGATCGGCGAGGCAGAGCCCATCGAGGAGGGCCAGACCCCCGCCGCGACGGACGCGCCCGCAGCGCCCGGGGAGGTCGCGCAGACCGAGGAGGACCTGGAGGTCACGGAGCCCGCGGACGCCGCTGTCGTGGATCCGGCCGGAGAGGCGGACGGAGATGCGGGGGGCCATGGCGGTCTCCCCGAAGGCGAGAGCGAGAAGGGCGAGTAGATGGGCCAGAAGGTCAACCCGTACGGCTTCCGGCTCGGTGTGACCACCGACTGGAAGTCCCGCTGGTTCGAGGAGCGCCACTACCGCGACTTCGTCGTCGAGGACTGGAAGATCCGGGACTACCTCATGTCCCAGCTCGAGGCCGCCGCCGTCAGCCGGATCGAGGTCGAGCGCACGCGCGACCGCCTCCGCGTCGACATCCACACCGCACGTCCGGGGATCGTCATCGGCCGGCGCGGCGCGGAGGCCGACCGCCTGAAGAAGAAGCTCGAGGAGCTCACCGGCCTCCACAACCGGATCCAGCTCAACATCCAGGAGATCAAGCAGCCCGAGCTCGACGCCGCGCTCATCGCACAGGGCATCTGCGACCAGCTCGCCCGGCGTGTCGCCTTCCGGCGGGCCATGAAGCGGGCGATGCAGACGGTCCAGAAGGCCGGCGCCCAGGGCGTGCGGGTCCAATGCTCGGGGCGCCTCGGCGGGTCCGAGATGGCGAGGAAGGAGTCGTACCGGGAGGGGCGTGTGCCCCTGCACACCCTGCGGGCCGACATCGACTACGGGTTCCGCGAGGCCAAGACCACCTCGGGACGCGTCGGGGTGAAGGTCTGGATCTACAAGGGAGACATCCTCCCCTACAAGGTCTCGATCGACGAGAAGATCACCCGTGAGGCCGCAATGGCCGTCGGCGAGACCTCGGGGCAGGGCCGGCCGCGCCGCCTCATCACCGCGGGCGGTGGCCGCAGGCGCGCCGGCCTCGGCGCTCCCGGATCGGGCGCCGCCGAGCTCGCCGCCGAGGAGCTCGCCGC
>Ga0070737_10002519_pt1 | contig 21881 bp, 13 predicted proteins | sample Coa_R1_10_FD_66438 | JGI IMG/M metagenome (GOLD analysis project Ga0070737, IMG submission 66438) | Surface soil microbial communities from Centralia Pennsylvania, which are recovering from an underground coalmine fire - Coalmine... | ecosystem: Environmental > Terrestrial > Soil > Unclassified...
CACGTCCTCCAGCAGCACCACGAACTCGTCGCCGCCGAAGCGGGCCAGCATGTCGCGGCTGCGGATCACCGCCTTCATCCGGCCCCCGATGGCCACCAGGAACTCGTCGCCGATCACATGGCCGAGGCTGTCGTTGATGCTCTTGAAGCGGTCCACATCGACGAAGAGCAGCGCGTGGGTTCTGCCGTCCACGGCGGACCGCCGCAGTGCCTGGTCGAGGCGCTCGAGCAGCAGGCGGCGGTTGGCCAGGCCGGTGAGGCTGTCGTAGAAGGCGTGATGGTGGAGTTCGTCTTCGAACGCTTTGCGCTCGGTGATGTCCCGGAACGTGATCACGGCGCCGGACGGGCGGCCGTTGCTCATCACCGCGGAGGCCGTGTAGGCGACCGGGATCGTGCCGCCGTTCTTGCCGCGGAACCGGGCCGCGTCCGCACGGATCGTCTGGCCGGTGCGCATGGTCTTGCGGGCGGGGACGAGCAGGAAGCTGGGCGCCACCGGGTCATCGCCGGTCACCGGGCCGTCGGCGGTGGGGACCGGGGACGGCAACTCGATCAGGTCGGCCGCGGCCGGGTTGACGAAGGTGAGTTTCCCGTCCGCGTCCACCGCGCAGACGCCCTCCCCCATGTTGTGGGTGATCGAGGAGAGCCGTTCCCGCTGGAGGCGGACCTGCTCGTACAGCCCGGCATTGCGCAGGGCCCCGTCGCCCACCGCGGCCAGGGCCTTCAGCAGGCTCTGGTCGGCGTCGTCGAAAGGCTCGTCACGGCGCCGGCCCGAGACCACCAGCCACCGCTGCTGGCCGGCCACGCTCATGGTGGCCGCGAGCTGGCCGGGACCCGGCGCCTCGGCGGTCAAGGTGGCCTCCGGGCTGCGCAGCAGCCGCCGCACCGACGCCAGGACGGTATCGAGCACGGCCTGCTGCCGCAGCCCCCGGTTCGCCTCCAGCGTGACCTCGTAGAGCCCCTCCATCCGGGCCCGGTCGTGCAGCGCCGCGAACCGGGCGCTGATGAGCCGGCGGACCACGATCAGCCCAGGGATGGTCAGTACCGCCGCCCAGACGTGGACCTCGACGGCCAGGGCCACGATCGCGCCGACCAGCGCACCCGCACCGGCGAAGGCCACCTGGACCCGCAGGTCGTCGGTGTACTCGCGCCAGTCCGTGCCCATCGAGACCACGACACCGTCGACGAGAAGCTGATTGACCGCGAAGTACACCCCCACCCCGGGCACGATGGCCGCGATGGCGGCCGGGGTCAGGACGTCCGCTGGCGCGACAATGGCGCGGCTCACCGCCAGTCCAAGCCCCGCCGCGGTCAGTACCTGCCCGGTGTTGAAGGCCGACTTGATCAGGGGGCGGCGGCGCACCGCCTGAGCCAGGACCGTCGCCACCGCGAAGGTGGCCAGCACCAGCAGCGGCCGCACGAGCAGGGCGAGCACGACAAAGAAGCCCTCGTCCAGATTGAAGGCCTCGGATTCGCCGCCGCGGTAGACCACCACGGGCCAGATCCAGCTGCCCAGCAGCAGGACGCCCATCGCGGTCGCGACGACCCACTCATGACCGCCGATGGGCCCCCAGGCCGGCTGCCGCCAGGCGGCGGCAACAAGGGCCAGGGCCCCACCTGCGACCGCCGTCGCGACAACGGCCCAGGTGGCTCGCTGCATCTGCACCGGCGGACGGCCGGACCGGGCCTGGGTCACCCCCATGCCGAGGCGTCCCAGGCGTCACTGCTCCAGGCCGAGCCATCCCAGGACGAGCCGGCCCAGGTGGCGTCGTTCCAGGCCTTGCCCGTCCAGTCCGCGCCGTTCCAGGCCGCGCCGTCCCAGGCCCAGGCGTTCCAGGCGAGGCTCGCCAGGGCGTTCCAGTCGGCACCGGACCACACGATGCCGTCCCACAGCAAGCCGTCAGGGGGCGCCGGCTTCCAGTTGAGGCCCGTCCACAGGCTCGTGTTCCAGGTATCCACGGCGGAGGCGGGCGCCAGCGAAACCGTGACGCCGGCGACGGCCGCGGACAGGCCGGCCGCCGATTGGCTGAGGTTCATCGAGTGCGCCGTGGCTGCCGCGTACGCGTTGAGCGCGCCGTGCCCGTCGACGAAGGGGTTGCCGACCGGGCCGGGACTGGTGGTGCCGAGCAGACGGGCCTTGACCTGGTCCGGGGTCAGCCCCGGGTGATCGGCCAGAACCAGCGCCGCGGCGCCACTGGTGATAGCGGCGCTGAACGAGGTGCCCGAGCCGACGAAGTTCCCGGTGCCGATCCGGGCCGAGGGGTAGTCCTTGTCGACCGTCGAGCCGGGCGCGGCCAGGCTTACCACGGAGCGGCCCGAGGTGACCAGGTCGGGCTTGACCAAACCGTCCGGCGAGGTCGGCCCGACGCTGCTGAAGCTGGTCATCTCGTCGCCGCTGACCGACGCCGAGGCCATGTCGTCCAGCGCCCCTACCGTGATCACCAGCGGATCGTCCCCGGGGGAAAGGATCGTCCCGTTGAACGGCCCCGCGTTGCCCGCCGAGACCACCACCGTGATCCCCGCGTCCCAGGCCGCCTCGACGGCCTGGTCCAAGGGGTCCAGGACGGTGGATTCGGTGGGCTGGACACCCAGCGAGATGTTGAGCACCTTGATCTTGTATTTCTGCCGGTTGGTCATCGCCCACTGCAGGCCGGCGATGACAGTGGCCAGGCTGGTCTTGCCGTCCGCCCCGGCCACCTTGATCGAGACCAGCTTGGCGCCGGGTGCTTCACCCGAATACTCTCCGCCGGACGAAGCCCCGTCGCCCGCGATCAGGCCGGCCACGAAGGTGCCGTGCCCGTAGGCGTCGTGGAACGGGTTGCCGCCGCTCGTCAGGTCGACCCCGCCGATCAGCCGGCCGGAGAAGTCGCTCCGCTTGTCGATGCCGGTGTCCAGCACGGCCACGGTGACTCCCTGGCCGGTGTCACCCCCGGCAGCCAGCTTCGTGGCCCCGGTCTGGGTCAGGAACGCGTCAGAGGGCGCATGCGGCTGGGTGGACTCCGCTACGGAGCCGATGGTTATGGACAGATCGGGGGTCACGGTAATGCCGGGCAGAGCGGCCAGCACCGGCTCCAGCAGGGTCGGGATCGTCGCCTCGACCCCGTTGATGATGTTGAGCTGGGTCAGCACGGTGCCGCCGACGTCCAGCACCGCCGCCGCCGGGCTCAGCAGTCCGGTCGCGGTGACCACGACCGTCTCGGTCAGGCTCGCCGACGCCGCGGGAGCACCAGCCAGCGACGTGCCGGCTAAAGCGGCGGCCACCGTCACCGCGGTCACGGTGACTCGCCGCTTCCTCTGCCATGCGCGCCGGATCCAGTTGACACCGCTGGCACGGCCCGAGCCAATGTGACGCACTGGCGCCCCCCAGATGCCTTTTTAAGCCACTACCGTACACCGAGAATTCGACTTTAAGTGAAATCTGCAGATCAAACGAGCGATTTTGGCAAATACTATTCTCTTAAGAAGATTAGTAAAATGTGCATAACTGACGGGCCAGAGCATGCAGAATGGCATTCCCTGACCGTGGCGGCAGCCGATCTGCCCTGGACGGCGCCGCCCGGGCTGGCCGGAACGGCGGCGGCCCGGCGAGCTAACCGGGGAGGCGGCCCACCCCGCCGTAGAGGCCCATCTTCGCCAGTTCCGCCGGCCCGGGGGCGGGCCCGTCCGGCCGCCACAACGGGACCTGGACCAGACCTGGCGGGACCAGATCCCACCCGTCGAAGAACCCCGCGATCTGCGCCCTGGGGCGCAGCACGAAAGGCGCCGTGGACCGCTGGTACGTCGCCTGGGCCTGTTCCACCTGGTCCCGCGGATGCAGGTCGCTGGTGCCGTGAGACAGCCCGAGATAGCTGCCGGAGGCCAGCGAATCCCGGAAGGCCGCGACGATCTGGCCGGGCTGATCCTGGTCCGCGACGAAATGCAGGACCGCCACCATGAGCACGGCCACCGGCTGAGTCAAGTCGATGAGCGATTCGAGTTCCGGGTGGGTCAGGATCGCCTTGGGCTGGCGGGCATCGCCCAGCACATAGGCGACCCGGTCCGTGGTTCCGGACAGGATGGCGCGGGCCGTCACATGCACGATGGGGTCGTTATCAATGCAGACGGTTCTGGTTTCCCTGGCTTCCTGCTGCGCGATCTCGTGGACGTTGCCCACCGTGGGCAGGCCCGTCCCGATATCGATGATCTGCCTGATGCCCTGGTCGCGAACGAGGTACCGGACCACCCGCTGCAAAAACGCCCGGTTCGCCCGGGCAATGTCCCGGCTCTCGGGTGCGATGCTGAGTATTCGGCGGCCGGCCTCCCGGTCAGCCGGGAAGTTGTCTTTACCACCAAGGTAGAAGTCATATACCCGGCCCGGGTGTGCCGTGGTGATGTCAATCTTGGGGGTTGGCTCCATTAGGTCTTTCCTCAGGTCCGAAAGAAGTCACGCCCGAACTCGCGCCAAATATTCACCACAGGATAGGTCAGCCCGGCAGTCGTTACCGCTGGCCACCCTACGCCCCCACGCGAGCCCCGCACCAGGGCCGGGCCGCGAGGCGGACCGGGCTCCAGGCTCCGGCCGGCCCGGGCCCGGCGGTCCAGGAGACCGGAAGACGCCCCGGCCCGTGGACAGGCCGTTAGCATCACACCGTGACCTGCACCGGGCCGGGCTGGCAAATGCCGGAAACGCTGGGCCCGGATGACGTCGTCGCCGCGGCGGTGACGGCGGAGGCGGCGCTGCGCCCCGTCACCGGCCGGGACTGGTCGGTCCGGGCTGGGCCGCTCGAGTGGGATGTGGAGCAGACGATCACGCACATGATCGCCGCCACCGCGAAGTACACGCTGTACCTGGCCAGCCGATGCGAGCACTTCATCGGCCTGTCCGTGACCCGGTGGCCGGACGCGAGCAACGAGGAAGTCGTCGACTCCGTTGTGCCGGTGGCGAGAGGGCTGGCGGCAGTCGCCGCGGCCACTCCGCCCGGGGTAAGGGCGTATCACGTCACCGGCCCTTCGAGCGCCGGGGACTACATCGGCCGCGCCTGCGTGGAATTACTGGTGCATACCGACGATGCCCTCAGTGGCCTCGGCGTTGCCTTCGCCCCGGACACGGGCCTGTGCCAGCGGGTTCTGGCCCAGCAGTTCCCCGGCGCCGACCGGGCAGGCAACACCTGGCACGGTCTGCTGACGGCCAGCGGCAGGCCCATCCGCTGAGCCAACCGCCCCGGCTTGTCAGCCCACGGGCGCGGTGGTATGGCTTGTGTCATCCAGTTACCTGGAGGCGGATATGGGCGTACTTTGGCCACCGGCGCAGCCTCGCCTCAGCCGCCCCGGCGCACCGGACAGCTGGTCACTGCGCGCGGTGGTCGAAGATTGCTTAGGGCCAGCTGACGGCGCCCGGTGGACGCTGCGCAGTGAGCATCCGTGGCTGCACGTCAAGCCGGACGGCATCCCCACCCCGGACCAGGGCTGGAAGCTTCGGGTGTCCGGCACCGTGCTTTCGGCCCGGCAGATACTGGCCCGGGTTCTGCCGGTGCTGGCGCGCGCGCCTGCTGAGTTCAAGGTGCCGGTTGATCTGAGCGTGCTGGAGTGGATGTGCAGTAACGTCTGCCCGCGGGAAATGGCCGGGAAGTTCGTCACGATCTACCCGCCCGACGATGCCACCTGCGGCGAGCTGGCCAGCCGGCTGGATCGGGCCCTGGACGGCATCGAGGGGCCGGCCGTGCTCTCTGACCTGCCCTACCGGCCGGGCAGCCTGGTCTCGTGCCGGTACGGGGCGTTCAGCCGCCGTCATGTGCTGGGGCCGAAGGGGTCGATCCGGTTCGCTTTGCGGGCTCCGGACGGCACGCTCACCGAGGACCACCGGCGGGCCTGGTTCGACCCCCCGGCGTGGGCGCCGCCCCCACCGCCGGGGTTTGCGCGGCCGGCCCCGGCCGAAGCGGGGCCGGCCGGCCCGGCTCAGCAGGTTGTGCTGGGTGACAGGTTCGCGGTCACGGGAGCGTTCCGGTTCACCGGGCGGGGCGGCATCTACCAGGCCACCGACCTGAAGTCGGGGGCATTGGTGGTGGTGAAGCAGGCGCGGCCGCACATGGGGGCGGCCCGTGATGGGCTGGACTCGCGGTCGTTCCTGCTGCACGAGTGGTCAGTCCTGCATCTGCTGGCGGGGACCGGCATCACCCCGGCGCCGGTGGCGTTGCTGCAGCAAGACCAGGACCTCTTCGTCGCGGAGGAGTTCCTGTCCGGGACGCGGATGGACCGGTGGGCACAGCCGTACCAGCCCGGCCCGGGCCCGGCTGGGGAACACGCCGGGTTCGCCGCCGTGGTGACCCGGCTGTGCGAGGTGGTGGCGGAGTTTCATGCCCGGGGGCTGGTGGTCCGGGATCTGGCGCCGGACAACGTATTCGTGGACGGCACCCAGGTACGGGTGTGCGATGTGGAATACGTCGCGTTCAGCGGTACCCGGCCGCGGCCGATGGGCACACCCGGGTTCGTCGCGCCCGAGGTGCGCGGCCAGGCGGTGGCGGATCCGCGGGCGGACCTGTACGCACTCGGCGCGCTGCTGTTCACGTTGTGCACCGGGTTGCCGCCGTTCTTCGCCGACGACGAAGACGAAGCGCCAGACCACCCGGACGCGCCGGACGGCCGGTCTGGCCGCGGCCGGTCTCGCGGCCGGGCGGGCCGGCTGGCGGCCGTGCTGGCTCAGTACCGCGGTGCCGCCCCGCTGCTGGACGCGATGACCGGCGTCATCGTGGCGCTGCTGGATGATGACCCGGCCGCCCGGCCGTCCGCCGCCGAAGCCGCCACGCGGCTGCGCCGCTGCCTGGGCACTGGCGGGGCAGCCGCGGTGGCAGCCGGTGGCAGCTCCCCGGGAACCCAGGCCGCCGAGCATGCCCGGACGCTGATCAGCGATATCAGTGGGTATCTGGCGGCGCAGTGGTCGCCGGGCCAGCCGCGGCCGTGGCCGTTCATCGAGTACGGGCGGCCAGAGCGGCCGCTGGACATCTACATGGGCGCCGCCGGCGTGCTGGGTGTGCTGGCGCGCGCGGCCGCCGCTGGCTACCCCGGCCTGGACCAGGTGGTGGATGAGGCGGCGGGCTGGCTGAAGGACCAGCATCAGCCCGACGGGACTGACCGGCAGGGACTGTACCTGGGTAACTGCGGCATCGCGTGGGGCCTGGCCCTGGCCGCCACCCGCGGTGCCCAGCCCCGCCACGACGGTCCGGGCGGGCCGGGCCGCACGGAGCTGGCCGGGGCGGTGCTGTCCCGGCTGCGGGCCGCGCGGGCGGCCCCGCCCGGCGACGACGACCTGCTGTATGGCTTCGCGGGCACCGTCCTGGGTCACGCGGGCATCCTGCAAGCCAGCACCGGGCTCGGCCTGACAGCGGCCGAGCACCACGAACTCCAGGCTGCCCTGGCTGGCCTGGCCCGCGACCTGCGGCAGCGGACCGCAGCAGCGGGCCAGGCCGCAGCGGCGGGGCGGTCCCGGCCGAACTACGGGTTCGCGCACGGGCTGGCCGGCATCGGCTACGCCCTGCTCGCCGCGGGAAACACGCTCGCCGACGACGAACTGACCGGCGAGGCGGCCACGATTGCCGGGGAAATCATGACCGCGCGGATCGGCCCGGCCGATCAGGCGTGGTGGCCCGATGATCAGGCACCGTCGTGGCGGCACGCGGCGCACTGGTGCAACGGCTCCTCCGGCATCGGCACCTTCCTGCTCAGGCTGTGGCACACCACCGGGGACGATGCCGCCCTCACCACCTGCGCGGGGGCGGCCCGGGCGGTACTCGCCGCCCGGCCCGGAGCGCAGACCTGCAGCTGCCACGGCCTGGCCGGCGACGGGGAGTTCTTCCTCGACCTGGCCGCCGGCACCGGGGACCCCGGTTACGCCACCGCCGCCTGGGCGATCGCCGAGCAACTGTGGGCGTTGCGGGCCCGGCATGCGGGCCGCTGGCTCATCCCCGACGAGACCGGGGAACGCCTCGGCGCCGACTACGGCAACGGCCTGAGCGGCGTGCTGGCCTTCCTGGTCCGGCTCTGCCACGGCGGCCCCCGGCTATGGATGGCCGACGCCGCCGCCGGTTACCCGTCCTTCGTCACAGACCCCGCTTGACCGCGAGGTAAGGCAGCAGCACGAGCTCGTAGAGCCCGGGCAGCGGATCCCGGAGCGAGAAGACCGCCTCGGTGTTGATGTGCCGCAGCGAACGCAGGTACTCGCGGGGCCGCAGCGTCCCGGCGCGCAGGTCGCGCACGGCATTGGGCACGTCGGTGGCGAGCCGGATCCAGCGCACGCCAGGCCGGGTATGCGCGGCCGGGACCGGCCCACCCAGCTGATCGCGGTACAGCAGATAAGGGAAGTCGACGCCCGCGGCCGGGCCCAGCGTGTGGTACCCCCAGGTCCGCGCGTTGACGTCGAGCAGCTTGTAGCGGCCGTCGCGCGGATCCTGCTTGAACTCGAGCTCGACCAGCCCGTAGTAATCGGCGGCCCGCAGGAACCTGACGGACGGCGCGGCCAGAACGGGCAGGTCGATGGTCTCCACGTAGGTGCTCGCGCGGCCGAAGTCGGACGGGTGCTGGCGCCGCCGCCGCACGGTCATGCTGGCGACAGGACCGTCGCCGCGGAACAGCGCGCAGTAGGCGTACTGCTGCTCGCCGCCGCCGTGGATCATCTCCTGGACGATGATCTCTCCTTCGTTGACGATCGCCGCGGCCCGCCGGAAGGCGTCGGTGAGCTCGGCCCTGGTATCGGCGCGCCAGGCTTTCACGTGAGTGGTGTAGAAGAAGTTCTCTTTGATGGCCGGCTTGAGCACCAGCGGGCCGTCCATCTCGATCTCGCCGAGATCGGATTCGGTCCGCGGGAACCAGGTGCGGGGGATCGGGATGCCGAGCCGCCGGGCCAGCCGGTAGGTCTCCCGTTTGTCCCAGACGCTGCGGATCGATGCCAGCGACGGGGTCGGGACCCGGAAGTCCTGCCGCAGGGCTTCCCGGTTCGCCGCGATGGCGGCCACGTTCTCGTCCCTGGTCGGGTACAGCACCCAGCCGCGAAGGCCGTGCCTGGCCCGGGCGAGGGTGAGCGCAGCCAGCATCCCGCGCTCGCTGCGCAGGTCGGGCACGCGAACGACATGCTGGACGTAGCGGGACACGCGCGCGATGGATGTCTCGTCGTCCACGACGCAGACGGGTATCCCCTGCCGCCCGAGGCTGCGGGCTATCCCCAGCCCCTGGCTGTCACCACCCAGGATCACGCCACCCGGGGCCTGTTCGCGTGGCCCCGCCGGCGGCCGGGCTGCCCTTGGCCGGCGGACCGTGTTGATCACCGGGTATCGCCGACGGTGACGGTGGCGGGCGGGAGAGTGAGCTGTGGCCTGGTCAGCCCGGCCTCGGCCATGGCGCGGGTGAGCACCCTGGCCGCGAACCATCCGCCGGAGACGAAGCGCATGATCGGACCGAAGCTCCAGGCCGCCGGGGCACCGAGGAAGTGCAGACCGGGCACGGAGGATTGCATGCCGCGGCGGAGCAGCGGGTACCCGCCAGCCCGGTCGATCCGGGCCAGCAGCGACGGCGCCAGGAACGGATAGCGGGTGATGTCGACCCGGTAGCCGGTGCCGAAGAGCAGATGATCAACTGTCTTCCGCTGGCCGCCGGCCAGCGTGACCTCGACGCCACCCGCGGCCGGCACCGCGGACACGATCGACTGGGACGTGGTGATGGACACCCCACGCAGCCGTGGCCCCAGCCAGGCCGCCCCGGCCGGGCGGATCGACCGGTAGGCGAGCCTTTCCTGCACCGGGCGCGGCAGCCGGCGGAAGGCACCGGGCACGGCCACCAGCCGGGACAGGCCCATCGGGCCGACATCGGTCGGCGCGTACACGAGGGGGGTGAGGCGAGGGCCGAGCATGCGATGGTACTTGCCGCCATGCAGCCAGTTCAGGTGGTCCGCGCGGGCGATGACCTCGGCGTGAGCTCCATGCTCGGTCAGCAGCGCGGCGGACTCCAGCGCGCTCTGCCCGCCGCCGACGACGAGCACCCTGGCCCCGGAGAACGTGCTCAGATCGCGGTGGTCACCCGTGTGCGAGGCGAGTTCGGGCGGCAGCCCGCCGGCCACCGCGGGGCGATGGGCGAACGGCGCGATGCCCGCGGCCACGACGACCCGCAGCGCGCTGATCTGCGTCCCGTCGGCCGTACGCAGGCAGAAGACGCCGCCGTCGTGCTCGATGCTGGTCACCACGCGGCGGTCCACGTCCGGGGCGACCTGCTCCTGCACCCACGTCCCGTACTCGATGAACCGGCCGAGCGGAACCGGCCGGCCGAACCGGGAACCGGTCGCGGCCTGGTAGGAGTCCAGGGACAGCGAGCCCTCGTACTCGGCGATGCAGGTCGCGGTCCAGTTCGACCGCAGCAGCATGCCGGCCGGCATGGTCCGCCAGAACGACATCGGGTCACCGAGCACGTGCACGTCGACGCCGGCGCGGCGCAGGTGTGCCGTCGCGGACAGCCCGTACGGGCCTGCTCCTACTACGGCCACATCAGTGTCTGGCATGCATATCTCCAATCCGGGATTTCATTTCAGCGCTTTCCATGTCCGGACTTCGAAGCCAGGCCGAAGTAATGCGCAACGAAACAATTCACACGACCTCGCCTGGCTTGCGGAGCACCCATACGACGGTGTGACTGATACCGCGCAGGAACCGCGGCTGGACCGCACCGGAAACCGGGGCGAGTCCCACCCCGGTGATCCGCTGGATTTCGAAGCGCAGGACGCGCCGCAGCAGTGTGGTCATCGCCCGGCCGGTGAATCCGCGGATGTGGTCCCCCTCGCTGGTGTGCAGCGTGGTCGGCTGGAAACCCGCCAGCAGCAGAAGACGGTTGTGCAGGGCCGCCAGATTGGGCGCGGTTACGATCATGACGCCGCCCGGGCGCAGCACCCGGCGCGCCTCCCGGAGGGCCGGCATGAAGTTCTTCAGTGTGACGATCTCGCGGTTCCAGATCACCAGGTCGAAGTGGCCGTCCCGGGCGGGAAACGTGCCTGCCTCGATGTCCACCGCGGCGAAGTCGCTGTGCGCACTGGCTTCGGGGTCGCGGGTGTCGCGCAGGTCGTAGACGACGGGCCGAGCCGGCTGGTCGAGCTGGTTACGGAACAGCAGCGTCTGCTGCCCGTGCGCGCCGGGCTGCAGGTGCAGCATGCGGCAGCCACCCAGATCCAGGCCGGGAAGCGAGCCGGCGATCTCCCGGACCACCGTCTGCTCGATCCGTTCGTGGCGCCTGTCCCGCGGCGCCCGCGTGGTGGCCGCTGGCCGATGGCCGACCGACATGCCGGCGCCTCCCCCCGTGCCTGCTTCCGCCGTGGTTCGTTGCCCGGTCGTGTTCGCCCATTCGGTTTCGGAGTCCGGCCAACCCGCAAGCCACTGTAATCCGGGCCTGGGCGGCCGGCGCTCCCCTTCTGGCGTAGCTGGTCTCAGCAATGTGAGGGTGCCAGTGGCAATGGCGCCGAGACGATTATGTAGGCACAGGATTTATGCCAGGAGAAGCCGGTGTTCGAGTCTTCCTGCCAGTTTGCTTTCTTTGATTACTTCCGCGTTCCGTATGCGGTGCGGCCGGCGGTCGCACCCGGCGCGGGTGCGGGTGCCCCGGTGCCGGTGCACCGGCTGGCCGTCAGCGGGCCGCCGGAGGATGGGCCGCGCGCACTGCTGTGGCCAGCGGCGCCCGGGCGGGCCGCCCGGCGGCCAGGCCGCTACCGGCTGGCGGGCTTCACGTTCTTCGGGCACGTGGCGGCCGGCCCCGCCGTGCGCGGCACACTGGATCAGCTCGGCCGGGAATGGCATGTCACCGAGGAGATCTGCGACGCCGCCGGTGACCCGTGTGCCGCCGTCTGGCGGGACGGCACGGGCAGCGTCTTCCTGCCGTTCGATCCCGCCGAGGTGATGCGGGAGTTCTGGTCGGAGGGATACCGGCAGATCGGCCGCCCGGCGGTGGCGCGGTACGGGCGGGCCGCCATCCTGCGCGGCTATTACCTGCTGCGCCCGGTCATGCCCCGCCGGCTGCAGTTGCGGCTGCGCCGCAGCTACACCAGGGTGCAAGACCGGGCGACGTTCCCCCAGTGGCCGGTCGAGGACAGTCTGCACCGGTTCTACGCGTGGCTCTTCGACCTGCTGGTGACGCTGGCCGGGCGTCCGGTTCCGTTTATCGACCCATGGCCGGACGGCCGGTCGTGGGCCCTGGTGCTGACGCACGACGTGGAAACCGACGCCGGGTGCCGCGACATCGACCTGCTGCGCGCGCCGGAACGGGCGCTCGGCTACCGGTCGTCGTGGAATTTCGTTCCGCTGCGGTACCGGGTGGCCGAGGATACGCTGCGCGGCCTGCGCGACGAGGGCTGCGAGGTCGGGGTGCACGGCCTGCGCCATGACGGCCGCGACCTCGGCTCACGGCGGCTGCTGGCCAGCCGGCTCCCCCAGATCCGGGAGTACGCCGACCGCTGGCAGGCGGCCGGATTCCGCTCGCCCGCTACCCAGCGGCACTGGGAGCTGATGCCCAGCCTCGGTTTCGACTATGACTCGTCGTACACCGACACCGATCCGTACGAGCCGCAACCCGGCGGCTGCTGCAGCTACCTCCCGTACTTCAACGAGAACATGGTCGAGTTGCCGATAACGCTCGCCCAAGACCACACCGTGTTCTCTATCCTGCAGAATCCGGACGCGGAGGTCTGGCTGGCCAAGGCGCGGTTCCTCCGCGAGCACCATGGCATGGTGCTGGTGCTCAGCCATCCCGACTACGCGCATGATCCGAGACTGGCCGGGGGCTACCGGTCACTGCTCGAGAGCTGCCGCGGCGACGACACGGTCTGGCAGGCGCTGCCCAGAGAGGTCGCGGCCTGGTGGCGCGAGCGCGCCCAGTCCACCGTGCGGCGGGCCGGTGACGGATGGCGCATCGAGGGCCCGGCCTCGGCCCGGGGGCGGATCCGGTTCGCCGACGGGACATCGCTGCCCGGCCGGCCGCCGGCCGCCGGGTCAGCAGAGCCTGCCGCGCAGGCGCGGAAGAGCTGAGTTTGTCCGCCGCCCAGGCCCGGCGGGTGATTCAGCTGGAGCCGGGGGATCCGCGCTGGGACGCTTTTGTCCTGGCCGCGCCGGATGCCACCGTGTTTCATCACTCCGGCTGGCTGGCCGCCCTGGAGCGGGAGAACGGGCAGCGGCCGGTGCTGCTGGCCTGCGAGGAACCAGACGGCACGGTGAGCGGCGTGCTGCCGCTCATGGTGACGCGCGGGCTGCCGCTGGGAATCGGCGGAGCCAGCGCGGGCCGCCGGCTCAGCTCGCTGCCGCGCACCCCGGCCGCTGGCCCGCTCGGGCTGAGCGAGGCGGTGCTCAGGGCACTGATCAAGGAGGCGGTGGCCCGGGCCCGCTCGGCCGGGCTTCAGCTCCAGCTGAAGCCGCCCGCCGGCACGCTGGATGAACGGTTGCCCGGCCTGGCGGGCAGCCCGTGGCGGGCCAGTTACGTCAAGCCGCTGCCCGCTGACCCGGACCGGCTGCGATTTGGCAAGTCCCGTAATCATTCCCGCATCACGTGGGCGGTGCGGAAGGCCGAGCGGGACGGACTGCGGGTCCGTGACGCGAGCAGCGAGACCGACCTGCGCGACTGGTACCGGCTGTACCTGGACGTGAACCGGTCGCGGGGACTGCCCTCCCGCCCCTACCGGCTGTTCCAGGCCGCCTGGGAACAGCTCAGGCCGGGCGGTTTCCTCCGTCTCGTGCTCGCTCACCGGCCGCAGTCCGGGCGGGATGTCCTGCTGGCCGGCTCGATGCTGCTGATGCTGGGCGGGACGGTCTTCTACGCGTTCAACGGCAGGGCGGAGGAGGCACTGCCACGGCACGCGAACGACCTGCTGCAATGGCACGCCATGCGCGATGCCGCCGCCGCTGGCTACCGGTGGTATGACTTCGGTGAGGTGGAGCCGGGCAACCAGGGCCTCGCCGACTTCAAGGCGAAGTGGGGCGGTGAGCGGCGGGTCCTCGTCCGGTACCACGCGCCACCACTGGCCGGCGTTGAGACGGAGTACCGGTCGGCCCGGACCGTGCTGTGGCCGGGGCGCCTGGCCCTGCGGGCCTGGCAATGGGCGCCGCTGGGCGTCACCGCGTTCGCTGGGGACCAGCTGTACCGGTTCCTGTGACCGGCCGCGCCGAGCCGGGTCTCGTCAGGCGGTGTAGCGGTAGAAGGCCTCCCCGGTGGCCCGGCAGAGCAGCAGCGGGCCGTGCCGGATGGCCGGGCCCAGGATCCTGGCTGCCCTTCCCCTGGACGCGGGAACCGGACCGCTCAGCGTCGCGTAGACGAGCGGTTCCTCGGTGGCCCCCCAGGTCAGCTTGAAATTGCGCAGCCCTTCCTGGCCGGCGTCGGTCCGGCCGAAGTCGAACCACCGGTACCCCTGGGCACAGGCCGTCCTGATCGCGTGCCAGAAGAGCATGTGGTTCGGGCGCAGCGGCCAGGCGCTGGCGTCGGAGGCGCCGAACTTGTAGATCATGGTCTTGTTCCAGGCCAGGAAGACCGCGGCCGCGACCGGCTGGCCGGATGCCTCCACGATCAGGACCGATCCCAGGCCGGTGCTGATCATGTTCTCCCAGAGCAGGCGGAAGAAGCGGCGGGGCTGGACCGGCACCCCCTGCCGTCGCCGGGTCCGCAGGTGCAGCCCGTAGAAGATGTCGAGCAGATCCGGTGGGTGCGTTGCCCGGCGCACGGTCAGTCCCTCTCGTTCCGCGCGCCGGATGTTGCGCTGCACCTGCGAGCGGTGGAAGCCCGCGTGGACGCGGGACACGCCGGCGTCCAGGGCGAGCACGTGCCGCAGGGCCGGGCGGCCGGGGACTGACCCGTCCGGCAGCGGCGCCCGGACCTCGATCCGCCGGGCTCCGGCGGCGCAACCCGCCTGGCGCAGGGCCGCCACCAGCTGTTCTTGCTCCCCCCGAGCCGATGCCAGAGGCGGGCAGTAGTCGGTGTAGGGCAGCGACTCCCAGTGCGGGCGGCCGTGCAGATGACGCACCTCGACCACGGGCAGGCCGGCCTGGATGGCACCCGTCGCGTCGCTCACTACCAGGGCGAACGCGCGGAAACCGTAACAGCTCGCGATCAGCCCAGCCCAGCCGGGATGGTGAAACGGCGTCGCGTCCGGATGCCCGGCCACGAAGTCCCCCCAGCGTGGATCGGTCAGGTCCAGGATCGTGGCGCCGGTCAAGCCCTCATCAATCACGTGGGGCAGCACCAGCAGCCCCGAGCGAGTGGGCGATGGGGCCACCGTGCAGGATCCAAATCTTGAAAATGCCGTGGCCTGGAGGCGGGCCACCTCGCCGTCCAGGGCGGCCCTGCTGTCATGCCGGCCCTCGGCGGGGCCGGGGGGAGAGCCGGTCGGTCGTGGACCGGCCGCGCTGCTGCCATTCGCGGGCGCGTTCGGCGTTGGATGCCCTGATCGTGTCGATGAACGGGGACGGGCGCACCTGTTCGAGAAGCGCGAGGTTGGGCATGACGCAGTGACCGCCGATGTAGCCCGGCTCGAAGCCGACCGGCGGGAAGAAGCCGATCTCCTCGAAGAACGCGAGCGCTTCCCAGTAGTCCCCGCCCACCGAGGAGACGAAGCGGTCCATCTCCTGTGCCCACGCGACGAGGACGCCGAAGTAGCTGGTCTCCAGGAGCTTGGCGAGCTCGAGCGACTCAACCGACGACATGCGCTGTGTGGTCACGCCAGCGGCGGCGAAGCTGGTCTCGACCAGCCGGACAGCACGCGCTGACGCGCCGGCGACGAACTTCCGGTAGTGCCGGAGTTCCTCGGTCATCCTGGTGTGCTTGCCACGGACCGGGCTGTACACGGTGGGGACGCCGGTCTTCTCCTCGATGGCCCTGGTCGTGCCGGGGACCACCGTGCTGTTCAGCACGGTGACCTCGGGCTGGTACGCCTCGACGTAGCCGGCCGCCTGCGCGACGAAGTCCGGGCCGAACGGGAAGCAGAGGTGCAGAATCCGCACGCCGTGAAAGGCGCGGTCCTCGATGTCGCGCCCGGCCGCCCGGTGGGCCCCGGTCAGGATTTCCAGCAGCGGTCCGCCGACCTCGCCAAGGCCGACCACGAGCACCGGCGCCTCAGTGGACGCACCCGTCCCGGCGCCGTCGTCGCCGCGGGACGTCCCCGCTGCGGCGACGGAACCAGGTGCGGCGATGGAGCCAGCGGAACTGCTCGGATGGGCCATGTGTCTATCTCCTTGTCCGTCTGCCGCGGGCCACCGACTCCACGGTGGCGACCAGCGTCTCTTTCTGCCCGGGCCAGTCGAGTTTGTCCAGTTTGATCAGGCTTCTGACGGCCCGTTCCTCGGCGGCGGCCGGATCCGCCAGCAGCTCACGGATCGCGCGGGCCAGGTCCGCGGCGCTCCCGGGTTCGAAGAACAGCAGCTCGTCAGCCGAGAAGTAATGCCGCATGGTGGCGATTCCCGAACACACCACGGGCAGGCCGAGTGCGACGTACTCGGCGACCTTCATCGAGAACACCAGGGCGCCGAAGGTGCCCTCCCGCTGGGACGAGATGCCCGCGGTGGCGCCGTTGAGCACGGAGGGAATCTCGTCGTTGGGGACGAAACCACGGAACTCGACGCGATCGGCGACCGCCAGCTCCCGTGCCAGCCGCATCACCGGCTCGACCGCCGGGCCCTCGCCGAGTATCCGGAACCGGAGCGAGGGATACTCGCCGGCCAGCAGCGCCAGCGCCCGGACGACCAGGTCGACGCCGTGGCGTTCGGCGACGCTGCCGCTGTAGACCACCCAGGCCGGGCTCTCCCGGTCACGGGGCTCCTGCGGCGGGGCGAACAGCGCCGGATCCGGAAGGTTCATCACGACCGTGACCGGCCGCCGGGTCATCGCGCTCAGCCGGCGGCGCATCGACTCGTTGACGGTGATGAACGCGTCCGAGAAGGACATGCTGACCCGCTCCTCGGCGTCCACCAGGCGCCGTAGCCACGGCGGCAGGTCGCGGCCGCGGATACAGGCCATCAGCTCGGCCGCCGGGTCGTGCACATCCAGGACGATCCCGGCCCCGGTGAGCTTAGGCAGCAGGCCGGCGAAAACCAGGAAGTTCGGCATGTTGTGGACGTAGACGACGTCGTATCTCCGCCGGGCGTGCAGGATGCTGACCCAGGCGAAGGCCCAGGCGAAGAACGCGCCGTACTCGAAGGCATAGCGAGCCCCGCCGGACTGCTGCCTGCGCATGCGCAGGAGGTGGAGGCGGAGGAACCCGCGGCCGTTGCCCGCCTTCATCGCGTCGTGGGCGACGGCGAAGACATCGACCTGGTGGCCGGCCTCGCCCAGGGCTTCGGCCGCCCGCCTGACCCTGGGATCGGAGGGATACAGGGTGTATCCGATCATCGCGATGCGCATGCCGTTCCCGGTCATTCGGACTCCTGCTCCGGCTGGGAATCGTCAGGGTCGGCCGTGGCGCTGGGCAGCCGGAAACGTGTCGCCTGAGCGGCTTCTGAGACGGTCCTGCCCTGCCCGTTCTGCCCTCGCGGTGGTACGGACCTGGCCAGGATCGTGGCCGCCTGGGACACCGGAGCCAATGTCTCGGGCTGGGCGCTGGTGTTGCGCGTCTGGCCGCTGAGGAACGGCCTCGGTACGCAGTTGAGGACACCGATGATGATCTGCGGCTCCGCTCCCCGGACCTGCTGGGCGGCCGCGGCGGCCTGCTGCCGGCCGGTGCGGCGGACATCGGCCACCAGCAGCACCAGGTCGCTGGCGCGGGCCAGGGTGACCGCGTCGGAGACGGCCAGCACCGGAGCGCTGTCGATGACGATCACGTTCGCGGTGGCCCGCATACGGGCCACGGCGCGGTTCAGCCGGGCCGGGTCGAGTGAGTCAGCGCCGGTGGGCGCCGTGCCCGCCGTCACCAGCCGCAGCCCGGGCACGTCGGTGGGCACCGCCACCTCTTCGAGCGAAGCCCGGCCGGCCAGCAGGTCGGTGAGGCCGGGCCGCTCGCCGGTCTCGAAGAGCCTGTCCAGGGCCGGGTTCCGCAGGTCGGCATCGACCAGCAGGACGGTGTCGCCGGCGTGGGCCAGCGCCGCGGCCAGATTGGCCGCCGTGCTGGTGCGGCCTTCCCGTGGCCGTGCCCCCGCGACCAGGAGCACCGCCCCGCCGCCGGGAGTGTCGGCGATGAGCGGGGCGAGGTGGGCGCGCAGATAGCGGTAGGACTCGGCCGCCGCGGACAGCGGCGCCCGGGAGAAGGCGAACGCCGGCTTCACCGAGCGGTGCCTGATGCGCGGGATCTCGGCCATGACCGGGGCTTCCAGGCACCGTTCCAGGTCGGCGCGGTCCCGCACCCGGACGTCGAAGTGCTCGCGGACCACCATGCCGCCCAGCCCCAGCAGCAACCCCACCAGCGCACCGACCGGCACCAGTACCTTGTTGCCCGGCCCGGCTGGTGTCGTCGGCAACGACGCGACGGTGACCAGCGTGACCTGCAGCGGGTCATGGGCCCGGTCGGTCTTGGACGCGGTCACGTCGTTGCGGAACGCGGTATAGGTGGCGGCCGCCGCGGCCGCGCAGCGCTGGGCCACCCCCGGCGTCGGCATCGTGCAGCTGATCGACAGGATGTTGGCCGTGCCCGAGACCGAGGCCGACAGCGCCGAACCCAGCCGGTCCGGTGACATGCCGAGGGCGCGCGCGGTGCCGGACAGCACCACCCCGGAGGTCGCGACCTGGGCTTCGGTGCCCATGTTCGGCGTGACCGGAGTGGTGAGGGCGACCACGTGCGCCTCCACGTCGACCTGGCTGGTCGAGGTGTACTTGACGCTTCTGGCCTGGTAGACCAGCAGCACTCCGGCGACCCCCACCAGCATGGCCACTACCAGCCACACGCCGTGTTTACGCAGCAACGTCATCTCCGCCGACCCGCCAATCCGTTTTCTTCAGGTTCTGCTTGTGCTGTCACGCTGGTGCCCCTTCGTGCAGAGCGGCGGGGACCGCTGAGGTGCCCGTCTGGCTTATGCCGCCGGCCTGGTGACTCCGCCTGGGCAGGCGGCGGACGAGGGCCAGCAGCAGGAAGAGCTCGTCGCCCGAGCCCCGGTAGGTCACGTGTGGGTCGAGCAGCATCAGGAACACCTGGGCGCACAGCAACACGAACAGCCCGGTGGCCACGATTCCGGCCGCATCGGCGCGCCGCGCGTAGGCCCAGCACTTGCGTATCGACGTGCTCACGAACGCGATGTAGCTGGCCAGCAGCGGGATGCCGCCGCCCCACAGCAGCCAGGTGTAGCCGCTCTCGATCCAGACGTACTGGAACCGCTTGCTCGCCAGGGGAACGCGGGCGGCGGGCCGTACGCCCAGGATCCAGTTGTGGTCGGAGAACAGCTGCGGCCAGAAGAACGTGTGCAGGTTGTACAGCCGGTCGACCCAGCTGATGGGCAGGCCGGACGCGGAGTGGAACCCGCTGAGCCGGGTCTGGATGACCGGCCACAGCAGCACGCCGCCGAACAGGCCGACCGGGAGCGCGTAGCCGAGAATCCGGCCCGACCTGGTCACGGCGATGAGCGCGCCGACCGCTATGAACAGGGCGATGAAGGTGGAGAACTCCGCGGCGGCCACGACCGCCAGGGCATAGAGAACGGCGAGCCCGCCCAGCAGCGCCTTGCGCCGGTGCCCGCGGACGAGCATCGCGACCGCGATGGCCAGGTTGAGGGTGGCCAGGTCCGCCACGGCCGCGGGCAGGCTGAGCAGGGAACCGCCGCGGCCGTCGGACATGGGGTCGATCCCGATCGGGCTGTAGTAGTTCGCCAGGAACGCGGAAACGGCGCCAACGTTGAGGGCCTGAAGGATGCCGAGCACCGCCACCACCGCGGACGACGCCAGGGACAGCCGCAAGCAGTGCATGGCCTGCTCATTGGTGGTGATGATGGTCCGCACGATCACGTACTCGGCGATCAGCTTCCACATCACGATGCTGTACAGCAGGTCATCGGGCGTGATGGGCCGCTGCCGGACCAGCATCATCAGCAGCGGCAGCGCCGAGCTGGTCACACCGAACGCGATCAGGCTGACGTCGATGCGGTCTATCCGGGGCCAGCGCACCCCGTGGGTACGGAGCCGGGCCAGGAAGCGCACGGCGAGGGCCAGCCCGATCAGCACCATGAGGGTCTGGTTCGGCCGCAGCGCGGGGACGACCGCGGCGGCGTTGAGCCCGACGATCAGCGGTGTGAGGAGGATCAGCAGGTAGGCGCCGATAGCCGGCTTGGCCAGCACCCAGCCGATGATGCCGATCGCGGCCAGGGCGACCAGCGCGTACTTCAGGTTGGCCGCTAGCAGGGCACCGATGAGCAGCGGCGCGGCGAGCAGGATGGCGTCGAGCCGCCGTCGCCGCAGGGCCAGGGACATAACCTGCGCCCGCTCGCCCATGGCGAAGCCGCCGGGGAGCCAGCGTGGCCTCGGCGGGCCGCCGCGGCAGCCCGCGGCGGCGGCGACGGGCCGGGCTGGCCGACGCCGCCACCGTCCCAGCACCGCCCCGCTCACCCACTGGATCTGTGGGGCGCCCATGGCCGCCTGCGCGGCGAAGTAGATGCCGGCGCCCAGCACGGTGACCAGGAGCATCGTGCCCACCCGGCCGGCTGGGCTGCGCAGGTGGCGGGACAGGAATTCCGCCGCCGCCCAGGCCGGCCCGGCCATGATGGCCGAGCAGGCGAGCGTCCGGGCGAACGGCCGGAGGGCGGGCTCGCCGCCGGGCAGCAGGCCTTTGCGCAGGTGGTTCACGACGTAGACGGTTCCGGCCACGCTGCCGGCCGAGAAAGCGAGACCCAGCCCGGTGAGCAGGGATGTGCCGTGCAGGTGGGCCACGGCGGCGATCCCGGCCGCGCAGACGGCCGCGTGGATGATCATGCCGCGGAGCGGGCCGGCGGTGTCCTTGCGCGCGTAGCAGGCGTACGTGGTGACCAGGAACAGCGTCTCGCCGGTGATGGCCGGTGCCAGCCCGAGCAGCGACGCGGCGAGCAGCTGGCGCCCGTCGGCCGCGCCGAAGGCCCCGAAGCCGATCGCGTTGGCCAGCGGCTGGCACAGCACGGCGTAGGCGGTCGCCGCCGGGACGACGAGGAAGGCCGCGAAACCGACGCCCCGCACGTAGGTGTCGCGGAACAGGCCCTCCTGACCCGGGTCCACCATCCTGGACAGCCTGGGCACGAGGGAGAGGGCCACCGGGGTCGCGCCGATGGCGATCGGCAGGAAGTAGAAGTTGGCCGCCAGCTGGAAAGCCACGACACCGCCGGCCACCCGGTCGGCCACCAGCAGCAGCGCGGCCAGCTGGAGTGCGGCCAGCGCGGCCTGCGCCACCGCGGGCAGCGCCCGGACGATGGTCGCGCGGACCAGGGGATCGCGCCATCCGGCGTTCGGCAGCAGCACGATGCCGGTCCGCCGGGCGCCCCACCACTGCACGCTGGCATGCAGCAGCACCGCGCCGGTGGTGCCGAGGCCGAGCAGGAGCAGCAGCGGGAGCGGGACCTCGCGCTGTGTCGCCACCCGGGCGAACAGGACGGCCACAATCCCCAGCACCGCGATCGTGCCGATGTTCTCCAGGGCTGGGGCGGCGGCGGCCAGCGCGAACCGGCGGTGCGCGTTCATCACCGCTGTCGCGGTGCCCACGATCGCGTACAACGGCACCTGCGGCAGCAGCATGAGGACCAGCAGGGCACCGGTGTGCGCCTGGCTGTGCGCGGCCGCGCCGGCGGCGCCGATCGAGCCCAGCCGGAGCAGCCACGGGGTGAGCACGGCCATCACAGGGACGATGGCCAGCATGCCGATCAGCGCCACGCCGAGCAGACCGCCGGCGGTGCGGGCGGCCGCGCGCCGGTCACCCGAATCGATGTGCGGGACCAGCGCCGGAACCAGAAGCGAAGAGAACAGCGACCCGGCGAG
>Ga0070737_10002520_pt1 | contig 21879 bp, 23 predicted proteins | sample Coa_R1_10_FD_66438 | JGI IMG/M metagenome (GOLD analysis project Ga0070737, IMG submission 66438) | Surface soil microbial communities from Centralia Pennsylvania, which are recovering from an underground coalmine fire - Coalmine... | ecosystem: Environmental > Terrestrial > Soil > Unclassified...
ATCGCTTTGCGGTAGCGATTGAGTGTATCGCTGCTGACGATGGGGATTGGCGCACCCGTTGACTGTGCTCCAGTCGCCGCTGCCTGTGCGAGCGCCACGGGAACCGGCGCAAAGCCAAGCACCAGCGGAATGTCATAATTGTCGGTGAGATGCACGGCGGCGCACCACGCCAGCAGGAAACGCGCCAACGGCGAGCTATCCACCACGCGCCGCCAGGCCGCCGGATCAAGCGCCGCAGCGCCAATGGGTGGATTTTGTAGCAACTGCCAATCGAGATAGATGTCGCGTGTGCCACGATGGTAGACGGCCAATACCTGCGGAAGCGTCGAGCAGTCGAGCGGACGAACCGTTAGTCCCAATCCATAATAGATGATCGAATAGATGTCGGTCGCCAGCAGCGGATCATCCTGGGCGCTGCTGGCCGCGCGGACATAGCGCAGGGCGCTGGCGCGGGCAAGCGCGCGTGGAGAAACCTCGCCAAGCGCAATCGCCAGCCGGTCGAAGTAGGCGGCTTCATCGGGATCATTTGGCGAGGAGAGCACATTGCTCGGCCAGTGGCGTCCGGTGAGCCGCTCGTCTTCAGCGCGCCGCTGGATGAGCGTCGCCGACGAGTAGTAGGAACGATCTTCATAGAAGTTTGAGGTTGGACGCATAGAGGAGCCACCTTCATAGCCAGATGTAGACGATCCGGGCGATCCAGCCCCGACAGACGCGCCATAGCGGTCGGCGAATAAGCGCCCCTGTTGTGCACTCGGAGGAGGAGAACCATCGCCTGCCGCCGATTGCCCTCGTGGAGGCTGTCCGGCGGCTTGGGCGTTTCGCTTTCCCAGCGCAGGGGAGGCGAGCGGTGTGGGCGTCTGCTCATGCGCTGGGCGTTGTGGCGTGCGCGGCGTATCTGCCTGGCCGGTCTTGTCCGGGGGCTGCCTGGTGATCGTCTCGTCGGGCGCAAGGAACGGTCGGATGTTTGTCCAGGAGTGGCCGTGTGCGCCGGTATCCTCCATCGTCATGGCGCCAATTCCGTCTGCCGGTGGGGCAGTCAGGTGGCGCAGCCAGAAAGAGTTGGGCTTGCCCAGTAAACCGGAGTATTCCGATTGCTCATCGTCCGATTGATTGTGCGAATTGCCTTCGCCCTCAGACTCATCGTCGTCATCATGATCATGCGCAAACATATCATTGCGATCCCTCATGAAAACATTGCCCCTTTCGCGATACGCTGGCAGGCGTCACACCGTTGTCCCGGTGGTATTCCAGCGACCGGCCTATTCCAGATCAAAGGCTTCCCAGCCTGACATATCCTCTTGAGCGCATAGCCCAGGATCGCTCCCTTTTGTCTGAGAAGCGAACCCATCTCGCGCCCAACCATAGACTATACGACGTTGGCGCCTCTGTGATGATTGATGATTGGCGGCTTTGTTGGCGCGGTGTACGCGCTGGTACAGAGTGTTTGTTGATAGGTTCTTTGAAGTTTTTTTTGCCGAGTCTGGTACGTTGCGCTTAGTGTACGCCCTTTTTGCCTATAGGTCAAGTGAGTATCCAATTTGTTTACCCAAGTGCGAGAAAATGCGAGAAAATGGTACAAGCGAGGCATGGCGCGCCTTGCAGGCGATAGCCACACCTCGCTTGTATGGAATAGGTAGGCGATCCTCTGTGCTGTTGTTTGGTTCTCGTCGTATCGGAGTAGTTGTCGGAGTAGTTGAGGGGTTGCTGGCGCGCCGGGTTCGCGCCATGATCCTGTTGCCCTACACTTTGCTCAACAAATTGATCGCCCGCAACACGGCTTCGCGCGCCTCGGTGGGGGGCTTCTCGGTCATGGCGTCATCTACATGACACTTCAGCACCTCCATCGCAACAACATCGAGCGCAGCGCGTGCAGCGAGAATCTGCGTCACCACCTGCTCACACGATTTGCCGTCGCTGAGCATGCCGATGACGCCCCGAATCTGCCCCTCGATGCGACGCAGACGCAGTTGGATGTCGGTCTCGGCTTTTTCTGGTAGCGTCGCCATACGGTCATCCTTTGGATGGTCTCTGCGTAGAGCTAGACCAATGCGAATGTTTGATCAATCGCCCTTTTGACATCGGCGCGCGGGCGCAGGCCAACCAGCGTCGCGACGGGCTTGCCACCCTTGAAGAGGATCAGCGTCGGAATCCCCTGGATGCCGTACTGGCTGGGCGTCACCATGTTGTCGTCGGTATTCAACTTGGCGAACGTCACCTTGCCCTTGTACTCCTCGGCGAGGCTCTCAAAGGCAGGAGCCATCGCGCGGCAGGGGCCACACCACGGCGCCCAGAAGTCCACAATGACGGGCAGATCGGAACTCAACACATCCTTCTGGAAGGACTGATCGGTGACTTCAATATACGGGTGAGACATGACTTCGCATCCTCCTGGGCCATAACTGGCCATGCTGATGAGTGAAAGGTCTTGTTTTGCTTCTTTGTATGGATACCCTACGGGGGTACCGTATCTATAGTATAGCGCAGAAGCGCCCAGGAGATCAAGGGCAGTGGCGCAGGAGAATGCGCTCATTGCACTCTTCATGCTCCCTTCCTCGCCGCGTCCAACCAAAGGGCAGGCGATGTCCAGTTGAAGCAGAGCACCGTTGGCGGGCGGCTAGCGTCAGGATGGAAGACAAGTAACGACGCCGAAGCGTTGTCCATGTTCACCAGGGGAACGCTCTCCAATGGTAGATGGATGTAGTGTGCGATGATCAGCTTCACCAGATCGGCGTGTGTGACCAACGCTACCCATTCGCCAACATCCGGCGCCTGCCGCCAGCGTTCCGCCGCACGCACGGCGCGCTTTTGCACCTGCGCGAAGCTCTCGACCCCAGGTGGCGCATGCTGTGGGTCGCTGGTGTATCGCTCCCAGACGGGATCACGCTTATCCAGATCATCCCAGCACTGCCCACTGAAGCGTCCATAGTTGGTATCGAGCAGATCACGATCTTGCTTGATCTCCAGTCCGCGCCCTTCGTTCAACGCGGCGGCGGTCGCCATCGTGCGCTCGAGCGGCGACGCGATGATGGCGGTCAGGGGGAGATCACGCAGCGCCTCGGCTGTGGTTCGCGCTTCGTGCTCGCCCTCTGCATTCAGCAAGACGCCCGGCAGTTGCCCCGGCAACCGGTGGCTGACGTTGAAATCAGTCTGGCCGTGGCGCACCAACAGCAGCTTGCGCCAGCCGCGATGCTCATCATGTGTCAGTTCGCGTCCAAGCCGATACCCCGTTGGGGTACGGCGTTGCGCGCCTAATCCAAAGAGACCCATACGTTTCCCCTTTACTCCCTCCGCTCGTCCCCGCCAATGGCAATCATCACGAGCAGCCTGTGAGACGGCAGAAAGCGCTCCGTTGTGCGAACAACCCAATGGAGATACTGTAATACAAGATCGGGGAAGGGAAGTGTGATGGTGGCCACAGAGTGGCGCCTTCCGCAAAACTTAGCTTAGAAGGAGCCGCAGTAAGCGCCTTGTAACGTCCTTTGAGATACATTATCCGTATAGAAGATGATGGTTGTCACGTCGTAAAGCGTAACGAGTAGTGGGGCGTTGCCCCAACACCATGCTCACGTCAGAGGAATAGCCCTGGCGAGCAAAGGAGTTTGTGTCATGTACAGGCGATATGGTCGTCCGCCGTTTCCGCTCTGGGCGCTGTGGATGTTGCTACGTGGCTGGCGAATGCGCCGCTGGCGACGCTGGAACCGGTGGAATCGCTGGGGACGCTGGGGCGGCCCTGGCTGGGGCGGTGGATATGGTGGCTGGGGCGGCCCTGGCGGCTGGGGCGGTTGGGGATGGTAGCGACCCCTGGCCGTCGTGGTCAGTTGTCTCGTGGCAAGCTGCGCAAGCTTATCGGCGGGTTCAGATGGGCGTTGCGTGCGCTCACGCCTGTGGCGCTGCTGGCAGGCATGCTGGCGCTCACGGCATGTAGCGTCTCTCTGGGGCCACTTCATCTTGGCGAGAGCAACGCGCCAACCGGCCCCACACGCTACGCCTTCACGCTGGCGGTGATCGGCGCCTCGGACGCTTTTGGCGTGGGAACCGATGACCCCGACCGGCAGAACTGGCCTACTGTGCTGGCGCAGGAGCTTCCGCAGCCGACACGCCTGCTCAACCTGGGTATCCCCGGCGAGACGCTTGCCCAGGCGCAACAGCAGGAGCTGCCCGCCGCGCTTGGCGATCAGCCAAACGCAGTGGTGATCTGGCTGGCCGTCAACGACTACCTCCATAACACGCCGCTGGCGACCTATAGCAGCGAGTTGCGCGCCATGCTTGCCACGCTGCGTAGCCAGGCTCCGCGAACGCATGTGTTTGTCGGCAATATGCCCGATCTGCGCTACGTGCCCTATTTCTACCCGCGCAACATCTTCACGCTCAACGACGATACACTGGCCTGGAACAGCGCCATCGCCCAGGCGTGCACGGCGGAGGGCGCGACGCGGGTAGACATCTACTCCGGCTGGGGCAACCTGATGGACAACCCGGCATACATCAGCCAGGATGGCCTGCATCCCTCAACCGAGGGCGCCCAGGCATTAGCCGATCTCTTCAATCGTGTGATGCGTAGGACGCTGAACTTGCGCTGAGATCACTGGAAAGGGCTGCGCCCCGTTGGATACGATCTTCACCTTCTCGCCAGGGACACTTAGTCAGCCGTTGCTCTTCGGCGTCATCTTCGCCGCTGCAATCCTACTTGCGCGCGCGCTGCTGGCGCCATACCTTGCGCGTATTGGATTACGCAACACGCCACGCCGTCCGGTGCGCGCCATCCTGATCATCACTGGGCTGATGCTGGCGACCACGTTCATCGCCACCTCGCTCGCCATTGATGACACGATTACGCTGGCCGTCAAGACGGTGGCCGTCTTCAACCTGGGACGCATAGACGAGGACGTGATCGGCGGCCAGGGTGTGTTGAACGCGTATCCAGCCTATTATGGCGACCGCGTGGCGGATGCGCTCCGTGGCGATCCGCATGTGGCGGGCGTCGCGCCGACGCTTGTCGCGCAGGATACGCTGGTGGCCGACCAGACGGCAAAGCAGGTGCGTGGCGGCGTCTCGGCGCTGGGCGTCATGCCTGACGATGGCGGCCCGCTGGTGGCGTTTCATTCAACCACGACGGGCGCCGCCACACCTGTGCAGGCGCTTGGGCCGGGCGACATCTACCTCAACGTCAACCTGGCGAGCCTGCTCAATGCGCGGCCTGGCGACACGGTGACGCTCTATTCTCTGCTCTGGCGCGGCCAACGTTACAGCTACCGCGTGCGCGCCATCATCACAGGTGGGATGCTTGGCGACGCGCCCGCCGTCGTGCTGCCACTCGCTGACCTCCAGACCATCACCCAATCGCCGGACAGTATCAACCATATCTACATTGCCAACACAGGCAACGGCCTGACCGGCGTCAGCTATAGCGACGGCATTGCTGACGAGGTATATGGCGCGCTCAATGGAGCCTTACAAGTGAAGCAGGTCAAGCGCGACGGTGTGAATCTTTCGCTGCGCGCGCAGGACATCTTTGGGCGCATCCTCACGCTCTACACACTCTTCGCCTTCGCCATTGGCGTGCTGCTGATCTTCCTGATCTTTGCGCTGCTGGCCGCCGAGCGCCGCGCAGAGTTGGGCATGGCGCGCGCCGTCGGCATGCGTCGCGGTGGGGTAGCGTGGACGCTGCTCTACGAGGGCGCGGTCTATGACCTGGCTTCGTCGGCGATTGGTGTGGGGTTGGGGGTGGTGGTCTCGATGGTCATCGTGCAGCTCGTCAGCCCGATCATTAAAAAGATAGGCTTTCCGCTCAGCCTCCAACTCAATCCGACGAGCATGTTTGTGGCGTTCGCGCTGGGTCTACTGGCGACGCTGGCTACCATTGCGCTGGCCGCCTGGGTCGTCAGCCGGATGACCATCGCCGCCGCCCTGCGCGATCTACCGGAGCCGCCTCCGCCACAGCCAACGCTGCTCGCATTGCTGCGATCCATTGCGCTTGTGGATATGCCCACCTCGTTTGGGCGCTGGCTTGGCGCTGTGGGACAGCTCGTGTGGGGGCTTGCCATGCGCGGGCCACTCCCCTTCATGCTTGGCTACTGGCTCTTGATCAGGGGCGCAGCCAGCCAGGATGCGCTGATCTTCTCGCTTGGCCTCTCATTTGCCGCAGTGGGTATGGCGCTGATGCTCCGCTGGTTGGCGCTGGCGCTGCTGGCGGGGATACTTCGCCTGCGTCGGGACGATCCGCAGCGAACACTTGCAATGATGGCCCGCGCGCGGCGCCTTGCCGATCGTGTGAGCGCGCTGGTGATCGGCGGTATCCTTGCGCTGTATTGGTCGCTGCCCTTCGATGCGCTTGCTCCGCTGGGGCTTCCGCGCTTCAGCGGCGCAGGCATCCAGATATTCTTCATTGCAGGCGTGATGATGGTGGCGGGTTGTGTGCTGGCGCTGGCGCCCAACCTCGATCTCGCCCTGGCGCCGTTCCGCTGGCTGGCCTTGAGGCTGGGGCGGCTGCGCCATGTCGCGCGGATCGCGCTGGTGGCTCCCTCGCAGCAGCGATTCCGCACAGGGATTGGGCTGGCGCTCTTCGCACTTGTCGTCTTCACAATGGTGGTGATGGATGTGATCGCCGCCTCGACAACGCGCAGCTACGACAACCTGCCGGAACAGGCGGCCACCTATGACATCGCCGCGCAGCCGCTTTTCTCGCCGGTGGGTGGCGTTTCACAAGTCATGAACGGCATACAGCGCAACTCGCCGGGGACGGCGGCAAGCGTAGCCGACGCTGGCATGGCGCAGCCTATCCCGCTGGGCGTCATTCAGGCGAACGCGCCGCGCGCAAGCTGGCGCTTCTATCCAGCCTCGATAGTTGACGGTTCACTGCTGGACGGCGTTGGGATGTCGCTGGCGGCCCGCGCGCCTGGCTACGCAAGTGATGCGGCGGTGTGGCGGGCGCTCCGCACAAGGCCAGGTGACGTGGTGATAGATAGCAGCGCGCTCAGCCCCGCCGACGCCGCGACGCTGGGGATCACCCAGGGGCCGCTACCAGGCGGCGCGCAGTTCATCGGGCCGCCCATCGCAGCTGGATTGCCTGGTGTTTCAAGCCTGGAATCGCTGCAATCGCAACAGGCGCGACAAGACTTCCAGAACAGCGTCGCGAACGGCGGCCAGACGGAGTTCACGCAGCTTGATCTGCTGGGCGCGGCGCTGACCTCGGACGATTTCTTACACACTTTTACCTTGCAGATGCAGGGGATCGCGCTCCGGCAAGGGGTGATTGCGCCGACGACGCTCTGGGCGGCTGACGCGCGTGGCGGCAAGGCGATCAAGCTCACCGTGATCGGCGTTGTAAATAATCCCACCGGTCAGTCGTATGGCATTCTGGGGTCGCGCGCTACGTTTGCGCCAACCGAGGTAGGCCAACCGCTCTGGGCCAACGAATACTACTACTTCAAGTTGCGCCCCGGAGCCGATCCTCATGTGGCGGCGCTGGCGATGGGTGTGGCGCTCAATAGCTATGGCTTCGAGACGACCGTCATCCAGGATGTGTTGCTAGATGTCAACGGACCGAAAGTGTTCATCACACGGGTGCTGGTGGGACTGGTCGGGCTGACGCTGCTGGTGGGCATGGCGGCGCTGGCCGTCACAGGGTCGCGCGCGGTGGTGGAGCGTCGCCAGCAGATCGGCATGCTGCGGGCGTTGGGCTTCCACCGGCTGCACGTGCAGAGCATCTTCCTGATCGAGTCGGCGCTGGTGGGCATTGTTGGCGTCTTGCTCGGCGTGACGCTGGGGCTGATCCTCTGCCAAAACATCTTTGCGGTAGACTTCTTCGCACAGTTCCAGTCCGGGCTGACGCTGATCGTGCCCTGGCGCGACGTGGCGGGCATCTGTGGCGCGGCATTGCTGGCGTCAATCGTGGCGGCGCTGCTGCCAGCCGTGCAGGCAGGATTCGTCGCGCCCGCCGACGCGCTACGATATGAGTAGCCCCTACCCTTGACCCCACTCCCACTATGCGGGAGTGGGGAATAAGGAGTATCTATCCGTCGTATTAGGTATATGATACGATGGCAGCAAAGCGTGGGAGGAAACACATGGGACGGGTGACAATAGGCATTTTGACGGCCAGTACAAAGGGCGCGGCGGGCGCGCGTGAGGATACCTCAGGCGACGTGGCTGCTGCGATGGTGGCCGGTGAGCCATTGCAGGCGGTGGTGGCCGAGCGGTTGATCGTGCCGGATGACCGCCCGGCCATCGAGGCGGCGCTGCGCCATTGGGCCGACGATCTGCGTCTAAACCTCGTGTTGACGACGGGCGGCACGGGCTTCAGCCCAACGGATGTTACGCCTGAGGCAACGCTGGCGGTGATCGAGCGGCAGGCGCCGGGGCTGGCCGAGGCGATGCGGATAGCAAGCCTGAAGATGACGCCCTTCGCCATGCTGACACGCGCGGTCGCCGGGATACGTGGGGAGACATTGATCGTCAATCTGCCGGGCAGCCCCAAAGGCGTGCGCGAATGCCTCGAGGTAATCATGCCTGCCCTGCCCCACGCGGTGGACATTCTCACCACCCGCGTGACGGATCACGGCGCAACGAACGAAAGCCAGCAGCCGTGATGATCACCGGGCGCGCATACACGCGCCGCTACTTTGAGTTGCAGGCGCGTTTCGCTGAGGTGGCGGCGCGGCTACTGAAAATACCGCTGTCGGATGCTCTGCTCCACTACACCACCTACTTTCGCATCCTGTGGCTTGACTCAGAGATCGATCCCACTCATCCCGACTGGCAGGCGTTTCTCAATGGTTGTGCGCCAGACAACCAACCAGCCTCTATGAGCGATGGGGAGCGAGAGGCTCTTCTCCCGCGCATCACTGAGAGCGCCTACCAGCTCTATCTCGCGCGCTACGACAGCATTCCCCAGGCGACGCCCGGCCCGCGCTGGGGCTGCTTTGCCTATGAACGAATGGAAAACGAAGCGGGCGAGGTAAGTATCCATCTGCACTTTGGCAGCCACGACGCCAGCGAGCGGGCAATGGGTATTGGGCCGCTCAGCCGAGAACGCATCCCGGCGCGTATGGCCGAATTGCGGGCGATGTTCGCGCATATCAAGGCGACCGAGCCAGGGATAACGGAGACAACGCCTGTGCTGGGTAGCTCCTGGCTGTACAACTGTCCCGGTTATCTGCGACTGTTTCCACCTGAGTATGCCGCCTCGTCGCGGTCAATCGAATCCGGCTTTCGGGCGCGCGGCCTCTGGGGGCAGTTTCTCCGCTACGATTGGCAGGTGAACGAACAGACGGCGCAGGAGTTTTTGCAGCGGCTGGATGAGGCCAGCCAACACGCTGAAGATAGGCTTTCTCAGGAAGCTGAAGGCGCAGACAGCGAAGTATCCAACCAGCAGACGGCGCAACGTCTGCTTGCGAGCTGCTTTCCGGCGCAAACGCTGGGGAAGATGGCGCCTATCGGTGTCTTCTACGCCTTCTATGAATTGACCTGACCTCAAGCCGGCGGCGGAAGCGCAGCTATAACGGCGCCCATGATGCGACAGGATGCGACGAAGAAACGTGAGAAAGCATTGGAGTGTGCGATCCTGAGCGCCAGCAACGTTATAACATACGGAACACACGCAAACGGAACAGCCGTCGCTAGCGTATGTGCTCTGTATGAGCAAGCAGGAACATACATAGACGAAAGGGCAGGGCATGGTGACTGAGGGAAAGCAGCAGGGGAGCGAGGCGCCGAAAAGGCAAGGACTACGACTGGCGCGCTGGCAGGCGGTGACGCTGATGGTGGCTGGCGGCGTAGGCGCGCTGGCGCTGGCCAATCGCCTGAGTCGCCTGGGCGTAGGCGCGCCTGACGACGGGCTGCACGGCTCTGAGGGGCGCTACGCCTGGCGGCATGGCACGGTTCACTATACCGTGAAGGGGCGTGGCGAGCCGTTGCTGCTCATTCACGGCGTCTACGCAGGCGCCTCCTCGTATGAGTATCACCGCGTGTTCGATCAGCTCAGCGAGCGCTACCGTGTCTTCGCGCCCGATCTGCTGGGGTTTGGCCGCTCGGATCGTCCTCCGGTCATCTACACACCACGCCTGTATATCGAGCTGATCCAGGATTTCGCGCGCCAGGTGGTCGGCGCAATTGACCATCCAACCGCAGTGATTGCTTCATCATTAGGGGCGGCCTTCACCATTCGCGCGGCGGCTGAGCGGCCCGATCTCTTCGCGCGGCTGGCGCTGATCGAACCGACGGGCATCGAGACGCTGGCTGGCCCCGCCGATACGCCCGGCAAGCGATTCTGGCGCGCCACGTTCCGGGCGCCCCTGGTGGGCGAGGCGATGTACAACCTGATCGTCTCGCGTCCCAGCCTGCGCTACTTCCTGGAATCGCAGGCGTACTCGGACGGCACGGAGATCAGCGATGACGTGATCGATCACTACTACGTGACGGCGCACCAGCCCGGCGCGCGCTATGCCACAGCCAGTTTCATTGCGGGGACTCTCGATACGCCAACTGAGACGGCGTTTGCCTCGCTCAACCAGCCGATCACGCTGCTGTGGGGTGAGTACGACCGCTTCAACCCGATTAACCACGCGCAGGCGTTCCTATCGCTGAACCCCGACATCCGCCTGCTGATCTTCCCGACGGGCGGTCTGCCGCAGGACGAGCAGCCGGAAGCGTTCGTGCGCGAGGTGACGGCCTGGCTCAGCGCGCCCAGCGAGTCGTTGCGCTAAGCTGGCAGGGTAGACCATGTTGGCGGCCAGGAGACCATGGGACAGATTTCCCCCTTGCCAACCTGGGTGGATGATGTGATATACTGGATAATGTCTCAGGTGAGACAATTATGGAGAGATGGCAGAGTGGTCGATTGCAGCGGTCTTGAAAACCGCAGCCCGCAAGGGCCGGAGGTTCGAATCCTCCTCTCTCCGCCCTACAAGAAAGACTGAAAACAAGGACGCTGACATGCTTGTATGATGTCAGCGTCCTACTTACTTCCTGCTTGCTGTAGCCAGTCTTGACCACAAAACTGACCACAAAACACTCTCTTAGCCAATCAGCACCGTGGACATTGCCGCCGCCGCGTCTTGTTGCATATCCGGCAGAACATGGCTATAAATGTCGAGGGTGATCGCAATGCTCGCATGTCCCAGCATCTCTGAGACTACTTTGGGATTCACCCGTGCTCCCAGGAGCAAGGTCGCTGCTGTGTGGCGTAAGTCGTGAAACCGAATCCTGGGCAGCCCTGCTTGCTTCAATAGCCGTACCAGCCGATGATGTACTGTACGAGGCGAGAGTGAGCCACCACCCTCATTCGGAAAGACCAGGTCTTGATCCAACCAGGCCTCGCCGAGTTTCAGCCTTTGCTCAGCTTGTACAATGCGTTGGCGTTTGAGCGCCTGAGTGGCAGGAGCAGCCAGTGCAATTTGTCGCCGTGAATGTTTCGTCTTGGGTTCCTTGAACCGATAGGTGTGCGCTGTGGGATCGTGGGTAAGCGCCTGACGCACTCACACGACCTCCGCGTCCAGGTCAACATCGCGCCATCGGAGTCCCAGAAGTTCTCCTTGTCGCATGCCAGTGGCCAGCGCCAGCGTAAACAACGCCTCCATTGTGTCTCCACTGGCGGCTAAGAGGAATCGGCGAGCTTCATCGCGTGTTAGGACGCGCATCTCGCTTTGGCGCACACGCGGTACCTCGACCCGCTCTGTGACGTTGCGCGTAACCAGATCAAGCCGCAAGGCCGCTTCCAACGCTTTGTGCAGGGTGGCATGCAGATGATGAACAGTGGTTGAGGACAACCCCTCACTCAGCTTCTTCGCATAGAGCTCCTGAATGTGCTGTGGCGTCAGTTTTGTGAGGCGGAGCGCGCCGAGCGTTGGGACAATATGAAGTTCGACAAACTCGCGATGTCGCTATACTGTACGAGTATCAAGCGTTGGAGCAATAGTCTCCAGCCAACTCTCAAGAAAGGGTGCCAATGTTTGGCGTTCATCACGCACAATCGGCAATCCCTTTTCAAGATCACGGAGAGCCTCTGTGAGTCTGCGGGCGACCTCCTGGCGCGTCTCGCCATAGAAGCTCTTGCGCTTCCCATCACCTAACGACATCATAGCTTCCCAGCGGCCGTCTGATCGCTTACGGATACTGCCTTCGTTATGACCACGACGTGGCATGGTGTTGTCCTTCCTGACATCATGCTTGATTCAGCATCAGGCGCTCAATATAGGCTTCAATGGCGCTGACCGCAATGCGGCGCGACCGTCCAATCAACACTGAGACAACTTCTCCCCGCATCACCAATTGCCACGCCTTTGGGCGACCAATAGAAAGCATCTGTGCCATCTCTTCCACCGTCACCAAGAGTTTTCTTGATCCAGGCGCAGAATGCGTCGGGAGAGTAAAATCCTCGTCGGACTCTCTTGTCTTTTCTGTCCTCTGATGCGACTGGCGACGCGCGAGGCCACTATTCCTATTCACCTTCTTCTTCCTTTCCTGCTGTGTCCGCATGGTCTGCAACCCGCTGACGACGTGGTACGGCGCGTCCCAACTTGCGTGCTTTTTCCCGTACCTCTTCAGCAAAATCGCGCCCCAGCGTCGCGTCGAGATCGTCGGCTGAACGCGCAAAATCTGCCAACTCCAACGAGAGTGTCGAGTCCGTTCCGAGCTGTTGGCCACGCAACGCTGCCCGCAACTTCAACAGTCCATAGAGTTCGGCGTCCACCTGGCGTAAGTCATGCTTGATGACTGGAACCTTTTTAAGTGGTTGGGCATCGGCATCGCTGAATGACACGCGCTGTATCACTTCCCAGACGGGATCAACCCGCCAGCGCGCCCGATTGTGATCCGTCCCCACCGGCGTGAGCAGCCACAACCAGCCGCGATAGGTCACATCCGGCGCGAGATCCGCCTCGGCTGGCACGCCGACCGCATGGCCCCATAAATCATTAAAGTGTTCCAGACACTCCCATGGATCGTCAAACCAGCGGGGAGCCGCTTCGGCAGGAGCCAATGGTGAGACCCGCGCCGAGGTCAAGTCACGGAGCGCTCCACGCCGGAAGCGTACCTCCACGCGCGTCAGCGGCATCGTCTCGATCCACCCACCCTGAGTATGGAAGGCTTCCATCCAGCGTTTGCCGCTCCTCCGTTCTTCCAGCAACTTGTCATACCAGACCGCCGAGAGATCTGCCCCAGGCGAGAAGGCGAACCCGGACGCGCGCCGTCCCCATAGGTAGACTGACGCCTCGCCATCTTCCGCCCAGTCGGTCTCTGCGTCTAGCGTCTCTTGCGCAGTATCGAGGGACACCAGTGGAGCAGCGCCCTCGTTGCTCTCTCCTTCGTCATCGTCATCTGAACCGTCAAAAAGCGCACCAGCCATGTGATTTGGCAACAGGTCGAGTGGTACGCCGAACCACTCTGGCGGCGCTATCTCCCCAACGTCGGCGAAAACTTCCTCCCCAGCCAGCCACGCATCCGCTAGCAGCGCCCCATCAGCGAGATCAGCCAGATCGTCACGTTCCCCTTCCCCGCCCCACAGCGCCGCAGCCGCATCGCCTGGCGAGGGCAGGTACACGGCTTTTTTGAGCGAGCGCGTCACCACCCGCGACAGCGCATCCGGCGCTGGCGCCCAATTCGCAATATCCGCACAGAGATGAATCTGCGAGGTTTTGTACGTCACTGGCGCACTGAGGAGCGGGTTGCCCAGCGCATCCGCCCAGAAGGCGTCCAGGTCACGACGTATCCCATCCAACGCCCCACGCGCGCCAAACGACCACAAACACTCCGCGCCCAGCCGCACCGAGCCGAGCAACCCACTGAGCGGTGTCCGTCGCAGCAACAGCATGACGTAGGCGTTGCGCAGCAAGAACGACCAGGAGACGCCTCGATCCTTCTTGACCGTGCCCACGCCTACTTTGTACTTGCTGAGAGGGGCGTCAAAGAAGCGCCAGCATCCGCCCCTGATTAGCAGCGTTGTCAGCGTTGTCAGGCGCTGTCCGTGAACAACCAGGGTTGTGCCAGGAACTTGCCTGTTTCCAAGCCCCACGCATCCCAGCCCGGCCACCGCTGACGGGCAAACAATTCGACATAGGGGCCATCGAACAACCGCTCGATGCGATACTACTGCTCGTCCGGCTTACGGCTATGTTCACGCGGGCAGCTCACCATCAATTGCGACACATCATGCGACATTGCACGCGGATGGCCACGCACTCCCAACACACACAGTTCAGCATTTGTCCGCGTGTACGCGCCCAGCTCCATACACGGCGACCCATTCCGGTTCACCTTTGTCCAGGTAAACGCCACGGTCATATACCGAAAGCCCCAGGCGTCCAGCACGGCACTGAGATGCGGCAAGATCGGCATCGTGATCCAGAGGAAGAGCGCCGCATTGTCTGCCGCCAGGTCGCCGACGGGGAGCGGTGGCCAACCGGGCGTGTGAGCGAACGCTATGTGCAGAGCGTGGAGGCGGGAGAAAAACACATCTGAATCAACAGACTACCTGCAAAAGATGAACATTGACGCCTTAGACGCGCTCTATGCGGATTTGCTTCGCCTTGCCCGCCGTGGAACGCCAGGAGCAAAAGAGCGGCTACGCGAGATCGTGCAGTTGCGGGCGAGGCTATCTCATGGGAGCTACGATCTTCAGGCACACCTCCGAGAGATTGACGAACTCAACAGGAGAAATTAAGCGGAACTGAGATGTTTCTTGCCAAGCGGGCGGCAACAAGCTACTCAAGTCAGGCGGCATACTGTTACCTCCTGCTTGGTGCAAAACTTTTGTCAATCGGTTTAGTTGTTGTCTTATGTGCGATCAGTATCTGTATTCGTGACTGTTCAGGCGGACACCCAGTAGAACGGTGAGCCACCACTCTGGAAGCGACTGTGCGCTTCTTGATCGCTGGCGAGCAGCGCAAAAAGCAAGCGGCTCCCGCATTGGAGTCATTACCGATGAAGACGCTCGTCGAGCAGGCGCTGTTGTTTCCACCCTGCCTGTAGCTGCCCGTCGGCTTTGAAACGTCGGACAGTGCTCTACTTTGCGTCCGCCTGAACAGTTACCTGTATTCATACCTGTATGACGGACATGAAATACAACCGGAATGCTCAGCGATTCCACTGCCCCTGCTGGAGCAGTTGTGGTCACGGTTAGGGCTTCAGGGTTCCATTCCGCATACCAGTCCAGCATTTCGGCCATGTCACCATGCTTGAGATCTTCAGCGATCTCCTTCGCAGGAACGTATTCGTCGCCGTAAATGCCCTGCGTCCTGAACAGAAAACCCTTTTCATCAAGCGCTTTCAATATGTCTCTGAGCAGCATAGCATTCGAATCCATGATGGGTGTCCTTTCCTGCGCATAACTGGCAGGATGCGTTTCAAGTAACGTCCCTCAACTCAAGATTTGGGTTCACGAACTTTGTTCAACGTAGTATCAGTGAGAACTACTCAGCTTCCCAAATTCACTGTACAGGATAGGTACAAGTTTCAGAATTGTCAACTCATATCTCCCGAAGGCATTTGTCTGGTTTCTGATGCTGGTGCTTATCTCACTCTCATGCAAACTTCTGATCTCGTCGTCGAATCAATGTATTAGGTACAGGAGTAAACAGGTGAAGGCGAGAAAATGCAAGCCCATCAACGTCAAGGCGTATCTCTCATGGTCGCAGGTGGGCCACCGGAAGCGGGGTACCCAGGCGCAACTGCGTTCGAAGAACCTACAACGGAGCAGCGAGTATAACCAAAACAAAGTTGTGCCTAACCCCCAGCTTGACCACGGCTCATTGCGTTTCTTCTGGTAAAGCCATTCCGGGCATCCAGGCATCGCTGGCTTTCTGCTAACCGGTATAGCGTTGGTCAACATAAGCCAGCATGACCGCCTCCCTCCTCGATGCTCGCACGGCAAACACCAAGGAGCCAACTTGTCGACGGCCTTGGGTGTTAGCAGGGATGACCACCAGCGATAACAAGTGGCCCAAGTGTTCAGACTCCTATCACCTCTCACCATAAAGTCTTTAAGAGGTTCTAAACAATAAGAACCAAGATCAATAATGAGAGCAAACAATGTTGGCTTTACCTGCTACTTTATACCCCTTTGCTTCGTTATAGCCGGTGAAGCGTTTAGATGAGCTAACAGAAAACCTTTCCAAACAAATACAGGGACATGGCATGGTATACTTAATTGTAAGGCGAAGGCAATTTGCCAGTTAGAACCAGCCAGCATGACCTGATGGCATCTACCCTTGATTGCCCAACACAAACCCATAATTTGTCCTTAAGGTGGCATTCACAATGAGGATCAGTACTAGGTCATTATCTAGTTCCAAACCTGTCACCCTCGATCTGTTCTGTGGCGCTGGTGGTTTGAGCCTAGGTTTTAAGCTAGCTGGTTATCACATTGCGTTGGGTGTAGAAAAAGAGTGCTTGGCGGCACAGACTCATAGTTATAATTTCAACACTCATTGCTATTCAGGCGATATCCGTGAACTTACTGATCCAGCCTCGTTTATCTATGAGCATGGCCTGGATCATGTTGATTTGATCATAGGTGGCCCACCTTGTCAGGGGTTTAGCCGTGTAGGACGTGGCAAATTACGCCATTTGCGTAGCGACCCTTCTTATATTCATGATCCTCGTAACCAATATTACCTGGAGTTCATGCGATTTGTGAAAGTCCTTAGGCCGCTCTACTTTGTCTTGGAGAACGTCCCCGATATGCAATACTATCAGGATGGTGACGACGGAACGTTGCTCCTGGAAAAGGCACTGAACTTCTTACGAAATGAACTGGGTTATCTTGTAGACTGGCAGGTACTTCACGCCGATCATTATGGTGTGCCACAAACTAGGAAACGACTTATTATCATTGGAAACAGGCTGGATCAAAAAATCCAATGGCCTGAGAAGACACATGAGGGTAAACCAGTCACAGTTTGGGAGGCTATTGGCGATCTTCCCATCGTCACTCATAACCATCGCCTAGACGAAATCCGTTACGAGCCACGTTGTCGCCTTAACAGCTATCAGCGAGTGATGCGCAAGGGCGCAGGAAACATTCTGTATAATCATCAGACCCGGTGGCACAATGAACAAGATTTACAAGCATTTAGCCTCCTTCCAGAGGGTGGGAAGTATGCTAATCTTCCTGAAGAGTATAAGCGATACCGAGATGACATATTTTTGGACAAATACTGGAAGCTCTACCGCGATCGGCCCTCGTGGACAATAGAGGCGCATATTGGGAAAGATACCTATCGGCATATCTACCCTAGCCGGGTCGGTGAGCCAGAGCCACCTCGTACCATTTCCGTGCGAGAAGCTGCACGTCTTCAGAGCTTTCCGGATTATTTCCGTTTTCTAGGGCCATTCACCCGACAGTTTTATCAACTAGGAAACGCTGTTCCGCCGTTGTTGGCGTGTGCTGTAGCTCAGGCCATATTGCCAGGAGTTTTGGCTGGTATGGAAGAAAGACAATGCCAACCGCAGTTATGGTATGAAGACGCTGCACATGATGATCTGGCGGGACAGGTTATATTGGCTCAATGAGGCTATCTCATGGATAAATTAGATTTTGTGGAAACTGCTACTCATAGGGTAGATGCAGTAGCTTTCCGTAGAGCTTTGATTGCCTGGGGTGAGCAACATTTTCGTCCTTTCCCTTGGAGGGAGACAAGTGATCCATATGCAATTCTTATGTCTGAGATAATGCTGCACCGTACTCAGGCTGTCCAGGTGATCCCAGTATACGAGCGATTTATCAGGCGCTACCCAAATGTGGCTTCGCTGGCTCAGACATGCAAAGAAGATTTACATGCTTTGCTGTCGTCTCTAGGTTTGCGATGGCGTATTGATCTGGTTAAAGCAATGGCAGCAGACCTCATAGATCACTTTGGAGGGAAGGTGCCAGAGGATAGACGTGATTTGCTTTCGCTTCCTGGGGTAAGTGAGTATATTGCTAGCGCAGTGCGATGCTTTACCTGGAATCTGCCAGAGCCGATTCTTGACACCAACTCTGTGCGCGTGATAGGACGGCTATTTGGTCTCAGTATTAAAGACTCCTCACGTCGTAACCGACAATTTCGAGAGCTTATTGCGGCTTTATTGGATTTGAAAGAACCGAGACAGTACAACTATGCCCTACTAGATCTGGCGGATCGTATTTGTACGAAGAAAAAACTGCCCCAATGTACAAGCTGTCCCTTGGCAAGGTGGTGCGTTCACGGAACTGCTATACTTTCACTTTCTGGTGAATCAGGAGGAAACATGCAGACGGCAAATAGTTTGTTACCAAACAAGTTTCTATCAAACCCTTGACATGCTTCAGCTCGTATTATATTTTAATTTCATCTGCCGTACTCGCATCTAAGTAGAGCATCATTTGATAGGAGGCGTTCCCTTGTCTGAACGGGATCATATTCTAATTAGTCTTGTGAAAGAAGTGCTTGGCCCTCGTAATGGCTCCAATGAAATCTTGCCTGGTAACCAGAATCCACTAGATGAATATATCACAGGAGTCTTAGCTCCAGCGAGATCAATCCGTCCACCCGATGATATCGACGCTGATATTGACGAACTCATTGAGGAAGTATCTGGCGAAGAGGATCAAGACACTCAGGGTGATGTGATAGTTCCCAGCGGCTTTTCTCCCGCCCTTGATCCTAAAGCCCTTCCTCGCTCGATCGGACTCTCTTTCTCGCTGGAGGCCAGCAATGGCCAGCCACAGATTGAGATCTGCGCTACCTGGGCTCGTTACCAGGCATACCCCCAAGGGGGCTGGCAAAGGCAACCAGGCGGTTTCGTTACGGGTAAGGTCAAGGCAGATAATGATTGTGCATGGTCTCCAATTGATGGCGTTTCACTGCAACTCCGCTCGCATGCTCTTTCCGCTGGCATTTGGCGAATCACGCTTTTCTTGGTGAACTCCACCAGTATTCCAGACGAGAAGAAGCGTCCAGAGGTCAATAGTCATCTCTTCCAGCCACAAATTCGCATCCACTGCTGTCCTGGGACAACGTTGGTACCAGTGTGGTCAGACAACACAAAGAAACTGAGCAATTCTGATTCTGATGAGATGGCTCGCGAAGACATCGGGCTTTCACTTCTCTATCGTGAACGTGCTGCGATGGCGAGAGGGCATCTGTGTGCTACTGTCTGGAAAGAAATTGATCCTGAGCGCCCACACCCCTTCCTTTCGTCCCCAAATGAGGCTCCTTTTGCCTGGACAGATGCAAGTGTAATTCCACAGGAAGATCGGGCAAAGTTTTCACCATCTGATGTCCGTACTGAACTGGTTCCCTGCTATCCTATTGAGGCCCCACAGATGGAGTGGGAGGAAGCATTTGGGCCTTCACCGGTATTTGATCCAGCAGCGCTGGCTGAAACATGGCAGCCGAGCCAGCTACGAGAGAGTCTGCAACCACTGGTTGATGCGTATCGTGGCTGGATTGGAGGGCAGCGCCAGTTTGCGACCAAGCTCCCAGCGGCTGATCAGAGTATTGTTCACTCCCATCTTCGTCAATGTGATATGGTTGCTGATCGCATCCAGAACGCTATAGAGGTTCTTGTTAACGATGAAGATGCCCGATTGGCTTTTTGCTTTGCCAACCAAGCCATCATCACTCAAGCCAGGTGGGCCAAAAGAAAGATTTTTCACTGGCGACCTTTCCAGCTTGCGTTTATCCTGCTCAACATCCCGGCGTTGGCGGATTCGCTCCATTCAGATCGCCAGATTTGCGATCTGCTTTGGTTCCCGACAGGCGGAGGGAAAACGGAAGCGTATCTGGGTTTAGCTGCCTTTACACTGGCCCTGCGGCGGCGGCGATCTGCTCCCCTTCAGCATGGTAACTATTCTGGCGCAGGTGTCGGTGTTCTGTCACGCTATACCTTGCGACTCCTCACGATCCAGCAGTTTCGTCGCGCGCTTGGAATTATTACTGCCTGCGAAATGTTGAGAGTGCAGAACCTTGATTCTCCAGGGACGCCTGTTGGATGGAGGCCCAAGGAATGTCTAAATACAGAAAGTTTCTTATGGGGCGGCATTCGGTTTTCCATTGGCCTGTGGGTAGGAGGTGGGGTAACACCAAATAATCTGCTCAGTATTGGCCCAATCCCTGATCCTCCCAATGGCATGACATTCTATGCAGGTGCTGTGGATATTTTACAAGGCGCACGAAAAGGCTATAATGGGCCTAACTCGACTTTGCAGCGCAGCATTCGAGACTCTCGTCATGTAGAGGCGAGTGGCGAACCAGCTCAGATTCTGACCTGTCCCTGCTGTGAGGCAAGTCTGGCTATCCCTGATGAGGGGTTTCGCTCAGGCCAGCATACATTGCACTTCGTCTTTCAGGGAGGCGCCACCGCCATACAATCGTTGGCACTATTCCGGCCACAATCTCTTGCCTGGCTCAGCATAGATAATGCGCTCATTACCTCACATTCTGTTACTGGCCACACACTCTCTATCACATTCAACATCCCATCGGGCAAAACGCTAAGCGCCCGCCAGATTGACGATTGGTGGTATCAAACGATTGTACCGAACCTTGGCCAAGATGTAGTTTTACTGGCCGCTCGTCCAGCCCGTCCAGGGTATTTCATCCTCACCTATGACAATAGTCAGAATAACGCTCATCAATGTGATTTTGAGATTTACTGCCCTAACCCAATCTGTACCTTGAATCAGCACGCCTGGGCTGAACAGGTGCCCCTAAACCGTGGGTGTCTTCAGGCACACTTACCTGGAGAATCGAGGGGGTTGGCAGCAAATGAGCAAACGGCGGCATTGCCCAACACGCCGAACATGGAGTGGCAAGAAGTCCCTGAGTGCTTTAAGTATGGAAAAACTAAATGGATTTCTGGGCATCTGCCAATACCAGCATATACGGTAGATGACCAGATTTACCGCCATTGTCCCTCTTTAGTCATTGGTACTGTTGACAAATTTGCCCGCCTGGCATTTGAGCCAAAAGCTGCGTCTCTTTTTGGCAATGTGGATTACTACCACAGCCGTTGGGGATATTACCGGGAAGGGTGTCCGCCTGCCACTAATACTCTTCCTCAAGAATACCAGGCCCATCCGGCCGGTTACGCCCGTGGCAAGCTATTGCATGTAAGTGTGCCACCTTTTCGACCACCTGATCTCATCCTCCAGGACGAACTTCATTTGATCGAAGGGCCGCTAGGCAGTATGGTTGGCCTCTATGAGGCATCAGTAGATATTCTCTGCCAGCACGAGTCGAACCGGCGACCGGTGATTCCAAAGTATGTTGCCTCAACAGCGACTATTCGCCAAGCTGAGGCACAGGTTCAGGCATTGTTTGATCGGAACCTGTTACTATTTCCCCCTTCAGCAATTTCGGCTGATGATCGCTTTTTCTCACGCGATAAGGAGATCCATGCCTTGGAGTGCGACCGTCCAGGTCGTCTCTACGTTGGAGTGTGTGCTCCTGGAAAAGGCGCTCAGACGCCCATTGTACGCATCTGGTCTGCCCTCTTGCAAAGCGCGTATGAGAGATGGCAACTCAACCCTGGAAAGGAAGCTGACCGATTTTATACCTTGACAGGTTACTTTAACGCCATTCGTGAACTGGCAGGTGCCCTTTCTCTCTACCGTCAGGATATTCGAGAGCGAATGGCTTTTCGCGCCGCCTCTGCTGCCCGCCAGCTTGAGCGGCACCTCGAACTTTCGAGCCGCGCCAACTCGTTGAACCTCCCTCTAATGTTGGAACAACTCAAAGAAGAGGCTCCTGACGCCCAGGATGTCGTTTTTGCAACCTCGATGTTCGGCACTGGTGTTGATATAGATCGGCTGGGATTGATAGCTGTGCATGGTCAGCCCAAAACGACAGCTTCCTACATTCAGGCTACAGGTCGGGTAGGGCGTCAAGGCGGTGGTTTGGTTGTTACCTTTTTCCGCGCCAG
>Ga0070737_10002521_pt1 | contig 21879 bp, 19 predicted proteins | sample Coa_R1_10_FD_66438 | JGI IMG/M metagenome (GOLD analysis project Ga0070737, IMG submission 66438) | Surface soil microbial communities from Centralia Pennsylvania, which are recovering from an underground coalmine fire - Coalmine... | ecosystem: Environmental > Terrestrial > Soil > Unclassified...
GTCTTCATCGGCTCGTGCACCAACTCCCGCATCGAGGACCTGCGCGCCGCTGCGGCCGTGGTCGAGGGCCGCCGGGTGAAGCCGGGGCTGAGGGCGCTCGTCGTGCCCGGCTCCCGCCGGGTGAAGGCGGCCGCCGAGGCGGAGGGGCTCGACGCCGTGTTCACGGCGGCCGGCTTCGAGTGGAGGGAGAGCGGCTGCTCGATGTGCCTCGGGATGAACCCGGACCAGCTCGCACCCGGTGAGCGGTGCGCCTCCACCTCGAACCGGAACTTCGAGGGCCGCCAGGGCAGGGGCGGAAGGACCCACCTCGTGTCGCCCGCGGTCGCCGCCGCGACGGCGGTGCTGGGACGGTTCGCGAGCCCCGGAGAGCTCCTCGAGCACGCCGGAGCGGGGTCGTGAGAGCGGTCCGGGTCCTCACGGGCCGGGCGGTGCCGCTCGACCGCTCCGACGTCGACACCGACCAGATCATCCCGAGCGAGTGGCTGAAGCGGATCGAGCGGTCGGGCTTCGGGGCGGGGCTGTTCGCCGAGTGGCGGGACGACCCCGCGTTCGTGCTGAACCGCCCCGAGCACGCCGGGGCCTCCATCCTGCTCGCCGGGCCGAACTTCGGCACCGGCTCGTCACGCGAGCACGCCGTGTGGGCGCTCACCGACTACGGCTTCGAGGCCGTCGTGAGCAGCCGCTTCGGCGACATCTTCCGGAGCAACGCCACGAAGTCGGGGCTCGTCCCGGCCGAGGTCTCGCCCGAGCTCTCGGCCGCGCTCATCTCGGCCGTACAGGCCGATCCTCACCTCGAGCTCACCGTCGACGTGGAGCGCCGCCTCATCGAGGCTCCCGCCGCTGGCATCGAAGGGCCGTTCACGCTCGACGACGCCGCCCGGCGGCGGCTGCTCGAGGGCCTCGACGACATCGACCTCACCCTCGAGCACCTGGCGGAGATCGACGGTTACGAGGCGCGGCGGGCCGAGTGGATGCCGTCGGCCGGCTGAGGCGGACCCCTCAGGGGAACGCCGCCGCGAGCTGCGACGTCGTCGGGGGCGCGGACGAGGGTGTCGCTCGGTGCCCGGTGACCGAAGTGACGCCTCCGTAGCTGCCGACAAAGCGCCAGCTCGTACCCGATGGGGACAGCTCGACGGCCATCTCGAGCTCCCCCGATTCGCTCACCTCTGAGTAGGTGCCCGCCGAGAGGAAGTACGTCCAGGCCTCCCCGGGCGACTGGCTGAGGCTCGGGTGGCTCCAGTCGATCAGGTTGGACGGCTCCGTCGCGAGCAGCTGGTCCTCGAAGCGGAGCGTGAACATGACGAGTGTCCCTCCGCCCGCGAGCGCGAACGCGGTCGTGTCGGGACGGGCCGCCGTGCGGAAGAGGTCCCGCTGGCTGAACCCGGCAGCCTCTGCCGAGGTGACGTCCTGGCGGGGGTTCGGGATCCCGCCGCAGGGATCGGTGAAGTCCGACGGCCGGAACGGCCCGAGCCGCCCCGTCGTCTCCTCGGTGAGAAGGGCCTGCACCACCTTTTCCGGCAACCCGTCCGCGACCCTGCGGCGCGCCTGGTCCACAGCGGGCGCAAAGCCCCCTGAGCCGCTTGCGAGACGGGGCAGCTGCGAGGCCTTGAGCGACGGCTCGAGGACGATGCGCCACGGCGAGCGCGACGACGCCCGCTCGAAGGTGAGGATCGTCCCGCAGGAGGTCGCGGCCGCCGGTGCGCTCTTCGAGAGCGAGTGCTGGATCCCCTCTGCCACGAACTTTGCCGGGTACGCGGTCTGGCGGGTGAGGGCCAACTGCATGAGGTCCACGGTGAACGGCGCCGGGGGCGGGCGGAAGTGCGCCGCCCGGTCGGCCTCGTACGTGGCGTTGTCGAGCGCGAAGGCCGACCCTGCCTCGTAGGACGCGAGGAGCGAGCTGTCCAGCCGGGCATTCGCACGGTTGTTCGTCGCCATCGTCGGTCCGAGGATGGCCCGGGCGGCCGAGGGGGAGACGACCGGGGCAGCGTCGCTCGCGGGCTTCCCGGTCTTCGGAGAGGCGCCGCCTCCCGTCGAGGAGCAAGCCCCGAGCACGGCGGCGGCGACCGCAGCCGCCGCAACCTTGCGCGCAGCCCGGACGCGACCGGGTCCCCTCCCGCGGCGCCGGTCATCCATAGGAGGAGTCTGCCCCAGCCGTCACCGCGATCGGGTGCAGGGCCCTCCGGCTCCGCACGCAAGCATCGGAGTAGCCACACGACGCCCCCAGGGCGCGAAGGGTCAGGAGGCGGCCGGAGACGGTGACCGGCTCGGCCACCGGGTGACCAAGCCTCGTGGGCGGGACGGCAAGCGCGATCGCTCGGACCGCAAACCTTGGCGAGGTCTCACCCGGCGGGAGCCCTGCGGGCTCGAGCACGCAGCCGGGTCCGGCGGCCACGCTGAACCGGCAGCGGAGCTCCCGCGGGGGCAAGCCCGTGCTGATCGGGCGCTACGGCCCGACCTCCTGGCGCCGCGTTGCGACGACCTCTCCCGTGCGGGCCCGTGCGCGCACGACCCGGTTCGTGGCCGCCAGATAGGCACGGGCTGAGGCCTCGACGACGTCGGTCGAGACGCCCCGGCCGGAGACCTTCACACCGCCGGCCTCGAGCTGGACGACGACGTCCCCGAGGGCGTCGATGCCGCCGGTGACCGAGGAGACGTTGAAGCCCGTGAGGGCGGCGTCGATGCCGGTCGCGCTCCGGATGGCACTACAGGCGGCGTCGATCATGCCGTCACCTTCTGCGATCCCCTCCGAGCGCCGGCCGTCCCTGCTCACCACGACGCGAGCTCTCGGCACGGTCGCCGTCCCGCCGGCGACCTCGAGGAGCTCGAGGCTGTAGCCCGACTCGACGGCCGTTCCGACCTCCTCGGCGACAATGGCCTCGAGGTCGGCATCGGTGAGCTGCACCTTCCGGTCGGCGAGCTCCTTGAAACGGGCAAAGGCCGCGTTGAGGGCGTCGCCGCGCACGACGATGCCGAGCTTGTCGAGGGTCTCTGCGAAGGCATGCCGGCCCGAGTGCTTCCCGAGCACGATCTGGCTCCCGACCTGCCCGACCGACGCCGCGTCGATGATCTCGTAGGTCGACCGCTCGGCGAGGACGCCGTGCTGGTGGATGCCGGACTCGTGGGCGAAGGCGTTCCGGCCGACGACCGCCTTGTTCCACTGGAGCTGGTAGCCCGTGAGGCGGGAGACGAGCCGGCTCGTGCGGGCGAGCTCCTCGGTCCTGATGGCCGTGCGGAGGCCGGGGAACTGGTCCCCCCGGATCTCGAGGGCCATCACGACCTCCTCGAGCGCCGCGTTGCCGGCCCGCTCGCCGAGGCCGTTCACGCACACCTCCACCTGGCGCGCCCCGCTGCGCACGCCCGAGAGCGAGTTGGCGACGGCGAGGCCGAGGTCGTTGTGGCAGTGCGTCGAGAGGACGTACTCCCCCGGGACCTCGCGGCGCACGTAGGCGATGAGGTCACCGAAGTCCCACGGGATGCCGTACCCGACGGTGTCGGGGATGTTGAGGGTGGTGGCACCGGACTCGACGGCAGCGGCGAGGACCTCGAGCATGAACTCGAGCGGCGTCCGGGTCGCGTCCTGGGGGGAGAACTCGACGTCGGCGAGGTGCTCGCGGGCCCGGCCGACCCCTTGGCGCACCTCCGCCAGCACCTGTGCCTCGGTCATCTTCAGCATGTGCTCCATGTGGCTCGGGCTCGTCGAGATGAAGACGTGGATCCGGGAGCGGTCGGCGTCGCGGACCGCCTCGTAGCACCGGTCCACGTCGGCGAGCTGGGTCCGCGACAGACCGCAGATGACTGGTCCGTGCACGCTGCGGGCGATGGCTCGCACCGCCTCGAACTCGCCCTCGCTCGCGACCGGGAAGCCCGCCTCGAGGTAGTCGACGCCGAGCCGGGCGAGCTGCTCGGCGATCTCGAGCTTCTCCCCGGCGTCAAGCGAGATGCCCGGGGCCTGCTCGCCGTCGCGAAGTGTCGTGTCGAAGATCACGACCCTCTCGTCGTTCGGGCTGCTCGTCTCGGTGGTCATCGGGTCACCTCGTCGGTCTTGTCGTCTGCGGTCTCCTCGTCGGCGGCCATGCGCCCCCTGCGCTCGGGCAACAAAAAACCCCCTGGCCGATCGGCACAGGAGGTCGTGGCGAGCGCGAGGTGGCGCTCGCCGTCAGGTAAGGAGGAGGACCAGCAGGGCTTGCGTCATCTCGCCACAAGTGTGCGGGATCGAGCCTCACCCCGTCAAGCCGGCGAAGCGGCTCAGCCCTTCAGCGCGCCGGCGGTGAGGCCGCGCACGAGCTGTCGCTGGAACACGAGGAGGATGGCGAAGATCGGGAGGGCGGCGAGGATCGTCCCGGCGAAGATCACGTTCTGCTGGGCGACGTTCAGCCCCTCGAGCTGGCGGAGGCCGACCTGGACGGTCCTGCGGGCGTTCGTGTTCGTGACGAGGAGCGGCCACAGGTACTGGTTCCAGCTCCCGAGGAACGCGAAGACGCAAAAGGCGCCGACGATGGGCCGGTTGAGCGGCAGGACGACCCGGAGGAGGAAGCGCCAGTGGCCGTAGCCGTCGAGCACCGCCGCGTCACGCAGCTCGCGCGGCACCTGGCGGAACGACTGCCGGAACAGGAAGATGCCGAGGCCGCTCGCGACGAACGGCACGATGAGCGCCGTGTAGGTGTCGTACCAGCCGAGCACCTGGATCGTCCGGTAGTTCGGGATGATCGTGACCTCGGCCGGCACCATGAGCGTGGCGAGGCAGCAGGCGAAGAGCGCTCGCTTGAAGGGGAACTCGAGGAAGGCGAAGGCGTAGGCGGCGAGCACCGAGGTCGCGAGCTCGGCCAGCGTCGTGGCGACGGCCACGATCGCGCTCGTGCGCAGGTAGTCGCCGAGGCTCCCCTCGTCCCAGGCCGTCGCGAACGAGCTCCACAGCGGGTGGAGCGGGAAGAGGGTGGGGGGCCGGCGCGCGATCTGCGGGCCCGGGAGGAGGGCGTTCACGACCGTGACGTAGAGGGGGAACAGGACGACGAGCGCGATGGCGGCGAGGACCACGTAGCGCAGCGCCGTCCTAAGGCTCGTCGGCATAGAAGACCCTCCGCTGGACGACGGTGAACTGGGCAAGGGTCAAAAGGACGAGGATCACGAACAGCGCCACTGCCATGACGGCGGCCGTGCCGGTGTCGGCGTCCTGGTAGAAGGTCGTGTAGATCTGGTACAAGAGCACGTTCGTGTGCCCGTTCGGCCCGCCCTGGGTGAGCAGGTCGATCTGGCCGAAGCTCTGGAACCCCGAGATCACTCCGACGATGCCGGCGAAGAACAGCGTCGGCGAGATGAGCGGCACCGTGACCCGGGCGAAGCGTCGCCAACCCGTCGCCCCGTCGACAGCCGCGGCGTCGAGGATCTCCTCTGGCACCGAGCTCAGCGCCGCGCTCATGAGGATGAACGAGAAGCCGAGGTTCTGCCAGACCGTGACGGCCGCCACGGCGGGCAGGGCAAGGGTCGGGTTGCCGAGGATGCCGGTCCCCCCTCGCTCGCCGAGCCAGTAGGCGAACAGCCCCGAGGTCGGGTCGAGCAGCGTGAAGAAGATGACCGAGGCGACGGCGACCGACGTGGCGATGGTGGAGGAGAAGATGGTCCGGAAGATCCGGATCCCGGCCAGCTGGCGCTGAGCCGCCACCGCCATGCCGAGCCCGAGGAGGATCCCGGTCGGCACCGTGAAGAGCACGAACAGGGTCGAGAGCCAGAGCGGCTCGAGGAACTGCGAGTGCGAGAGCACGGTCGCGTACTGGGAGAACCCGACGTAGCGCGACGGGAGCCCGGGGAAGGGCGGCACGCGGTAGAAGCCGAGGTAGACCGTCCGCACGAGCGGGAAGAACACGAAGACGCCGAAGGCGGCGAACGCCGGGAGGATCATGGCGTAGGCGAGGAGGGCGTCCCGGCGGCGGTAGCGAGAGGGGTGGCGGCGGGTTGGCACCGTTACCTCCCCACCCGCTCGCCGGTGGCGGGGTCGAAGCGATGGAGCGCTCCTCGCACACCGAGGCGCACCTCGTCGCCGGGGAGAGGAGGTCGCCCTGCGGCTGGGATGCGGACGATGGCGAGCGGGCCCCCGTCCCCGCCGATCCGGCAGGCGACGTGATGCTCGTGGCCGAGCGACTCCACGAGCGAGACCCGCGCCGCCACCGGGCCGCCCGGTTCGATGGCGAGGTCCTCTGGACGCACCCCCGCGGTGACCCCGGGCTCGCCGAGCAGCTCGCCGGGCAGCAGGTTCATGGGCGGGCTCCCGATGAACGAGGCGACGAAGCTGTTCGCAGGCCGGTCGTGGACCTCCGCCGGCGTGCCGACCTGCTGCAGCACGCCCTCTCGCAAGATGGCGACGCGATCGCCCATCGTCATCGCCTCGACCTGGTCGTGGGTGACGTAGACGATCGTCGTCCCGCTGCGCCGGTGGAGCTCGATCAGCTCGGCCCGCATCTCGACCCGCAGCCGGGCGTCGAGGTTCGAGAGCGGCTCGTCCATGAGGTAGACGGCCGGATCCCGCACGATGGCCCGAGCGAGGGCGACCCGCTGGCGCTGCCCCCCGGACAGCTGCGCCGGCCTCCGGTCGAGCAGGTCCTCGAGGTGGAGCGCCCGCGCCGCCTCTCGCACCCGGCGCTCCCGCTCGGCGGCGGGCACCCGCCTCGACCTGAGCGGGAACTCCATGTTCTTGCGCACGGTGAGGTGGGGGTAGAGGGCGTAGCTCTGGAAGACCATCGCGACGTCGCGGTCTTTCGGCTCGACGTCGTTCACGATCCTCTCGCCGATCCGCACTGTGCCCGAGGTTGGCCGCTCGAGGCCGGCCACGATCCGCAGCGCCGTCGACTTTCCGCAGCCGGAGGGGCCGAGGAGCACGAGGAGCTCCCCCGCCTCGGCGCGCAAGGTGAGGGAGGAAAGGGCGAGGGTGGACGCGCCGTACCGCTTCTCGACCGCTTCGAGGCCGACGGCCGAGGCCATGCTCAGACGGTGCTGTTGTAGCTCGAGATCGCCTGGTTCGACGTCGAGACCGCCTGGGCGAGGGCCGCCTTGGCCGAGGTGCCGTTCGACATGAGGCTCAGGGCGTTCGTGATGTCCGTCTCGATCTGGGTGAGGGCGCCTGAGACGCCGCCGGCCGTCGCGGGACCGGACTTGGAGCTCGCCACCTGCTCGTAGGCGACCCGGTACTGCGGCACGGCCGCCCACGCCCGGCGGATCGCGCTCGTCGCGACGGAGGACTTCGTGATGGGGATGTAGCCGGAGCCGATCGCCCAGGTCGCCATCGACTCGGGCGAGAGGAGGAACTTGATGAACTGCCACGCCCCGTCCTGCTGCTCGGGCGTCGAGTGCCGCACGATGTACAGACCGGCTCCCCCGTAGGGCACCCCGTCGCCCGGGCCGTGCAAGCCGGGGAGCGGCCCCACGCCGAGGCGCACCGAGGCGTACTTGCCGGACTTGAGCAGCACGAGCACCGTGCCGAGCGCCGCGCTCGTGTCGATCGACATGGCCGTCGACCCGTTGCCGATGGCGACGAGGTTGTCGAAGCTCGTGTTGAGCACGGGCTCTGCAACGCGACTCGCGAGCATCTCGTGGAAGAACGAGAAGATCGCCTGGCCGGTCGCGCCCCCGAACTCGACGGCGGTCGCCCGGCCCGAGCGGCCGTTCTCGTGGTTGAGGAGCAATCCTCCGGCCTGGGCGATCCAGTCCTCGACGTTGGAGGAGGTCAGCTTGAGCGCGGTGCCGTAGGGCACGATGCGCTTCGCCGTCAGCTTGGCCGCCATGGCGTGGTACTGCTCGAAGTCGAGCGGCGGCTTGGCGGGGTCGAGCCCCGCCTCGCTGAACAGCTTCGTGTTGTAGTACATGATCTGCGAGGAGCAGTTCCACGGCATCGCGTACTGGACCCCGCCGACGGTGAAGTACGCCATCGTGGAGGCGAGGACGTCGCTCGCGTCGAACGACGAGTCCGCCTTGAGCGCGGCGCTCGCCGGCACCACGCTGCCGGAGTCGATCATGTCGGCGAGCAGGGTCGACTGCATCTGCACGAGCTGGGGGAGGTTGCCGCTCCCGAGCCCGGCCCGGTAGGCCGTGAAGGTGTCGGTGTAGCTGGCCTGGTTGACGAGCCCCACCTTCACCTTCGACTGCGAGGCGTTGAACTTCGCCACGAGGTTCTGCAGCGTGATCTTGTTGTTGCTCGTCATCGAGTGCCACATGGTGACCGTGACCGTTCCTGAGGCCTTCGCGGCCGCCCCGAGGGGGAAGCTCGGGAGGCTCGTGCCACTCGGGTGGGGGCCGGCTCCCGGAGACGGGGTGCCGCTGCTGCAGGCACCGAGGGCGACGCCGGCAGCGCCGAGGCCGGCGAGCTCGAGGAAGGTGCGCCGGCTCAGCAGGTTCGCCGGCGGCAGGTTGCCCGACCCACGACTGCTCACGTCGAAGCTCCCTTCGTCACGGCTCTCGCCGTCGACCACAGTACCGAAGTCCCGTCACAGCGCCCTGGCGAGCTGCCCCGACACCTCGCGCACGCGCGCCTCGTCGACGAGCTTGCGGCGGGTGGCGTCGCCGTAGAGCGGACTCGCCACGAGGCCGACGAGCCGCTCCCTTGCCGCCTCGATCTCCTGCGAGCTCGGCGAGCCGCCGAGCAGGCGGGCGCAGCTCTCGAGCTCCGCGTTGAACAGGTGGGCGTAGGCGACGAGGCGGCCCTCGGCCTCGCCGGCCTTTCGCTGGGCGGCGCCGCCGATCGAGGCCCTGGCGCCGCCGCGGGGGCGGCGCCCACCGGCCGGGGCCAGCATCGCGAGCCGGGAGCGGCTCGGCAGCCCGCCCGCCTCCTCCCTGAACGACATGGCGACGGCGAGCCCACCCCCGAGGAGCAAGAGGGTGGCCGCGGCCGCGCAGATGGCCGCAAGGGCGGCGACGTGCGACGCCAGCTCGCCCACGACCGCGAGCACGACCCCCGCCCCCATCGCCACGACCCCCCGTCGGCGCCGCTCCATCGGCTCGACCGCCTGTGCCTCCGGCCCTTACCCGGCGAGCATCCGGTGGACCGCGAGGATCCCGTCGGCTCTCGAGAGGTGCTCGATCACGTCGCGAGGCACGGGCCGGTCGGTCGTGAGCACCATGAGCGCCGTCCTCGGGCCGCCCGAGGTCTGGCCGACCGCCATCGAGAGGATGGAGAGGCCGGCTTCTCCGAGCGCGGTGCCGACCACGCCCACCATCCCGGGCCGGTCGTCGTTGCGGACGACCAGCATGTTGGGCTCGACGGGCACGTCCACGAGGTGGTCGTCGATCATCACGATGCGCTCGGACACTCCGGCTCCGGAGCCGGCGAGCGTGCCCGAGATGGAGTGGCCGGCGCAACGGAGGGTGAGGAGGCTGACGTAGCCCCGCGAGGTCGAGGTAACCGAGGAGGTCACCTCGAGGCCCCGCTCCTCGGCGAGGCGGGGGGCGTTCACGTAGGAGACCGGCTCCTCGGTCCCCGCTGCGAAGATCCCCTTCAGCACCGAGAGGGTGAGGATCCCGGTGTCCTCGGCGGCGAGAGCCCCGGCGTAGGTCACCTCGACCCCGGAAGGCAGGCCGTCGCAGAGGGCGGCGAGGCACCGCCCGAGCTGCTCGGCGAGCGGGAGGTAGGGCCGGACCGCCTCGCTCGCGCCCCGGGCGGCGAGGTTCACGGCGTAGGGGACGAAGTCACCGGCGAGGGCAAGGAGCACCTGCTCGGCGATCTGCTCGCCCGCCTTGTCCTGCGCCTCGGCCGTGCTCGCCCCGAGGTGGGGGGTCACGACGACCTGGGGGAGGGCAAACAGGGGAGAGTCGGTGCACGGCTCGCTCGCGAAGACGTCGAGGGCGGCTCCGCCGACCCGCCCGGACGAGATCGCCTCGGCGAGGGCCGCCTCGTCGAGCACGCCGCCCCGGGCGGCGTTCACGATCCGGATACCCGGCTTCGCCTTCCCGAGCAGCTCCTTGCCGACCAGTCCCGCCGTCTCGGCCGTCTTCGGGAGGTGGATCGTGAGGAAGTCCGACTCGGCGACGAGCCGGTCGAGGTCGACGAGCTCGACTCCCATCACCCGGGCCCGCTCGGGCGCGACGTAGGGGTCGTGGGCCAGCAGCCTCATCCCGAACGCGTGCGCCCGTTGGGCCACGAGGGCGCCGATGCGGCCGAGGCCGAGCACGCCGAGCGTCTTGCCGTGGAGCTCCGTCCCCTCCCACTTCGAGCGCTCCCAGCGGCCGGCGACGAGGGCGGCATGCGCCTGGGGCACGTTCCTCGCCATCGCGAGCAACAGGGCCATGGCGTGCTCGGCGGCCGAGAGGATGTTCGACTCGGGCGCGTTCACGACCATGACGCCGCGCGCCGTCGCCGCCGCGATGTCGACGTTGTCGAGGCCGACCCCGGCGCGCCCCACCACGACGAGGTCGCTCCCGGCTGCGAGCACCTCGGCAGTGACCTTGGTGGCGGAGCGGATGACGAGCGCCGCCGCTCCCGGCACGGCCTCGAGCAGCTCGTCGGGCGACAACCCGGTGCGGACGTCCACCTCGTGGCCGGCCGCCGCCATCGCCTGCAGGCCCTTGTCGGAGAGCTCCTCGGTGACGAGGATCCGTGCCATCGCCCTTACGCCTCCATCTCGCCGAACAGTTCGATGATCCGCCGCACTCCTCGATCGAGGTCCTCGTCGGACAAGGCGTAGGAGAAGCGGCCGTAGCCGGGGGCCCCGAAGGCCTCGCCCGGCACGAAGGCCACCTTCGCCTCGTCGAGGACGAGCTCTGCGAGCTCGAGCGTCGTCGCGGGCCGCCGGCCCCGCAGCTCGTGGCCGAGCACGCCGGCAAAGGAGGGGAAGGCGTAGAAGGCGCCCTCCGGGCACCGGCAGCTCACGCCCGGCGCCTCGTTCAGCAGCTCGACGATCCGCCGGCGTCGGCGGTCGAAGGCGTCGCGCATCATCGCCACGTCGGAGAGGTCGCCCGAAAGGGCGGCGAGGGCGGCGCGCTGGGCGACGTTGTTCACGTTCGAGGTCACGTGCGACTGGATGTTGGTCGCCGCCTCGATCACGTCGGGAGGACCAATCATCCAGCCGACCCGCCAGCCCGTCATGGCGTAGGTCTTCGCGACGCCGTTCACCACGATGCAGCGGTCGGCGAGCTCCGGCACCGCCACCGGCATCGAGAGGGCCGTGCAGCCGTCGTAGACGAGGTGCTCGTAGATCTCGTCGGAGAGGACCCACCATCCTCGGCTCGCCGCCAGGCTCCCCACCTCGGCCGTCAGCTCGGCGCCGGCGACGGCGCCCGACGGGTTCGACGGCGAGACCCACAAGAGGGCCTTCGCGCGCTGCGTGGCCGCCGCCTCGAGCATCTCGAGCGTCGGCTGGAAGCCGGTCGACTCGTCCACCGCGACGACGACCGGGGTGCCGCCGGCGAGGCGGATCGCCTCGGGGTAGGTCGTCCAGTAGGGCGCCACGACGAGGACCTCGTCACCGGGGTCGAGGACCGTCTCGAACGCCTGTGCCACCGCCTGCTTGCCGCCGTTGGTCACGAGCACCTGGGCCGGTGCGACCTCGAGGCCCGAGTCGCGGCGGGTCTTCGCGGCGATGGCCTCGCGAAGCTCCGGCAGCCCGGCGGTCGGGGTGTACCGGTGGTTGCGCACCTCGGCGCAGGCGGCGGCGGCGGCCTCGACGATGTGCGCCGGCGTCGGGAAGTCCGGCTCGCCCGCGCCGAATCCCACGACGTCGGCGCCCGCCGCCTTCAGCGCCTTGGCCTTGGCGTCGATGGCGAGGGTGGCAGATGCGGCGACGGCGCCGGCGCGGGCAGAGACCCGCCGGAGTGCGCGCGGGGAGTCGAGGACCATCGGTCAATGGTGGCACATGCCGCCGCACCCCCCGGAGCGGCGCCCGGCGCCGCCATCGCACCGAGAGACCGACTCCGCCAGTCCAGGGCGGTTGGAAGCGCGAGGGACCCACCCGTTACCCTCGTCGCTACGCCCGGCCGGACCCCTCGACCTGCGGTTCCGGCCTGTCCGAGCCGAAGGAGCCCGTCTCGTGCCCGACCTCCGCATCCCCGCCGAGCTGCTGCCCGCCGACGGCCGCTTCGGGTGCGGCCCGTCCCGGGTGCGCCCCGAGGCCGTGGCGGCGCTCGCCGAGGCTGCGCCGACCTACCTCGGCACGAGCCACCGCCAGGCCGGCGTCCGCGACGTCGTGGCGCGGGTGCGCCGCGGCCTCGCCGAGCTGTTCGGCCTCCCCGACGGGTACGAGGTCGCGCTCGGCAACGGGGGGACGACCGCCTTTTGGGACGCGGCCTGCTTCCGGCTCGTCGAGCGGCGAAGCCAGCACCTCAGCTTCGGCGAGTTCTCCTCGAAGTTCGCCGCCGCCGCCGCCGCCGCGCCCCACCTCGCCGAGCCCGAGGTGATCGTCTCGCAGCCCGGCACCCATCCCGAGGCCGAGCACCGCCCGCTCGGGGAGGTCGACGCCTACGCCCTCACCCACAACGAGACCTCGACGGGCGTCGCGATGGAGGTCCGCCGGCCGCGCGACGGAGCCGGCCGTCCGGCGGCCGGGCTCGTGCTCGTCGATGCCACCTCAGGGGCCGGGGGGCTTCGCGTCGACGCCCTCGAGTACGACGCGTACTACTTCGCCCCCCAGAAGTGCTTCGCCTCCGACGGCGGGCTTTGGCTCGCCGCCCTCTCGCCGGCGGCCGTGGCCCGCATCGAGGCCTCGGACCGGTGGGCGCCGCCCAGCCTCGACCTGCGGATCGCGCTCGAGAGCTCGAGGCTCGAGCAGACCTACAACACCCCGGCGCTCGCCACCCTCTTCCTCCTCGCCGAGCAGGTCGAGTGGATGAACGGCAACGGGGGCCTCGAGTTCGCCGCCGGGCGGTCGGACCGCTCGGCCGAGATCCTCTACGGCTGGGCCGAGCGCTCACCGTTCGCGAGGCCGTTCGTCGCGAAGCCCGCCGAGCGCAGCCACGTCGTCGCGACGATCGACTTCGACGAGTCGATCGACGCCCTGGCGGTCGCGAAGGTGCTGCGGGCGAACGGCATCGTCGACACCGAGCCCTACCGCAAGCTCGGCCGGAACCAGCTCCGCATCGCCATGTTCCCTGCGATCGACCCCGCCGACGTGGAGGCGCTCACCGGCTGCATCGACTGGGTCGTCGAGCGGCTCTAGCCGGCGGCCGGGCCGCCTCAGCCTCCCGAGACCTCCTCGAGGCGCTGGCGGCCGCCGGAGACGAACGGCATCATCGCCCGCAGCTCGGCCCCGACCTTCTCGATCGGGTGCTCCCGGCCCTTTGCCCGCAGCTCGTGAAAGCGAGGCCGCCCGGCCCGGTTCTCCGCCACCCACTCGGCCGCGAAGCTGCCGTCGCGAACCTCCTCGAGGATGCGGCGCATCTCCTCTCGCACGTGGTCGTCGATGATGCGGGGCCCCCGGGTGAGGTCGCCGTACTCGGCCGTGTCCGAGACCGAGAAGCGCATGCCCGAGATCCCCTGCTCGTACATGAGGTCGACGATGAGCTTCAGCTCGTGGAGGCACTCGAAGTAGGCCGACTCGGGCTGGTAGCCGGCCTCGACGAGGGTCTCGAAGCCGGCGGTGACGAGCGCCGTCAGCCCCCCGCACAGCACGACCTGCTCGCCGAACAGGTCCGTCTCGGTCTCCTCCTCGAAGGTGGTCTCGAGCACCCCGGCCCGAGTGGCGCCGATCGCATGGGCGTAGCTGAGGGCGAGCGCCGCCGCCTTGCCCGACGGGTCGGCGGAGACGGCGATGAGCGACGGCACCCCTCCCCCGGCCTCGAAGGTGCGCCGGACGAGGTGGCCCGGGCCCTTCGGCGCCACCATCCCGACGTCCACGCCGTCCGGGGGCTCGATGAGCCCGTAGCGGATGTTGAAGCCGTGGGCGAAGAAGAGCGCGTCGCCCGCCACGAGGTGGGGGGCGATCTCGGCCTCGTAGACCGCCGCCTGCTCGGTGTCGGGCAGGAGCAGCATGACGAGGTCCGACTCGGCGGCGGCCTCGGCGACGCTCGTGACCCGGAGCCCCGCCGCCTCGGCCTTCGCCCGTGAGGGCGAGCCCTCGCGCAGCCCCACCCTCACGTCGACGCCCGAGTCGCGCAGGTTGAGCGCGTGGGCGTGCCCCTGCGACCCGTAGCCGATCACGGCCACCTTCCGGGCCCGGACCAGTCCCGGGTCGGCGTCCTTCTCGTAGTACAGCGTTGCCACGTCGTGCCTTCCTTCTCTCGTTGTCCTGTCCTCGCGGTTCCTGCCAAGCCTCCCCCGGGGCTCGATCTCCTCGCCTCAGCCTTCAAGCACCCGGAGGCGCCGGTCACCGCGTGAGCCGAGCGTCGGGAGGGCGATGCGGCCCGTCCGCTGCAGCTCCCGGATCCCGTAGGGCCGCATCAGCTCCTCGAAGTCGTCGAGCATGCCGGGCGACCCGGCGAGCATCACCGTGATCTCGGTCAGCGAGACGTCGAGGATCCGCCCCTCGAACACGCCGACGAGCTGGATCACCTGCGCCCGTTCGTGGGCGTCGGCCCCCACCGTCACGAGGAGCAGCTCGGCCTCGCGCGCCTCGGAGGGATGGAGCTCGGAGATCCCGACGACGTTCACGAGCTTGTCGAGCTGGGCGACGATCTGCTCGAGGGGCGCCGACTCGACGTCGACCACGATCGTGATGCGGCTGAAGCGCTCGTCGTCGGTCGGGGCGACGGCAAGGGAGAAGATGTTGTAGCCCCGCCGGGAGAACAGTCCCGCGACCCGGGCGAGCACCCCCGCCTTGTTCTCGACGAGCACCGACAGCAGGTGGTGCCGGGGGAGGTGGCGCGAGTCGCCGCCGGTCCCGCTCACCGGAGCCTCGCCCGCTCGGCCTCGAGCTTCGATCGCTGGGCTGGGTGGACGACGATGTCGTCGTTGGAGGCGCCCGCCGGCACCATCGGGAAGACCTGCTCCATCGAGTCGGTGCGGAAGTCGATCACGACAGGCCGGTCGTCCACCTGGCTCGCCTTCTCGATCGCCGGCATGACCCCCTCTGGAGTGTCGACACGGAGCCCGACACATCCCATCGCCTCTGCCCAGCCGACGTAGTCGGGCAGGTCGGGCGAGAGGTACACCTCGGAGTACCGCTCCTCGTAGAACATGTGCTGCCACTGGCGGACCATCCCGAGGTAGCCGTTGTTCAAGATGGCGATCTTGACCGGGATCCCCTCCGCCGAGGCGGTCACGAGCTCCTGGGCCGTCATCTGGAAGCAGCCGTCGCCGTCGACCGCCCAGACGGTCGCGTCGGGGCGGCCCACCTTGGCGCCGATGGCGGCCGGGACGGCGAAGCCCATCGTGCCGAGACCTCCTGAGTTCACCCACGAGTACGGTCGCTCGAAGCGCCAGAACTGCGAGGCCCACATCTGGTGCTGGCCGACTCCCGAGACGAGGATCGTGTCCTCGGGCGTGGCGTCGCGCAGGCACTCGAGCACGTACTGGGGCTTCAGCAGGCACGGCCGGCCAGGCAGGCCCGGCGCAGCGACCGCCGCCCCGGGGGCCACCTCCTCCCGGTCGTAGGTGTAGGGGAGCTCCTGCTTCCAGCGGGCGACCTCGCCGGCCCAGGCGGCGAGGCGCTCTCGCGCAAGGGGGGCACCCTCGCGAAGCGCCTCAAGGATGGCCTCGGTCGCGAGGCGGCAGTCGGCGACGATGGAGACGTCGGGCAGCCGCACCTTGCCGATCTCGGCCTTGTCGATGTCGACGTGGACGACCTTCGCCCCGGGGGCGAAGGTGGCGATCTGCCCGGTGACCCGGTCGTCGAAGCGGCTCCCGAGGGCGACGAGCAGGTCGGCCCGCTGCATCGCCGTGACGGCCGCGTAGCTGCCGTGCATCCCCGGCATCCCGAGGGAGAGCGGGTGGCTGTCGGGGAAGGCGCCCCGGGCCATGAGCGTCGTCACGACCGGGATGCCCGTCGCCTCGGCGAGCTCGCGGAGCGCCTGCGAGCCGCGGGACTTGAGCACGCCACCACCCGCGTAGATCACGGGCCGGCTCGCCTCTCGGATGAGGGCGGCCGCCGCGGCGGCCGCTGCCGGCTCGGGCTCGCGCGCGGGCCGGTAGCCCGGGAGGTCCACCGACTCGGGCCAGTACCACTCCATCGTGGCGTTCGCGACGTCCTTCGGGAGGTCGACGAGGACAGGACCGGGCCGGCCCGTCGTGGCGACGTGGAAGGCCTCGGCGATGACTCGGGGGATGTCGGCGGCGTCGGTGACGAGCCAGTTGTGCTTCGTCACCCCCATCGTGATGCCGGTGATGTCCGCCTCCTGGAAGGCGTCCGTGCCGATCGACCCCGTCGAGACCTGGCCCGAGATGCACACGAGCGGGATCGAGTCCATGTACGCGTCCGCGAGCGGGGTGACGATGTTCGTCGCGCCGGGCCCGCTCGTCACGAGGGCGACGCCAGGGCGGCCCGTGACGTGGGCATAGCCCTCCGCCATGTGGCCGGCACCCTGCTCGTGGCGGACGAGGACGTGGCGGATCGAAGAGTCGATGATCGGGTCGTAGACGGGCAGGATGGCCCCGCCGGGCAAGCCGAAGATCACCTCGACGCCTTGCATCTCGAGGCTCTTCACGAGGGCTTGCGCTCCCGTCAGCTCCATCTCTCTCGCTCCCTTCCGTCGCTTGCATGATCTCGCCGCTGCCCTTGCGGCTCTTGCCGTCCTCGTGGTGGGGTGGCCCGCCGGCGCGTCCCGGGTCTCCTCCAGTGGAAACCTCCCCCGGAAACAGAACGACCCCCCCTGTTCGGGGAGGTCGAAGGTGCGCAGACGCGAGCGGGCGTCAGCGCACTACGTAAGAAGTACGAGGATCGACGCGCGAAGAGCCCTCACGCCCGGAAGTCTGCCAGATCCGTCCCCGCCGCGACAAACCGGGCGGGCGCGCCGGCGGTCAGCCGGTGCGCCGCCGGGCGAACGCCTCCGCCACGAGCTTGCCGTTCGCCCGTCCCCCGCTGTTGCGCATCACCTGCCCGAGCAGGAAGCCCGACACCTTCTCGTCGCCGGCGAGGTACCTCCCCCACTCGGCCGGGTTCGCCTCGATGACCTCGTCGACGAGCCGGTCGAGCTCGCTCGCATCGAGGGCCTCGTAACCGAGCCGCCGGGCGATCTCGCGGGGGTCGCCGCCCTCGTCGAGCAGGGCGGCGAGGACGGCCTTCGACTGGGTGGCCGACAGGGTGCCGGCGGACTCGAGCTCGAGGAGGGACGCGAAGGAGCCGGCGTCGAGGTGCCGGGCCCTCTCCGGTCTCGCCGCCGCCTCGTTGGCGGCCCGCGCGAGAGCAAGCCGGGCATCGGCGCCCGCCTCGACGGCGTCGACGACGAGCTGGTCCAAGTCGAGCTCGATCACGGTCTGGACCTGGTCGGACACCGCACCGGCACCGCCCCCGAACAGCTCGGCGAGGCGCCGGCGGCGGTCCGCCGGCAACAGCCCCACCCCGGAGCGGGCCGCCGCGAGCAGGGGCTCGTCCGGCACGAGCGGCACGAGGTCGGGCTCCTGGAAGTAGCGGTAGTCGTCCGCCTCCTCCTTCGAGCGGAGCGGGTGGGTGACGCCCGCATCCTCGTCCCAGTGGCGGGTCTGCTGGGCCACCGTGCCCCCCTCGGCGAGGATCGCCGACTGCCGCTCGGCCTCGTGCTCGATCGCCCGCACGAGCGAGCGGAGCGAGTTCAGGTTCTTCACCTCGCAACGGGTCCCGAGCCGGGCGCTGCCGGCGGGCCGGACCGAGACGTTGGCGTCGACCCGCAGCGAGCCCTCCTCCATGCGCCCGTCGGAGGCTCCCGTCGCGACGAGGACGCCCCGGAGCTCGGTCACGTAGGCACGGGCCTGCTCGGCCGAGCCGATGTCAGGGGCCGAGACGATCTCGACGAGCGGGACGCCGGCCCGGTTGTAGTCGACGAGGGAGTGGCTCGCACCGTGGATCCGGCCTGTGCCGCCGACATGGGTCGTCTTGCCCGTGTCCTCTTCCATGTGAGCCCGCTCGATGCGCACCACCGAGCCGTCGGGGAGCTCGAGCCGGCCGTTCACGTTGACGGGCGCGTCGTACTGGCTGATCTGGTAGTCCTTCGGCATGTCGGGATAGAAGTAGTTCTTCCGGTGGAACACCGACGGCCTCACCTCGCAGCCGAGGGCGAGGCCGATCCGCATCGCGAGCTCGGCCGCGCGCCGGTTGAGCACCGGGAGCGAGCCGGGGAGGCCGAGGCAGACGGGGCAGACGTTCGTGTTCGGCTCGTCCCCGAAGGCGTTCGGGCAGCCGCAAAAGAGCTTCGTCGCCGTCGCGAGCTCGCAGTGGACCTCGAGGCCGACGACCATCTCGTAGCCGTCACGCAATTGGGGACGCCCTCCCCCCGACGGCGACGGGAGCGCGGGCTCCCGCCGGTGCGGCCGCCTCGAGCGCGGCGGCCACCTTGAGCATGCGGGCCTCGTGCAGGGCGGGGGCCATCACCTGCACGCCGACGGGCAACCCCTCGTCGCCGAGGGCGTACGGCACGCTGACCGCGGGGTGGCCGGTGAGGTTCGACGAGACGGTGCACAGGTCCGAGAGGTACATCTCGATCGGGTTCGCCACCTTCGCCCCGATCGGGAAGGCCTCCGACGGCGTTGTCGGGGAGAGCAGCACGTCGAAGTGCTCGTAGGCCGCCTCGAAGGCCCTCGTCATGAGGGTGCGGACCCGCTGGGCCTGCCCGTAGTAGGCGTCGTAGTAGCCGGCCGAGAGAGCGTAGGTCCCGATCATGATCCGCCGCCTCACCTCCTTGCCGAAGCCGGCCGCCCGCGTGCGGGCGTTCATCGACTCGACGTCCGGCCCCTCCACTCGAAGGCCGTAGCGGACCCCGTCGTAGCGGGCGAGGTTGGACGAGGCCTCCGCCGGGGCGATCACGTAGTACGCCGGGAGGCCGAGACGGGCCTCGGGGATCGAGAGCTCGTCCACTTTGGCACCGGCCCGTGCCAGGGCGTCGGCAGCCTCGTTCGCCGCCCTCGCGCACGAGGGCGAGACGTCGTTCACGAAGTCGCCGAGGAGGCCGACCCGCAGCCCCTCGACTCCCCCGCCGAGCTCGAGCCGCAGCGACGGCGCCCTCCCGCCGAGCGAGGTCGAGTCCATCGGGTCCTCGCCGGCGACGGCCTCGAGCCCGAGCGTGGCGTCGGCCACCGTGCAGGCGAAGGGGCCGATCTGGTCGAGCGAGCTCGCGAAGGCGATGAGGCCGTACCTCGAGACGAGCCCGTAGGTCGGCTTCAGGCCGACCACGCCGCAGAACGAGGCGGGCTGGCGGATCGACCCTCCCGTGTCGGAGCCGTAGGCGAGGGGCACGATCCCCGCCGCCACGGCGGCCGCGCTGCCGCCGGAGGAGCCGCCCGGCACCCGGTCGAGGTCCCACGGGTTGCGGGTGGGGCCGAAGGCGGAGTTCTCCGTCGACGAGCCCATGGCGAACTCGTCGAGGTTGGTCTTGCCGACGACGACCGCACCGGCGGCGCGAAGCCGGGCCACGACGGTCGCGTCGTAGGGAGGCTTCCAGCCCTCGAGGATGCGCGAGGAGCAGGTGGTCTCCACCCCCCGGGTGCAGAGGTTGTCCTTGAGCGCCACCGGCACCCCGGCGAGGCTGCCGACCTCCCGCCCGGCGCGCACCGCCTCGTCAATGGCATCGGCGTCGCGGCGGGCCTCGTCGGGCAGCGTCGTGTGGAAGCAGTGGAGCTGCTCCTCGGTCTCGGCGATCCGGGCGAGGGACTCCTCCACCACCGCCCGCGCGGTGACCTCGCCGGCCCTCACCGCGGCCGCGATGGCGGCAGCTCCCCGCTCGATCCAGCTCACGGCTCGTCCCCGAGGATGCTCGGCACGACGAAGCGTCCCTCCTCGGTCTCGGGGGCGGCGGCCAGCACCTCGTCCCGGTCGAGGCAGCTGCGGGGCACGTCCTCGCGCAGCACGTTCACGAGCGGCAATGCGTGCGCCGTCGGCGGCACTCCCGAGAGATCGATCTGCCGGATGGCATCGACGTGGTCGAGCAGCGCCGAGAGCTCGCCCACGAGGTCGGCCAGCTCCTCGGCGGACAGCTCGAGACGGGCGAGGCGGGCCACCTTGCGCACCTCGTCGATGCCGAGCTCAGCCACGGTGTAGAGCCATTTGCGCTCAGGCCGTGAGGATCTTGCCGGCGAAGGCGACGGCGCGCTGCTCGATCTCGACCTGGTCGAAGTCGAGCGTGGCGACGTGGTAGCTGCGATCGAGCACGACCCGCTCCACCGGCCCGGCGACCTGGTCCACGAGGAGGTCGCCCTGGGAGAACGGCACGACGTGGTCCTGCCGGCTCGAGAGCAGCAGCACCGGGCAGGCGACCTCGCCAAGGCGGGCTGCCACGTCCCGGGCACCCTCCATGAGCGAGATGACAGCCGCGATCGGCGTCGCGTCGTAGGAGCCCTCGCTCACGCCGGGCTTCGCGATGTCCTCGCCGATGGCCGGGATCCGGTCGAGACCCTGGTCGAGGGAGGCCTGCAGCATCTCGAGGAAGCTCTCGGCGGCCGGCTCGACGAGCGGGTTCACGAGCACGAGCCCGGCGATCTCGACGTGGCGCTCGGCGAGCCAGAGCGCGAGGGTCCCGCCCATCGAGAGCCCGGCCACGGCCACCCGGTTGCAGCGGGCCGCGAGCGACTGGTACGCCGTGTCGGCGGCACCGGCCCAGTCCTCGAAGCGCGTCGGGAGCATGTCCTCGACACAGGTGCCGTGACCGGGCAGGAGCGGGAGCTCCACGCTGTAGCCGGCGTCGGCGAAGGCCTCGGCGAGCGGGCGCATCGAGCGCGGGCTGCCGGTGAAGCCGTGGATGACGAGGACGCCGTCGGGCCCGTTCGAGGCCGAGAACGGCTCGGCGCCGTCAAGGAGAGGGGCTGCCACGGGGCCATCGTAGTCGGCGGCACGGCTAGTCTCCCCTGGCCGGGAGCGTCGAGAGCAGCGCCGAGCGAGCGCCACGAGGAGGCGAGCCGATGGGTGAGTACGCGTTTCTGAGCGCCGAGTGGACCGAGGCGGCCCGCAAGGTGCAGGCGGAGTACGCGGACCGCGCCCCTGCTCCGGCCGTCGCCATGCGCCTCAACCTCGTCGTGACGGAGGTCCCCTTCGGGGAGGGCACCGTCGACGCCCACCTCGACACCTCGGCCGGCGAGGTGGTGCTCGACCTCGGTCACCTCGAGGAGCCGGACCTCACGGTGACCCTCGACTACGAGACGGCGAAGATGATCCTCGTCGAGCAGAACCCTCAGGCGGGGATGCAGGCCTTCATGGCGGGGCGGATCAGGATCGACGGCGACATGTCGAAGCTCCTCGCCATGCAGACCCAGAGCGTCGACCCCGTCGCGGCCGAGATCATGCAGCGCGTGCGGGAGCTCACGGCCTAGCGCCCGCGCCGGCCGGCTCAGGGGACGATCGTCGGCACCTTCTCGGCCAGCTCGGCGATCGTCCAGCGGTCCCCCTTGTCGATCTCCTCGGTGAGGGTCCAGGGCTGGAAGTACTGGACCTTGCCGCCCTGCACGAAGAAGGTCTTGCCCGTGAACGGGCAGGACTCCGTGGCGAGGTAGCCGACGAGCGGGGAGATGTTGGCCGGGTCCCAGGAGTCGAACGTCCCCGCATCGGCGGGCGGCTGCACGATGTCGGAGAGGCCCGGGGTCGACTCGGTCATGCGGGTGCGAGCCGCCGGCGCGATGGCGTTCACGCGGATCCCGTAGCGGGAGAGCTCCTGGGCCGTGATGATCGTGAAGGCGGCGATGCCGGCCTTGGCGGCGCCGTAGTTCGCCTGCCCGGGGTTCCCGAGCAGGCCAGAGGTTGACGAGGTGTTGACGACGGCGGCCTTCACCTCCTTGCCCGCCTTCGACTGCTCCCGCCAGTAGGCGGCGGCCCAGCGGGTCGGCACGAAGTGACCCTTCAGGTGGACGTGGATGAC